>Ga0315905_10002897_pt1 | contig 17888 bp, 9 predicted proteins | sample LakEriMetagenome_5_FD_203522 | JGI IMG/M metagenome (GOLD analysis project Ga0315905, IMG submission 203522) | Freshwater fungal communities from buoy surface, Lake Erie, Ohio, United States - Buoy 4 MA121 | ecosystem: Environmental > Aquatic > Freshwater > Lake | place: USA: Lake Erie, Ohio... | reverse complement strand
TCCCCGTGTAGGTAGCGACGAGGGTATCACCCAAATGCGAACCGCTGATCAAATTTCCAACTGCACCGCGCACGACGGAGGTCGACTGCAAGCCTGCAGACGCATGCGATGCCAGAATGGAATCTCCCGTCGCGACGATCAATTCATTGCTGGCCGAAGTTGGACCGCTAACCAGATCCACAGCGCCGACAAAAATCGAAGAATTCGGCGTAGTCTCTTGCAGCACCAGTTCTTTTCCTACCGCATCGCTGGTGCTTTGGATCCAGATCGAAAGCTGTTCGATTTGACTAGGATCAACATTCGCCTGGGCATTCCGAACTTCCACGGTCGCTCTCTGTCCGACTTCATAAAACGCTTGATCCAAGCGGAGGTATCTTTGGCTGTCCAATGCATATTCGATCGCGTTGGCGACGTTCAAGCGACCACCAGTAGCGGTCTTACCGGCGAGTGCAGGGGTCAGCGTGACGCTATTGAGAATCGCCCCTTTGATCTCTTCAGCTCCAAAATCTGACAGATTCAGAGCTGCCAAAAGGGCCGCCGCGCCCGCGACATGCGGAGCGGCCATCGAGGTACCGGACATCGTCCCATAACCGCCGGCAGGCAAAGTGGAGTAAATCCCCACACCTGGCGCCGCAAGATCGACTTGGGTCGAACTGAAATTGGAGAAACTAGCCAGTGTTCCAATGCTGGTCAAAGCGGCAACGGAAATGACATTGTCAAAGGATGCCGCCGTTTCGGTAGGTGTCCCGATAGTGGAATTCGCGTTGGCCGGAAAGAAGTAACTGATATCGGTATTGGCAGAAGAGTTGCCGGCTGCAGCAATGAAAAGAATGTCCGCTTTAGCGCTTCGAATCACGGCGTCATGAATCGCCTGGGAATAGAAGTTACCACCCCAAGAATTGTTGGTGGCAACTAGGCGGATTCCATGTCGAATCTTCAGATCCGTCAAGTAATCGATCGCTTCGACCGCATCCGCTACCGAACCGCCGGAGGGCCCAAAGAATTTGGCGCCGATGACCTTCACATTCCACGCCATTCCAGCAACGCCGACGCCGTTTCCGCCGATAGCGCCGATGGTACCAGCGACGTGCGTGCCATGATCGTCCTGTATCCCATCGTAAAGGGAATTGTCATTGAAGGCTGCATCCCATCCATGGATGTCGTCGCGGTATCCGTTCCCGTCGTTATCGATCCCATCCCCAGGGATCTCGAAAGGGTTGACCCAGATGTTGGCCGCTAGGTCTGGATGATCGATCTGGAGACCTTCATCGATGACCCCGATGATCACATCCTGACTTCCGGTGTACCCAAGTTGCCACGCCTCTTCTGCCTGGCTTCCAAACGAGTTGGTTGTGCCAGCGGGTCCAACAGCACTGGGCAAATCATCGCTGTAGGTGCCCCACAAGAGTCCGTTGAGGTACGCAGGATCATTGCTGACCGACGTGCGGTTGACTCGATAATTTGGCTCAGCAAATGCAACCGATGGATTCCTGCGCAGAGACTCTAGCGCCTCCTGCATTTCAATCCCGCTTCCCAACCTGACTCGATCCATGTTTCCCAAACCGCCTGCCTTCATCACCGGCGTGTGCAGGCTGCGCAGGATAGTTCCCTCGGTCACATGCCGAAAATCCTGATAGTCGGCCAGGGAAGGCATTTTGCGATACTGGACCAGAATTTCTCCGGGGACCACTGGCAGATCCTGAAGGTTGCTTCTGGCGGTGATGTCCGCCGCCAGGAGGCGTCTGGCCTCCAGCGGCTCCAAACCAAGAACGCATTGCCTTGAAGCGGGGTGGCGCTTGAACTTGAACGACCCAATTCTCCCCTGGAACATCGCTGGACTCCTCTACGAGTGCATTCCGGTTTGTCTAGGCATTCTTGAGCCGGGCACAGACTCAGTCAACTCGGCAATCCTCTCCAGCTCGCAAAACCTCCTGGGATCCACTCACCTACCCACCCGCCAGGGGCCACGATTCTCTACATTCGTGATCTATCGGCAGGGAACAACATATCCGCCCCAAAGCACGTCGTATTTTTCCGGCTACGGAAGAAGCAAGCGAGGTAGGAAGGCGTTGGCACTGATTGACCGACTGGGAGCCGCAAGGCTTCTCGGTTCAGGATCCGCATCCGATGTGCTCCAGAGAGACATCCTCTGGATGCCCTGGGGGCTGGCCAGCGCATGAGATGCCATGTCGCATCCAGAACCGCTACTGCTGATTCATCGAGTGCACAGGGATCAAGCAGCCACTGAACTGCGTGTTTTCCATAGCCAGAAAATCGCCAAACCGCTCAGAACAACCAGCAGGCTCAGTATAAGAACTCGCGACTGCGCAGTAGCCAGCACAAAGATCCAGCCGGCTGCTGCCACGAGGCTTGGTACAGGATAAAACCACATTCGAAAAGGAAGCTTGATCTCTGGGCGATGGCGACGGATCCAGTCCAGAGCGACGATCTGACCGAGGAACTGCACCACAATGCGCACGCAAACCGCCGCCGCAATTACATCGCCGAGCTCGAAGAAGCAGAAGATCGAAGTCAGCGCAGCAAGTACCAACAGAGATATCAGCGGATAACCTCCTGTCGGATGCAGGTAACCGAATGGCTTAAAGAAATCGCCGCTGCGGGCCGCTGCAAAGGGAATCCTCGAATAGCCCAAAGTGATCGAAAACATGCAGGCCATCGCAGTCCATAGAATCAGCCAAGTGAATGCCACCGCCCAGGGACGCCCGAAAAGCCTCTCCATAAAGTCCGCAGCGATGTTTTTTGACTGCATCGCTTCCTGCCATGGAATAACCCCGATGATGCAGAGATTCATCGTCCAGTAGATCAACGCGATGACGATCACCGAGCCAATGATTGCACGAGGGATCGTGCGAGCCGGGTCCCTGACCTCCTCGCCAAGATGACAGATGTTGTAGTATCCCAGGTAATCGTAAATCGCAATCAGCATGGCAGCCCCCAACCCGGTGGCGAACCGCTGATCGAGCCGAAAAGCATTTTCCGGCAGAGCAAAATGACTGGGATCCAAGTGAAATAGACCAGCAACAATCACCAGCAGAACCGTCAGCAGCGTTCCGGCTGTCATGAAGACGCTCAACCAGCCAATCTTCCCGATGCGCTGACAAAGAAGTGCCGTCACCAAGACCACCGCGCCGACAGCAATCCAGCGGTCTCCCCCGGGATACGACTCCCATGCACCCGTCCACTTCGGTGCAGCATACTTCAGGTAGTTCAAGGCCCCGATGTACCCAGAAGCCATCTCCAGGGCTCCGCTGATCAGAAACTGCCAGATAAAGAGAAAAGGAACGACGCGCCCAAACCGCATCGGCCCGAAAACGGTTTTGAGGAAATGGTAGGAGCCTCCACTGCCTGGCAGTGCTGCCCCCAATTCGCTCCAAACCAGACCATCACAAAGAACCAGCAGCGCCGCCAGGCCCCAGGCGATCATCGCCTGAGGCCCTTCCATCGCAGCGATGAACGCGGGAATCGTGATGAACGGACCGATGCCCACCATGTTGGCGATATTCAGAGAAATCGCCTGCAGCAGCCCCAAAGATCGCTCCATTCCCTGGGGCGATGCTGAATTCCCCGCCTCGTCCAATTCCATAGTTCACCCTGCTACTTGCAAAGGAAGCGAATGCATTGAGAGAAAAGCAGCGGCCGAATGGTTGCCCAGCGCAACGATGGCAAGGCAGCTACCAATGCTCCCTCACCAGCAATTGTCTGTCCCCCTAGATGGCTCGTGGACTTCCAGAACAGCGCGCGGCCCGTGGTTCTCTTCGGCGCGGGAATCGATCCTCTCGCCCCGTTTGCAGCCATCCATGCGACGTCGGTGGCAAGCTCATCCGACCCAAGGCTCCGAAATCGTTCCGAACGTCCAGCACCGCCAGCTACCTGATTTCGGGGCTATCCGCCTCCATCCGCTTGCTTGAAACTGATGCCAATATCAGTAGAGGTTTCTCATCAGCTCGACAAGGCAGTCGACCTCATGAGGAGTCAGCGACTCAGCGAAGCTTGGCATGATCGACCTGTCGGTGGTTTTGATGCTCAGATCCCCATCGTCCCCTCGAACGATTTCCTCCAAGGGAATCACCATCATCCGATTGCCATCTCCAGTGGGGTTCGTCAACGCGACAGTCATCGAGTCGGCATCCCTCTGCACGATCACACCCGATACAACTCCCCCTTCCGTCTCAATGACACTGACTCGAAAGGCTTCCGCGACATGCTTGTAAGGATCGACAATCGAGTTTCTTAGATACTCTTCCGATTGAAGACCAACCGTCTCAAGCGAAGGGGCCAGATAGCTGCTGGGGAAGTGACATTGCACGCACCCCCCTTTCCCACGAAAGATCTGCTCTCCTTCACGAATCCATTCCAGCCGCACAGGAGCCCTTGGGGGCGGTTCTGGTGGACGGGCAATCGGAAGTGAATCGATCCGCTTTCGATCGACCACGGCACCCTGACTCATCAAATAGGCCACCAAGTCGCGCACTTCGCTATCGGTCAGTTTGGTCGCCACCTGCGGCATGATGGAACTGGGCGATGTGCTGAAAGCAGCTGGATCGACAATCGACTCGATCAAATACTGTTCCGCACTGTAGCCTTCACGTCGGTTTCCTGCCTGCATTCCCAGATCCTTGACGGATGGCCCACGCGCCAAGGAACCGTCCAGAGAATGGCAGAAAATACAATTCGTCTTGAACAGTTCGGCTCCCCTCCCTGTATGAGCCAGGGTGAACGAGCCGGCCGATAGAGGCCTATATCGGCTTAATACCGCAGGGAAAACCGCCAGAACAATCAGTGCGGCCAGCACCACAGATACAAAATACCGAAGGAAGGTGTTCATGATTCCGCCTGCTCGAACTCCGTTTCCTGCTACTCATCAAAAGTAAGTCGATATAGCTTATTGTCCGGACGGCGCGTGATGACGAAAAGACTGCGATCGCCGTCGAATGCAATACCAACGGGACGAGGCAGATTGGCGAAAAGATCGCTGGACACCACCGATACCTTTTCTCCGTCCCGCTCCAGCTTGAGACGGAAAATCGAATCGCGGGGCAAATCGGCAACCAGAATGCAATCCTGGAAATCCTTGGGCAATCTCCCTCCCGACAGATAGACCAGCCCAGTCAGGTTTCCTCGCTCACCACCGTTCCAAATAGGCTGACGAAATTCTCCCTCGTCGACCCCTTCATCGCCGGGCAACACATAGGGATGTCCATAATGCTGCCCCTCCTGCACGTAATCGACCTCGTCCCCTCGGTTGTTATTGGAATCGTTGTCGGTGATGAATAGTTCGTCCTGACTACTTAAAGTCATCCCAAAAGGATTTCGGAAACCCCGAGCAAAAATCTCCGGGACCGTGCTGCCTGGGGCGTACTTCAGGATGGTCCCTTCAATCTCATCGACATGCACCGACCGATTGGTAGGGGTTCCAACAGCAACTAGCAGGTTTCCCTTGGAGTCGATTGCGACCCCGTTGTTGGAGTGCTGACTGTCGGGAATCCTCAGTCCGGGCAAATCGGTGACTACGTCCAGAAATTCGTCGAAGACACCATCCCCGTTCTGGTCGCGACACCTTGTGACCGCTCCTGTCTTTTCATAGACAAGACGTTCCCGCGTCGCACGAACAAATCGTCCTGATCGGGAAGCGTAAAGGGCTCCATCATGCCAGAAAAGACCGTTGGTCCGCCCAAACAAGCCAGCGGGTGCAGAGCGATTGGACTTCCAGGATCCTCCTTCAGCCTGCTCGAAAACGACAACTCCACCTTCCTCCCTGCCGTCCAGAAAGGAGTCGTAGCTCACAAAGACCTTGCCACCATCGCCGGTGCAAACGCAGATCGGCTCATTCGTTAATTGACCGATGGTTTCAAGCGAGATTCCTGGATACTTCAAAGGCTGGCCGTAAATCAGTTCCGGTTTCTGCTGACGAATCCAGATCAGTCCAAGTGCGGCGCAGGAAACCAGCAATCCAGCCACCATCGACAGTTCCCTCAACCTGCCCCAGACAACCTGAGTCAGCGGACCAAACGCTGCAAGCCCCATCCCTACGCCAAGAATGATCGCTACCAAATTGATCTTTTCTTCGACAACACTTTTTCGGAGGAAGTCGAGCAGAAACGTCTGCCCCATCGGCGATCCGCCGTAAAAAGCGACCCCCAAGGCTAGTTGCACCAGAGCCAACAGGGCGATCACCCATCGCAACCAACCTTTTCCAGCAAATGCATGCCACGTCGCTAAGAAAGCAGCAACTGCCGAATAGACCAGCAACAGGAGAATAAAGATCGATGTGAAGTTCATCATGCAGGCGCTGCCGCAGCCACCTCGGAATCAACGATAGAATGCCCCATGCTGCCTCCCAAACTGGGCAGAAGCCCCCGCAGTGTGAAGGCGTAAGCCTTAGGGAGCCTTTTGCCTTCGACTCCCCACGCGTTGGTTCACCTCGCTTCCAAGCCGACCATTTGGTGGGACGAGTAGCGTCTTACCAACAGGGTCGACATCCAGACGGCGATTTTGGCGAGGACGCCGAGGGATTTTTTTCCGCTAGCACCTCGGCAGCAACGTCGAAAAGCTGGATATTTCAGTCTAACTACCCAGCATAGACCGTCAAGGCTTGCCCTGATTCACCGGACGGTTGGAATTCGCCAGACGCCCCTCGTTGCCCTTCGGTTCTTGCATCGGTGGTGGCATCTGGAGTGTTGCCTCGAGCAGCTCGACCACTCGCTCATCCTATCTCCGTCGATGCCCCGACCGTCCTTCCATGCAGGAGGAGGATCATTGCATCCGCATCAGCGCTGGAAGCAAGGAGCCAAAAAGACCATGCATCACGAGGAATACCCGAAGCACTATCAGCAACTTGGGTGACTTTCAGATCCCAAACCCACCTGGCACGGACAAAACCCGCCTGGCACGGAATAGATGAGCCCAACAACGATCCCCATCCTCAGGCTGTTCCACCGACTCTCACCCGGATACTTTCCTTAGTGGATCTAAAGAACCACCCCGGTCAGCCAACCCGAAAACTAGGCAAGAAACAGAGGCAATCGATTTCCCGCTTCCCATGATTCAGATTCCGCCACGATCCCGTACAACGGCCGCAGTCGGCGGGTGAACCAGCGGATTCTTTGCGGCAACTGCAGAGGGAGTGCTACCAGCGCTTGGGCGATGCGAGCCACGATCGAGGGGCACAACTCGGATCGGTGCCAGTCCAGTCATCAAATGACGGGATCCACCACCCAGCGGCGATGTTCCCCTAATCGCGACACACCAACCGATCGGAAGCAGTAGGCTTCCTGAGTCTAAATCCCGGGGGATTCCTCCAGGGCTGTTGCGCAGATTCCTTGCTCCCTCGACCTTTGCTTGAACTCCCCGCCTAATCTTGTGCAAGCCAACTTCAGGAGACCGCAGCAATCGACTTACCCTTGGCTTTTGGTCAAAGGGATCACCGCACCCCCTGGTCAAGGAGGAGTCACCTCGATTCCAGGCATCCCCGGGAGTCTGCGCCCCAAGCCGCACATGCTCGGCGAAAAAAGCTGGAAAACTGAAGCAAAGCAGTCGCATTAATCGCCTGGGTGTGAGAATAATAACACCTTAGTAAGTCTATAACGACTGGGACGATTCGCAGCGTACGGGAGAAAGACCTCCCCTGTCACTCGAGCGCTTATTCATGGGCCAGCATCCCGAAGATCCATTGTCGACCGAGTCCTCTGAGTCGAGGAATCTTGGACGATTGCACGCCTGGATGGCCGCGCGGGAATTTCTGCTGGCTGGTCTCCCCGAACCGCTTCGTCAGCATGCCGCTGGGATTCTCCCACATGCACCACCAGAGGCTTCCCTTAGCGAAGGACGTTCAACTTGGACCGCTGAGGGCTTCTCTGCAGCACACGGCGCGGAAGCCAATGAGGGGACCGCTCCAAAGTCGGAAGCCGACAAGGATCCCTCGACGATCGATGGTGGGGATGCGAATTTTTCGTTTGACGAAGATGGCGTCGAAAAATCGATCGCCGATGGAACGGCGGTGTCCGACAAACAGGACTCCGTCGCGGCAGCTTTTCCTGCAATGGTCGATCGCTACCAGATCCTCAGCAAGATCGCGGAAGGTGGAATGGGGATTATCCTTCTGGGATTTGATCCTTTGTTGGGGCGTCGTGTTGCGATCAAAACGCTACGCCCGGAGTTTGGGAACTCGTCGCGACGCAAACAGAGATTCCTTCAGGAAGCCCATCTGCACGCGCAACTGCAACACCCGTCGGTTGTCGCGGTCCATGAAAGCGGCGAGCTACCAGACGGCAGGCCGTATTTTGTCATGAGCTACATCGAAGGGCAAACGCTTTCACGACTGCTTCGCAGCCGACCAGATCCGAAGAAAGACCTCAATCGATTCATTCAGATTTTTGCCAAGATCTGTCAGGCTATCGCGTACGCACATGATCGCCAAATCGTACATCGTGATCTGAAGCCTCAAAATGTGATGGCCGGCGATTTGGGAACCGTCCAGGTGCTCGACTGGGGGCTTGCCAAAAGGATCAATCCGTTTCCAGTAAAAGATTCCATGCCACGGATTCCGGAACCGACAGACCCTCCGTCGACCGTCGAGGATTCGGACATAGACAGTGAAGAAGCAGTTTCGGAATGGCTGGTGGCTTCTTCCATGGTGGGATCGAGCAACAGCAATCAACTGACGCTCAACGGTTCGGTCATCGGAACGGTAGCCTATCTGTCCCCCGAGCAGGCTAGAGGAGACACACTTCGCATTGGCAAGGCAGCCGACGTTTTTTGTCTTGGGGGCATCCTTTGTGAAATCCTCACGGGGCATCCCCCTTACCAAGGACACGACCAGAAGACCGTCATCCGACAGGCTCGACGTGGTGAGCTCCAAGAAACCCACCTGCTTCTCAAACGGTGTGGAGCCGAAAAGACGTTGATCGATCTGACACGTCGATGCCTTGCGTTCGATCCCTCGTCGAGGCCCCGAGATGCAGGAGAGGTCACCGAAGCGATCACCGAGTACCTGGAGTCCGACCTGCGTCGCATAGAAAGAGATCAGGTCCGATTTTTTGCGCTTTCGAACGACCTTTTTTGTGTGATCGGCAAGGATGGTTACCTTCGTCGATTCGGCCCCAAACTGATGGAGTTCACCGGCCTGGATTCTGCAACTCTGCAGTCGGTTCCCTTCCATGAGCATCTCCATCCGGAGGACCGCCAGGAACCTTGGGGCGGGCTGGTGAAGATGCAGAATGGCCAGCCCGCGCAGCGATTTCGAAATCGCCTACGCGATCCCAATGGTAGCTACCGATGGATGGAATGGGTTACTCTGGAACTCCCCGAAGAAAACGCCTACTACGCTGTAGGTCGCGACATCCACTCATCATCTGCGATCGCGGCGATGGAAGAAGATCGTCGCTTCAGTCAGCAACGCATCGATGCCATGATCGAGAGCGCCCTGGATGCGGTGATCATGATCGACCACCATGGCGATGTCATCCAGTTCAATCCTTCTGCCGAGGCCATTTTCGGCTACTCGCGTCAAGAAGTCTTAAACAAATCACTTTCCGACTTCATCATCCCCGATCGATATCGCGAAGCTCATCGACGCGGGATGGCGCATTTCCTGGCGACTGGCCATGGCCCGGTCATCGGCAAAAGAGTCGAAATCCAGGCGATGCGGAAAGGAGGCGAGGAATTTGATTGCGAACTGACCATCACAATGCAAAAGCTTCCCTCAGGCCCCCCCGTTTTCACGGCCTACCTCAGAGACCTGAGCAATCGTCTTGGCGGCAAGTCCTGAAAAGTTCGTCAAGGCACTGCATCTGGCGATATGGCATTCCTTTCTTTTTAGAACCGTTTCCCCCTTGGCCTGAAGGCTCCACGGCACCGATCATCAAGGGATCGGTTTGAGTTGAAGAAAGCGGCCAAGGAACCTTTTCTCAGAAAGCCTCCGGTACGATGCTCCACTCCGCAAAACCCAGTTTCCTCTGGATCCTCTTGCCCTGGATCCTCGGCCTGCCAAAGCCAACGCTTGCCGAAGAAGGCATGTTCCCGATGACCGAACTGGAACGCCTTGATCTGCCATCGAGGGGATTTCAACTCGGACCTCGTGAACTGTTCAATCCGGATGGAATCGGGTTGGTACAGGGAATCTGTCGCGTCAACGGCTGCACCGGCTCGTTCGTCTCCTCCGAAGGACTCATCATCACCAATCATCACTGCGCTTTTGAGGCGATACAAAACGCCAGCAATAAGCAGCAGGACTATCTCGAACAGGGCTTCGTCGCAGCGACGCGCCTTCAAGAAATCCCTGCTCCCGGATACACCGTTCGAATCACCGAGAGCTTCACGGATGTCTCAGAAGCAGTCCTCGCTGCCGCTACTCCGGATATGGGATTTGCCGATCGCACCAAGGCGATCGATCGACGGCGAAAGGAACTGGAGCAGGCAGCCGAGAAGGCGAATCCTGGATTGCGGGCGGAAGTGGCGGAGATGTTCATCGGCAAGAGCTACTACCTATTTCTCTATACCTATCTGAAGGACATTCGCTTGGTTTTTGCCCCTCCGGCTTCCATCGGAGCCTTCGGAGGGGAAACGGATAACTGGGAGTGGCCGCGGCACACGGGGGACTTCTCGCTGATGCGAGCGTACACGGCCCCCGATGGTAGCTCCGCCTCCTATGCAAAAGAGAACGTCCCCTATCGTCCCAAACGCGTGGTTCGTGTCGAACCCAAGGGAGTCGCCGAAGAGGACCTCGTCTTCCTACTGGGTTATCCAGGACGAACCGTTCGCCATCGCACGGCCAGCTTTCTTCAATACGAACAATCGGTACGCCTGCCCACGATCGTTTCGCTTTACAGTTGGCAGATCTCGGAAATGGAAGCTGCCGGGAAGGCCGATCGCGAAGTGGCGATTCGACATGCCTCCCGTACAAAATCGATGGCCAATGTCGAAAAGCGATCGCGTGGACAATTGTTGGGCATGCAACGCAAAGGAATCCTGGCGGCCAAAACGAAAGAGGAAATGCAGCTTCGAGAGTTCATCGCTGCTGACCCACAGCGCAGCGCCCGCTATGGACAACTGCTCGATCAACTAGATCAGGTCTACAAAGAAATGACCGACGCCGCACCACTGGAGCTGCATCTGAAAGAACTGCGATCAGCCTGCCGAGCTCTCTCGTTCGCTTTCACCATCGTCGACGCAGCTCACGAGCGGTCGAAGGGGGACCTGGAGCGGGAGTCACCTTACATGGATCGCAACTGGGATCAGACCCGTCAGCAATTGCTACTGGACGCTCAAGACTGGCACCCTGCCACCGATCAGATCCTGCTGGCAGGGATGCTGGAACGCCTCGCTGGAATCCCCGCTGCTCGACAGATCCAAGCCCTCGAGGAAAAGCTTCCTGGCGATGGTGATTTCGCGAAGACCGCAAAGCGACTATTCGCCTCTTCGCAGGTGGGCATCCCGGCTCAGATCGAGCGCCTTCTGGAGATGAATCCCCAGCAATTGGCTGGGATATCCGATCCACTGCTGCAGTGGATGATCGAACTGTACCCACACTACCTGAAATTGCGTGAACGGGATAAAGAGGTGGAAGGCAAGTTGGCGCAGGCCTACGGCGAGCTGATCGATGTGAAGCGTCAGTTTCTCGACAGCCGTTTCATCCCAGATGCCAACGCCACGCTGCGTCTGACCTATGGGCATGTCCGTGGCTACTCGCCCTCCGATGCGATCTATAAGTCACCCATCACGACACTGGGAGGCCTTCTAGAAAAGACGACAGGCGTCGAGCCATTCATCACTCCCGAAGACGTTTTGGTTGCACACAAGAAAGGTCAGTTCGCCAATCTGGTCGATCCAGCGACCGGTCAAGTACCGGTAGCGATTCTTTACGACACCGACACGACTGGCGGCAATTCGGGAAGCCCCGTCTTCAATGCGCGAGGGGAGTTGGTAGGGGTCAACTTTGACCGCACCTTCGAAGCCACGATCAATGACTTTGCTTGGAATCCCGATTACAGTCGCTCCATCGCCGTCGATATCCGGTTTGTTCTCTGGGTGACAGGAGTTGCCTACCCGGGCAAACATATCGTTCGGGAGATGGGAGTGGAACTTCCGTGAGGCTTCGCCTCGCAAAGGGCAGTCGCCTCGCCAATGGCCCTACATCCGCCAAGTGTGCTCCATGACACCGTCGACCGACATCGGGTAGGCGGTGTAGAAGGGGCCAAACTGACCGTATCGGGCACTGGCTCGATCGTAACGCATGGTATAAACGATTTCCTTCAAGTACTGGGGATTGCGAGCCCACAGCGTCACCCCCCATTCCCAGTCGTCCAGCCCCACTGAAGCGGTCACCAACTGCGTCACTCGGCCGGCGAACGCCATGCCGCTCTGCGCATGCTCGCTCATCAACTCCTGACGCTCCGAGAAGGGAAGAGCAAACCAGTTGGCCCCGACGTTGCGGACCTTGTTCATCGGATAAAAACAGAGCGCCGGCCAATCAGGAAACTCAGGGGCTAGTCGCTGGGCCAACATCATCGGCAGCCTCTTCTCGTAGGATGCCACCTTGGCCTGAAAGGTAGCGGAATCAGCCTCTTCACCGCTATGGATCAAACGCTTTGCGTACTGTTCCTTGTCGGGTAGATACTCAGAAACCTCCGACATCGAGACGAACGAGTAAGTAGGCTGCAACAATTCGCCGAATCGACACTGCATCAACCGCTGATGGATGGCATTGATTCTCAGTGGATCGGGGTCCATCATCACCAGCGCCAGATCGGCCTTGTGCCCCACCACCGCTGCCCGCTGGAAACGTTGAGGTCGATCCGCTTCGCTTGGATCCAGCAAATTGCGAATCTCTTGGCGGGCCGACCTGCGATCCGGTTCGCTCATGCTGGCGATACGATCGCGATTCCATCGATAAAAAAAGTGAGAGCAGTGCCATCCTTGAACAGGGACAGTCGATGGCGGTGGGATGTCCATCGGACGATGCGTAGGATTCATGACGTAAAACTCCCTGGTTCAGCCTACCGATCCAAAACCCTTGTTGCGCACTCGATAAACCCCAGTCACCCAGCCCTTGGATCGCTCTGCCGATGGCATCGATTTCGAATCGTCCCCAGCGACTCAATCGATACCTCCACCAGATCGCCCTCGGTCAGAAACCTGGGCGGCGTGCGGGCGACACCCACGCCCGAGGGTGTCCCTGTGAAGATGAGATCACCTGTCTCCAACGTTAGAACCGAGGAAAGGTATTCCACCAGTGCGACGGGAGTGAATACCATCTGGGAAGTGGACGAGTCTTGCAATCGCTGATCACCGATCCGGAGTTCGATTTTCAGATCGAGCGGATTTCGAAGGGAACTGGCCAGGGTGATCCCTGGTCCGATCGGAGCAAAGGAATCAAAACTCTTCCCAAGCAGCCATTGACCGCCTGGCTTTCCCTTCTGCCAGTCTCTTGCCGACACATCATTGCCAACGGCATACCCAAAGATCGACTCCGCTGCCTCCTTCGCGTCAGCCCACCGCACCTTTCTTCCGATGACCACCACCAGCTCGGCTTCGTAATCTACCTGTTCACTTTGAGGTGGCAGGAAGATCGGGTCAAAGGGGCCGCTAAGCGATGTCGGCATCTTGCTGAAAATCACCGGCTCCTCACCGATCAATCGCCCTCCCTCTGCTGCGTGATCTTGGTAGTTGAGCCCAACACCGAAGATCTTGCCGGGACGATCGAGCGGACATAGCAGACGAACCGGTTCCTCAACCACCCCTAAACGCAACGACAGCCGCTGGATGCGAGGAAGGAGGGAATCCCACTGGTCGATCACCTGAGTCATGCTCTTCGGCAGCGTCGGATCCGACGCGGTCAAATCCTGCACTCCGACTGGAGTATTGAGCCCCCATCCCAGGGTGCCGTCGTGTCGACAGAAACGGACAAGCTGCATCTTCCCGGCGACTCCTCTACTCTATTCACTCTATCGCCGCCAGCCCCTGGCGTTCCGACTCTTCTCCAATCATGCCGGCCACAGCTCATCCTTACAAGGGGAAGGCATGGGATGGTACGCGTCCTGGCAACAACATCGAGGCTACCGATCGTCCGGGGATGCTCAACAGGCCTACCCCTAGAGCTGGCCTACCCCTAGAGCTGGCCTACCCCTAGAGCTGGCCTACCCCTAGAGCTGGCCTAATCTAGGGAATGGGCCGAAACCAAAGGGTAGGGGAGTTCAGCACCTGGAGAGTGTCGTCAACGCGCGGTCCGGTCTCCCGACGCGCTCTGCGAACTTTTGCCCAATTGGGGATCCAGCCACACCGGTTCATCCTTGCCGTCGCCATCGAAGTCCCCCACCAGCAAAGCGTCCCCCGCACCCGCCGTGGAAAGGACCTGGTCGGCAGCATCTAGGGAACCGTTGTGATTGGAGTCAATCAAGATCTGATCCCCACGGAGCACCGCGATCTCGTCGACACCATCTCCATCGAAATCGCCGACCAGTCCGATATCGCCCGACTGCCCGAATCGACAGGACCGATCTTCGTTCGAAGCCCGGCCGTCACCGTTGGTGTCCAGTAGCCACTGGCCGTCTTGATAGACCGCGATGGTATCGATTCCATCGCCATTGAAATCTCCGACCAAAGGCAGGCTTCGCGGATCTCCAAAAAGGAAGGTGTGATCGATCAAATCACCGCGGCCTTGAGTGTCGTCGGATCGCTGAATCAATCGGATCTTGTCGTTGGCATCCTGCGCCCGAGGCGGGAGATTCATCGGGCGGCTAAAGGGGGCCTGATTCGCCTGATCGGGCAACCCCGGCTCTTTCAGTACCGCTTCGGCATCCCTGGGCCACTGAGGACCATAGATTCCCAAGTCATCGCGGCCATCTCCATCCCAATCGCCGACCACCGGAAGGTCCTCGCGGGATCCAAGCTGCGCCCAAAGGTCACTGCGTCCCCAACGTCCATCACCGTCCAGGTCGATCAACCATTCCCCATCGATGAACAGGGCGACCTCATCGACGCCATCCCCATTGAAATCCCCAGCTACCTGCTTGGCCCCTGGCAAATGGAATGCAGCCTTGGAGGGCTTCCTCGAAAGCGGTTCGGTCGATATGAACGACCAGCTTCCTTCCTCAAGCCCCACCACTGTCCAGCGCCCAAGATCCAACCTGGAGGCCGCCCGCTCCATCCTCTCGCGCACCACTCGCTGCTCCGGCCTCTCCCCGCGAGGGAATCCGGCATCCAGAATGCTCAAGTGCCACGAGTAGCCTCCGCTGAAGCCTCCGTGAAGCAACAGGGGGTCGGCAGGAGGAGGTCCGATCCAAGGTGGCAGAACCCGTGGCCACGGGTCAAACAAATCGGGATCCTCGAACACTCGCGGCCACTCCGGCAGCCTCAGGGGCTGTGGCGGCACCTGCGGCTCCTGCTCCACACGCACTTCGCTGAACCAGTGATTTTCGGAACGAGCTGCAGGACCGAGCGAAATCAATAGGATTCCATCACTCCCTGGATCAGTCCCTGCCTGCCTTTGAAGGATCTCCATGAGTCGGAACTGCGCGTCACTCCAGGGCCGATCTTCTGGATTGGTGGCGTAGGAGGCCAGCTGACCTGGTGTATCGATTCCATCAAACCACCCCACCGGCTGCTCCTGGTATAGGTGGTAGGTTCCAGCCGCTAGGCCGAGGAACTGGAAGTACCCGTTGGCATCGGTGATTGCCACCACCCCTTCGGGACCATAAGCCCCCGGCAGCAATCCACCAGCATCGACGGGCAACCCATCGGCGCGGCGCAACGTGATTCTCACTCCGGCGATCGGAAGATCATCGGAAGATCGGATCCCGTCTCGCACGGGACGCAATGCCATGGGTGGTCGTCCGTCGGGCGTTCGAAGGACCGGTCCATCCTGGAACACGTAGCCGGAGATCATCGCCGGAGGCGCTTCGCAGAAATCAAAAGGGGACCACTGCTGGCCAGACTCCAACACGATCCCAAGAAACCGATCGGTCTGGATGGCATCGACCGTCGCACCAGGTGCGGGTCGCTGTCCTCCTTGAAAAAAACCTACCGGCTGAGTTTCCTCGATCCCATAAATACCAGGTCTCAGTCCATCGAAGCGATAGAATCCATCGGCATCGGTACGCGTCGTCTGCACTCGACGGCCCGTCGCATCCAGCAGGGAAATTTCGACGCCACCAATCGCCGGTTCCCCCTGTTCTCGGACGCAATCGCCATCGACATCGGCCCATACGCGACCGGCCAGGGAACCCAAACGCCATTCCCCGAAATTGTATTCAACCGCATCCTTCCCCGACGGAAGATCGATCCCCTCGATCCGATCCCCGCCAGCGGCTAGGTATCCGACGGGACGACCGCCAATCGTTCCCACCTGGTCCTTGCCATCCTGATATCCATCAGGTGTCGACTCCTCGACCTGGTACCGCCCTGGCATCAAGCGATCAAATCGATAGTAACCGCGCGCGTCGGTCCTCGTTTCCGCCACCGCTTGTCCGCTCGCATCGCGGAGCACAATGCGGACCTGCGACAGCGGTGGATCCGCGGGATCTCGTTTCCCATCATCCAGGCGATCTTCGTAGGCATAGCCCGAAATCGACGCTGGACGCCACTCGCAGAAATCGTACCCCACCGCTCGATCGCCCGGCTCCAATCGGATGTCGACGATGCGGCTGGGACCAGCCAGCACGCCAGATGCGTTACCGTCGATGGCCCCTGGCCTTGCGGATCCTTCCAACCACTGGTCTGGGGTGGTTTCCACGAGCGTGTAGACCCCCGGAACCACGCGATCAAATCGGTAGCTACCATCGCCCGTGGAACGGGTCGTCGCGATCTCCTTACCCGCCGCATCCAGCAAGGTGACCAGAACCCCTTCCAGCGGCGTCTTTTCGGAATTTCCCTCGGACCCAAAACAGTCGCTAGCAGGTGCCGCAAGGCAGACCGATCCTTCCAGCGAGGCGTAGAAGATTTCGGTGAAATTCAGCTCCACCGCCTCCTGGCCCCCCAGCGGCATGGAGATCTCCGCCAGTCGATTGGTATCGCCGGAAACGCGCCGCCCCACCACCCCTTGGCCTTCGATTCGCCCAGGGGTTGCATCCAGCGACCTGTAGCCTACCGGCTGTTCCTGCCGAACTTCATAGACGCCAGGCGTCAGAGGCTGGTCGGCACCAAACAGGTATCGCCCCTGGGAGTCGGTCACTGCGGTGAGATCGAGCGGCACGCTCTGCCCCGCTGCCTCCTTCCAAAGGCTCAGCCTCACCCCCGCCAATGCCAACTCGCCCGACTCCTGAAAGCCGTTGCGATTGTCATCGACGAAAACTTTTCCTGATATCCGTATCGGCAGCGGTTGCTGCTTGGCTTCCAGAAAGGCACCAGCAGACCTGTCTCGCTTCCCCTCGGCATTGTCCTGTGGTAGGTCCAACTGGGTCGCATCGAGCGCGGTGTCGTAGCTGTTCCAAAACGTCCCATCGGCGCTGGCTGGCTGAAAGTGGGGCGCTTCCCAGATCGCACGCAACTTGGCCCCCTGGAACTCCACCCCAGAGGTGATCGGGTCGACCCCTTCATTGAATTCCGCTGGCGATGCTCCTGGCGACGCCAAATGCTGGATCTCATCCACATCGATGCTGAATACCAGCTTGTCCCCTGACTGAAAGTGGTAGAAGTTCAGGACCAGCTCCATGCCCCCATCCACAACGATCGCTTCAACGCGCGCCGCCGGATCGGCCGCCTCCAGCCGTTCGATCCGAAACCCATAGGCATGGTCGGCCCCAAGCCCACCATCGATCGTATCGAAGATGGCATCGCCGACCGAGAAACCAGCCGGTCCTTGATCGGTCGACAGAATCAGTTGCTGCAGGCGAGTCCCTTGAGCTCCGCCGAGAAACTGAACGTGGAAAAGATCG
>Ga0315905_10002896_pt1 | contig 17891 bp, 15 predicted proteins | sample LakEriMetagenome_5_FD_203522 | JGI IMG/M metagenome (GOLD analysis project Ga0315905, IMG submission 203522) | Freshwater fungal communities from buoy surface, Lake Erie, Ohio, United States - Buoy 4 MA121 | ecosystem: Environmental > Aquatic > Freshwater > Lake | place: USA: Lake Erie, Ohio... | reverse complement strand
CATAGATACGATGTACCCAGAAGTGAAGCCAGCAAAAACCATAACAATACTGAAAATGGCGATGTACACCAAATTCTTTTTCATTTTCTCCCTTACTTCGGGACTTAATTCTTGGTTAAAATCTTTTCTCATGACTTTACTTTTTAATTGGAACGTAATCTAACACGTATAAAAACTGCACTAGAGGCAGGTAAAAAAAAGATGCGAACATCAATTTTTTAGCATCTTTATCATCACAGGTAATGAATAATCTGTAGGAATACCAAAAAAACCAACCACCCAATATTGTTCCAATGACCAATGTTGCGCTCCCCGTCCATCCTAAAACCCAAGGTAAAAGCGTAAAAGGAATTAAAAAAAGAGAGTAAACCATAATTTGGTAAGCTGAATTTTTAGACTTTCCAAACTTAGACGGTAATAAGGAAAATCCACCCGCTTTATAATCATCAAAAACTACCCAAGCAATCGCCCAAAAATGAGGGAATTGCCAAACAAATTGTACAAAAAAAAGAATGCCTGGTTCTAATCCAAATTTATTAGTGTATGCAATAGCACCAAGCATGGGCGGAATTGCTCCCGGAAATGCACCTACAAAAACTGCCCAAGGAGACAATCTTTTCATTGGAGTATAGATAAACACATACGAAATGAATGCGCATATACCCAAAAATGCGGACAAAAAGTTGATTCGGTATAACAACCAAGTTCCCAATACAAGGCAAAGAATAACAATGAGATATGCTTCTTTTAGATTCATTCTCCCTTGTGGTAGTGGCCGAGTTTGAGTTCTACGCATCATAATATCCAATTCTCTTTCCCAAATTTGATTTGCACCATTGGATGCAGCTGTCACCAATGAACCACCAACCATCAAATTAAAGATGACTTGCCAGTCCACAGAAGCTCCATCTCTAAATACAACAAATAAGTAACCAGAAAGTGCGGAGATAACCACTAAAGCTGACAACCTAAATTTTGTAAAAACCAAGTAAGATTTGAATTTACTTTCTTTTTTGAGGGAATCAATGGTTGTAGAACTCACGTTAAAAATTTTAGTTCAAATTTACCTATTTTTTGTCTTTTGCTTTGAGTAAATGACAGGTATTTTTTATAATCAATTAAAAAAATTATTTAAACCAATTGAGATAACCAAATACTATAATGACATAGCGTAATGCTTTTCCTAAAATCATCCAAAAATGAGTCTTGTAAATATTACTTTTAAAAAATCCTAATACAACTAATAAAGGATCACCAATAATCGGAACCCAGGAAAAAAATGCTAAAAACGCACCTTGTTTTTCTACCCAATGTTGACGTTTATTGATTGTTTTTTCTGAAACGCCTATTTTTTTTAACCAAACAGGATTACCCATTTTACCTATCCAAAAATTGGTTGCACCACCTAATACATTCCCTGTCAAAGCAAGCGTAAAACATAACCAAGGATTTATACCCTGTGTAAGAAAAAAAACAAGAATAATTTCAGAACTGAATGGCAAAATCGTAGCAGCTAAAAATGAAGCCAAAAACAAACCAACTAAACCAAATGAAGTAAAATCCAAAATCTATAATTTTTTCAAAGATAGGTGAATCAAATTACTTATATTCGTGCTAAAAGAATATTACGTTAGTAAATGAAATTTGGTGCAATCGATATCGGAACAAATGCTGCGCGTTTATTAATTGGTGAAGTGTGTCAAGATGACGGGCATTCATACATAAAAAAATTATCCTATACTCGTCTTCCCCTTCGATTAGGTGGTGACGTATTCGAGTTTGGAGAAATCACTCCTAAAAAAGAAGAGGAATTCATTAAAACAATGAAAGCTTTTCAACTAATTGCAGATATTTTTGATGTGAAAGAGTTACGTGCTTGTGCAACATCTGCTATGCGTGAAGCAAAAAATGGTGAAAAGGTCGCAAAATCAATAGCAAAAGAAACAGGAATAAAAATAGAAGTTATTTCAGGAGACGAAGAAGCCCGATTAATTTTCGGTACATTCTTTTTACTAGACTTTGATAAAACAACCCCTTTTATTGTAATTGATGTTGGTGGTGGTAGTACTGAAATTAGTGTTTTTGAAAGGGGTGAGCGTGTTGCTGCAAAATCATTTGAAGTTGGAACAGTTAGAACCTTAAAAGGTAAAACAAGCGATACTATTTGGTCGGAAATAGCGAGTTGGCTACACAAAAACATTGACGAATCAATTCCACACAATTATTTTGCTACAGGAGGTAATATTAATAAAATACACAAGATCCTAGGTGTAAAACAATTTGATAATATCAGGGTTGAAGACATGCTTGCTTTACGAGAAGAATTAGCAAAATACAACTTAGAAGATCGTATGGAGAAATTCCAATTAAAGCCTGATAGAGCTGACGTAATTATTCCTGCATGTGATATCTACAGCTACATCTTCAAGGAGTTAAAAGTGAATTCTTTTGCTGTTCCAAAAGTAGGTTTATCAGACGGAATTATCTATGACTTAAACTTGAAACACAACAGTAAAACTGATAAGATTTCAAAAATAAAGAAAAAAATCACTAAAGTTTAATAGTTATTATTTAGTCTAGTTGACCATCTGAATGGTACACTCCGTTTTTATAGATTTTAACTTTTAATAAAAGTCCATCAGAGTCGTAAATATACATCTTACCATTGAATAAACGACCGTCTTTAAAGTCTCCATCCTGTTCTAATTCGTCGTTATTATTGTAAATTTTGTTATATCCATTCGGATCAAATTTACCATCTTTCACTTTTGGAGCAACAATTTTCTTTGTTGTTTCATTAGATGCACCAGGATCTTTAACCACAACTGGAGGATGCACCATAGGTTTTTGAATTGGAGTGCCAGCTAACGAACCATCAGCATTGAAAGATAAAATTTCTTTAATATCTCCATTTTCGTAATATCGAATTGCTTTTCCTGTAGGTTTTCCATCTTTTGAAATATATTCAAACTCTACTTGACCGTTGGCATAATAATATGATACAGCTCCCTCTTCCTTTCCTTCCTCATTATATTTAGCTTCATATTCAAGCACTCCATTTTCATGGAAACGTCTTAAAGTATCTAAATATTTATCACGAATAAAAGTTCCTTGTTCTTTAATTTTTCCATTTTCAAAATACTTAACATAATTCCCTTTGGGTCTATTATTTTCGTACTCACCTTTCAACTTTGGTGTTTTACCGTCGTTGTAATATTTAGTCCAATACCCTTCTTTACGATCGTCTTGGAATGTACCTTCTTCTATTTTTCCATTATCTGGATAACCCGCTTCAGGTCTGTCTTTTCCGAAAAAAATCCATTTCCCTTGCTTTTTTCCCTCTTTGTCAGTTTTATTAACTTTTTGAGCAAACAAAGAAGATCCAACCATAGTTAGAATCAAAGAAATTAAGACAAGTATATTTTTTTTATAAGACATTTAATTGGATAAACTTCGCAAATATAATTAAACGAATCGAGTTAAATTTATCAATTTAATTTTGAAATATCAACATTTTCAAGCATAGTTTTAACCATTTCAGATAAATCATACTTCATTTTCCACCCCCAATCGTTTTGAGCGGATGAATCATCAATGGACTTTGGCCAACTGTCAGCGATTGCTTGTCTGAAGTCAGGAGCATATTGCATTGTAAAACCATCTTTCTGATTAGCAATTGCGTCACCTAATTGTTTTGGAGTAAAACTAATTCCCGCTAGGTTATAACTTGAACGAATTTTAACATTTTCTTTAGGCGCTTCCATCAATTCTATCGTAGCACGAATCGCATCTTCCATGTACATCATTGGAAGTGCGCTATCTTCGTTTAAGAATGAGGTGTATGCATTTGACTTTTTTGCATGGTAAAAAATATCAACAGCATAATCTGTCGTTCCACCACCAGGCAAACTTGTATACGAAATCAACCCAGGGTAGCGAATAGAACGTACATCAACGCCAAATTTATTGAAGTAATATTCACACCAACGTTCACCGGCTAATTTGGAAATTCCATACACTGTAGTTGGCTCCATAACAGTATATTGAGGAGTAAATTCTCTTGGTGTTGTTGGTCCAAAGACAGCAATTGAACTTGGCCAAAATATTTTTTGAATGAACCCATCTTTTGCTAAATCAAGGATTGTAAATAACCCTTCCATATTTAATCTCCAAGCAAATTCGGGATGTTTTTCAGCAGTTGCAGATAGTAAAGCAGCTAATAAATATACATCTGTAGGTTTTTCTTCTTTTATGAAAGTAGTCACAAAATCTTTGTCAAGGACATCCATTTTTACGTAAGGTCCGTCTTTCAACACATCAGAACACTCCTCTTTTACATCAGCTGCAATCACTTGTTGATTACCAAAACGTTTACGCAATTCTATTACCAGTTCTGTTCCAATCTGTCCTCCTGCGCCTATAACTAATACTTTTTTCATAAAAAAAATACCTTTACAAATTGATGCAAAGGTACATTAATAAATTGAGAATGTGAAACTCAGTTAAACTGAAAACACGCTTATTTTTTTCTGAAAAAAATGCGAATTGGAATTCCCGTAAAATTGTAATTCTCACGTATTTTATTTTCCAAGAATCGGCGATAACTTTCAGCGACATATTGAGGTAAATTACAGAAAAATGCAAAGGCTGGAGCATGTGTCGGTAATTGAGTTACATATTTAATATTTACATACTTACCTTTCACAGATGGAGGCGGTGTAGCCTCAATAATTGGCAACAACAAATCATTTAATTCAGAAGTTGGAATTTTAGTGATTCTGTTGTTATATACTTCCATTGCTGTTTCTAACGCTTTGTGAATTCTTTGTTTAGTTATAGTAGAAGTAAAGATGATTGGAACATCGTTATAGGGTGCTAATTGCTCACGAATACGTTCTTCATAAGCCAACATAGTAGTATGATCTTTTTCTACTAAATCCCATTTGTTAACTAATACAACAACTCCTTTACTGTTTTTTTCGATGATGTAATAGATGTTCAAATCTTGTTTTTGAACTCCTTCAGTAGCATCGATCATTAATATACAAACATCTGAATTTTCAATGGAACGCACAGAACGCAACGTTGAATAATATTCTATATCTTCGGTAACTTTCGCTTGTTTACGAATCCCAGCAGTATCTACGAGAACAAAATCAAAACCAAAGGCTTTATATCTAGTATTGATAGCATCCCTTGTTGTGCCAGATATATTCGTTACAATATTTCTTTCTTGTCCAGTAATCGCATTTACAAATGAAGACTTACCCACATTAGGTTTCCCAACAATCGTAATTCTTGGTAATTCTTCTTCATCTTCTAGTTCAGAATTTTTATCAAACGTAGCGATTATATCATCTAACAATTCGCCAGTTCCTCCACCATTCGTAGCAGATAAATCATATACATCGCCTAAACCAAGAGACCAAAATTCTGATGACAAACCATATCTCTGCGTGTTATCTACCTTATTAGCAGCGATAAACACTTTCTTTTTTGCTTTACGTAGCATTGCAGCAACTGTTTCGTCTAAATCCACAATCCCAGTTGTTACATCGACCATAAAAACAATAACACTTGCTTCTTCGATGGCAAGTTTTACTTGTTTTCTGATTTCTCCTTCAAAAATATCGTCAGAACCATGCACATAACCACCAGTATCGATTACTGAAAAAGGGACACCATTCCACTCCCCACGGCCATACAATCGGTCACGTGTTACCCCGCTGATTTCTTTTACAATGGCATTTTTGGACTCTGTTAGTCGGTTAAATAAGGTTGATTTACCGACATTTGGACGACCAACTATAGCGATTATATTACTCATTTTGTGTTTTTTATGACTTAAAATAAATTGCTTTTTCTTCGTTCAACTTCAAAATTAACATCCTCATATACTCTAGTATAGTATGGTATTAATTTCTTGTTTGCCTTGAAAAATCTAATTCATTTTTCGTCAATATTTATTTTCTAGTTTATAAATCTTAAAACTTGCAATCTTTCAATCTGCAATCTTTCAATCTGCAATCTTTCAATCTGCAATCTTTCAATCTGCAATCTTTCAATCTGTAATTTTATTTAATATCCGTATTTCTTCAATTTTACTTCGGACTCTCTCCAATCTTTGTCGACTTTCACAAAGGTTTGTAAAAATACTTGTTTTCCAACGAAGTTTTCAATGTCTTTTCGTGCTTCACGCCCGATTTTCTTTAACATATCCCCTCCTTTTCCGATGATAATTCCTTTTTGAGAGTCACGTTCTACAACAATCGTTGCACGAATACGGATTATATTTTCCTCTTCCTCATAGGTATTTACATCCACTTGCGTACAATAAGGAACCTCTTTATCTGTAAATAAAAAGATTTTCTCGCGGATCATTTCTGAAACGAAAAAACGAACAGGTCTATCAGATAAATCTTCTTTTTCAAAATACGCTGGACCTTCTGGTAATAATTCTAAGATACGTTCCCATACCCACTCTTTACCAAAACCATGTAAAGCTGAAATCGGAATCACTTCTGCATTAGGTAATTTTTCTTTCCAATATAAAATTCGCTTCTCTACTTGATCTTGCGAACCTAAATCCATTTTATTAATTATTGCCAACACTGGAATATTGAGCTTTTTTACACGTTCCAATGTTTCTTTGTGATTCATTTCACTTTCATAAATGTCTGTGATGAATAATAAAATATCTGCATCTTTAAACGAACTTTCGACATAACTCATCATTTGTTCGTGCAATTTATACGATGCATTTACTACTCCAGGAGTGTCAGAAAAGACGATTTGGTAGTTATCATCGTTCACAATGCCGTGAATTCGGTGACGTGTTGTTTGAGCTTTAGAAGTAACAATAGATAATTTTTCACCTATCATTTGATTCATAAGAGTTGATTTTCCGACATTTGGACTACCAACAATGTTTACGAAACCGGCTTTGTGAGACATTTTATTAATTTTTTGTTAAATAAATTTGGAGTACAAAGAAACAAATTATATCTTTGTACCGCAATTAAAGTTTAGTACTTTATTTGAATATAGTGCGGGGTGGAGCAGTTGGTAGCTCGTCGGGCTCATAACCCGAAGGTCGTCCGTTCGAGTCGGGCCCCCGCTACCAAATCAAAAGGAATCTAGATATAGGTTCCTTTTTTGTTTTAAGACAAGTTTTAGGATTGATCCATAAAAGTTATGTAAATTTTAATTCTTTTTTGATTTCATGACTTTTATCATTCTTTTTGATTTTCGCATCATATATCTTCGTGGTGTAAATAATAAATCAAAATGAAATCACAAGTTGCAATATACGAAAATCATAGTTTAGCTATTAAGGCTTTAGAATGTTTAAAAGAAGCTGATTTTCCGATGGAAAAAACATCCTTAATTGGTCAGGCCGAAATTGTGGACGACCATGTGCATGTAAAATCACTTGATGATGTAAGAATCAAAGCAACTGGATTAGGTTTAGTTGGTGCTTCAACGTTAGGGCTATTAACCGGACTGGGAATTTTTGCTGTTCCAGGGTTAGGATTTCTATACGGTGCAGGAGCTTTAGTAGGAGCAATTGCTGGTGCTGAAATTGGTGTTGTTGGATCTGCTTTGTTTAGTATACTAACTACCATTGGTTTTCATTCAGATAATATCATTAAATACGAAGAACATATCAAAGAAGGTCGTTTTTTAGTAATCGTAAATGGTACATTGGAAGAAGTTAAACGAGCAGAACACATACTTCATACGGAAGGAACACACCTCGAGTTAGACACACTCGATAAGAAACTAGCTTAAAATACAAAGTAAAAAAATAGGGTGTCTCGACTTTTCGGACACCCTATTTTAATTTGGTTAATTGATTAACAAAATTCGTTATACGCTTCTTGGAGATTTTCAGCAATCATTTGAGCTGTACCGCCTTCGATATGGTGTCTTTCTAAGAAGTGAACTAATTCACCATCTTTAAACAACGCAATGGATGGAGATGATGGAGGATAAGGTAAGAAATGTTTTCTCGCTTGTGCAACCGCCTCTTGATCTACTCCTGCAAATACTGTAGCTAATTTAGCTGGCGCTTTTTCACCTTGAATCGATAATTTCACACCTGGACGCATATTTCCTGCAGCACATCCACATACAGAGTTGACAACTACTAATAAAGTTCCTTCTGTATTTTTGATTGTGTTATCAACTTCTTCTGCTGATAATAATTCAGTAAAACCTGCGTTTACTAAATCTTGTTTCATTGGTGCAACTAATTCTGCTGGATACATATTTTTTAATTATTAATGATGAATTATGAGTTATAAATGAATAAATCATTCTCATAACAAAATTACAAAGATTATGAGAGTAGTTAAAAAAGAGTTTGTAAATAATTCTTAAATTAAAATCACAATTTTCTTAATGTATTGATTTTTAAAAAATAAATCTATTTTTGTTTAAATTTAAATTACTTATGGAAAACAATATCTGGAAAAAATCATTGAAGTTTCACGGAAATCACGGAGAATTAGTTGGTTTACGAATTTTAAATAACATACTTAAAACCATTACGTTTGGCTTTTATTATCCTTGGGCAAAAGTAAAAGAATTGAAATACATGTATAATGAAACGGAATATATGAATTCACGTTTTGTTTTTCATGGTACAGGAAAGGAAGTGTTTAAAGGCTTTATTAAAGCGCTTTTAATTTTTGGTTCATTAAATGCGTTTTTAATTTATTGTCTTTTGAGTAAAAATCCCACAATGGCTTATGTTGGATTGATAGTTTTTTATCTCGGCTTCTTTGCGTTGATTCCCTTGGCAATACATGGTTCTTTAAGATATCGATTATCTCGAACTTCTTGGAGAGGAATTCATTTTGGTTACCGAGGTAACTTAAAAGAGTTTTATGGTATTTATATTAAAAATATCATTTTAACTATTTTAACTTTTGGTATTTACAGCTCTTGGATGCGTGTAGCAATAAATAAATATATAAGAGAAAAAATACGTTTTGGAAATATTCAATTTTCTTTTGTAGGAAAAGGGGTTGATTTGTTTTTAATTAATTTAAAAGGGATTATCTTTTCAATTCTTACGTTTGGAATTTATTCATTTTGGTTTTATAAAAACCGATTGATGTTTGAAGTAAACAATACTAAAATAATTCAAGATGGTAAAGAAATTAATTTACGTTCTACATTAACCCCAGGTGATATTTTTATATTATTAGTAGTTAACTATTTAATTGTAGCATTCACATTTGGTATTGGTACTGGTATTGCAATCAATAGAATCGCACGCGTGTTATTTCAAAACATCGAATTTGAAGGAGAAATCGATGCTGATGCTATTTTACAGACGGAAGAAGAGTATAAAGATGCATCAGGGGATGATATGGTAGAAATGTTAGATATTTCAATCATTTAATGGAACACATACTTTATTTTGACGGAATTTCTTCGCGCGCTTGGACATGTAAAATTGATGTCCGAAACGAAGAAATATTAATTCAAATTGATGAAACTTTAGAGATCATTTCTTGGAAGATTAAGGATTTAATTTCGAAAGAATTGACGGATTCAACATTGACAATTAAACACGGAAAATTTCCTCACGAAACATTAGAAATTGTGGGTGGTAGAGCCCTTGATTTTTATGAATTAATTACTGAAAATTCGATTCTAGGAAAATCAAGTGTGTTTTGGCACCGAAAGAAAAAGCCAATGATTATAATCTTAATTTTTTCTTTTATTTTCTTATGTGTTTTTTCCTACTGGACTTTAATCCCCTGGTTAGGAGAGAAGGCTACTTTAATTGTGCCTAAAGACACTGAAATTGAAATAGGTGCATCTATTGCTGAAAACTTCAAACAAACTGAAGAAATCAATGTTACTTCATCAAAATTGCTAAATCAATTCATCGATTCTTTACGTGTAAAAGAATCATATCCAATCAATATAACTGTTGTGAATTCGCCAACGGTGAATGCATTTGCTTTGCCTGGTGGACAAATTTTTGTGTATTCTGGTATCATTGATAAAATGAAAAATTATAATGAATTGGTTGCACTACTTTCTCATGAAATCACTCACGTAACTCATCAACATTCGTTGAAAAGTCTCGGTAGAAGTGCTGCTGCTGCTATCTTTATTTCAGGTTTGTTTGGTGATATATCTGGTATTTCGGCCGGAATTTTAGATCAAGCAAATCAATTAAAACAGTTGAGGTATTCTCGTGAATTAGAAACGGAAGCAGATCAACACGGGGTGGATTTTATGATTAAATACAAAGTAAGCCCAGCGGGAATGATTAGTCTTATGCAGATTTTAGATGCTGAAGGTGAAAAACAAGATGGTTTTATGAAGTATTTAAGTACACATCCAGAAACAAGAGAAAGAATACATGCGCTAAAATCAAACAATCGAATTAGTGCAAATTTTAAGGAAAATCTATCATTAAAAGCTATTTTTTCAGACATTAAGCAAAGTATAAAATAAAAAATGTTCCAAAAAATCCTTTTTTTATTCGTTTTAGCTTTTCCTTTTGTATGTAAATCACAATACATTGATAAGTTAAATACCATCGTTAATCAATGGCACCTGGCTGCCTCCAAAGCAAATTTAGCAGAGTACACGAAACCAATGAGTGATAAATTTGTGTTTTTAGGTACTGCTCCTGGTGAACGCTGGAAAAAAGATGCGTTTATTTCGTTTTCGAAACCCTATTTTGATAAAGGGAAAGCTTGGGATTTTAAACCTTCCAATCGCATTTGGGAGTTTAATGCTGATTCTACTATTGCTTGGTTTGATGAAGAACTAGAGACTTGGATGAAAGGGTGTAGAGGCGCAGGAATAATGACTAAAGAAAAAGACGGTTGGAAAATTGCTTATTATAACCTTACCGTACTTATTGAAAATGAAAAAATTAAGTCCTTTATTGAATTAAGAGAGTCAAAAAAATAGATCAAATGAAAATACAAAAGACTTTTCTATTTATACTGATTTACTTGTTTACAATATTTGGAAACAACCCTCTATTGTCTCAAAACGATCAAAAGCAATTTCTATTATTTAATTCTAATCTTTCTTCTGTTTTTCAGCTTCAAGAGTGGAAACAAAACAGAGATAGTGTGCTTGTGAATCAACAATATTATCCTTTAGAAAAAATTGGTATTAATAAACAAAAAATAACTTCTTTGTATTTTGATGTGAAACAATCAAAAGCAATCAAAAAAAAGGATAAAATTAAACGTAAAAACCTTACTTTTTTAATTAATGATACTATACAAAAAGTAGAATTTAAATTACTTTCAGATACACTAATTTATTTAGAAATAAAAAATATTGAATCCGTAAAAAAACTAAGTATCTATCATAAAAAAGAACTCATCGGTATCTTTCAATTAATTCCTTTTCCTGAAATAAAAATTGTATTAAACATTGTTCCACTGAAAGATCCAAAATGGTCTATAGATACCTTAAAAAACCAATTGACAAATCAATTTAAAAAGTTAAATGTTTCCGTAAAATTTAAGATCTCAAAAATTGAAAAAACAAAAATTTATTCTAAAAAAGAAAAATTAGATAATCCTCTAACATCACATGATCGCTATACAAATCAAATGATTAAAATTAGGGATGAATATTTTGAAAAATATAGCAATGCAAATAAAAATGAATATTATTTATTTATAACACCTTCATTTCAAGATTCTTTATTAAAATCTTATTCCATTCAAAAAGGAATGTTCAACTTCACTTCTTCAGAAAATAGTCAATTGATTTATGATGAGGTTTTTAGAGAGTTAATTAGAGGTATAAGTGGTTTAGAAAATGAAAAATTAATAGGTATTAATTACGAAGATACTTTGTGGTATAATCATTTAGAAACTTGGAACTTATTGAAAAACAATTATAATAGATATTTATACTATGATAATTATGAAGATGTTAGAACAAACAGCGGAATTTTTGCATTTTATTTTTGGGAAGAAGATTCAAATGGAAATATTAAAGTAAATAACAATTCTTTCCTAAGCTCTGTAATAAGACCTTATAAAAAGAATTATCCATCCTATTATTTAAATGTAACAAATCCATTTTATAAAATATTATTTAAATTCTATAAAAATCCTTTCAACCTACTGCATTTAGTTTTACTAATTTTAGCTATTTTCCTATACATTTATTTAAAAATCAAAAAATCAACAAGATTTAAAAACTCAAAATGGCTTAATAATTCATTAGGAATCTTGCTTTTTTCAGGATTCATAATTTTCAATATCGGAGGATATTTTCTTATCAATATTGGATATAAATGGTTTCAAGTTTTTAATGGAAAAGTAGAAGAATTACAAAATCAATCGACAAATAAAGTAATAAACAGTGTAGCATTCAATATCAATGATTTTTCATTTTCTGAATCTAAAAGTTATTCCGAATTATTTAGGAAAAAAGGCAGAGTTTGGACAAAAATTAAAGCTAAAAACGTAGTTTATTTTCAAGCCACTATTAACGATCAAAAAGAAATTGTTAATCTACGTTATTTAAATAGTTCAGATTCTCTTAAAATAAATTCAAGAAAAAAAATAAAGGCAGGAACACATTACATTGTTTTAACAATTAAAAATAGCAAAGGAGGAAAAAAAGAAACTAAAATTTATAATCACATAGGTATAAATTTAACTAATAAAATAGCATTAAAAGACCCCGTTAATCGAGTTTTATTGTTTGCAAATGGTTATAGACCTACATCACTTGGTGGAGACGTAAATCAAATGTTTGATGATTTACAAAAACATGGAATTGAATATCCGAATTCTTCTAACATGATTTATCCATTTGATCGATTTAATTATTGGAATCCATGGAGAGAAATAGATGAACGAATTGTTAAAAGGATAAATGCAACTGAAGTTCTTTATGCAGATGGTCATTTTTCAGTTGCTACCTCAAATCATGCTAGTTTATTAAACTTTTCTACACTAGCTGGTATTTACCCTAAAAGATGTATTAATCCAAAAAAACATATTTGTTATAAAACAACTCAAAACAATGGATTTTCAACTAGTATTACATCATGGTTTAATAGTTCAGACAACACCTATGATTTACTTGCTAGAAAGTCAAATAAAAAAGGATTTAAATTACGTTATAATCAAGGAAAACTAGCTGGTAGAAACTTATTATTACAATTAAATGAACTACCTAATAGTTCACAAAACGATACAATTTCAATAGTTGCGCATAGTATGGGGTTTGCTTATTCACTTGGTATTATAGATGTTATTCGAGGTAAAATTAATTTTGGCGGATTTTATATAATCGCACCAGAAAATGCTTCAGCTGGTAAAGTCTTTTCAAAAGAATGGAAACAAATTTGGCAATATGGAAGTAAATTGGATGTTAGTTCGCCATATGCACCATGTTTACAAGATGGAGTAGCAGCACAAACAAAAGTGAAAGGACTTCCGAATTCGAACCAAATTTTTTTTCCTGAAGAACTTTATAAAAAACAAGGTTTTTTTGAATCGCACTTTATAGGCAACTATACTTGGATTTTAGATATTCCAAAAGGAAATCGAGGATTTATTAAACAAAATTAAATAAGAGGGAATTGCTACTTTAAGCAAACCCTCTTTTTCTAATGATAGTCATTTAATTTATAAACCTATTTAGGCTTTTCTTCTTTGTTTGGTTTATCCTCTTTTTTAGACTCCTCTTTCTTTACTTTTTCGATTTTCATCGCTTTATCTTTGGCTAACTTTTTCTCATCATCTTGCAACTTTTTCTGATCTGCTTTCAGTTTAGCTTGATCAGCTTTTTTCTTATCTGCAAGTTGTTTTTTTGCATCTTTATCTTTACCAACATTTTTTAAAGCATCTTCGTCCTCTTTCAAGGTTTTTTCATCAGCTTTTAATGTTTTTTTATCCTCTTTGATAGCTTTTTTATCTTCAGAAATAGCTGCTTTTTTAGCTGCTTTATCTTGGCTAAAACCAATTGTTGAGAAAATCAACACAAATAGGGGTAGTAATATCTTTTTCATGACTGTAAGTTTTAAATTGTTTTTTTTGAATATAACAAAATCAATTTGAAAAAGCAAATTACATTAATCCTTTTTGATGTAAATAATTAAAGTTAGAACCTAATCTTATAAACCATAGAATCTTTATCTCTTTGTATTTTTCGGTACTCCCTTCAATGGGTAATTCATTTGATTGAAAGCATTTGAATAAAATCGATCGAGATTTTTTTCCGTTACTATTATTCTCATAACTATAGAAAGGAAAAATAGCTTTTTCAGTGATTTGATCTGTTTCGATATGTTTATATAAAAAGTATCCCAAACGAAATGTATGTCCTTTTTCTGATTTTTGATGATATATGATACTCCATAAAAAATGGTGTGATTTTCCGTTTTCACTATAATTCATTTGTTTAGAGTATAATCCAGCCAATACATTTAAATAACTTCTATTAGGTGTTTTATGATAATAATAAATAGGTAGTAATGTATGGTATGACAAATCGTTAGATTTTTTCATCCAGAACAGTGGAGATATTCTAAAAGCGGTTTTCTCTGGCGTTTTTTTGTAATCGATTAATGGATATAGCAATTTAAAGTTTTTTTCATTTTTTACTGATTTATATCTAAAAACAAATCCTAATAGGCCCAAATTAATATCATTATTTAAGGTGTTTTTTGAATAATCAATCAATGGAAATAAAATACTTGTTTTTCTCTGATTTTGTATCACTTGCCAAAAGAAAGGTGTGATAGCTCGAATGTGTTTTTGTGATATTGAATCATTTCTACTAAAATAGAAAGGAAAGAAAATAGTTTGCTTTAACCCCAATGATTTTCGATTGTAATAAAAAGGTAATAAAGAAAGAGTTGTGTCTATTTGATTTCTTTTGTAATGTATAATCGGTAATAAGTGAATTTCTTTATTTTCTCCATTTTGTTTTTTCCAATATAAAGGAAATAAAATTGTTTTTTCACCTTGATTAGCTTCAGTTGATTTTATATTCCAGTAGAAAGGAGTGATGCCTTTGATGATGATTTTTTTAGACAGGTTACTTTCTGAATAATAAAATGGCGCAAAATAATTTCGTTTAATATCTTTCGAATGTTTGTAGTGAAAGAATGGGAAAATTGTGATAACAGTATCAAATGCATTTTTTCTCCAATGAAATACCGGTGCTAAATAAAGTTCCTTAGAGGTTGAATCACTTTTTTTATAAGAAAACAATGGAAATAGGGTTGTTTTTGATTGCCACTTATCCTTACTTCTCCAGAATATTGGGAAAATGACTTGTTTAGAATTTATATTCGATTTTTCTTTAGAATAATAACTCCAATAAATCGGAAACAAAACAGCATGCTTTTTAAGAGTAGAATCTAAACCATGGTTGAAATAGTGATTCTTTTTATAAAAATAGAGAGGAAATAATCCATATTTTGATGTTCTTTCTTCATGTTCATTATAGTTGTTTTCATTCTTAAAGTGATAGAGTAACATACCATATGTTCTTCGTTTTTCTGACCAACTGTTTTTGTATGATAGTGATTTATAATCATATTTTGAATAAATAGGAAAAATAACTTTGTGGTTTGATCTTTCATCTTTTCTACTCCAATAAATGGGAAAAAGTGTGAATTTTTTTTCATCGTTATTTTTATATGTCCAAATAAAAGGAAAGAAGGTAGATTTTCTGATTGTATCAATTTTAGGTAGGGAGCTATCTTTAGAATTTTGCCATTGATTTCTGTACTCGGTGGATGAATACCATATTGGAAGAACGATATTTTTCGTTTTACTAGGTTGCTTTATTTTCCAGTATAATGGAGTAAGATTCAAAAATCCTCTTTCCTCATTTTTTGCTTTTCCATATCCGCCAAAGGGCAACATATAGAGGGATTTATAATTTGCATTTTCATAAGACCAATAGATTGGAAAAAAGGTGCTAAATCTTCTTTTTTCGTTGCTAGTTTTTAAATAAATCGGTAATAAAGCCTTTGTAGATGATGAGTCCCATGAATACGTTTTTTTTGCATTTATGTATATCGGACTAATAAATCGATTTACTTCGCCACTCTTTTTATATCCAAACAAGGGAAACAAACGAATTGTCTTTGAGGAAGCTGTTCTTTTATGATAAAAAAGCAATGCAATGGATTGTTTCTTTACTTTGTGTAAGGTATCATTCGAAGTAAATAAGAATGGAAATTGATTATAAGAAATCGTATGATTTGAAATGTTTTTCCAAGCAAGTAATGGCAGAATAAAACTTGATTTTACACTTTTACTTTTTTGACTTACATAAAGTGGCGCAATAATTTTTGTAGTATCATATTTGTTCTCAATTTTCCAAATCAAAGGAGTAGCCATCCTTAATGACGAAAAACTATCCTTTTTGTGTGCATACAATGGACTTATAATTTGTTTTTTAAGTGAATCTTTGTAGTAGTTGAATACGGGTAGTAATGTTCTACTTTTACAATTTTTTGTATCTCTTGTCCAAAACAAAGGAGTAATCATTTTTGTATCTGATATTTCATTTAATCCTTTATTTTCAATAGTATGGTTGTATAATGGAAAGACAGTTACACTTGCTGTTGTGGGAGTTACTTTTTTGTTATACATAAGAGGAAAGATTGTTGTATTACATGTATCTCCATTTTTTTTAGAGTAAAAAATTGGCAGCAGAAAAGAGGAAGAATCTTCTCTATCTTTAACATTCCAATACAACGGAGTAATCATTTTATATGATTTAACTTGTTCTCCTATGTGATTTCTGATTTCTCCTTTGCTATAAATTGGTGCAATGGTTAAATAAGTAGAATTTGGTTTTTTATAATACCATACAATAGGAAAAGTTACAAAACTGGTATTTTTTTCAATTTCACTTTTGTTATACCACATAAAAAAGAAGAGGTTATTATCGACTTCTAGGCCATTTTCTGAGGTGGATAACTGTAAAAAGCGAATATATGGAGCGATTTCACCTATTGAATAGGTTTTACTCTCTTTTTCATTATTTTGTGTGTAACGAAAAACAGTTGGATAATAAGTAGTTCCTAATCTAATATCACGTGAATTTGCCGTTTTGGTATCAAAAAATAAAGGAAGTATATGGGTGTGTTTTAGTTGATAATCTTGAATATTTTGATACCCAATCAGATTTGCTAATGCACTTATTTCTGTGGAAGTTTTTGTTTTAGAACGTTTAAATACTGGCCATAAATTGATGTTTTTATTTCGGGTTAAACCAAAATCAAAGTTTACTCCAGATTGAAGAGTATCTTTTTGTGCAAAGACTTTAAACACACTAAATATCAGAAGTAAAACCAATAATTTTTTCATTCTTAAATTTTTAGTGTAAAAGTAAGAGTTGGATTTAGTTGAGTTTTTGATCTATATCAAAAAATTATTTTCGATAAAAATTCATTTCATCGACATACTTATATACTTCTGGGGTCAATAAATAGCGAACATCCTTTTGTTTTTGAATTGATTCACGGATATACGTTGAGGAAATTTTCATTAATGGAGCATCTATACAAAAATGTGCTTTTGGAAATTGTTCCATTAATTTTTCTGTTGCTACAATAGGTTCATTGGATGCTAATTCTTGTGAAGTAAGGACCCTTGGGTAAACATACAAGGGATAATTTTCACTTATTTGTTCGTGATTTTTCCACTTGTGGAAAGTTCGTAAATTGTCTTCACCTAAAATCAGACAAAAAGTATGTGTAGGATACTTCTCTTTTAAATAAGCAAGTGTATCAATGGTGTAGTTTGGTTTTGGAAGCTTGAACTCGATGTCTGAAACACGTAATAAATCATTTTCCTCTACAGCAATTTGTGTGAGCATTAGGCGATGATGATCAGCAAGTAAAGACT
>Ga0315905_10002895_pt1 | contig 17891 bp, 26 predicted proteins | sample LakEriMetagenome_5_FD_203522 | JGI IMG/M metagenome (GOLD analysis project Ga0315905, IMG submission 203522) | Freshwater fungal communities from buoy surface, Lake Erie, Ohio, United States - Buoy 4 MA121 | ecosystem: Environmental > Aquatic > Freshwater > Lake | place: USA: Lake Erie, Ohio... | reverse complement strand
CAATAGCACACGGTCACCAATGGTCACGCGGTAAGTCAATGGAATGGATCGCTGGGCAAGCACTAAACCAGCAACCAGCTGGACAAGCCGACATTCTATTACACGGCCACGAACACGAATTTAGTGTGAAAACAAGAAAGACACGCTGGGCAATATGCGCGTCACCACTAGAAGTACGAAGCAACTGGTGGAAGATGAAGACCGGTGACGAAGCCAAACGCGGTGCTTTAGTATTCACCAGCGACAATAACGAAATAGAAGGGCTAACCATTGTCTGAAAAAAATCTGCAAGAAAGACTTGACTATTTAGTTCAAGTAAGTGAAAACGCGGCAATTTACAAAGAACGCTGGCGCATACTGAAGGGCGTGCTTGCCCTAGATATGCCGTGCATACCCCTAGAAGACATTAGAAGGCTGATAGCAGACACCAACAATGACTAAGACGTTCAGATACAATACGTCAGAATGGAAGCGCCTAAGCGCAGCCACAATACGACGTGACCAACACACCTGCCAAGCCTGTGGCACAACAGAAGGCCGTATGACAGCTGACCATATCGTGCCACGATCCAAAGGCGGTGCAGACGAACTAGGAAACCTACGTTGCCTATGCCTGATATGCAACAGCACCAAAGGTGACAAAGTAAAACAAAGACTAACCTGGCTAAACCCCAACTGGTTCAGCAATGCACGATAAACGTTTTTTTATGCACCCCTATCTGCCCCCCTGCCTTTTCAAGACTTCGCGCGCGCAGGATCAAAATATTTCGGGAAATGAGAACAATTGAACTACAAAGGTGACCTTGAAGAATACATTGCGGCGCAGGGCTGGTTGACTGAAACGCATAGTGTGGAAATTGGGCTTCTGCGCGGAATGGCGAACCGGCTTGATACCCCTGACGGTTTCAGCCCTGCCCTGGTTGCGCAATATGGTTTGTGGTTTCGGGCTTTGAAGGCGCAAGCACCGCGTGATGATAGCGCGGTTGACGAACTTGAAGAAGAACTTCGTAAAGCACAAAGTGTTTAGCCCTACACACGCCACAGCGCCTTTATCCGAAGATTTTGCTTCGGCTATTGATCCGTGGCAACGTGTGCTTGAAGTTTCGTGGCGTAAGGCGTTTGACTATTGGCTTGACGCTTGGCAATGGGAATTGTTGCGCAGGGCTTTTGAATTGTTTCCTGACGATCACCCGAAAGCCGGTTTGCTTCGGTTTCGACAGGTCGTTATTTCTTTAGCACGTCAGAACGGCAAAACGGAATTGGCAGCTTGCGCGTCGCTGTTCTGGCTTTTGTGGCGTGAGAAGAACGAATTTATGGTTGGTATGGCCGCGAATAGTTTGCAAGCAAAGATTATTTATGACAGGGTGCGTAAGGTCATTGACGCTAACGCCACACTTTCTAAGCGTATGTCAAAGATGACAGACACACGCGGTATTCAAACTAAACAGGGTACGAACTATGTCATTCTGGCTAACCGTGAAAGTTCAGCCCAGGGTTATAGTGTCGGCTTGGGTTTGCTTGACGAACTGCACACTTACAAGAACGAAAGCGTGTTTGCCGCTATTGTGGCCGGAACTGGAAGCCGCGACAACAGCTGCGTTTTGGGCATAACCACAGCCGGTGACGAAAACAGCGAATTGCTGAAAGACCTGTACCGGCAGGGAATGGCTTCGCTAGAAGATGACCAAACCAGGTTTGGGTTCTTTTGCTGGGAAGCGTCAGAAGACCGTGTTCCTGAAGACGATCAAGAACTATTGCGCTTGCTGAAGGAAGCAAACCCTGCGCTTTCTTCTGGCCGTATAGATGAAGCGAATATGTTGGCTGACGTGCGCAGTATGCCTGAACACGACATAATCAGGTATCGGTTGAACAGGTTCACAACTTCCAGCGACACTTTCCTAGATCTAAACGCTTGGGCAAAGTGCATTAGACCGCGTGGCTTTGAATTTCGGAAAGAACCAGGCAAGTTCATTATTTCAATTGACCGCACCATTGACTTAGGTTATGCAAGCTTTGTGGCCGCTTACAAAGATGACAGCGGCATTACTTATGTTGAAACTGTGGCTTCGTTGCGTAAACCGTCGCTGGAACAAATGCTTGAAGTAACTATGAAGCTTCGACAGTTACGGCCAGCAAAGTTTGTGTTGGACAATTACAGTTTGAAAGACTTGGGAACTGAACTGAAGAAGCGTGGCGTAAATGTTGAACTAGCAACCAACGCTGACCAAATTGCAGCTTCGTCAAAGTTCTTTGCGCTGGTTATGCAACAAAAACTTTCACACGCTAATGATGATCTAATGATTATGCAGTTACAAAATGCGCGTATGAAACCGGTTGGAGAAGCGTGGAAAATTGCGCGCAAACCAGGCACAGAAATTGACTGTGTTATTGCACACGCGCTTGCGGTTTACTTTTCTGAGAGTGTTGCGCTTGGTTCTCAAGAATTGCAGTTATTCTAGTTCTTTCGGCAGAAAGAAAAAATGGAAAAAGACAACGTTGACGGCTACGCAGTTCCAATAGATCCAATGGACTTGTTGCATTGTGACAGTTGCCAATAATCGGGGGCGGTAAGGTTTCGATTAGGCGAAAGCCCCGAAAGGGAACGTCTAAGACCAGGGTTCAATTCCCTGCGCTTCCACGCTGACATAATAAAATATCGTGGTACAATTTGGCTAATGGGTTTTGTTGATCGCTTTGCGAAAGCGTGGTTGCAGTCACGCGATACTGTTGCGCCTAATCAGCGGTCATTCAATATTCCGAACCGAACAAGCACCGCGCAAACGCGCCCTGTCAGTACGACTGACGCTATGGCTTTGGGTTCGGTTTATCGTGCAGTTTCACTTATTGCTGTTGCTTCGGCACAGTTGCCGTGGAAGGTAGTCACAGACACCGGCGAAATTGAACCCAATACTTTCGTGCGCCAGCCTGATCCACAAATGTCACGCGCCGCTTTCGTGGAACAAACCACAACGGCTATGGCACTAAACGGTAATGCCTTCTGGCGTTTGGGGCGCAATAACCGTAACGAAGTTGTCACAGCCGAAAACCTGAACCCCGAATTTGTTGAAATTGTGGTGAACCGTGAAGGCCGAACTATTGGTTTCAAATACCAGGGTGACAAAGAATACACAACTGACCAAATAAAGCACTTGGCGTTGTTTCGTGTTCCAGGCAGGGCGCGCGGACTTTCACCAATTGAAGCAGCGAACCTTGAACTTCGTGGCGCAATTGACCTTTCGACTTATCAAAGCAATTGGTTCTATTCGGGCGGTGTTCCTACAGGCTTGCTGTCAACACAGCAGGATCTGACCAGAACGCAAGCTGAAGAAGCAAAAGCCTGGTGGAACGAAAACGCAAGCGCAGCTAACGGCATTGCTGTTGTTGGTAATGGGCTGGCCTTTGACAAAATTGGTATGAACGCAAGCGAAGCCCAAATTGCTGAACTTCGCAAACTTTCGGCTACCGAAATTGCGCGCTTGTTTGGTGTTCCGGCTTCGCTTATGTTGGCTGACGCTGGCACGTCTTTGACCTATTCCAACGTTTCGCAAGAATGGTTGGGTTGGCAACGTTTCGGCTTGCAGAAATACACGCTGGAAATTGAAACCGCTATGTCAAGCCTTTTGCCTGGTTTCAAAAAGGAAGTTCGTTTTACCTATGACGCACTTCTTCGACAAGACACGCTTGGCCGCTACCAAGCACACGCCATTGCTGTTGCAGGTCAGCCGTTCCTGACGGTTGACGAAGTTCGCGCCCTTGAAGACTTACCGCCCCTGATCTAAGGAAAGATAAATTGGAATACCGTCAAATTGCTATTCGCGCTGTTGATAACGAAGCGCGCATTGTTTCTGGTATCGCTGTGCCTTACGAAAGCGTTGAGAACGGTGAACGTTGGGAACACGGCGCGGCACTTGTCGAACCTGACGCAAAACTTATGGCTTACCACACGGAAGTTATTGGCAAAATTATTGGACACGATCAGACAGACAAAGGTCTTGAAATTCGTGCCTACATTGCCAAAACGCAAACCGGCAACGACATATATGAACTTGTCAAAGCTGGGGCTTTGGACACTTTTAGTGTCGGCTTTGATAACCCGATTTCTGACCGCAACGAAGAAGGCGTGACTGTTATCAAGTCTGCGCGTATCCGTGAAGTGTCAGTTGTTCCCTTCGGTTGGTTTCACGAAGGTGCAAAGATTTCCGAAGTTCGTGAAGAACCTACGGAAGACACCGCAACAATTGTTGACGGTGAAGACGAACCGGTTGACGGTTCAGAAAAAGAAAAGGACAACACCGTGACTGATGTTACTGTTGACCCTTCGGCTGACATTGCTGAACTTCGTCAGTCAGTTGAAGGAATTGAACGAAGCATTGCCACAATGGCAACGCGCAACGAAACCCCTGCCGTTTCCAAGCGATCACTTGGGCAACTTGTCAAGGGAATTGTTTCGGGTGACCAGGAAGCAATTGCTGACTACAAGCGCGTTTATGCTGGCGGTACTACCGCTGACGGTTACGCCGCTGACGCTTGGGTTGGAGATCTGACGCGCCTTGTTGACCAGGCCGCAATTCTTCGCACCGTGTTTGACCGTTCCGCGCTTCCTGGAACTGGTCTGAACGTCGAATACGGCCAGCTGAACACCAACACCATTGCTGTTGACCGCCAGGTTGACGAAGGTGACACCATTGCTTCCGGTATCGTTTCCGTAACCACGGCAACCGCACCTGTTCGCACCTACGCTGGTTCGTCAACGCTTTCCGTTCAGGAAATTGAACGTTCCAACATTGATATGGTGAACCTTACCCTTCGTGCGCTTGCGCGTGAAGCCGGTATTCAGATGAACACGGAAATGCGCACGAAGTATGCAGCAACCGTCACCGCGCAGTCTGCAAATGCTGTTTACTACCCTACGACTGGGGCAACGTACACAGACTTCTTGGACACCGTCGTTGAAGCTGCCGACAAATTCCAGACCAACGGCCTGGACATTACGGCACTTGTTGTTGACAAAGCGCTGTATAAGCAACTTGTGTCGCTTGAAGCCGCTGACGGCCGCCCCGTCTTCTTGGTTGACGCGGCCGCGCAGGGCAACATTGCTGGCCGTCTGAACCTGGTTGGTCTTGGCGGTTCGTTTGTTGGTATCCCTGTTGTCTGCGACACGCTTCTTATGGGAAGCGCCGCGTTTGTGAACAGCGCAGCAATTACGGCTTGGGAAAGCCCCATTGCTTCGCTTTCGTCGAACACCAGCCTGGAACTGACGCGCGACTTTGGTGTTTACACCTACGCCGCGTTTGGTGCAACGATCCCTTCCGGTATCGTTCCGTTGGTCGCTGACTAATAACCGTAAAGGGGCTGTTCGCTAGTGACCGCTTTGGACTTGCAAGCATATGTTGGTGCGCCTGACAGCGACATTGACTATGTAACTGACTGTTTCAACGAAGCACACGCTTTGGTTGATAAGTATGTTGGTACTGCAACCGTTCCATTGACAATAATGAAACGCGCAAAGCTAGAATGCGGTTCGGAATTGTTTCACAGGCGTTCAGCCCCAAACGGTATTAGCCAATTTGCTAGTATTGACGGTTCAGCAATTAGGATTTCGCGTGATCCTATGATTGGCGCGAGAAAAGTCTTAGAACCGTGGCTTCCCATTGGTGTTGCGTAATGCCTACACTTATTGAACTTAGGGAAGAACTAGCTGACTTGCTGGAAGACGCAACCGGCATACCAACGGTTGCATACTTGCCTGAACGGCCTGTACCGCCTATGGCGCTAATCAGCCAGGGTTCACCATATATTCAGTACGAAGACACAAACGTTTTCAATTCTGAACTTATGGTGCGCCTTCGCGTTGACCTTGTTGTTGCAACCGCGACCAACACGGTCAGCTTTGATCGGCTTGACGAAGTTATTGAATTTGCTGTTGCTGGCTTGCTGGCTTCTGACTGGTTCATTGACACCGTCAGCGCGCCTTATTCGTTGAACGCGAATAACGCAAACTATTTGACCGTAACCTTGAACGTTACAAAACCTAAAGCCTTCTAAGAAAGGAAGCAAACTAAATGACTAGCACACGCCTACGCGGTAAAGCGCTAACGTTGAAAATTGGATCTACCGAAGTTGTTGGTGATTTCAATTCAGTCGTTCTACAGTCTGAAGACGCAGCTGATGATGTCAGCGTGTTCGGTTCGACTGCCAGCGACTTTTTTATTCAAGCGACTGGTATTCAGTCAACTGATGATGACAGCTTTCAAATGTTCTGTTGGGATAACGCAGAAGCTGAAGTTACCTTCTTTTTCCGGCCGCAGGGTGGAACAAGCACCACGGCAAGCGCCGCTGACGCACCGGTTTGGACTGGCACTATGATCATTCCTGCCCGCGGCCGTCTGGCTGTTGGTGGAGAAGCTAACCCCAGGGGTTCATACACTTGGGAAGCACGTTTTGACATTATTGGTGAACCGACAATTCTGGCCGTTCCCTAACAATGGTTGAAAGTGCGCGTGATATACGTCAAACCTATGGCGGTGTAACTGTCACAGCCAAAGGCTTGCGGTCAGCGTCACGCGCACTTTCCAAAGCTGGCGATTATGCCGAAGACCAAAAAGACCTAATGCACGAAATTGGTATGATAGTTGTCAACGAAGCAAAACGCATTGCGCCAGCAAGAACCGGAACATTGCGCGAAAGTATTCGTGCAGGTAAAGGTAAAACTAAGGCTGTAGTTCGTGCAGGTTTCAAGCGTGTACCGTATGCGCCTGTAATTCACTACGGCTGGCCTGACCGGAACATACCAGCGCAGCCTTATATGTATCAGGCGCTTGCCACAACACGAAACGAAGTTATGGCGCGTTATGATCGCGGAATGGAAGCTTTGCTATTCAAGGCAGGGCTTGACCCTTCCAGCACTACCGTAGTAAAAGACAGCTGGAAACTTACTAGTTTCAGCCGATAAAAGAAAAGGAAACCCGAAGATGATTGAAACGCTAACAATGGCAGAAATAAACCAGGCAGAAACAATTGCAGGGAAGTCAATTCAGCAACTGTCTGACACCAAAGCCCCTAACGCAAGACTGATGACAGCAGTCGCTTTTGTAATCGCAAAACGCGCTGATAACACGCTGAACTTTGAAAAGTTTGAAGGCGAAGCAACACTTGAAACAGTAATGAAAATTATTGGTGAAGGTGACGAAGAAACAAAAAAATAATTGAAGATCGCGCGGCAGATTTTGCGCAGTTTGTTTTGCTTGGTATGTCCAGGCAAGACTATTGGCAAATGACAATTGCAGAACGCGGCGCGGTCATACAACTTTTGAACGAAAGGGGCAGTAACTAATGGCTGACCAGCAAGTTGTTATTAGTGTCTTAGCCGACGTGTCGCGCTTTTCTAAAAATATGCGGTCACTTGGTTCACGCTTCGTTTCGTTTGGTAAAGCGGCTTTGTTGGCAACAGCTGCCATTGGTTTGGGTTTAGCCAAGCTTGGTTTCGATATGGTGAAGCTGGCCGAAGAAAGCGCGCAAGCTGACGCAAGACTAAACAACATTGCCGAAAGTATGGGTATTTTTGGCAAGCGCGCTGGTGAAGTGTCAAAGCGGTTGCAAGCCTTTGCTGATACGCAAAGTATGATCACCGGAACTGATGACGAACTGATCAAGAATACGCAAGCGAAACTTTTGACGTTCAAAGACTTGGCTAAGTCTGCCGACATTGCTGGTGGCGCTTTTGACCGCGCTACTGTTGCAGCTTTGGATATGGCGGCCGCTGGTTTTGGTTCAGCTACCAGCAACGCGGTGCAGTTGGGTAAGGCGCTGAATAACCCTATCAAGGGTATTGGGGCGCTTACTAGATCTGGTATTACCTTTACCGATAAGGAAAAGGAAAAAATAACCAGGCTTGTTGAAAGCAACAAGACGCTTGAAGCGCAGGAATACATTCTTAGCGCTATCGAAACGCAGGTTGGTGGCACAGCCGAAGCAACCGCCACAGCTACACAAAAAATGCAGGTTGCCTTTGAAGGTATTGGCGAAGAAATTGGTTCAGTCTTGTTGCCCTATATTGGCGAAATGGCCGAAGCCTTTCTTGCCTGGTTGCAAGATGATGAAACCATTGCCTTTTTTGATGACGTAAAAAAGGGTATTGGTAATTTCATTGACGCTATGAAAGACGCTTTCAATGATCCAGCGGTGAAAGAAACTTTTGACCGGCTGAACAATGGAATGAAGAAGTTCTTTGAATATCTTTCTAGCCCGAAGGGCAGGAAAGACTTGCAGACTTTTGCCAGGAACATTGCTAGTGCTTTTGCTGTGGTGAACGAAACGCTGACTTTTACATTGTTTGGTTTGAACGCAATTATGTCTGCCTTGTCAGGAAACTGGGGCGCGCTGAATATGACGTATGACCAATTCAAGAATAAGTATTTTCCTAGTTATGGCGGTGGCGGTGGCGGCAGTAACCCCAGCACCAACAACAACACGGCGCGAACAAAGTCAATGACTTCCACGCCTTCTGTCGTTGTGAATTTCAACACACCTATTGACAGCGTAAGCGCAGGGCGCGAAATTGTTCGCGCGGTTGATAACTATAACCGCACTAGGGGCAAGGTTTTCGCATAATGGGTACGATCAAAGAAACAGACCTTCTGGGCAAAGTATTTTTTGAAACGTCACCTAACACCGGAACAGCAACCTGGACTGACCACACGGCCACAGCTTCGCGTATGTATTTGACTAGGGGCGGTTCAGCTACTGCAATTGGTATTTCAGACGTTGAAGTTGGATCTGCCGTGATTACTTTGGTTGACAACACGGCCACAATTGGTATTGGTTATTGGGTTCGTGTACGCACGTTGTCTGGCAACGTTTGGGCTGGTTATGTTCAAGACATAGAAACAGATATTGAATTTATCAACGGTGTTCAATACGTTGTGAAAACCCTTTACTGTCTTGACTGGGTTGCGTATGTTGCACAATTTATTTTTCCGTTTTGTACCGCACTTGAAGCTGGTGGCACTTCTATTAGTGCTGTTCCTTATGCAGCGTCTAAGCGCATAAACGCTTTCAATTTCAACATTGACGCGACTGGTGAAACACAACTTGTTTCAAGAACCGGTGACAGTAGCGCTGTTGTTGGTCATTCTGATCGCGTAGGTTCTTTGGCAGAACACCTTGACTTGCTGGCTAACACGGTTGGAAGCGTTTGGAACGCAACCACAGCAACCCCAACTAACGGAACAACTGGCCGTGACGGTCTTGTTTCGTTTTATAGTTCAGCTTTCTTACCTGAAACTGGTCTTGTGTTCAGCGACGGTTCACACCCTTCTGGCACACCATTGTATTACCAGGGTTTGACTATTGGGCAAAGTAGTCGTTCTATTGCAAATACTGTGTTAGTAAAGAACAGCGCGCAGTTAGCGCTGACTTCTTCTGACGTGACGTATAACCCTGATTTTGTTTATGATCACGAATACACGCGCGTAAACAGTAGTTCAGTTACGTCTTATGGTTCACGTCAGGTTTCCGTTGAAACTAATTTAGGCTTGTTGGTTGGTTCTGGGCTTAGTGCTAATACCCAATATCGCAACCGTGTGCAAAACCCTAGTTTTGAAAATGGCGGTAACGGTTGGATTATAGGTGACGCAACGGCTGGCGTTAGGTTTTCAGTTCGTAAACCTAGCCTTGACAGTAGCCCTTTTGAAGCAAAGTCTGGAAGCTTCGCTTTGCGCGCTAGGGTAGTTACGGCCGCAAGTCTTTATGACGCAAAGTATTATGCTGACGATCAAGACGGCATTGACGTTGTAGCTGGTGAAAGCTATGGTGTTTCATTCTGGGGCGCAAAAAGCACAACACAGTCAGGTTTCATAACGCCACAGGTTCGCTGGCTAAACATTGACGGTGGCGTGATTTCTTCCAGCACCGGTACAAACGTCACAATGGTTAGCGCAAATACTTGGTATCAGGCGCGTAACCGTTTCACAGCCCCAGCTGGCGCAGTAAAAGCAACACTTCGACTGTATTGGGAAAGGCCAAGCGGTAACTGGTCTGTTGGCACAAGGCTTTGGATAGATGACGTAACCTTTCACCGTATGGAAAATGCAAGCGACTGGTACGAAAACAACGGTTTGTTCAAGATTGACTTGACTACGATCAACTTCCCTTTAGGAACTTCGGGCGCAAGCGAAAGCGTGACCGTACCAAACGTGCTTTCAACACGCGGTGGAACGCTTGTATCAACAAACAGCGAACCCAGAACCGCATATAAAACATTGACCTGGAACGCGCAGAACGATCTAACCAAAGTTCACTTACTTGATCTGAACAAAAGTGTTTTGATTTGGCGCAACGGAAGCAGTTCGCGCGTAGGCGTTGAAGGTATCCAACACGAAATAACAAAAGACAAATGGATAGTTCAATTTGATCTATCTGAAAAGAAAACTTTCTTACCGATATAAACACAAAACAAAGGAAACAAATTGACTGAAACTACGCGCGCCTATATCTACCGTGTTCTTCTTGGACTTAGCCCCATTGTCGTTTTTTACGGCCTTGTGACCGCTGAAGAAGCCGCCCTTTGGTTGGCGCTTATCGCAAACGCGCTTGGCGTAACGCTGGCCGCTTTCAACACTTCGACTAAAGACAATGGCTGAACAAGAACCAGACGGCGCACCGGTTCGCATAACCCTGCGCGATATTTACGAAGTTGTTGTTCGACTTGATAAAGCAAACGCTAATGAACGGTTGCTTGACCACGAAGACCGTATTCGTTCCCTTGAACGACAGGTTTGGGCTTGGGCTGGTGGCGCAGCTTTGGCTGGCGCTTTGATTGGGCAAATAGTTCAATTCGCATTGAAAGGATAAACAAATTGGTTGCACCTGAATTTATTAGACCTATGAAGCTGACAAAGATCAGCGACAGTTTTGAAGAACACAAAGACCGTAAACCAACGTCAGCTAACCCTGGAACGGATTACCCTGCGCCGGTTGGCACAAACGTTGTGGCTGTTGCTTCTGGCCGTGTGGTTATGGTGAAGCCCAACACTTCGGGCGCAGCTGGTCGTGTGGCAATGGTTGATCACGGTCACGGCTGGTTTTCTGAATACTTGCACTTGTCGCGCGTTTTGGTTCGACCAGGTGACCGCGTGAAGCAGGGGCAACATATTGCTGAAAGTGGTGCGTCAGGGTTCGGGCGTGAAAACTTTTATGGTGCGCACTTGCACCTAACGGTTCGTCACGGTGGCAGGTTCTTAGGTGCAACAGGCAACCGCGACTTTGAAGTGTTGCTGAAAGCACAGAAGCCTAAGCCAGCCCCGAAGAAGGTTGAAGACTTAGGTTCGTAGCCGTTTCGGTTCACCTAAGACCGCCCCAACAGTTTCGGGTCTGTTGGGGCGGTTCTTTTATTGTTACCTTTTTGTTATCAAAATAACTGTGGCCTGACGTGGCTGAATAGTAATGTAATGAATGTAAGAGAAACCCGAAAGGAAAACCCGAAATGTCAAATTCTCACTTTGAAGTTCTAGCCCAATGCAAGACCGGCTACGGTACGCACCGTTTGCCTTCGTGGCAGTCTGAATTTGAGACGCGCGAAGAAGCTACCGCGTACCTGGAACAGCACAAAGAAATCTGTCCCCGACACAACAGCCCGATCAGCGAAGTCACCGTGATCGAACTAGGCCAGTCGCACTTCGTCCGGCTGTAAAGAAAAAGGAAAACCCCAAAATGTACACACTTGAAACCGCACCGGCAGACAAAACCCCAATTCAGTTTTTTCTAAACGCAGCTGGGCACCAGCGCGCACGCCGATACAACCGCAACCTTTCAATTTGGCAGTCTGAACGGGTTGACTTTGCACGGTACCTTCTCAATGCAAACAAAGCAGTTTTGGTTGTATCCTGATGCGCGCTTGGCTTTCTATCTTCTGCGCTTCTAGCATTGTTGCCCTAGTCACCCTTGCCTTTCCCATAGGCGGTTTGAATGGACTGGCAACACTAATTGCTAACGGATCGCTACTAGCGTTCTGCATCACAGGGTTGAACCAAAAATGAATACCGCCAAAATCATTGTTGGCGATAACCGCCTGACGCTGGACACGATCCCTGAAAAGTCTGTTCAGACCGTAATCACTTCGCCACCGTACTGGGGTTTGCGAGACTATGGGAACGACGATCAGATTGGTCTCGAAGAAAGCCCTGAACAATATGTTGCTGAAATGGTTGAAGTGTTTGCCAAAGTCTGGCGCGTACTTGCAGACGACGGCACGCTGTGGCTGAACTTAGGTGACAGTTACGCAGGCAACAATTCGCGTGCATCTAATAATGGACGCGCAGGGTTTGGTACAGAACGCGAAGGCACCTTTGTAAAGACCGGCGCAGGGTTGAAACCGAAAGACTTGGTTGGTATTCCCTGGCGCGTTGCGTTTGCCTTACAGCAGGCCGGTTGGTACTTGCGGAGTGAGATCATTTGGCACAAGCCAAACCCTATGCCTGAAAGTGTTACGGATAGGCCTACGAAGTCGCACGAACATATTTTTCTTCTCTCGAAGTCGCAGACATACTTTTACGACGCGGAAGCGATCAAGGAACCAGTCACACCGTCCACCGTCGAAAGGCTGGCGCAGAATGTTGAAGACCAAGAAGGATCTGTGCGCGCAAACGGTGGAAAAAAAGACAACGGCAATATGAAAGCTGTTGGTTCGTTTGAATTTAGAAATAAACGTGACGTTTGGACTGTGGCCACACGGCCATTCAAAGGTGCGCACTTCGCCACCTATCCGAAAAAGCTGATTGAACCCTGCGTGCTGGCAGGATCAAAACCTGGCGACACCGTACTTGACCCATTCAGCGGTTCCGGCACCACCGGCATTGTTTCGATCCAGAACGGACGCAACTACATAGGCCTTGAACTATCACCTGAATACGCGTCAATTTCAGAACAACGCATATACGACGAAGTTGGACTTATGGGAAGTGTAGAAATAATAAATGTCAATACTTGAGAAAGTGCAAGCTGAACTGTTTGCGATTCAAATGGAAAAACACAAAGCTGAACTTCGTGACCGGCTGGACTTCCAGCGCGAACTTCGCAAAAGCTTTGGTATCAAACGCAAACTTTATTTCGCACCGCAAGCACCAAAAACACCAACACCAATAGCAATACAAAGAAAAAAGCGGCGCGAAGAAAAAGCCAAAATTGCTACACAAAACCGTTCAGCACAGTTAGCATTATTCACGAAGCAACAAGAAGAAAAAGCCCTAGCAATTCTGAAAGGAATGGAAAACCCGAAATGATAGAAAACCACAGGTTTCTTGCACAGTCAGGAACAGAAGCTTGGCACGATCTACGCGCCAAAGGTGTCACCGCAACCGCAGTAGCAAAAGCGGCCACACCAGCAGGATTTGAAACCGCAGCAAAAGAAATATGGGGCGGTGTTCAGGAAATACCAGACAACGCTTATATGCGGTTTGGCCGTGAACAAGAAGCCTTTATTTTAGCTGACCTAAAAAGGCTTGGCTACGACATAGAACCAAACAATTGGTTGATTTGCGCAGACGGTTACACAAACCGTTGGCAAATGGCAACCCCTGACGGTCTTTCTTCTGATCACCGCACGATTTGCGAAGTCAAGACAACTGGAAAAGACTGGGGCAGCTGGCAGAAAGTACCGTTGCACTACAAACGTCAGGTTCAATGGCAGTTGTATGTAACCGGTGCAACCCATTGTTTGTTTGCTTGGCAGTTACGGCTTGAAACTTGGGAAGGTATCTATACCCCTGGCTGGCTAGATCCCAAAACAGTAATGGTGTCACGCGACGAAGCACTAATTGCCCAGCTGGTTGAAGTTTCAGAAAAACTACAAATGGAACTTATCTACCGCGAACAAGCTTTACTGGAAGACTAAGAAGATGAACCACGAAGAAGCAGATATTGCAATTCTGATTAGCAAATATCCACAAGAACCAAACTATTCCGTTGAAGTAGTGAACAACGGTCTAACCGTGGCAACCGGTGAATACATCACCAAACTGTCAGCACTAAAGTTTGCTTCCTTTGAACTATTGAAACTACGCGATCAACAGAAAGAACAAAACAATGCCTGATAAAAAAACTATTCACGAAGCCGTTGTTGCAGTAATGCGCGACGTTCACGCGGTTGGAAAGAACGAAACCAACGCAGCCCAGAAGTTCAAGTTCCGTGGCGTTGACGCTGTAGTGAACGCTTTAGCCCCAGCAATGCGCAAACATGGCCTGTTTGTTGTGCCAGCGCTAAACACGGCAGACTATTCGACACGAACCAGCGCCAACGGTGGAGAACTACAGGTGTGCCGTCTATCCGTTGCTTTCACTTTGTGTTCTGACGGTGACGGTGGAACGCTAACCGGTGTGGTTGCGTCAGAAGCCTTTGACAGCGGTGACAAAGCCACAGCTAAAGCAATGTCGGTTGCACTTCGCACGTTCCTTTTGCAGACGTTTATGTTGCCGACAGATGACAAAGATCCTGACCAGGATACTTACGAAACCAAGCGCACCGTTGACCGTTCTGGCGCAGACAGCCTGAAGCAACGCGCTGACGCTGTGGCCGTGTTGATCCCTGACACCAAAACGCTGGAAGAACTGAACAATTTGTTTGACGCAGCTGTTACTGAAGGTGTCAGCGAAACTTTGAAGCCAGCTTTCACAGCCCAAAAGGGAAAACTGTCAAAGTGACCAAATTCACCTGCCGTATCGAAGCCGTACCTGTAGCTAAAGAAAGACCACGGTTCACAAAGTACGGTGGCGTTTACACGCCAAAGAAAACGGCAGACTATGAACAGTTGGTTGCCTTATCTTGGCTGGAACAACTAGGAAGCACTAAGTTTGAAACAGGCAACATTGAAGTTCACCTGAACTTTGGTGTAACCAATATGGGGCAAGACATTGACAATTTGTGCAAAGCAGTCTTAGACGGCCTGAATGGTGTCGCTTGGAATGATGACCGGCAAATTGTCAAACTCAACGCCTGGAAGTTCCCTGTATCAAAACCCGAAGCGGCCGTGAACATAATTGTCAGGCTGATCCCGAAAGAAAGTTAGAACCTTGTCCATTGAAAAGATGACTACAGTTCTTTATCACGCGAAAGTTGGCGGTAGTGCGAAACTTGTATTGTTGGGTATTGCTAATCACGAAGGTGACGGCGGCGCTTATCCTGCGGTTGACACCCTGGCAAGATACGCGAACATTGACCGGCGTCAGACGCAACGCATACTTCGTGGCCTTGAAGATAAGGGGCTTCTTGTTTCGACTATGCGTTTCGGTAGTTCAACGTTGTACCGCGTCGCTGTGCAATGCCCAGAAAACTGTGACAGATCAACGAACCATAGACTTTTAGACAGGGGCGGTGTAGATGACACCCCTGTTGTCATAGGGGGCGGTGTAGGTGTCACCCCTAGGGGCGGTGTAGATGACACCCCAGGGGCGGTGTACGCACCGCCCGAACCGTCACTAACCGTCAATATAACCAAAGACACAGAACCTGAACAATTTCAGAACTTCTGGAACAACTACCCCAAAAAGATAGATCGCAACGCAACCCTAAAAGCCTTCCTGAAACTGACCGGTGATGAACAGCAGCTGGCCACAGAAGTTGCCAAAGAATACGCAAACAGTAGCGAAGCTGAAAACCCAAAGTTTGTGTTGTTCCCTGCGAACTGGTTGACCAAGAAACGATACCTAGACAAATACACCGCTTCGACGGCGCTCGCCGTACAAACCCAACGTGATCGGGAAGAACAAGCGCGACAAAAACAAGACGAACTTTACCAACAGCGCAAAAAACAAATTGAAGAAGACCGCGCAAATGGACTAATAGGTTTGCCCAACTGCAAGTATGATGAAACCGTCACAATACTTCGCTGTGGTCACCCTGACTGCAACGAATAACCCGAAAGGAAAACCCCAGAATGGCCTACATCACAGTAAAAGGAACTTTAGTGAAGTTCCACAACAGCGGCACAGGCTTCGCAATTGAAGAACGCTATACAAACCGCGAAGGCGTAGAAACAAAAAAGACGTGGCAAGTCTTTCCTGCCATTGAAACACACGGTGCTTTGCCTGGTATGACGATCACAGTCAACGGCACACTTTCAGCAAGCGTTTACAGCTTCCAAGACACCAGCACCCTGGAACAGGTTCACGTTCCTTCGCTGAAGGTAAACAACGCAAAGGTCACCATTGAAGAAACCGGTGCTACCCCTGCGGCCACAGAAAGCGCACCCTTCTAATGGACAGGGATCTTGTTGACCGCGTGTTTTATGGCTTTTCGTTCATTCTTGCAGGTTGCCTGACAGCCTTTGTGGTGTGTTTGACAATTGCTGTTTGCCAACATATTTTGACAGAAGGCATAAATTGAACCTAGTTGACGCGCTGAAAGCTGAACCCCAAAGGGGTTGCACCTACAAACAATTGCTAGAAACCCTAGCCGTTGAAGAAGCAGAAGCCCTTGCCTTTGCGATTAGAAACCCAGCAAAGTCAATAACACAAATTCACAACATACTAAGCAACGCAGGGCATATTATTGGCCGTGACACGCTTTCAAGACACCGCCAAGCGAAATGCCCAAGCTGCACAACTGCATAACAAGAAAGGCTGAAAATGTTAGAAGAACTACTTTCACAGCCCGACAACTACAAAACACCAAAACCCCGAAACGCGAACTTTGACTTTACAACTGAATACCTGCCACACGATCCCAACAGCGCTGTTATCCAGGCAACAACAAGCGAAGACCTACGCGGAAAAGGTGACGAAGCAATTCGTGCCTTTATCGTTTCTCAAGGCGGTGTAGTACCCGAAGGATACCGCGCAAGACTTGTAGAAATTCGACACCAAACACACGGCTGGACACGAAAACAACAAAACGAAGACGCAACCACAAAACCTACATTCTTCTACAAATTCCTTGTTGAACCCATTACAGGCCATATCAACGCAAACGAAATAATTGCTTGGCTGGGCAAACGCAAACCGGTAGCACAAAAGAAACCAGACAATACAAACAAATGGCTGCACCTAGTCTTTGCTGATATGCAGCTAGGAAAAGTGGACAGCAACAACGAAACCGGTGACGGTGTAGAACAAACCGTTGCCAAATTCGTTGACAGCCTAGAAAAAACCCTTGATCGCTGGAAACGCGAAGGCAAACCCAACGTACATATTGCCTTTGCAGGTGACTGTATCGAAGGCTTTGGTACATCACAAAACGGCAAACTAATATGGCGGCAGTCACTAACAGTCACAGAACAAATGCGCATATTCAGAAGGCTAATCATTCTAGCCATTGACGCTTTCGTTTCACTAGGTGTCAACAAACTAGAAGTTGACGTTGTAAACGGCAACCACGACCAAGCAACCAGGCAAGTCGAAACAAAACCAAACGACGGCTGGGCAACCGAAAGCGCAATTGCAGTAAAAGACGCAATAGATCTAAACCCCGACAGGTATCAAGCCGTCAGCGTATTCGTTCCCAAAAATGATGATGACATTATTGTTAGACAAATTGGAACAGTCACCGTAGCAATAGCACACGGTCACCAATGGTCACGCGGTAAGTCAATGGAATGGATCGCTGGGCAAGCACTAAACCAGCAACCAGCTGGACAAGCCGACATTCTATTACACGGCCACGAACACGAATTTAGTGTAAAAACAAGAAAGACACGCTGGGCAATATGCGCGTCACCACTAGAAGTACGAAGCAACTGGTGGAAAATGAAGACCGGTGACGAAGCCAAACGCGGCGCTTTAGTATTCACCAGCGACAACAACGAAATAGAAGGGCTAACCATTGTCTAATACCTTTAGGTATAACACGTCAGACTGGAAGCGCCTAAGCGCAGCCACAATACGACGTGACCAACACACCTGCC
>Ga0315905_10002892_pt1 | contig 17913 bp, 25 predicted proteins | sample LakEriMetagenome_5_FD_203522 | JGI IMG/M metagenome (GOLD analysis project Ga0315905, IMG submission 203522) | Freshwater fungal communities from buoy surface, Lake Erie, Ohio, United States - Buoy 4 MA121 | ecosystem: Environmental > Aquatic > Freshwater > Lake | place: USA: Lake Erie, Ohio... | reverse complement strand
TATTGATAAACATCACGAGCGTGATGTTGGCTCACAAGAGTCTTTCCAAATGGAAATCAATACCTAGAGCCCTACAACCATTTGTCCCGGATTGTTGTAGCAATGCCTCTAGAAATGGCATGGGAAATCAGTACATGAAAAAAAATAAGAAAATGACTCCGGCCGCAGCCCTCGCGAAAATCGATCGCATCGAGACCGCAAACAAGGTTGTCGACAAGACGGCCGACGTAGCCGCCCTGGTGGCAACGCTCGGCGCCGCCGCACAATTTGCGGGGCTTTTGTTCCCCGCCGCCAGGATCCCTATCCTCGTGGGTAGGGTGGTGCTCGGTGCAGGATGTGCCTGCGCCGCCTTAACCGTCGGTAAGTTTGCCCTCTGCGCAGCAGCAAACAAAACCGCCGCTGCGGGCATCGACTGTGGGGCAGAGGCCCCTGACGTCGACCGCGCCGCTGTCGAGGACGCTATCAGTGACCTCACCGACACTCCGGCGTCGCGGCATGTGCGCGCCACACTGAGGCGCAAACGCGCGGCAGTTGTTGAGCTGGTCCTGTAATAAAAATAACCGGAGCTCCGGTATATAAATGCTGATGGGGTGAGATGCCCCTAAGCTTTTGGTCTTAGGGTATTGATAAACATCACGAGCGTGATGTTGGCTCACAAGAGTCTTTCCAAATGGAAATCAATACCTATAAGCCCTCCAACCATCTGTCCCGGGTTGTTGGAGTAATGCCCTCTAGAAAGGGCATGGGAAATCAGTACATGAAGTCTATTATCGACAAAATTAATGTTGCCGTCGTAACGGGCGGTATCGTACAGGCGGTAGGCGGAGGCATTCTTTCCATACACCCGGCGACGCGGGTGCTTGGGGCGATCCTTCAGTACAGCGGAGGGCTGTCCATATTAACGGGCATGAGTGTCGAAAGCGCCGCCAAACTGGCAAAACCGACAAGTCCCGTCCTCCCCCCGCATGCGCGCGCGATGCTAGAGCGTATGCGTGACGCCAGTACCGCCGAGGGCGAGGTCTCGCTCTCCGAAATGTTCGCGGACACCAACGACGAGGATCTCGCGTTTTTTCGTGAAGCTTTCGGCTCTTTCGGCGTAGCGTGTGAGAACGAGGGCGAGTATCCCGCGTTTGACGACGAGGAGCGCGCGTTGCGACGTGCCGCCCGCGCCTCTCTTGGCGTAGCGGGTGAGGGCGAGCAGCGCGAGGCGTGATACCCCGCCACAATAACCGGAGCTCCGGTATATAAATGCTGATGGGGTGAGATACCCCTAAACTTTCGCCGAAAGGCATTGGCAGCAACGGCTCCCCCACCCGTTCGAAAGGGTGGGGGAGTTTCTCCAATACGGAGATGTCAATGTTGAGTAAGACTTCCGGTATCCCGACCCGGTCGATCAAGTCGCCCTTTAGAAAGGCGCATAGGGAACGTTGTGTATGCAAACGAAAAAAATCAAAGCCATCTGGTTCTCAAGGCATGAACCAAGCCCCGCGCAACTTGCAGACCTCGATATCGCCAATATCGAGGCGGGCATGGCCCTTGGTGCGCAGAGCATCACCTCCCCCGAGGAGGCCGCCGCAATGGCGCGGACCCTCCGCGCCCTCGCCAAGGAACACGGGGCCACCGCTGTGGCTGGTGTGTTCAGCACCGCCATGCTTGAAGAAGCGTGGAAGAACGCCATTTTCGCCGTTCAGCGCGGCGACTTTGGCGGAGGGAGCATCAGCCTCCTTGCGGCGGTCAACGAATCCCGCACGCCGGAGGGCGGTACGTCGACCTTCGCGCACCTCCGCTGGGGGGAGATCGGCGTGATCTAACCCCTGCAGACCGGAGCTCCGGTATATAAATGCTGATGGGGTGAGATACCCCTAACCTTTTGCCGAAAGGTACTGATTGACACGCGCCTGTTGTGAGTGTCGGCGGGTATCCGGTTTCTAGCCCGGATACCCGTCTCCATAAAAGAGATCAATACCTGTAGGACCTCCGCAATCTGTCCCGGATTGTTGTTGTACCGCCCCCTGAAAAGGGCATGGGAAATCAGTACATGTTTAACATTCCTGAAATGCTCACCACCGCCCTCGCCGAAAAACTTGGGGCTCACCTCCCCGAGATCAAAAAACTCGCAACCGAGACGGTGTCACAGTGGGCTGATCAATACGAGATAGTGATCAGCGTACGCCCAAAAGAGTCGCCCTGCGCCTCCGAACCTACTGAGAAGGAAGTAGGCGCTTGAACGAAAACCGCAGGAGACTAAAAACTCCTGCGGTTTTCTTTTATTTATCTGCCAGGCAATTAATTTAAATGCGAAGACATTAAAATTAATTGAAGAAAGTATTTGATAATATACGTAAAAAAATATAAAATAACATCATGGAAAATAACCAAAATGATTTTGGGATTCTTGTTAGCCAAGCTATGCTTCGCGAACTCGCCAATACACTGGGTAGAAAACTGGCACGCGCCTATGCTGCGAATGTCAACGGTATTACCCAGGAACCTGTTGGTAACGACTTACAGTTGCGTTTGCACGTAGCTGGACCTTATCGTGATATCACCATGCGTTTCGCGGAACCGATTCCCGTATACGCTGGATTCGATGATGTGGAAGACCACGAGCTGTGAACATTCGCACACCATTGTTGTTGCGAATCTGTATGTATGAAGCAAGAGAAGCGCCTTGTTGCGCATGAGAATCTAATTTACGACGTTATTTGCCGCCAGGCCGGGACACTGTCCAAAGCAATCCTGGAAGGCGTTATGAATTCCATCGATGCCGGAGCTACCCGCATCGATGTAGAAATTAAATCGACAGAAATAACCATATCCGATAACGGAGAAGGGTTTAAGTCGGAAAAAGAAATTGATGAATGGTTTGGTACATTCGGCACTCCGCATGAAGTAGACGAAGACGACAACAGCGTCGATGCCCGGTACGGAAGATTTCGTATGGGGCGTGGGCAGTTATTTGCGTTCGGAGTCAACCATTGGATTACCAACGAGTTCACTATGGTTGTGGATGTTAAACACCAGGGTTTGAAATTCACTACAGAACAGCATGCGACCGTACAACATAAAGGTTGTCGCGTGTTTGTAGACTTGTATGCCCTGCAAACACCTTCGGAGCTGCAAGCTACCGTGAGAGACATATCCAAATTCTGCATGTACGTGGACGTCCCTCTGTATGTGAACAGCGTGCAGGTGAATACTCCGCCCGCCACACTTTCTTGGGATTACGAGACCGAGGATGGTTGGATGAAGACGATTGTTTCCCAAGAAAATTCCACCAACGCCTGGCGTTCTAACAAGGGGGTGGATATTTACCAGCAAGGTGTATTCGTGGAAACTGTTCCCGAGTATGAACTTGGTGTGGGAGGTACGGTCGTTTCCAAAGGGCCCCTCAAACTGAATTTCGCAAGAAATCAGGTGATGCGTGGTTCCTGTCCTCGGTGGAAACGCATGTACAAGTTAATGCGCGACGTAGGGCAAAATCACGTAAAGCGAAAGCAAACCTTGTCTGTGAACGAACGCCTCGCGGTCATCGATCAGATAAGGAGTGGGGACATGCGCTACTTTGACGTGAAGACCCTTAAGCTATTTGAGGATGTACAGCAAAAGACTTGGAGTGCTTCACAGATACACCAAGCCTGCAATCGCAACAGCAGTTTTGACTTACTACCGGATGAAACGCTCGCGGTATCGTTCGCCCCTCCACTACACCCTATCGGGGATAGGGTATTACAAGCGCGTAGAGCTCTCGTGTTATCCCGGAGCGTACTTGAGCAGTGGCAGGTGCCGGAGGATGAGTTCGTCAAAAAAGTTCTGCGGCGTATCATACCTTCGATCAAAATCAGCTATGTTCCGCTGTCGGAGCTAGACGCGTCACAAGAGTGTGAGTATCACCTCCTGCGGGACAAGGATCTGACGAAAAAAGATAAGCGTATCTTGGCAACACTTCAGGATGCAGGTCATATAATTTCGAGAAAATTCTCAAATCTGAACGAGTTGAGATCTCCCCGGATTATTCGTGCCGGGAAGTCTTCCCACGCTTATGCGTGGACTGACGGGCGTTCTTTCATCGCCTTTGATATTACGCATCTGCGCACCGTACTAAACACCCCCACACTGGACGGTTGGATGGTAATTGCGCGCGTGCTGTTACATGAATACTGTCACAGCGAGCCAGACACGCAAGGGCACATGCATGATGCGCATTTTTATTACACCTTTCACGAAATGTCGGAACACTTGGTGTCAATCGCCAGATACTTGGAGAACAAGTATCTTACCAAGCTCCGTACAAACTCTAGAAAAGTTCCAGCGGCTATCCTGAAGAGGGCCGCTAAAGAATTGGAAATGGCACAATATGAAAAAGCCTTGGAGTTGCAGGATGTGCAGGAAGTTATTACTACCCCTTGCACCTTGTAACCCCGAGCAGGTATCAGAAAACAGAAAGCTAAATAGCTCTCCGCTAGGACACAAACACACAAACGTTAAACAAACAAAAAACTAATAATTATGGGAATGCTACTACACTGTGGCGCCGAGCGCGCCGAATGGGAAATTATTGAATCTGTACGTACTCCGGCCCCTACGGCGTCGCATGTACCAATCCCTCATCACGAGCTGGTTAATCGTGTACGCGAAGCGCTGCCCAACTACGGGCTTAGCGTTACCCAGGAGGAACATGCTTTATCCAAGGACCATCAAACTTATTTCGGTTTGATGCGTGTTTCGGATTCTAATCGCGGAGATGCTGGTGATCAGTTCTCCCGCGTAGTTGGTATCCGCAACAGCCACAATAAACGTTTGGCTGCGGGACTGGTTTCCGGTAGCCATGTGTTCGTCTGTGACAACCTCGCTTTCTCCGGCGAAGTCCAGGTACACCGTAAGCACACCGCACACATTTTCGATGCGCTCCCGGAGATCATCGACGTTGCCGTCGGTCGTCTTCGTCCGCTGCTTATCGCAGAACGTCAGCGTTTCGAAGCTTATCGCAACTTCGAGCTTGGTGCGGGGCAAGAGGATTTCGTCGATGTCTTGCTGATGAGCATGATGCGTAAGGGTGCTTTGGCGCCTTCCGCGCTGGGTAAGGTCTGGGAACATTGGGAAAATCCTCCCCACAAGGAGTTCAAAGAACGTAATATGTGGAGCTTGTTCAACTCTGTTACAGAAGCCTACAAAGGCACTGGAGTTCGTACCCTCTACAATCGTTCGCGCTTACTGCACAGCTTCTGCGACGAGGTGGTGGAGTTCGCACCCGTTGTAGGTGACGTCAGTGTAACTGATATCATGGCTGAAGAGCTGGAGACTATCCTGCACTAATATGGGCTGGTGGTCTGCCTGTATTTTAGGCGGCGATACCCCATATGATGCCCACGGCTTCATATGGGGTAAAGCCCTGGAATTGTCGAACTCCGACATACAATATGACGATCTCGAAACCGCATTTGAGCACGATTGCGATTTGCTGCGGCAGATTCTCAGTGAAAGCACTATTAGGGTTTTGTTCGACGACATCCTTACCCGAGGATATACCAAAAGTATATATTCTCAGGTACTCGCGCTGATGATCATCGAATCGGGGGCAGCCCTTCCTAATGACATACGTCAGAATCTCCTTACGGAAATTAGCAAAGACGATTGGGCGGAAAAAGACGGTGAGCGTGCGCTATACATCACAGACTTATTGCACCGTGTCGAGCATTACCAAGACGGGGAAAAACATAAAATTCCTCAAACTGGTTTGTTCGAGAGCATGTTCAGTTTTAAGGATGGCGCCGCTGGGCAGCTGTCTAATGCGCAGCACAGATATGAATCTTCCTGATTATAAATCGCCTGAGACTATCAGAGGTTTTATGCGAAACATGTCTGAGGATACATTCCGAGTCCTTTTCACGCTTGCAAGAGAAGCTCTGGATGATCCCCTCATATTCGACCAGATGGTAGATCTAGAAGTTGCCGACGAACAGGTGTTAGGAGATTTGCGTAAACAAATCGACTTCCTGGCGGACTGCGACACGCTACTTCTAGCGAGTTAGGCTCAGACCCTCCGGGATTGTATGTCCCGGAGGGTCCACTACTATCTAGTCTAATTTTTAGCTCGTGGACTCTCAATGTCTTGACGAACACTGGTAATTAATGCAATGTGCCGCCCTTGAAATCGGCTTGCTTGGAAATAATGTAATGAAGTCAGTGGCCAAAATTAAATGGATCTCCGACGATGGGATTGAGTTTGAAAGTTACGAGGCTTGCTTCGCACATGAACGGCGTGGCAAATTCAAGCAAGGACTCTCAAAGTTTTTTCAGAAGATTTATAAGGTAAGTGCGCAGGACGCGGCTACCATGATTAGTCCCGACGATGATGATGTGTGGGCTCTTATTCTCGACAACGCGGAGGACTTCCAGGAGGTAATGAAACTAGCCTTGCTGAAAGCGAGGGGCCGTAAGCGCTTAAAACCCAGGATCGACCAAGATACTCGCTGAAACAAAAACATTTGCATTATCCATAGTTTTACTTTTAAACTATCGCTGTCATGTCCGATAGAGTTCGTTCCCCAGAGTCACGTTTGTACGTAGCTAATCTTTCTTATAAAATGACACCCGAAGATGTGGGTGACATGTTTGCGGAAGTGGGCGAAGTACTTGACGTTTATTTGCCCACACTTAAAGACACTCAGCACCATAAAGGTTATGGGTTTGTCGAAATGTCTACGGCACAAGAAGCGCAGGACGCAATTGACGAATTTCACGGGGAAGAAGATCTGTATGGGCGTGAACTTACGGTGCGTATTGCCGATCGTGATAAAAATGTATGAGTACCAATATTCTTTTACCAAAAAATTCCAGTAACAAGCTTTGGCTTCCCGCGCATGCGCGCAACAGTAACAACAGCCGGAAATTTCTTCCTTGGCGTTGTCGTTTGATGATTCAGCTTAACGAGGCTGGAGATAAGGCTTCCGCTCTGTATTATGCCCGAGCGGGAGATCCCCACAAAGCGATTGTTGTTTCTGCTTCATGGTGGAAGACCTGGGAAAAGGATGGTGGTGGTTTGAAGCACAGCAAATGGCCGGACGTACTGGACACTTGCTATGCGGAATGCATCGATGAGAATGATTGGAACAACGCTTGGACTGACGCCAAGAAATACAACATGGAGTTTCGCAGCGTAGAGGATACAGAAGAACCCGGGTACCCGATGCTCTTCACTGTTCTTGGACGTACTGATGTTTAAATTTTCCTAGCAACACTATGACACAATTTGTACAGCCTAGGTTTCTGGACATTCATATTTTAAACAAAGACGAAAAAGACTTGCTTACAAAAATAGGAAAGTCAGGTTCGTTTTTCCCCCAGATGCGTGGCGATAAATGCGCGGCGGATCAACTGCGGTACGATGGATGGGTTGATATTACTCCCGAAGGATGTTATGTGTTATCGCGGAAGGCGTGCCTTGATCTGGCCGTACCAACAACATGAGCCAAATTTATCCTTATAGTCCTGAAAGTTACGATCGCGCAGCGGTAGTGACTGAGTGTGCCAAACTTAGAAATTGGCACGATCAAATTTTCGCCTACAACAAGGGGCGCGGATTTGATATAGAAGTCTTGGAATTTACGGCGCCCCCCATTTGGTGTACCGAAGAATTCTTCGAGGGTAGTAGGATTGTAAATCCTACCAACACTTACCAGGGCGTACCTGCGAATTATATTAATTTTACTGGGTTTGTTGATGGTGTAGTGCTGGATAATACCTTTCACGCAATTACTATGCGTAATGCAAGCGGTGAAACCCCTACGCACACTTACAGCGCCGCCCGTGAGAAGCTTCAATCCGCAGGCTTTGTGATCGTGAGCGGGAAGATTTTGGAGGCAAACGGGTGGTTGGCTATTTTACAAGAATTTAGCCAACCGGCACCTGCAGGCGTAGTCGAGCGTGTACTTGGCATAGCATACCCCGCACTCGCCGAAAGCGTAAACAAAGCGAATCGTACCACCTTGGTACGGTTCGTGCATTCCGATACCGGAGAAGTATTACCCCCTCCCCCGACTGAAATCTCTATCCCGGACGCCGTCGTGACGCCGCAAGTAGAGCCTAAGTCGTTAGGAGATCAGGTGCCCAATGGTAAGGCTTTAAAGTTTTTGTTAAGCGGGCGGTTTGAGCGTCCTAAAGCGGAGTACGCATCGTTAATCGAAGCCGCAGGACACATTATATCTTCGCAATATGATGCCGATGTAGACGTCGTCGTGGTCCCTAAACAGGGTAGCCGTACCCCCTGGGTACAACAAGCCAAGGACGCCGACAAGCTCATCATTTTCGTCGATGAATTGCAATCTTTTTTATGAATATGTTAAAATACTAACCACTTAAATATTATGTCTGAAGAAACATCTGAAAGCTTTAACGCCACTGCTAGCGCGATTAGTTTTGCCAGCGAGATGGGCGTCGATCTCCACGCTGTGACGGGTACGGGGGTTGCCAACCGTATTACGAAACGTGACATCGAGAACTATCTCGAAAGTAATGCCGCTGTCGCTCCTACTGAAGAAGTAGCTCAAGCGCCTGTGGAAGTAGACGACGTCATTCCCGCTGAAGAGGTGGTTCAAGCGCCTGTAGAGGTAATTGTAACGCCTACCCTGGCGCCACCTACGCTGCAGGCGGCCGACGCCCCCACCGCTAAGTCGGAGGATCTTCCGCGTTTTACTGGGCTTCCCGACAAATCCAAAGTTCTGCGACGTTAAATGGAAGCCGATCTAGATTTGGACAAGCTGATAGTCGTGCGCCTTAACTGTGGCGAGCCAGTGTCCGTGACCGTTAACCACCGTACCCTGCGTGATATTACCGTGGTGTTCCTGGAGGCTAGCGAGATGGCGGAAGAGATTGAAGGTTCCACTCTCCTGGATAATGACCAGGTTGTAGCCAAGGTGGGTAGGAGCAGGTACGAAGATATGAATGAGTTGCTAGAGCAACTGGAAGACGCTGGGATATTTTAGTTAATGGAGCATAAGTCTGGAACGGTAATGCATCCGTTCCTTTACGATGCTTCCGACACGCAGTTACAGGAGTTTCTGCTGCTGGGGTTGTTTGTGGCAGGTAAAAATGCCATCACCCAACAGCACAAATTAAATTGGTTTCTAGAGACGTTAAACTCTGCGGTGCTTCCGCAGGACGAATTAACGCCTCTTGCCCGCCTAGCTACGCTATCGGAATCTGATATTGAACGTTATTTGAGATTTGTAGGTGCGGGCCAGTATGGGCGACTGACCGCGGCACTAAGCAGAATTTCCCGCGATTATTCTGCAGGGGACTTTTGCCCGCGTACGTGTAGTAGAGAAGATCTCGTGACTTATCCCGGAATGGGATATAAGACAGCTTCTTTCTTTCTGATATACACACGCAGCGATGTGCGACATGCTTGCCTAGACACGCATATTCTGCGGTGGTTGCGAGTTCAGCGTGGATATTCCGACGCTCCTGCCGCTACACCTACAACACGCAAAAAATATCTATACTGGGAGGATAAGTATCTCGGAGAGGCGGAAGCCTTAAATAAGAATCCTACCACTCTGGATTTCGACCTATGGTTAGAAGGCTCCAAGAACGCCTCGAAGTAAATTAATGACATCGCGAAAAACAAATACTGCGCGCGAGCGCGACGACGATATTAGTACGGCTAAGGAGTATAGGTTTTTCTACCACTTCAATAAGCCTGCGACCAAAGCAGAAGGTCGCGTCGTATGGACCATACATTGGCGGGACCGATGTATGCACGCTTACAACCTGGACATACGGCGCCCCACGAAAACTCGCGGACAAACAAAACGTCAGCCCTGGGGAGTTATTGTTGGTATGGCCTCTTCCGTAGTCATTGACAATGATGGTAACGCGGTTATTGCTTGAGCATGATTTGGTTTAAGCCTGAGAAGCTTTCCAGCAAAGCTAAGCAAGCAGCAGTGGAATGGAACGGGATGCACCCCGATATACCCGGACACCCTGTTGTGATACCGATAACTCCAAACTCGGCTGTGATTGAGTACGTGGGCGAGACCCAAAATATTTGGTGTGTATTTTATTACCCTTTAGGTTCGGATGAACCGCTTTTTGTGTCTCAGGAGGATCTGAAGAGAAAGACCAGATCCGGGCGCAGGAGGAAGTTGTATTCTAGGGCTTGCGTTGCCAGGCAAGAATACGTCGACGCTATAAGGGTACCTGTGATGGAATGTTTGGTGGATGAATTGTAATGCACAAAAACAAAGAAAACCTTTTAAAGTTTGGCGCAGGTAATGCCAAGCTTCGTAAAAATATTTATACGTTCTCGCTTCCCAGTGGCTACACCTGCCCAGGTGCAAGAGATTGTCTTGCCAAGGCTGATGTCGATACTGGGCGTATTATAGATGGGCCACATCAGAAGTTCCGTTGCTTCAGCGCTACGGACGAAACCAGACCCAACGTACGCCGGGCACGTTGGCATAATTTCTATATGCTCACGGCGTGTCGCGACGTTTCGGAAATGGCAAATCTTATCCTAGCTTCCTTACCAGAGGATGCAGCCTTCGTGCGTATTCACGTTGCGGGAGATTTCTACTCGCAAAATTATTTCGACGCCTGGTTGGAGGTGACACAGAAACGTCCAGCTACCACGTTCTACGCTTACACAAAAAGCGTACACTTCGTAAAGGCTCGTTGGGACAGGGTACAGCAGGCTGAGAATTTTCGCTTAACTTCCAGCAATGGTGGCAAGTTCGATCATTACGCTGAGGAGCTTGGTATGTTCCAGGCGTATGTAGTGCTTCATCCTCAAGAAGCAGAAGGGCGAGACTTGGAGATCGACCATGACGACAGCCATGCAATTACCAACGATCGCAGCTTTGCGCTTTTGATCCATGGTACACAGGCGCAAGGCAGCCAATCAGCCGAAGCAATTCGGAAGTTAAAACAGGAGAACATTAAGTTCTCGTACACCTATGATTCAAAACCAAAATAGAAAGATAAAGCCGCTATGTTAAAACGACGATTGTGGTCGATCCCGAATACCGAGGACAGAATATACCTTGGTTCTGTAGGTACCGATCAAGCACTAGATACTCTGGAGCGTAGTTTATTCCTGCACGAGACAGATCGAGTTGGGGAGGATTTATCTCCCCTGGATCCTACGGCAGATGTTTATGCGGCCAGCATCGACATCGCCCCGGGCATCTCATATCTGTGCCGCCCTATGTTTAGGTCGGAATTGATTCCATACTTGGAGGGTAAATTAAGCCCCGAACCAGTACCGGACGCGTTACTCGAAGAAATTCGCAGTGCCGAAGAAAATGTCTGGCATTACCTAGAGCACGGCTTTGAAGATTATAATGTTTCGATCCGTAGACTCGGACCTTTAAACTTGCTTTTACCATGAACACCCCCACACCACCGTATCCGGCCGAGGATGTGAGAGAGTTGAAGCGTTTCAAAAAACTGGTGCGGAATGTTACATCGGCTTCCGATGTGCAACTGCCCGACGAACGTTTCCTAGCTCCGCATCGCGAGTATAACCATTACGATTTACACTATATGGATCCTGTCGGCATGACCGTGATTAACACGTTTCATTTCAAGACACTGGAAGCATGTAAAGAGGCGATCGCACACACAAAAAGTTTCTTACCAACATCAGATACCGATGAACTCAAAGACAGCTAAACTATTACGCAAATCATACAGGCAGCTGGAAGTAACGCTCCCGGCGCTCAAACGCATTTGGAATTTTACACCTCGCCCTCATAGGAACAAGGTTCGTAAACAATTAGAAACTTTGCACAGTACAAATGAGTAACCAAGAATCAACGAATTCAAATTTGGATGCTTTGGAGCAGCAAGAAATTTTAGCGTTCCTCGTGTTCGCAACCAGCGAACAAACTGATCTAGATTCTCTTACGCAAGGTATAAATCTAGAAGAAGTTTGGCGTTCTAACCCTGACATTAGAAAACAGTGGAGAGCGTATGCTGAATTGCTACATTATAAAATGTGCGAAGAAGCAGGATTGCGTGTCACGGTTGGTAATTCCAAGAAAGGGAAGAAGTTCCTAAAGTCGCTTGTGACAATTCCTGAGCGCGAAGCATATCGCCTAGGTTCTGAGTAACCATAGGTTGTTTTGTGTTATACAAATTTAGACGAGGGTTGCTTCGCTTGTCTAGCACCCGCGATCTCGGAAGGTCGCGGGTGCTTTTTTTATTCCCAAGAAGCAAATGCATGCATATGAAAAACGGATTGTTTAATGGAATCACCGCTGACGACTTGTCGGCGTTGGAACGTAGCACTGCCAACCCTATCCCTTTGTGGGATAGGATCATGGTAGATAATACGTGGGTGCCCTGCAGTACCCTTCTCTGTGTGGTCTCGTCTTACGAGACCATCCTTGAGGTGGTGGCGGCAGTGGTTCCAGAGCGGCAACCAGAAGGTACGTACAGAACGGCGTACTATCATTGGAAAGGCAACGAGGCGGTGAAAGACACAGCCAAGGGCGGTTGTCCTTTGGCGCATCTTAACCGTCACCACCTTGCGGTGGCGCGCCGTCGTTACCAGGGAGCTGCGAAGTTTGTGTTGGGGACGAGCGCCTTGCCGGGGGCAATTGTGAACATCGGTGCGGAATTCCGCATCGTACGCGCATTTCGTGTACCCAGTAAGGATGGTAAGTTCGCCCATGAGAAGTGGCAAATGCTGCGCGTGGACGAGACGGCGGTTGAGAAGCTTAACGGGAAGGCCAGGATCAACCCAGTCAAAGGGTTGGTTTTAGATTACGAGCTTCAATGCCAGCCGCCATTTGAGATGGCGGAGCACAACGGGTTCAACCGCAAACTCCTGGTGGACCTGGGGAGTTTTCTCCGCAGGAAGGAGCCACTCACTCAAAGCACTTCTACAGTGCTGAAGTACAAGCTGTGGCGGGCGAGTTCGCTCGGACAGTTTCACGAGATGTTCCAGCAGGCGGAGGAGGAACGGCGCACTGAATCGGTACCTCCAGTTACAGAGGTGGGTGTGGCTGACATGATGCGTGGGCATGGACAAAACGTCCGCCCCCAACGTGATCGTCCCCAACGCGAGCGAGACCGGAACGGGCTGGCGGCGCGAACGCTGCCAGTGGCAGAGGACACCCCACCTTCAGGGTGGGCTCCAAACCACTCGAAATCAAACCATATGCTCGTCGACTGAGGTCGATGAGTTCCTAAAACCCCCAGTACCAAATAGGTACTGGGGGTTTTTCTTAGCTATCAGCCAGTACAGCCTGGTTGACGAGTCATACAAAAGCTGGCACACTTACGTTGCTATGTTCTACACAGAAAAATTCGCCAGCGAAACAATACATATTCCTCTTGAGGATCGCCGTCAATGCGAGGACATGATGGACCGGGTCTACCGCGAGGCGCCAGATAAATGGCCTTACGGTTTAAAGATGTCCAGTTTCGATGGGGGTGTGTACATGGTACGTGAAGCGAGCTCCGGACGTCCTGTAGGTTTTACAGGGTGGCAAGAGCAAAGAGGGCACGATGGGAAGAAAGTTGGTTATTACTCTATCGGTATTCTCCCGGAGTACCGTATGAACGGATACGCGAAGGCCGCAGTGGCTAGCCTTTTACAGGAAAAAGCCGCAGGCGTAGACCGGGTGGAAGCTTTCATCGTACCCGGAAATAAGCCGTCTATCGCACTAGCTGACAGCTTGGGAGTTTCCGTCGTCCATGGTGTTTTCAGTAAGAAAGCTAGCATTAAACGTATACTCGGTAGTGATGCGCTTAAGAATGTGGCGGTAGGTACTTTATCTGCCGGGGGGATGGATGTCTTAACTCACGGCGGCGGGCAAACTCCTACTGAATACGTTGAAGGGCTTAAGCACATGGATGTCAATCGCATGCTGAATATGTTGCTTAATGCAACCCTTGGTGGAATCGGGCGTTCCTATGCAGGGCAGGCAAGACATGCTACAAGCCCAGAGAAAAGCCGTGAGTTAAGTAATATGGCTAAAACCATGTTCCTGAGCATGCCTACCAAGGATTTGACTATTACGGGTATTGGTGAATTGCCCAAAGCGGTTTCTGCCTTGGAGGGAATTTCTAAAGGGCTCAATACACCACCGAAGGCAGGAATGAGTAATCGTGCCAAGCTTGTACTTGCGTTGACGGGATTGGCTACTGCTGGTGGTGCTGGTTTGTTAATGCATCGGCGTAACAAAGCTACAGAGGAATTGGCGCAAGCCACCCGCGAAGCTGGGCGGGGCAAAGTAAGGCTCACCCTTCCAACAGACGATCCGTACGACGTAGAGACGCAGGTAGAAGTACCCTTGGATCAGTTACCCATAACGGAAAGCATACAGCAAGACATAGCCAGGGATACCCGGCGTAGGCTTAGGGGAGAATCCGACTCGCGCATTATGCGCCGGGGAGAAGGGGATGAGGTTATGTCGGAAAATATGGATTCTTTTTCTGACGGAACGTATCCTTACAACTCCAAGATGGCCGCCGCGAAACAAGCCTCCTCACGGGAAGATTTGGTTAGTGCGGGTTCTTGTTGTGGTTCTGGGTGCGAGGAATGCCCTTACTTACCGAAGCATCAAGAGGGTGCTACTAAGCTTGGTAAAAAGTAATCGTTCGCGATAAAGTACTCATGAGTGCCGGATATAGTTTATTTGATGTATTCAAAAAGCACGCAACCGGACCTGCAAGGGATCCGTTTTCGGCCAGTTATGGCCAGGCGAGCATATCTCCAGTTGCTCCACCGCCAGGATCTATAGAAGCTAATCGCAGAGAAGCGACCAAGTCACAGGCAGATCAGGAAGCTGCAGCGAGCAATCAGCAGAAGCAAGAACTTAAATCTCAGCAGCAAGCAATGGCCGCTAGCGGTCGAGAGAGCGAGAAATTGCAAAAGGGATACCAAGCCCTCCAACAGCAGTTGCAAGTTACCAAAGCACAAGTGGACGCTTACAAGGCACGCGATGCCATGAAAACCCCGGGACTTAGTCCATCCTTGAAAGTTACTCATAAAAGGATGCAGGACAGTGTTAAAGCTCTTTCAAGAATCAAGCGTGCAGGTATGAATCCGCCCACAGTGGCGCCCGCCGCAAAAACAAGTTCTGGGCCTCCCCTTGGCGCTCAATCTCCTGGGACGGCCGCCGTTCCTGTAGCGTCAAAGCCTACAATTCAGGAGCGAGCTGCAGCAGCTAAAGCTCGCGTAGCGGCGATGACACCTGCCCAGAGCAGCGCACTGAAAGAACGTCAATTTCAGCGCAGAATGGAGAATAAAATTGAAATGTCTAATTTCGATCCTTCCTCGGCGCTGCAAGGCAATGCTTTCCAAGATATTTCTCGTGAATATTTCCAGTTTGGGGCAAATCCGAATGAATACATGCGGAACAAGGGGGGTATGCTTTGGAGTGGCACTGGGTTTAAAGACTTGGCTAATAGAAATACTACAGAAGGTTCGTTGGGGCGCGCAATTGCTAGCCCTTTAGCCGCTGGTGCGGATTTCTTAAAAAATATCTACACAAAGCCAATCACCCAAATAAGTGGAGGTTTGGCACAAATGCGTAATGCGGCTACCCGCGGTATAGGTGAAGGACTTGTAGGTCAGGGGGCGATGGCTGGGCAATTTATGCGGAACGGGCTCGACACGCAGGTTGCTGATTTGTCCCGCGCTTCAGATGCGGCTAAGCGAAATTTTAGGGAATCAATGGGCTACGAAGGTGAACACGTTCCTGGATTTTTGACAGGGGCGAAAAATGTAGCTTTGGGTACGTTGGGTACGGCGGCTAATATTTACGGTGGAGGGAGTATCGGGGCACTTCGTTCTGGATTCGTTCCGGCTGCCAAAGCCCTTGCACCAGGCATCGTACCAGGCGTCGCTTATGGTGTGGCAGATTCTTATTTTGGGGACCGGGGGCATAGCCAACCGTCAGCTACCTCCACGGCGAATCCATCTACTTCCACGTCGAATCCGGCAGTTTCAAATCCAGCGACTATCCCCACACCGTATGGGATGGGAACGGCACACGCTATAAATTACGCCGGAGGTTACGCTAACCCGCAAATGTTTCCGGCGGCAATGGCAAGTCAATATAGCCTAGACCCTAATAGTTTGATAGGTACCATCGCCGGGATGGGTATGAACTTGTTTGGGCAACCAAATCCCCAGACATTCATGCAAGGGCAGATGCCTATTAGAAACCAAACTACGCCTTACCAGCAGATGAATAATGCTATGCAGGCATTTAATCAGACGTACGGATACGGTCGTTAAGATTTATTTATGGTTATGGGACAGAAAATTCAAGCGGTTAAGGGCAACCAAATTCAGGAACTGGATGATTCCGAGGCTGATTACGAATTGGTGACGCCTAATTCGTTTTTTGGTTCCCACATTAACCTCATTCCCATGCACTCTGCGGTACAGGGACCGCGACTGTTTTACGGTGCCCGGTTTTATAACCAAGCGCTGCCTCTGGTGGACCCTCAGGCCCCTTGGGTGCAGAACCTGGATGATATGGATGATCAGGGACGCTCCTTTGATGAGAAGTTTGGTAAAACGGCAGGAGCGGTTTTTGCGGACGACGATGATGCCGAGGTTACGAAAGTGGAGGCCAACGGTATTCAGCTGAAATTGCCGGATGGAAACGTTAAGAATGTTGATTTGTACAAAAATTTCCCTTTCAACCGCAAGACTGCGATTAACCAGACTCCCCTGGTACAGCCGGGCGATCGGGTCAAGAAAGGGCAGGTGTTGGCTAAGAGTAACTATACTGACAACAACGGCACACTAGCTCTAGGTACCAATGCGCGTGTAGGGCTGGTTCCTTTTAAAGGTTACAGCATGGATGATGCTATTGTGGTCAGTGAGGCTTTTGCGAAGCGCCTCACGAGCGACCATAGCTACACACTCGGTCAGGATTTCGACAACGATGTCAAAGGTGGGCGGAATCACTACGTGTCTCTGTTCCCCACAAAGTACACCAAAACCCAATTAGAGATGATTGACGACCGCGGTGTCGTCAAGCCGGGCATGACGGTACAGCCTGGTGATCCTTTGATTCTCGCAACTAAACCTAGAGTGTTTAGTTCTACAACGGCGCAGCTAGGTAAGCTCTCGAAAGCCATGCGTCAAAGCAGGCACGACTCGACGCAAGTTTGGGACGGGGACTATCCAGGTGTAGTTACAGATGTTGCTAAGACAAAGCGAGGATACAAAGTTGTAGTTCAGTCGTCGGCACCTGCCACACAGGGGGACAAGATCGTCTTCCGTTCTGGGCAGAAAGGCGTGATCGCCAATATAATTCCGGACCCACAGATGCCACGCACCGTGGACGGGGAACCGTTGGAAGTACTACTCAATCCCCTGGGCATCCCTTCCCGGGCAAACAATAGTATGGTTTACGAATTACTATTGGGGAAAGTGGCTTCCAAACGAGGCACGCCTATTAAGCTGCCTAGCTTTAACAAGGCGGGAGAGAAATGGTATGACATTGTCCAAAGTTATTTGGACGCGGACGGGCTCGCTCCTACAGAGGAAGTGTTTGACCCGATGTCCAATACCAAACTGGAAAATCCTATTACGGTGGGTAATGCGCACATTCTTAAATTACATCACACGGCTACCAGCAAAGCTAGCGCGCGCGGGCAAGGGGGATACTCCCTAGACGAACAGCCTCTCAAAGGTGGCGGGGAGTCTGCCCAGGCAAAACGTTTGTCCGGCCTTGAAGTGCATAGCTTGCTTTCGGCGGGCGCCTACCAGACTCTTAGAGAAGGGGCAACTTTGCGTGGACAGAAAAATGACGAATATTGGCGTGCACTCCGCCAGGGGTATCAACCTCGACCACCTGGGGCCCCTTTCGTGTGGGATAAATTCCAAGCGTTACTAACTGGCGCAGGCCTGCACGCACGCAAGGTTGGGGGTGGTAAAAT
>Ga0315905_10002891_pt1 | contig 17913 bp, 5 predicted proteins | sample LakEriMetagenome_5_FD_203522 | JGI IMG/M metagenome (GOLD analysis project Ga0315905, IMG submission 203522) | Freshwater fungal communities from buoy surface, Lake Erie, Ohio, United States - Buoy 4 MA121 | ecosystem: Environmental > Aquatic > Freshwater > Lake | place: USA: Lake Erie, Ohio... | reverse complement strand
GGTGGTGGGGTTGGTTTTGTTTTTTTTTTGTTGTGGTGGGGTGGGTGGGGGGTTGTGGGGGGGGGGGGGGGGGGGGGGGGGGGGGGGGCGCCCCCCCCCCCCGAGAGCCGACGACGCGCCAGTCGGAGGGCAGAGTGCAGATGACCAGGGACAGGATGAGAAGAGCAACAAACTTGAGTAGAGAGTGACGAATCGACGACCGCTCCTTCTCACAGCGCCCGCCTTGCGGCGCGCCCGCCGCCGAGCGCGCCGCCGCCGCTCGTGGCCGCCAACGCCACCGCCGCCTCGTCCGCAAACCCGGGCGCCGCCGCCGCGCCCTCGACCAGCTCCTGCACGGCCGCGGCGGCCCGCGCGCGCTGCAGCGCGCCGTGCAACTCCGGGTCGGCGGCGCGCAGGGCCGCCGCGGCGCCGCGGCGCACGACCAGCACGCGCACGCGCGCGCTGGCCGCGCGGGCGGCGGAAGGGCGCCACCAGTGAGCGGGGCCGCCGATCGGCGGCTGCTGCGGGCTCGCTGCGCCGCCCTGCGCCTCCTCCTCCACGTCGCCTTCATCGTCACCCTCCCCGAGCTCTCCAAGGTCACCAAACACCTCGCCCGGAAACCGAAGCGTGGACATGTTGCTGCCGCCACCGCCGCCGCCGCCGCTGCTTCCCCCCACTGCCGCCGCCGCCCTCTCGGCGAGGACCCCGACGCGCCGCCGCATGCTGGCGCCGCGCTGCCCGGCCGCGTGGACGGCGCGGCGCGCAACGCGCCCGCCCACGACGAGCGACGCGCTTCGGGCGCTGCGCTCGACGGCAAAAGGGGGGTGGGCCGCAGGCGGAGGTGATGACGAGGGCGGCAGCGGCGGCGGCGACGAGTGGGCGGCGGCGCCACTGTTGCCGCCCCCGCCCCCGACCCGTCCGCCCAGGACGTTGCCCGGGCTGCTGACGGGCGCGCGCAGGCGGCCACACTCGACCTCGACGGATATCGAGCGCGAGGTCCGGGACGCCTTGACCAAGCTTGGCGCCGTCGGCCAGGCCGCCGCCGCCGACTCGTGCTCCTGTTGCTCCGCCGCGCCGCCCCCTCCTCCTCCTCCTCCTCCTCCGCCGCCGCCGCTGCTGAAGCTGCTGCTGCTGCTGCTGCTGCTGCTGCTGCTGCTGCTGCTGCTCTCGCCGCTCATGAGCCCTTCCTCCTGCAGGCGCTCGGCGATGGCCGCGTCGCCCCCGACGCCGCCGTCCTCGTCGCCACCGCCAAAGTTGCCCAAGACCCCACCAGCGCCTCCGCCGCCGCAGCCGCCGCCGCCGCCGCCGCCGCTGCTGCCGACGCCGAGCGCCGCGCAAAAGCTCGGCGAGCGGCCCCCGCCCGGCGGCGACGCGCTGGTGGGGTCGGCGGCCGCCGCCCAGGCCATGCTGGGGACGCGCAGGGCCGCGAGGGTGGGAGGCGCGGGGCTCACGCTGGCGCGGCGCGAGGAGGAGGAAACGTGGCCGCCGCCGCCGCCGCCGCCGCCGCCGCCGCCGCCGCCACTGCTGTCGCCGTTCGGTGGCCCCCCCGCCTCCCCCCCACCTCCCGCCGCCGCCCCCCGAAGCAGCTCGACCCGCCCCTCCAGCACGACGAAGAACGCGCCCGGGGACGGCCGCGGTCGTGCTCCTCTGCTGCCGCCGGCCGCACCAAAGACGAGCTGCCCTCTCCCGTACGTGCGCTCCTCGACGGCGGCGGGCGCGCCCGCGCGGGCGCGGCGGCGCAGCTCGGCGGGCGCCAGGCCGGCTGCGGGGGCGCCGCCACCAGCGCCGCCGCCGCCGTCGTCGCGCCGCGGCTTGCCGCCCATCTCCAGGAAGCCGCCGAGCCGCCGCCGCCCGCGGGGCGGCTGCGCAGAGGCGGCAGATGCACCGCCGCCGCCGCCGGATGACGACGAGGAGGCCGCAGCCACAACCGCTCCGGCCGTCTCGCCCGCCGCCGACACGGGCGGCAGGCGCCCGCCGTCCGTCACCCAAGGGTGCGCCGCCGCGCGCTCGAGCGACAGCCGCGCGTCCGGGTTCTTGCAGAGCAGCCCGGCGAGCAGTTTGAGCAGCTCGGCCGAGGGAGCGCCGCGTGCCGTGCCGTTGTCGCCGCCGCCGCCGCCGCTGCCGCCCGAGGCGGAGGACCACCACCACGACCCGGCCAGCGGCGGCGGCGCCCGCCGCGTGGTGGCCGCGACAGGGGGCGGCGGCAGCGGCACGGGCTCGGAGAGGATGCGCTCGTACAGCCGCATGCGGGCCCCGTGCCTGTTGCTCGGGCCGGTGTGGCCGCCGCCAAAGATGCCGGACGCGCCGCTCAGGCTGACGCCGCCGTCCCCGGAAAAGCTGCCGCCCCCCGCCGCCGCCCACGCGGCGGCGCCGCCGACGGCGCGCGGGAGCAGCGACGGCGAAGAAGGAGGAGGCGAAGGAGGGCGAGGCTCGTACGGGGCGCGGCCGAACGCCATCATGTACAGGCAGCAGCCGAGCGCCCAGGCCTCGGCCGCGCGCGCGCCGAACGGCCGGGCGGCCTCGCCCGCCGCCGCCCCCGCTGCCGCCGCCGACACCGCCGCCACCTCGGGCGCCGCAAAGGCGGGCGTGCCCCGCCACGCCAGCGTCCGGTCGTCGCCCCCCGCCGCCGCCAGCGTCGTCGCGCCGCCAAAGTCGGCGAGCTTGACGGTGCCCTCGGCCGAGAGCAGCAGGTTGGCCGGCTTGAGGTCGCCGTGCACCACCCCGCGCGCGTGGCAGTGCATCAGTCCCGAGAGCGCGCCGCGAAAGTGCGCGCGCGCGACGGGCTCGGGCAGCGGGCGCGCGCGCGTGCCGCCGCCGCCGCCGCCGCCGCCGCCAGCGCCGCTTCTCGCCGCGAGCGGCAGGAGCACGGGACCGCCCGGCAGGTACTCCATCACCAGCAGCACGAGGTCGCCCAGGGGGTCGTGTACGACCTCGCGCAGGCGCACGACGTTGGGGTGGTCGCCAACGCGGCGCAGGGCCGCGGCCTCGGGGTTGGAGGAGAGCGACGGGGGCAAGGGGGAGGAGGGGGCGGCGACGGGGGCGGCGGCCGCTGCTGCGGCTGCTGCGGCGGCGGCGCGGCGCCAGGACGGGCCCCCGAGGCCTCCCGAGGCGGACGGCGAGCCCGATAGGCGCGACGACGGCAGGGCGGGCGGGTCGGGCGACGGCGAGCCCGCGCCGCCGCTGCCGCAAGCGCGCAGCGACGACGACGACGGCAGCAGCAGCTGGGGCGGCCGCGGCGACAGCGGGCAGCCCCCCCCGCCTGCGCTGGGCGCGCGCGAAGGCGGCGGCAGCGCCGCGCCTCTCCGCTCCAGGCGCACGACCTTCATGGCGTAGAACGTGTGCCACGACGAAAAGGGCCGGGGATTGCTGCTGCTGCTGCTGCTGCTGCTGCTGCGGCGGCGGCGGCGGCGGCGGCGCCGGCGCCAACCCGCCGCGGCCTCCGCGGCAACGGCCCGCGCTGCCGAGCCTCCCCCGCTGCCGCTGCCACCATCGCCATCGCCGACGTCGTTGTCCACGTCCACGACCAGCTTGACGCTGCCCTGCGCGCCGCGGCCCAGGTGCCGCACGACCATGTACTGGTTGGCCAGCACGAGCCCGCCAAAGGCGTCGAGCGCGAGGGCGCCCGTCTCGCGGATGGTGGTGGTGGTGGTGGTGGTCGGGGGCGCCGGCGGGGGGAGCGGGGGGGGCGGCGTCGGCGGAGCGTCGGCGACCGTCGTCTGCAAGGGAGAGGAGGCGTCGCGCAAGAGCAAAGGGAGGGATGCGGCCGACGAGCGCCAGGAGCCCTGCCACTGCGGTTGCGCGATGCTGCGGCTTGATGGTTGCTGTTGTTGCTCTGGTGGTTGCGGCGGCAGGGGCGTCGGCGGCGACGGGGCCCGCAGAGGAGGCGGCGGCGGCGAGTCGCCCCAAAGCGGCATGAGCAGCGGCAGGAGCGCGGGCGGCGACGGCGGGCGCTGCAGCTTCCAGGCGTTTTGGGACAGGGGCGAGTAGCCCACCTGCTGCCGCCGCGGGCCGGCGGGGGGTTGGGGGCTGGCGGGGGCGGCGCGTTGGCGCTCGCCGCTGCCGCTGCCGCTGCAGTCCGCGCCGCCGCCGTCCCCGACGCAGCCGCAACCGCCCGCGCGCGCGCTCTTCGACGGGCACGCGCCCATTATTGCGTTATTTGGGATAGTGTGGTGTCAGGGGTTGAGGGTGGTTGGCTTTTGGGCGCCCCTCTGAGCGGGTGCGAGGACCAACCCAATGGCTGGTCAAAAGTTAAGCGGACCGCGCGGTCCGCGGCGGCGGCGGCGGCGGCGGCGGCGGCGTGCCCGCGCGCCTTTCTTCGCCGCGCCGCCGCTCGCACCCTTGCCCTCTCACAAACAACAAAGCCCACGCGCGGCGCGCGCGCGAGGATTTCAACCACATTGACCAGATTTGCATCGCCCTGGGCTCCTCTTGCTCTCGAACCCATCGCTTGCTCGCGTTCGCTGTCACCCGGGAAGGGCCCGGGAAGTTGCACCCGCAATCGCGATGGCGCGCTGAACTGGGCCGCCACTGAGTTTTTTTTGAGCGCGAACGACACCTACGATGCTAGTCCGCCTCGCGCTGGCGTGGCTGGCGCTGGCGACGCTCGCGTCGGACGCGGCGGGTGAGTGACGAGCAGGAAGCGCAACACCAGAGCCGGGCCCGACCTGCCCGCCGGCGTCGCCCTCTCTGTGCGGCGTCCGGGCGCGCGCGCGGGGCTCCGTTGGCCGGTACATAGCCCTGGACGGCGCCATTCCTCAGCCGCACGCTTCGGCGCGCGCCCGCCGAATCGTGGCCTTGGTGTTCCGGCCACTTGCGACGACGCCGTTTTCCGTCGGCAGCGACGCCGCGTACCCCCTTGGGGCCCCCCCGCGCGCGTCCTCTGTGCGCATCCAATGACAATCAATCCTCCCCCCCCCCCCAAAAAAAACACGTCGCCACAGCAGCATCAACCCCTTCAGCACGGCGTCGCGCGCCCATCCCGTACGCCCCGTCGCCGCCGCCCTCGTCCACCGTCTTTGTCGAGTGGGCAGCGGCGGCCTCGCCGCCGTCGCCGACCTCGCGCGGCGCCGCCTCGGCAGCCGCCCCAGCGCCGCCGGCCGACATCGGCGCGCTGCTCGGCGGCACGCTGCTGACGCCGCTGCCCGGCTCGTCGTCCGCGCGCCCGACGACCACGTCAGCCGCAGCCGCAGCCGCGGCCGCGCCAGGGCAGCCCGATGGCGGCAGCGTCTTCTCGCGCTACGGCGCCGTGCGATTCGCGTCGCCCGAGGCGGCCGCCGCGGCCGTCGCCGCGTTTGACGCCAACGGTGAGAGAAGAGTGTCCGTTGGCCCTCTTGCTTTCTCCCTTGCTCTCATGCGCGAGGATAGAGTCGAGAGACGCGCGCGCGATGCTCACCCGCCCTGTGCTTGCCCTCTCCGCCCACACCAACCAACGAAAAAAAACACCCAAACAGAGCTCCCACCGCAAGCGCAGGCGTCGATCCGCGCCGCCAGCGTCGCCCGGTCGTCCCTGCGCCCGCACGAGCTCCCCTCCGAGTGCAGCGGCGGCGCTTGCCCGGCGATGTGGGGCATGGACGCCATCAACGCGCCCAAACTGTGGGCGCGCCTCCCTTCCGTGCCCAACGCCGACCCGCAGCTCGCGACCGCCCGGCACGGCGTCGTGCTGGACAGCGGCGTTTACTTTTCGCACTTTGATTTTGTTTCGGGCGGCAGCGCCTTCTCGCGCGACCTCTCGCGCACCTTCAACGCCGACGGCCTCGTCATGTCCGACTCCGGCATCCCCGGAAACGACGTGGCGGACGGGCACGGCACGCACGTGGCGGGCATCCTCGCGGGAGGGTGGGGCGCGGGCGACGACCGCGGCATCGCGGGGGTCGTCGGCGCGCAGGCGCGCCTCGCGTCCTGCCGCATCTTCTCCGACTACTCCCCGACGTCCGCCTCGGGCGGGACGACGCTCGACCTGATCAGGTGCCTCGAGCACGCGACCGCCACCAAGGCGTTCGTCGTCAACTTCTCCGGCGGCGATTTCTACCCGCCCGACCGCAGCGTAGAGCTCGACGCGCTGCGCGCGGCCGTGCGCGGCTTTTGCGCCGCGGGCGCGGGGCTGCTCGTCGCGAGCGCGGGCAACAGCGGCAAGGACCTCGCCAGGGAGCCGGAGCACCCCGCCGCCTTCGCCGGCCAGCCGGGCACCGAGTGCGTCGTGGCGGTCGCCGCGGTCGCGCAGGGCGGCTACCTGCCCTACTTTAGCAACTACGGGGCGCAGGTCAAGGTCGCGGCGCCGGGGGACTTCGTCGCGAGCGACTGGGTCGCCGCCCAGGGGGCGCTCGCCTACTTTGGCTCGCAGCCGTCGCTCGCGGGCACCGACCGCGCGTGGACGTCCCTCAGCGGCACGTCGATGGCCGCGCCCTTTGTGTCGGGCGCCGCGCTGCTCCTGGGCAACGCCTTTCCCGCGGCGACGGCGGCGCAGGTGCGCGCGTGCCTCGAGAGCGCGAGCGCGGGGCGCCCGCTCGCCGACGGCTCGGGCGTGCCCCTCGACGACCCAGACGTGACCCCGGCCAACGCGGGCGGCTTTGTCGGCGGCGGGCTGCTCGACGTGGACGCCGCCTACGACTGCGTGGCGCAGCGCGTGGCGGGCCTGACGACGTGCCCGTCCGCGCGCGTCGTCGTCGACCTGGGAAAAGGGGACCAAGGGCTGGCGTGCGGGCAGGCGCTGCCGACGGTTCCGCGGTCGGCGTTTGGCGCCAAGCCCGACGTCGCGTACTCGTTCGACCCCCCGGGCCCCTACGTCCCCTCTTACTCGGGCGGGGGGGGCGCGGGGGTCTACACCATCTCCGCCATCCCTGAAGACGGCAGCGCCGCGTGCACCTTGACCCTCGAGGTGAAGGAGTGCCGCCTGCGGTGCGCGCAGGGCGACGTCGTCGTGCGCCACAAGGACAGCGGGTGCGCGAGCGCCGGCGCCCCCTTTCCCACCACGGGCGCCGCCGCCGCCGACGTCGTGACCTTTGTGCCCCCGGGCGTCACCTACGCCCCCTCCCCGCCCGGCCCTTACCCGCCCAACCGGCGCACGACCGTCGCCCTCGTGCCCAGCGACGGCTCGCCGAGCTGCCAGGTGACGCTCGACGTCAAGCCGTGCGGACTGACCTGCAACGCCCACGTGGTGACGATCGACCAGAGCTCGGGCGGCGGCTCGTGCTCGCCCAGCGGCCCCGGCGCCCCGTTCCCGGCCGCGCAGGCGCTGCTCTCCCTCGACGCCCCCAGCGTGGGCTACGTGCTCACTCCCCCCGGGCCTTACACCGCGGGCCCCCGCGCCGTGAGGGTCACCCCCACGACGGGCGCGCCCGCCTGCTTTGTGTCGCTCGTCGTCGAGCCGTGCCGGCTGTCGTGCGCGCCGACCGCGACGGTCTCCCTCGACAGGGCCGGAGGCGGCGGCGGCTGCGCGTCTTCCGTGGCGTTTCCCGCCGGCGCGGTCGGCGCGGGCGCGGGCGTCAAGTACACCCTGAAGCCTCCGGGGCCTTACACCACCGCGGGCACGTTCGACGTGGTCGCGACGGCGGGCGCGGACAAGTGCACGACGCGCCTGACGGTCGAGCGCTGCGCGTCGGCCCCCCCTCCGCCGCCCGCGTCGGGCACGATCACGTGCGCCTCGTCTCCCCTTGAGGTGCAGCTCAGCCCTTCCGGCGGCGGCGGCGGAGGCTGCGACGCCGCGACCGTCCCGCCGACGGAACTCTACACGTCGACCGGCGGCGTCCGGGCCACCGTCTCGCCCGCGGGGCCGTACAAACCTGGCGCGACCACCGTGCGCGTGACGCCCGCGCGCGGCTCGCCCTCCTCCGCCAAGGCGTGCAGCGTGAGCGTGAGCGTCGCGCCCTGCGTGCCCCAGTGCGCCGCGACGCCGCCGACGGTGCCCGCCGACGCGGGCAAGTGCTCGCTGGCCGCCCTGCCGCGCGCGGGCCTGCTCGCGCCCGCGAGCGTCGGCCGCACGGCCACGGGCGTCGTCGCCGTCGTCGTCGACGGCGGCGCGCCTCCCGCCCTGCCGCTGCCCGTCGGCCCCGGGGGCGTCTCGGCCGCCGTCGCCTACCCGGGAGGCGTGCGGTCGGCCCCGAGCCCGTCCTGCCCGATCACGGTCGCCGACACGCAGCCGCCCAAGGCCAAGGCGCTGGCGCCGTGCCTCTATCCCGAGTCCGCCGCCGGATACCCGCCCGACGTCGCCGAGGCGTGCCTCTCGGCCGACCAGCTGCTCGCGTCCGTCGCCGACAACTGCCCGGGCGCCGCGTCGGCGAGCGTCGCGCGCTGCGCCAACGTCTCGCCCCCGGCCGACGGCCCGGGGGCGTGCCGCGTGGCCGCGGGCGGGTCGTCCGTCTGCGTCGCGCTGCAGCGCCTGCCGTCCGCGGCGCGCACGGCGCGCGTCGTGGCCGCGACCGTGCGCGTCACGGACGCGCAGGGCAACGCGGCCGACGTCGTGGCGCGCGTGAGCGTGTTTCGGGCGCGGCCGGCCGCGGGCGCCAACGCGGCGTGCCTGCGCGTGTCGTCGACGGGCGAGCTCGTCGGGGGCGTGCGTCGGAGGCCGGGCCGGCGCGGGTCGATCGTCGCAGTGGGTGCGGCGGCGGCAGCCGAGGCCGACGGTGGCGGCGCCGCGGCGCGTTGAAAGCAAAATCTCTCTCTCCGGGTCTCTACTTATCGCCGACGCAGGCCATTCGCTGCACGCACACACAAACCCCCTCCTTGCTCCTTTGCTCTCTCACAACACTGCCTGGGTCCCCCGTACATAATAGCGCGGTGGTCAACAGTTTGTCCATGAAAACCGCGACGCCATCGAGAGCGCGCCGTCGTCGACTCACAACCCGCCAGCCCGCCAACCCGCCAACCCGTGTTGATCGCTTCCAAACGCCAAAGCGCCTCGACTCGGCGCGCGCGCTTCGCGTCCCCGCTCTCCAACTCAGCGACACCACCTTGCGCCACCGCTCACACATAAGAAATCCGAGATCGCCTGCCCCGTCTCGCGCGCGCGCGCAACCAACCACCTCTCCCCCTGTCTCGTTCCGGTCGCCGCATCCATCCATCCCGCCCGGCCCAACCCCGCCTCCTCGCGCCTCAATGGCGCAGCCGCGGGCGAGCACGCTGCTGCTTGGCCTGGCCAACCTCAGGCGACGGCTGGCGCAGCAAGCGTACAGCAGCAGCACCACTATCGGTCCACCGCCCCCCGCCGCGCGGCGAGCGTCGCCGCTTCCGACGCTCAGCAGCAGCATCATCAGCAGCAGCAGCAGCAGCAGCAGCAGCAGCAGCGGCACCGTCGGCGCTGCGACGCCGCCACGGGCCGCGCCGCGAACGTCGGCGCTGCCCCCGCTCCCTCCGCGCCAGCACGGCAGCAAGGTCAGCGTGCCCGCCGACGACGACGTCCTGCACGAGCTGCTCGTCCGCCCGCCGGCGAGCCCCGGCGGCGCCGTCGTCGGGGTGAGGGCCTACCACGCCGGCGCCCGCCTGCACATCTGCGCCCTGGCGTCCGCCGCGCGCTCCCAGGGGCGCCGCGTGCTCGAGGGGCCCGACTGGGCGCTCGTGTGGCTGCGCCGCGCCGGCGACGGCTCCTTGCCGGCGGGCTCGGCGCGGCGCGGCGCCGGGGCCGAGGCGGGCGGCCGCAGCGTCGGCGGGCGCGGCGCCGCGCGAAACGCGGGCGCGGGGGCCACGGACGACCTCTCGCGCCCGGCCCCCGGGCCCGCCCCAACGTCCGCCGCGGCGGGCGGGCCCTTTTTGCTCGCGGCCTACCGCCACGGCGGCGTCGCCCTGTTTGGCGGCTCGCGCCGGCACGACGAGGCCGCGCTGCTCGACCTGCCGCTGCGCCCCGAGGTCCTGTACGGCGGCGGCGGGGGCGGGGGCGGGGGCGGGGGCGGGGGCGGGGGCGGGGGCGGGGGCGGCAGCGATCCGCCCAGGGCCGCCGCGGCCCAGCCCGCCGCCTCGACGACGCAGCAGCCCACGTCGCCCCCGACGCCGCCGCCGCCGCCGCCGCCGCCCCAGCGGGCCCAGCTGCGGCTCCTGTCGGAGGAGTACGCGCTGCACCTCGACCCGCGCGCGCCGCGCTTTGCGCAGCGCATGCCCGACGCCCTGCGCCTGCGCGCCCTCGACGTCGGCGCCGCCCGCGTCGTCTCGTCCATCCTCGCGCAGAGCGTGTCGCTCGACTTTTTCCGGCGGGCCGTCGACGAGAACCTGGACGGCTTCCGGCGCGCCAAGGCGGCGGCGGCGGCGGCAGCCCAGGCGGCGGCCCAGGCGGCGGCGGGGGCGGGGGCGGGGGCGGCGGGATCGCGGGCGCCGCCCCTCGGCCCGCCCGCCTCGCCCCCCGCCCCCTCGCCGCCCCCCGCGTCGCTCCTGGCGTCGCTCGCGCGCGCCCTCCTGCCGCGCGGCGCCCTGCCGGGGGGCTTGGACGTCCTCCTCGTCAAGGCCACGGCCTCGGGCGCCCTCGCGGCCATCGAGGCCCGCCGCCTCCTCGACGTCTGCGAGCCCGCGTGGCGCCGCGACGCGTACCACGAGCTGTGGAGGGCCATGGAGGGCGAGTTCGAGCTCGAGCGGCGCATCCGCGCGCTCGAGCGCGTCATCTCGCGCCAGGACGACGAGGCGAGGCTCGACCTGGCGCAGCGGCACGGGGGCCGGTACCACGTGCTCGAGCGCGCCGTCATCGCGCTGCTCGGCGCGAGCTGCGCGATCAAGCTCGCGGAGCTGGGGATCCAGGAGCTGTTGTGAGGACGAGAGAGTTGTCTGTGGAGACCTGTAGTCTCCGCGCCCCCCAAGGAGCCCCGGGGGGCCCTCCAAGAAACACCAGTACCAAGAAAAAAAAAAATTGAAACGCGCCCGGTCGAGAGCCGCGCTGCCTGTCGTTGCCGTTTGCCGCTCCGGGCGGTCGTCCCGTGCTACTTTGTGTCTCTCGCGCCCCACCCACCCGCCCCTCCTCTCTCCGCGCACTCAAGAGCAGTGCACACCCGAAGAAGCGCACCGATCCACGACACCCCCGCGAAGCATATCCACGACGACGATGACGACCGTTGCGTAGAGGGTCGCCGAAAGCAAGGGGGCTCCTCGTCGCTCCCATCGATGGAGGCGCAGCTGCATGTGCGCGGCCGCTCGCGGACAGCTGCTGAGGCGGGCTGCGGCGTGAGACGGAGAGCTGCGAGCTTCGGGACGACGACGGTGCGCCCCATGGCCCTGCGGCGAGGGCTGGCGGCAGTGGCGGCAGCGGCGGCACGAGCGGCGGCGGCGGCAACGGCGGCGCCCGTTCGTCCGGTCCGCGCCCGCCGGCGGCCGTTCTCATCCACATCGCCATCGCCATCATCATCATCGTCATCGTCATCATCATCATCATCATCGGCAAGGCTCGCAGCCACCGGCATCACGGCCACCGAGCTGCCGCAGGAGGCGCTTCAAATCGACGACACCGACGACAGCAACGACAACGACGAGAACAACGACCCCGTCCTCGCCGCAATCCTCGAGCGCGCCCGCCGCGCCGTCGGCGGCGCGCCGCTGTCTTCTCTGCCGGGTGGGGGCGAGGCCGTCGCGTTTGGCACGGGCACGCACCTGGGCAGCCGCGCGACGTGGTCGCTGCGCTTCCGCGCCGCCGACGGCGCCGTGCGCGAGGAGCTGCGCTCCAAGCACCTCTCGTTCGTCTGGGGCAGCCCGGGCAGCGGAGGCGGAGGCGGCGGCGATGGCGGCGGCGCCTCCCCTGCCTCCACCGCCGCCGCCCCCCCTGCATGGGAGGTCGACCCGGCCGGCGTGGCCAAGGCGCTCGAGCTGGACGACCGCGAGGCGCTGCTGCTGGCGGCTCTCCTGCGCTCGGGCGTGTGGCTCGACCGGCAGGCCGGGCCGCGGCTGCTGCACATGCGGCTGGCCGGCGGGGGCGACGGGAGCGGCAACGGCTCGGCGGCCGCAGCGCACGTTGCGCTGGCGGCGCTCGAAGGGGGGGAGGGGGAGGAGGTGCCGCCATCCGCGGGCGACGGCGACAGCGATCAAGTCGGCAAGAAGGCGCGGCGCAAGCTGGCGGCCGAGGCGCGCCACGCGGCCGCGCGCGCGCACCCGACCGCCGCGGCCGCCGCCGAGGACGCCGAGGCCGAGGCGGCCGTCCGGCGGCTCGCGGCGGCGGTCGGCGCCGACGGCGACGACGGTGACGAAGAGGCGGCCGACGACGGGCGCTCTTCTTCTTCTTCGACGTCGTCGTCGTCACAGACCGCAGGAGCGTCGTTCATATACGTGGACGTGCGCCTGCGGGGCGCGGGGGACCTGAGCGCCCTGCGGCCGCCGTCGTCGTCGTCGGCGGCGTCGTCGTCGCCGCCGCCGCCGCCACCCCCCGCAGGTCTCTCCTCCCCTCGGCAGCGCCTCGCCCCGCCCGGCCTCACCGTCGCGCGCGTGCGCATCTGCCCGCGCACCTTCAAGCCCGTCGGCTACAGCCAGTCCATGTGCGGCGAGCTCGAGGTCTGGCGCTTCCTGCGCTGGCGCCCGTGGGGCCGCGAGGGCGTCGCCTTCCCCAGCGAGATGCACCACCTGGTCGGCCCCGGGGGCAGCGGCGGGCGCAACGTGTACATCACGCGCGGCGTCAGCGCGCCGCCGCCCTCGCCCGCCTCTGCAGCGGCGGCGGGGGCGGGGGCGGGCCCAAAGGAGGAGGCAGGGGGGGCGCCGACGCCGGCGCAGCGGCAAGCAGGCGGCGACGACGACGCCGTCTACCGGGCCCCGCAGGCGCGACCACTGCCGGCCGACGCGTCCTACGCGCCAAACGCCGCGCCATTTGCGCAGGCCTACCGCGCGCCCTCGGGCCACGTGCTCGTGGCCGGGAGCCTGTCCGCCGGCGGCTCGCAGTCCCCACTCCTCGGCGCCGCCTTCACCCCCCCGCCGTCCCAGCAGCACCAGCAGACGCAGCCGCCGCCCCCGCTCCACTGGTTCCTCCTCGACAGCGGCGCGAGCGGCCTCGTCGTCGACGCGGCCGCCGCGCGCCGCCTCGCGCTGCCGGCCATCGGCGAGCTGCGCGTCGCGGGGGTCGGCGGGCGCTCGCGCGCGCGCCTCGTGCGCGCGCGCGAGCTGTCCGTGGGCCCGCTCACGGTGCGCGACCCCGTGCTCATGGAGATGGACGTGGCCGGGCTCGTGCGGGACCTTCCCGCGCCGCCGCCGCCGTCGGCGTCGGCGGCGGCGTCGGCGGCGCTGTCGGCGGCGGGCCAGCCGCGGCAGCCGCCGCAGCAGCAGCAATCGCAGTCTCAGCAGCAGCAGCAGCAGCAGCAGCAGCAGCAGCAGCAGCAGCAGCACCCGGTGGCCGGCATCGTCGGGTACGACCTGTTCCGCCGCGCGGTCGTCGACATCCCGGCCGCGACGTCGGGCGGGAATGGCGGCGGGGCAGCGGCATCGGCGGGCGCGAGGACGACGGCCGACCCCTCGTTGGTCGTCGGCGACGACGGCAGCAGCCACAGCGGCTTTTTCGTCGGTGGCGGCGGCGGCGGCGGAGCCAAGACGGGCGCTCCTGCTGCCGCCGCCGCCCAGGCGTCCCTCCCCGCCCTGACCCTGCAGCAGAAGCTGCGGCGCGGCGGGTTTGTGCCCGTCGCGCTGCGGAGCCCCGGCGGCGCCGCCGAGGCGCCGCCGCCGCCCTCCTCGCCCTCGGCGCCGCTGCTCCTCCGCGGCGGCGACGACGACGCCTACGAGTGGCTCCCCATGGCCCTCGTCGCCTACCTCCCGCACGTCGTCCTGCGCTTCGGCGTGCCCAGAGGTGGCGGCAGCCCCGCGACCGCCCACGAGGCGCTGTTCATGCTCGACACGGGCGCGAGCGGCGCCGACCTGATGTTCCACGCGCGCGCGGCCGCGCGGCTCGGGCTGCTGCCCTCGCCGGGCGCGGCGTCGGCGGGCGCGGCGGCTGGCGGCGTCGGCGGCGGCGCCCGGAGCAGCGGCGGGCTCTCGGCCGCTTCGGCGGCCGTGTCGTTCGTGCGCGGGCTCGGCGGCGGCGGCGGAGGAGGAGGCGGCAAGGCGGCCGCCGGCGGCGCGCTCAGGACGTCGGGCGCCGACCTCCCCTGGCTGGCGTGGGGCGCGCTGCGCCTCGACGGCCCCGTGCGCGCGCTCGTCGCCACGCAGCCGGGGGGCGGCGGGCTCGAGCTGTCGCGGTACGCGTCCGGGATCGCCTGCGCGGACCTGCTGGGCCGCGCGGACCTGCGGCTCGACTACCGGAGGCGGCGGGTCGGGCTGAGGCGGCCTTGACGTGCGCGCGCGCGCGCGTCACGTTGGACGCGCAGCGGGCTGCCGCTCCGCGCCCCAACGTCCTCGCCCTCGCCCTCGCCGCCGCCGCCGCCGACGGCGGGCGGCGGCGGCGCGGCGCGCCGTCCTCTTCTTGGCCTCTTCCTGGCGCGCTGGCTCTCCGCGCTTCACTCTTTACTCTTGGTTGGACGTGACCTCTCCCTTCTAAACGACCGTCACGCGATTGAAATCACATCGACCCCCGAACATGGCGCGGTGACGGCCGTCGCACACCGAAACAAAACACCCGCCCGATGGTGCCGACACTCCTCCTGTCGCCCGCCGGCCCAGGGCTCGCAGCATGGCGCGCCGGTGGGCGCCGACCCGTGCCGATGATGCGGCGGCCGGCATGCTCGGCGCGCCTCGCGCGCCCCATTCGGCACCAGCGGAGGCGAGCAGGAGCGCCTCGTGCGTCGCCGGCCGCCGCCGCCGGCCCTGCCGCGCCGCCGCCGGCCGCCCCCGCTGCTCTCGACACCGCCGCGCTCCTGTCGGGCGAGGGCAGCCTGACCTACACCCCGCCGCCGCTGGTCGTCGGGCCCGTCGCCCCCGCCCTGTCGTCGAACAAGCGCGGCGGCCTGCGCCTCGTCGTCACGGCGCCCGTCCGGCCGGGCGACCTCCTGCTGGCCTCCCGCGCGCTCGCCGCCGTCTTTGGCTCGGCCGCCGCCGCCGTCGGCGCCGCCGCCTCGGCCGCCGCCGCCGCCGCAGCAGCCCCGAGCAACGCCGACCTGGTCGACCTGCTGGCCGGGCGGGACTACGCGCCGGACGAGCTCGAGTGGCTCGAGGTGCTGAGGGCGCCCGAGGAGCACGACGACGACGAGGAGGAGGAGGAGGAGGGCGAAGCGCACCACCACCCCCGCCGCCACCACCAGCATCAACGGCTCGAGCGGGCGCAGCGGCTGTTTGCGGCGGCCGCGGGGGCCGAGGCCGCCCCGCCGCCGCCCTTTTTGGCCCGGACGACCGCCCCCTGCCCTCTCTCCCGCGCAGAACTCGGCGAGCTCGTCGCGCGCGCCGCCCTCGCCGAGCCCAACGAGGACGCCGCGGTCGCCGCCCTGCGCGCCGCGGCCGCCTCTGGCCACGGCCCCAGCGCCGCCGTCGCGACCGCGGGCCCGGCCTCTTCAGTGACGGGCCTCTGGCCGCCCTTTGCCCTGGCCAACCACAGCTGCGCCCCGACCGCCTCCGTGAGCGTCGTCGGGCCCGTGCTCGTGCTGCGCGCGGCCGAGGCCATGCTCCCGGGCGACGAGGCGACGGTCTCGTACCTGGGCGAGGCGCGCTTTGCGCCCGTGTCGAGGCGGCGCGCGGCGCTGCGCGCGTCGCACGGGTTTTTGTGCCAGTGCCGGCGGTGCCTGGCGGAGCAGCGCGTGTTCCCTACGAGGTATTACCCGCAGGATGACGTGCTGCTGGGAATGGCGGAGGACGAGGAGAAGCAGCAAGACGAGGAGGAGGAGGAGGAGGCAAAGGAGGCAAAGGAGGCGGAGGAGGCGGAGGAGGGCAGCGCAGCGCGCACCAGCCCCGCCACGACGCGCGGCCTGATCTTCCCGCGCCGCTCGCTCCCCGCCCGCGCCCTGGGCTGGGCCGCCGCCCTCGCCACGGGCCGCGGCCCGAGCGCCGCCGCGCGCGCGTGGCGCGCGGGGCGGCCGCCGCCGCCCCGCCCCGCGCCCGACCACCGCTGCCTCGAGGAGGCCTGGCTGCTGGCGACGGGCCCGCTGGCCGAGGACGTGCGCGCCGCGCGCACGGCCACGGTGCGCGCGGCGGGGCGGCGGGAGGACGCCGCGCGCGCGATCGACGCGACCCGCGGGCGCCTGGACGCGGCGCTCGCGTGGGCCGCGCGCAACGCCGTGTCGGCGCGCCGGCGGCGGCGGCGGTTTGGCGTGGCGAGCGAGGAGGGGGGCGCCGGGGGCGCATCGCCGGAGGCGGCGCCGGGCTCTTCAGGCACCGCCGACGGCGCCGTTGAGACCCGCAGCGCCGCCTTTGACGACGACGACGACGACGACGACGAAGACGACGATCGCCCTGTCCCACCGGAGGCCGCGGGATGGTTCGCCGCGTGCGGCCTGCCGCTGCACCGCGCCGACGCCGAGCTGAGCCGCCTGATGGGGTCGGCGGCGCTCGAGGTGGGGGAGGGCGACTTTTTTCGCGGGGGGGGCGGGGGTGGTCCGCAAGGCGACGGCGGCGACGCCGGCCGCGCCCCGCCCCGCCCGGGCGATCGCGAGCTCCTGACGCCCCTCGAGGACGACCTGCGCGCGCGCCGGGGGCTCGGCGCCCTGCGCGCGGCGCAGCGGCGCCGCCTGGCCGCGCTTGGGCGGTGCTTGTCGGCCGCAGAGGCGGTGGCGCGCGGCTCCGAGCTGCACTGCGCGCTGGCCGTGGAGCACGCGTCGGTCGCGCGCACGATCGCGGCGCGTGCCAAGGCGGCGGCCGAGGCGGCGGCGACGGCGGCGCAGGCGGAGGGCGGCGGGCGGCGGCAGCGGCGCCAGCAGGACGAGCAGCAGCAGCAGCAGCAGCAGCAGCAGCAGCAGCAGCAGCAGCAAGCGGCGCGGGCGGCCGCGGCGGCCGCGCTGGCCGCCGACCTGCGCTGCGCGCGCGCGCACCGCGAGCGCTACGGCGGCGCGGGCGAGTGTCCGCCCGGGCTCGTCGCGCGCCTGGTCGCGGCGCGGCGCCGCGCGTGCGCGGGCGCCGCGCTGGCCGACCGCATCGGCGCGCTCGCGTGGGGCGACGCGCTTCGGCGGGACCGGTACGCGGGCGCGGCGCTGCGAGGGGGCGGGGGCGGCGGCGGCGGCGGCGGCGGCGGGCGGGCGGCGGCGCCCTAAGTTTTTTTTTTGCCTCTGCTCGCCGCCCTTTTTTTTTTTCTCCCCCGCGCGCCGCCGTATCGCTAGGACGTTGAGGGGCCGAGGCTTCGCTGTCTGGGGGGATTCGAGGCGGGCGGCGCGAGAGCATGTGTCAAGGGAGAGAGTCTGGAGTCACCCGGTCGCCGTCCGGCCCCCCCCGTCCGGCACCCCCCGCGCCCCCGGGCAAAAAAAAGCCGTGTTCGCCTAATCTCTCGCCGCACTCGCGCGCGCGCCGCCCCCCCCCCCCCCCACGCGCGCCTGATCACTCCATTCCGAGGTGCTGTGCCCGCTGATGGGCACTGGCGGCGCGATTTTGCGTCTCGCGAGGCCACCAGGCTCGTGCTGTGCGGGGGGGCCCGGAACGCAGTTCGTCCCCTGGTGATAAGAAGGCCCGTCGTCCCCCTTCCCGCCCCCATTCCTCTCTCCCGCTTTTTCCTTCTCGGGGCTCCTCTTTGCTCACACATACAACGGAGGATGAGGAGAAAGCGTCACGTCGTCGTTGTGGCGGTGTTGCTCGCGGCGCTCTGTGCCGCCGCGGGCGCCACCGTGCTCGGTGAGTCGTCGGGCGCGCGACCGCGAGCCCAGGAACGTAGAGGAGCAGCCGCCCGGGGCCCCTGGTCGACTTGGTGACTTCGCCAGCGCCTCTCTGGCGCTTCGACGCCCCGCGGCCGCTCTCGCGCGCGCGCGCCCTCCTGCCGCCCCACAATCGGCGTACTAGTCCAGGAGCGCGAATTGGGCGCGCGCGCGCCGCCCGTCCTCACGCCACGCGGCGCGATGGAAGGAGCTGATGAGCGCCGTTGGCGCCGCCCGCCGCCGACGACCGACGGACGGCGAGGACCAACAATGCCGCCCCCCACTCCCCGCTTCTCCC
>Ga0315905_10002890_pt1 | contig 17916 bp, 10 predicted proteins | sample LakEriMetagenome_5_FD_203522 | JGI IMG/M metagenome (GOLD analysis project Ga0315905, IMG submission 203522) | Freshwater fungal communities from buoy surface, Lake Erie, Ohio, United States - Buoy 4 MA121 | ecosystem: Environmental > Aquatic > Freshwater > Lake | place: USA: Lake Erie, Ohio... | reverse complement strand
CGGGCATTTCGATGAGTGGTGTGGCGGCCCCGTTCCAGGGGAAGCCCGTCAGCAGCCAGCTGCGCACCCATTCCAGACCCGTCCAGAGAAGGGCGAGCCCTGCTGCTGCGGCGAACCCCTGAGCCGGTGAGTGCGGCCTGACAGCTGCGGCAAAGGCGCACCACAGGGCAGGGAAGAGCGCCAGGTAGCAGCACAGCGCGATCATTCCCGGCACCGTGACATGGCCTGCCCACCAGAGGGTGGCGGTGAACGCAAAGAGCCCGGTGAGCCAGCCCTGACGGAAGCCAAACCACGCCAGCTTTCCGCCGCGGCGCGGATTCTCTGCCCAGAGGATGAATAATAGCGGCAGGAGCCAGAACCATGCCAGCCACCACTGATGGAACGGCGGGAAGGCGGCGGCAAAGAGCAGGCCGCTGAGCGCGTGCAGGAGAAGGCGTTTGAGAAAGGCCATGTCAGGACGCGAGGCGGGCCTCAATGTCCTGCCGGATTTCCTTCCACAGGCTGTCGATACCGGCGCGCACTTCTGCTTTGATCTGCGGCAGGCTGGCGGCGTCCAGCTTTTCTCCGGCGGCCGGCACACGGCTGGCGAAGAAGTAGAATTTCACCTTCGGCTCCGTTCCGGACGGGCGCACGGCAAAGCGGCGGCCGTCGGCAAGGTCGAGGAAGAGCATGTTCTCTTTGGGAACCGCGTCGCCTTCTTCGTCCACGACATCGTCCTTTCCGTAGTGCACTATCTTCACCACCGCAGTGCCATCGAGCGACTGCGGCGGATTGGCGCTGTAGGATTCCACGAGGCGTTTGATCTTGGCCGCACCGTCAGCGCCGGGGAATTCCGGGGATTCCGTGTGTTCGATAAAGACACCGTAGTCGGTGAAAACCTCGTCGAGCAGATCCGGCACCGTGAGGCCGCGGCTGGCGGCGTAGGCGGCGAGTTCGGCGAACATGACCACCGCGCCGTTGCCGTCCTTGTCACGGATCCAGTCGGTGCACATGTAGCCGTAGCTTTCCTCACCGCCGAATATGAAGAAGGTGCCGTGTTCGAGTTGAGCGGCGCGGGCTTCCGCATCGGTGAGGCTGCGATAGCGGCTGCGGATGGGGTCGGGCAGCGAACGCTCGTATTTGCCCAGCTTGCCGCCGATGAATTTGAAGCCGGTGAGGGTATTCACGCACTTCACCCCGTAGCGGGCAGCCACGGCATCCTGGAGCCGGGTGGTGACGAAGGTCTTGACCAGCGTGGCGCGCTGCCGGTTGGAGTTGTTCAAAATGCCGAGTTCGAACATCGTCTTCGTGCGGTACCATGCCATGAGCGAGCCGATTTGGTTGCCGGTGATGAGCTGCATTTTGCCACTGCGGTCGCGCACGGCCACGCCCATGCGGTCGCAGTCCGGATCGTTGCCGATCACGATGTCCGCGTGTTCTTTCTCGGCGAGGTCGAGGGCCATTTGCAGCGCGGAGGCATTCTCCGGATTGGGCGACTTCACGGTCGGGAAACGGCCGTCGAAGATGTCCTGCTCAGGCACGGTGAGGAAGTTGAAGCCCAGGGTGCGCAGGATGGCGGGAACATGTACGCCACCGGTGCCATGGATGGCGGTGTAAACGATCTTGAGCCCTTTCGCCTTCACCAGAAGGCCCGGGTTCAGCATCACGCCGCGGAGTCTGGTGAGGTAGGCTTCATCAATGTCAGAGCCGAGGATGCGGATTTCACCGCGCTCACCGGCCGGCACGGGCTCATAGCTGTCGCTCTGGACGGCGTTCACTTCGTTGAGAATACCGGTGGCGATGGGCTCGAGGATCGGATCGCCTTCATTGAAGTAAACTTTATAGCCGTTGTCGTGCGCCGGGTTGTGGCTGGCGGTGAGCATCACGCCGCCAGTGGCATTCACATGGCGCACAGCGAAGGAAAGCTCGGGGGTCGGGCGGCAGGCATTGAACAGCCAGGCATCCAAACCGCTCTCCGACATGATCTTTGCGGAGAACTCGGCAAACTCCCGTGCGAAATGCCGCGTGTCATGACTGAAGACCACTGAGGGACGCCCGCCGAGTCCCTGCTGCGTCCACCAGTCCTTGAGGAACTTCGCAAAGCCGCGGTTGGCGCGGGTCAGGTTGAAATAGTTCAGCGCATTCGTGCCCACACAGGGAAACTGCGGGCGGTCATCAGGACCGGCCGTGCCCCGCTCGGCGGCGGTCACGATCTTGCCAATCGTCCGGCCGCGCAGACCGCTGGTGCCAAACGCCAGCTTCTTGAAGAACCGGTCGTTTAACTCCGTCCACTGACCGCCTTCGATGAGTTCCTGCACGCTGTTGTGGACCACCGGGTCCGAACTTCCGCCGGTGAGTTCGAGGATGTTGGTGCGGCTGGAGTTGAGGAGTTTGCCTGAGGCAACGGCTTCTGCGAGGAGTGTGGAGAGAGTTTCTGGCGGGATCATGACAAAAGATGTGCGCCGACACTAGGAACACATCCCGCCCCGGTTCAATGCCGGATGCGGCTCACGTCAGAATCCCTTTCAGAATGTGACCGTGCACATCGGTCAGCCGGTAGCGCCGCCCCTGATGGCGGTAGGTGAGGCGCTCATGGTCAATCCCCAGCTGGTGCAGCATGGTGGCGTGCAGGTCGTGCACATGGACGCCGTCCTTGACGATGTTATAGGAATACTCGTCCGTTTCCCCCCATGTGGTCCCGGGCTTGATGCCGCCTCCAGCCATCCAGATTGTGAAGCAGCGCGGGTGGTGGTCGCGGCCGTAGTCGGTCGCGGTGAGTTTGCCCTGGCTGTAGTTCGTGCGCCCGAATTCACCGCCCCACACCACCAGCGTGTCGTCGAGCATGCCGCGCATTTTGAGGTCCTTGATGAGCGCGGCGCTGGCCTGATCTGTCTCGCGGCACTTGTTGCGAATGCCTGCAGGCAATCCGCCGTGGTGGTCCCAGTCCTGATGGTAGAGCTGGATGAAACGCACGCCGCGCTCGGCGAGCCGCCGTGCGAGCAGGCAGTTGGCGGCAAAGGTGCCGGGCGTGCGGCTGTCCTTGCCATACATGGCGAATACGTGATCGGGCTCGCTGCTCAGGTCGGTCACTTCCGGCACGCTCGTCTGCATGCGGAAGGCCATTTCATACTGGGCAATACGCGACTCGACTTCCGGGTCCAGCGTGTCTGCATGATGGAGGTGGTGCAACTCAGACAGCGCATCCAGCATGCGGCGGCGCGACTGCGGGGAGACACCCGGCGGATTGTCCAGGAAGAGCACCGGCTCACGTCCCGAGCGGAACTGCACGCCCTGATAGCGCGAGGGCAGGAATCCCGCGCCCCACAGACGGGCATACAGGGGCTGACCGCTCATGCCTTTGGTGATGAGCACGGTGAATGCCGGCAGGTTTTCGTTGGCGCTGCCCAGGCCATAGTTTAGCCAGCTGCCCATGCTGGGCCGGCCGGCGATTTGGGAACCGGTGTGGAAAAAGGTGATCGCCGGGTCGTGATTGATCGCCTCAGTGTACATGCTTTTCACAAAGCAGAGGTCATCCGCTACCGAAGCCGTGTGTGGCAGCAGCTCGCTCAGGGTGGCCCCGCTTTCGCCGTGCTGGTTGAATTTGAAGATGGAGCCCGCCAGCGGCAGCCGGGCCTGGTTGCCGGACATCCCCGTGAGGCGCTGGCCGCGGCGCACGCTTTCCGGCAGATCCTGACCGTTGAGCTTATTGAGCAGCGGTTTGTGATCGAACAAATCCATCTGACTCGGGCCGCCGCTCATGAACAGGTAGATCACGCGCTTCGCTTTAGCGGCAGAATGCGGCGAGCCGAGGATCCCGCCCGGGCCGGCTTTATCCTGATCCGGTTCCGATGCGCTCAGCGACTTAGGCAGGAGCGAGGCGAGGGAGGCGAGGGAGGCGATGCCGAGGCCGTGGCTCGTGCGGCCAAAGAAATGGCGGCGCGTCATGGCCTGCAGGCGGTCGTGTAGCAGCGATTGCATGGGTTCGGTAACGCCACACACCGCCCGCTTTTTCAGACGGTGCAGGAAATCTCCGCTGTGAAACCCGGGTTGAATGAAGCGCCGCTGCGCTATGGTCCGGCGCATGAAATCCATTCTCCCTGCCGTCCTGTGCGGCGCGTTTCTCACCGCCTGCGACAAACCGGAAGAGCCCGTGAATGCGGCTGCTCCCTCTCCACCCAAGCCTGAGCAGCGGCTCAAGCCTGTCAGTGCCGGAACGCCCACACCTCAGGACAAGCCGGCCGCGGATTCCACCACGGCACCTCCGGAGTTCGTGGTGGAGACACCGGCATCGCCTGATGATATCGCAGCCTATTATGCAGAGCTGCAGGCGCTGGAAGCAAAGGCGCAGCCAATTCTCGATGCCGCCGCAGCGAACAATCCTGATGCCGTCAGCGAAGCGGACATCAAATCGGCGCGCGACGCACTGCAGGCGCTCATGAAACAGCGCGGGAAGCTTACGCCCGGGCTGAATCTGGAGCAGCGCAAGGAACTGGCGAAGCGCTCCGCTCCGCTCGTGCCGAAACTCACGGCGGCCATTACCAAGCTGCAGATTTCCCGCATCACCCGCAACGCGCGGCAGAATCTCTCGCCTGCGGAGGCCCTCCCGGCGGCTCCTGGAGTGGAAGCCGCCGCCACCCCGCCAGCGCCCGCTGCGCAACCTGAGGTGCCCCCCCCCGCTCCTGCAGGACAATAGCACCTTCTTTTTTCTTCGGACCGTACCCCGCCGAATCCATGTCCTCTGCTGCCGTCTCCCTGCGCTGTTTTCTTCTCGCCGTTCTGCTGCCACTGGCCTCCTGCCAGGGTGTGCGCCGGCAGATGCCACCCATCACCTTTCACCGGGTGGATGCGGCGCTCGCCGATAACCGTGCCGTGTGGGACAGCCTGCCGCCGCGCGGTGCCCTCGCGCCGGAGCTGCAGACCCGCTGGCGGGCTTCGCTCCACGGCCTGCTGCACTCGATGAAGAACCACAGCGAGCCTGAGACATGGAGCGGCACCCGCCAGATCGATGGCTGGTCAGTCACCTTCACTGCCGGGACCGCCACCGGGCCGGTGATCTCGCCTGCTGGATTTGACGACATCCGCGCGGCCGGGCCGCTCAAGTCATCTGTGGCGTTTTCTGAACCTGTGAAGAGCGACGGTGCCGGGCTGCCGGTGGTGATGGTGGAAAAGAATTCGCCCCTGCGCCGTGAGCCCTTTCTGCCGCTCAATGGCCGCCATCTCCCGGCTACACTCACGGCTGAATTCAAAGGGCCGCGACAGGTCACCCTGACGTTTCACAACACCCGCACTGTCACGAAGGCTCCAGTGAAAGGCACTCCGCGCCCTCTCGCGGCCGATCTTTCCGATCCCGTGGCCACGGCCATGTCCCGGCTCTACTTCAGCCGCTTTGCCATTCGCGGTCTCTTCCTCCCGGACCGCTTCACCGATGATGCCGGTATTTACATGCCTGAGCCCTACGATCCGGCAAAGATCCCCGTCGTCTTCGTCCACGGCATCAATTCCGACCCGCACATTTGGGGCAATGCCATGAACTCCATCGCGGGCGATCCTGCGCTGCGTCAGCGCTATCAATGCTGGTATTTCCTCTATCCCACTGGTCTTACCATCCACGGCGCGGCGGCCACGCTGCGGCGTTCGCTGCGTCAGGCGCGCGAGCATTACGATCAGCAGCACCGCTCTGTCGCGATGAATAACATGATCCTCGTCGGGCACAGTATGGGCGGTCTGCTTTCGAGGATGCAGGTCATCGACAGTGGCTCCGACTTCTATCGCGCCTACTTTACAGTGCCGCCCGCGGAACTCCCGCTCAGCCGCCGCACGCGCGAACTGGTGCAGGAGACGCTTTCCTTTCAGCACCTGCCTTTTGTGAAGCGCGTCGTCTTCATCGCCGTTCCGCACAAAGGCAGTGAAGTCGTGGAATGGTCGCCGCTGCGCTCCATATTCAAGCTCATTCAGCCCACTGTTGTCGTGCGCAGTCTGCTCAAAGAGATGACCTCCGTGGCCCGTTACGCGATCAATCCGGAACTCCAGCGATTCAAGCACCTCGGCACGCGCTCGACGGAGAACCTCTCCCCACATCACCCGCTGCTGGCCACCATCCGCTCCCGGCCGATTCTCGTGCCCTACCACAACATCATCGCCGAGTTTGCCCCCATGAGCAAAAAAGGGCAGTCCTCGGATGGCGTTGTTCCCTACGAGAGCGCCTATATCGAAGGCGCCGTTTCTACGAGCACCGTCAAAGCCTTCCACTCCTGCACGAAGAACCCGGAAGTCTGCACCGAAATCACCCGCATTCTTCGTCTCCATGCCCGACTGCCTGCCGTGGCGCGAAAGCGTGAGCAGGTAAAAGCGCTGGAGTGATTTGCGGTGCGTCAGGCTTCGTCTTCCGGGAGGACGAGCGGGCGCTTGAGCATATCTTCGTAGATACGGAAGTAGGCCTTGGCGCAGGTCTTGTGATTGAAGCTTTCGAGGGATTCCCGCATGACTCTCCGGAGAATGGTGTGCTTTTCCCCGGCGCTGCGGCGGAAGAAATGCATGGCTCCGCTCACCGCCCAGAGCAGGGCCTCGGGATTGAAGTGGTTGAAGACGAACCCATTGCCTGCCGTGCCGTCGCTGCTGAGGTGGGTGACGGTGTCTTTGAGCCCGCCGGTGTTGTGGGCGATGGTGAGGCTCCCGTAGATGGGCGCGATCATCTGCGGCAGGCCGCAGGGTTCGAATGAAGACGGCATGAAGCAGAAGTCGGAGGCGGCGTAGCCAAGGCGCGAGAGGCTTTCATTGAAGTCGCAGACGGCGACACGCCCGGGGAAGTCGTGATGGCGCACGATGTCGCGGAACGGCCGCTGGTATTCGCCGTTGGCGACGATGGCCACCTGCAGGTTATCGCCCCAGAATTCGTTTACGAGGCGGTAAAGGATGGTGCTGAGCAGTTGGGGGCCTTTCTGGACGGGGTCGAGACGGCTTGGCCAGAAGAAAATTGGGGCGGCGGGATTGATGTCGAGGCCGGTGCGTTCCTGGAAGGCGGCTTTGGCAGCGCGTTTGCCCTCCTCGAAGTTGTCTGCGGTATAGTGGACGGGCAGGGTGATATCGGTCGCTGGATGGTAGCTGGCATCAGGGGCGTTTAGAATCCCGGTGGCGCAGCCCGCGTTCCGCTTGTTGCGGATCTCGCGCTGCACGGCAGGGGGCACAAACGAGTGCCGGCCTTCCGCTACTTCGTCCAGAAACGAGGGGCTGACGGTGTTGATGTAGTGAGCCGCGAAGATACCGGAGGCGAGTTGATCCACCGGAGCCTGGCTGCGGGCCTGTTCGTAGGAGCCGGGTGGGGCAGCATAGTAAAGCTGCTGCCAGAACTGCGCGGCGTCGATGCCGCTGCTCTCGATTTGATCCAGGGTGAGCTTCTCCGTGTGAATGTTGTGCACGGTGAAGAGCGTGGGGATGCGGAAGCGCCGGGCGGCCGCGGGAATGAGGCCGGTCATCCAGTCATTGCAGTGAATGAGGTCTGGACGGACACGGGGGATGATGTGGTTGAGCACCTCGCGTTGGAACGCGAGAGCGATGCGCGGGTTCTCACCGCCGTAGCTGGAATAGACCGTATCGCGGTAATAGAAGATGCGGTCCTCGGCGAGGTGGATGCGTTCCTCCGGGATGCGCTCCCGCATGGTCTGGAGTTCCTTGCTGAAGATCTCGTAAACATCCGTGTGAAACATCTGCCGGTAGTTGGGCAGAGCGACGTGGACATCAGCGCCTAGATCAAAGAGCGCGGCAACGAGGGAGGCGGAGACGTCGGCCAGGCCACCGGCTTTTGCGGACATCCGCTGCGCCATGTTTCCCATCCCCTCCGGCAGGTAGGTGATCTCCGGGGTGACGATTAGAATGCGCGGGTTCGCTTGTGACATGGGTTCGCGGCGTAGTCAGTTTATCCTGCCCATGATACGTAGCCTGGAGACGAAGCATTCCAGTCGTTTCCCGCAGGCACAGCGCGGGCCGTGTAGGCAAAGCGGCCGCTTTCCGGGCAGGGCACGGTGATGGCGTAAAGATGGGTGCCATCGGGCTTGGCCGATTTCAGCGTCATCGGATGGTATTCTGGCGACCTGGCCTGGTTGCCGGCCACCGCGGGGCCGATGCATAGTTCGACGCTGACCTCTTCGGGTTTAAGGCTGTCCATGTGCACAGCGCAGGTGATTTCGAAGGAATCGCCGGTGTGCAGGCCTTTGAGGTCGCTGCCCGCGATGGGATTTTCCACACGGACTTTGTGCCAGTGGGCATCCAGCCGGGTGCGCTGCGCTTGAAGCGCCCGGGCTACGCTGCCGCCACCGGCCATGATGCGGGCGTATTCGGCAGAGGCCGGCCTGTAGAATTTGTCGCGGTATTCCAGCACCATGCGGCGGCTGGTGAAGAAGCCGAGCGCCATCTTAATAGAGGCCTTCATCATGGCAATCCACGCGGGCGGTGCACCGCCGCCAGGGCGTTCGTAGAAGGAGGGGGCGATGTCGTCTTCGAGGAGTCGGTAAAGAGCGGCGGACTCAATGGAATTGCCGTAGTCCATGTCTTCGTATTCCTCACCGTTGCCGATGGCCCAGCCGCATTCCGGGGTGTAGCCCTCACACCACCAGCCGTCGAGAATGGAGGCATTGGGCACGCCGTTCATCGCGGCCTTCATACCGGAGGTGCCGCTGGCTTCCATGCGGCGCACCGGTGTGTTGAGCCAGATATCTGCGCCCTGCACGAGCGCACGGGCGACACGCATGTCGTAGTTTTCGAGGAAGAGGAAACGCCCCTTTATTCCGGCCCGGTGTGAGAAGTCCACCACCTGACGGATGAAGTCCTTGCCGTGGTTGTCTGCTGGGTGCGCCTTGCCGGCAAAGATGAACTGTACCGGGCGTTCTTTGTGATTGAGCAGTGCCTCCAGCCGCGCGGGATCGCGCAGGAGCAGTGTGGCCCGTTTGTAACTGGCGGCGCGGCGGGCAAATCCGATGGTGAGAATGCAGGGATCCAGCAGTGAGCGCGCGGTTGCAATTTCGGCGCGGGTGGCGTTGCGGGCACTGAGCTGCTTTTCGACCGCTTCACGGGCGGTCACGATGAGCTTGTTGCGCGCCATCTCGTGAATGCGCCAGAGTTCCTCGCCGGGGATGTCATCAATGCGTGCGAGAGCCGCGCGATTCGCCGTGGCCGGCTCCCAGTCGGTACCGATGTAGTGCTGGATGAGCGCGAGGATTTCCGGTGAGAGCCAGGTCGGGGCATGCACGCCGTTGGTGACATGGCGGATCGGAAGCTCGTCACGCAGGTGGCTGGGCCAGACGTGCTGCCACATGCCGCGGGCCACGTCGCCGTGCAGTTCGCTCACGCCATTGCTGCGGTGCGCCATGCGGAGGCCGAGGATGGTCATGGAGAGTTCGTGTGAGGTGTGATCTCCCGGGGCGCGTCCCCATTCGATGACTTTCCATGGCGGCACTCCGGACTGAGGTTCGAGCGCCTTGAGATGCTCTTCCACGAGCGTGATTGCGAAAGTCTCGTTACCGGCTGGGACCGGAGTGTGGGTTGTGAAGATGTTGGATCGTGCAGTGACTTCAGCGGCAGTCTCTAGGCCGAGGCCCTTCTGCTTCATGAGAAACTCAATGCGGGCGACCGAAAGGAAGGCGGCATGGCCTTCGTTCATGTGGCACACGGAGGGTTCCAGCCCGGCGGCAACGAGCGCGCGGAAGCCGCCCACACCGAGGAGCAGCTCCTGCCGCAGACGCATGAAGTGGTCGCCACCGTAAAGGCGCGCGGTGAGTTCGCGGTAATGCGGAGGGTTCTCCGCAAGATTCGCGTCCAGAAGATACAGGGAAATGCCGCCAACCGAGAGGACCCATACCTGGGCATGACATTCACCGTCCGGGAACGGCACGGAGATACGGAGCGGTTCACCATCTGCGCCGCGCACGCACTTCATGGGCAGGTTCTCAATCTCATTTTCCGGGTAGTGCTCCTGCTGCCAGCCTTCGTGGTTCAGCTTCTGCTCGAAGTAACCCTGGTAATAATAAAGCCCGACGCCCGCGAGATTGAGACTGGTGTCCGAGGCGGCTTTCAGGTGATCACCGGCGAGAATGCCGAGGCCACCGCTGTAGAGGCGTATGCTTTCGTGAAGACCGAATTCGAGAGAGAAGTAGGCAACAAGACCGTGGGGTGGATTCTGTTGCGGAGCTGTGGACTCGCGAAAGCGCGCTTCAAGTTTGGCAAGTTGAGCAAGGAAGCCACTGTCAGCCGCGAGCGCATCATAGGTGGAACGGGGCACGCAGCGGAGAAACTCCAGCGGATTGCCTCCGCAGTTGCGCCACAGCATGGGATCAATGCGGCGGAGCAGTTCCTGCGCATCCTGGTTCCAGCACCACCAGGCGTTGCGGACAAGCTCTTCAAGAAAACGGATCGGTTTGGGAATGCTGGGAGCGACGTTGATGACTTGAAAATGCTTCATGGGAATGATGGAACGGTGCTGCGGAACAACCGCAGTTTTAGCTTAGCAACTGCCGTACCGTTTACGGAAAAACTGCTGCAGAGAGGGGGATTTGATATCTGCATGCATCCGGAGCCGGACAGGGTGTTGCGCTCAATCTACCACCCTTGCAAGCAGCTTTTGCCCCCTGAGGAACTCCGAAACAGACCATGCTTGGGCACCGCAGCCGCCCGGGGCGTGCGGCGTGCCGCCATCGAAGATCTCGGCGAGATGCCCGAGGCAGAAGCTGGAGAAGAGCGGCCCGGCTGAAGCGAGTATGGCAGCCGCCCGGCGCCGGCAGCCGCCGCTGATAACGATGGCTTCTGCGAGGGTCGGCATGGGCCACGGCCATGCGGTGCCATTGTGATAGGCGGGTTTGCGCCGGGTGTCTTCATCGCCGGCATACTGTGGCCAGAAAGGCGCGTGCGGATGATTCAGCAGATGTCCGTCGCGCACGACCGGCAGACCAGTTTGCACCGGCCGGTCCGCGAGGGTGCGAATCGCTCCGGGGACCAGCAGCTCCATACTGGAGGAGATAATGCGCTGCACGAGCGCCGGATCGGTGATCGCCCCCAGAGTGACGGCAAAGAGTTGATTCGGCCGCAGATGATCGTCCGCGACGGCGCGCGCTGCCGGGGTGCCCGCCGGGGCGTGCAGGCAGTCGGAGAGAAACTCGGGTGTGGCCGTGGTGTAGAGTGAAGCGATGGAATGCCTGACCTTTGCGGCCAGCGAGGGCCACTCACTGTCGGGCTGAATGCGGGAGAGCAGCCGCAGCGTGCCGTGCCAGAGCGATTGAATGCTGATGGGATACCCTTCGCGCGGCGTCGCGGCAGGGTAGTTGGTATCCATCCATGTGAAGTGCGCGGGACTCCAGATCAGGCCGCTGTCCGGATCCATGTGGATGCCGTTCGGCGTGCCGCTTCTGTAGTGACTGGCGATGGACTGAATGATATCGCGAATGCGGCGGCTGCCGGCGAACTCATCCAGAAAGGCATCGGAGCCTTCAGCAGTGAGCAGGTCCGCTGTCGCGTTGCAGAACCACAGCGGGGCATCTGACGTGTCCCGGTTCGAGCAGTCGCTGCCCCGGATCATGTTCGGCAGAGTGCCGCGTTCTTCGAATCCCGCGAAAGTCCGCAGGATTTCCCGGCTGATGGACAGCTCCCCGGCGGCGATGAGACCGCGCAGAACGATGAGTGTATCGCGGCCCCAGTCGAGAAACCAGGGATAGCCGGCAATGACCGTGCTGCCTTCGTTGCGGCGCACGACAAACTGCATGAGCGCGCTGTGCAGGGTGTGCGGCGTCTCCGCGGGCAGCGGCGGTGTTTTGTCAGGACATGCCAGCCCATGCGGTACCAGTGCGGCGCTGAGCGTGGCGCGTTCATCCTCCTGCAGCGCGATGCTGAAATAGCCAGGACTGTAGAGATCGGAGTGGCCTCCCAGACCGCGGTGCGCGTCCTGCGGATGCGAAACCGTGTGGCGTTCGGCTTCCTGCACAAACTGGCCGATGCTCATCCGCATGCAGAGGCGTCCATGATGGCACGGCTGATCGAATCCATCCTGCTGCGGCTGCGTGGCGGCCTGCATCAGCGCGAGGCAGTCATCCGGGAGATGGGTTTTGTCGTGGAAACCGCGGTCCTCAATGTCAGATCGGATGATGAGGCGGGCCGTATCCTGGCTGCCTCCATGGCGGTGAAAATGAATCAGCGTGCGGTTTTCACCCGTCACGAGATGCACGGTAATGGTGAGCCCGATCCATTGCCCGTCGCCGCAGGGAAGATGGAAGTCCCACGCGGCGTGATTGCTGGAGAGCAGCCGCACGCGGGTCAGCCAGTCGGCCGAGACTTCGGTGGAGAAGCCGCGGCGGACGATCCATGCACGGCAGCGGGTGAATAAAATGCGGCGGTCCACCGGCACTTCGGTGTGCGGGTTGGCGGCGAGCAGCGCATCGTATTGCGTGGCGATGCGGCCCCAGGCGGCGCGCACATGGCTCATGGCTCCGGTGCCGTTGGTGAGGAGCAGATGCAGTGCGGGATTGGCGCGCACTTCCGGTCCACTCAAGGCCGAGCGCACAGAAAGTGTGGTGCCGCAGCAGAGCAGGGGAATGCGGTGGCGGCGCAGGGAGCCATGCTGCTGGAGTTCCACAGTTAGCTGGTCTGCTGCCGTGTGGGGTGCGGCAGCAGCGAACAGTCCGTCACCAGCCGGGAGACTTGTCAGGGTGGCCACCGTGCGTCCGGCGCATTCGAGTGCGGCGCGGAAAGCAAAAGGGGCTTGAACCACGAGGCTGTCAGTTTCCGGCCAGACGACGGTGCGGCGTTCATCGCGTGGCAGCGTGATGGTTGTGGCTTGCGCCGGGGCGGAAAATACCGCCGCCACTGGCAGCGTGAGCGGCTCTGGCGATGGCAGGCAAAAGACCGCTCCGGCCGGCAATTCGGCACTGCAGAGGCCGCCTTCGGTGCCCCACGTTAGCGGCTTTCCGGTCCACAGGCAGTCGCCGTGTGGCGTGAATTTCCCGGCTTCCCAGCTTGCCGTGGCAGCCTGGTCCGGATCAAGATTGGCGAGGATCAGCACCGGCTGCCCGCCGCCGGCTGGGGTGCGCCGCAGGGCGAGGACGTTCCCCGGTCCGCTGGTGATGAACTCCAGCGCCGCGCCGTGGTGAAACGCCGGATGAGAGACCAGGAGGCGGTTCAGCGCGGCGATGTCGGCTGTCAGGTTCGGCTCGGCACCGGTGGACAGCGGCGAGGCCCCGTGGACGTGCACTTTGTCAGCCGCGAACCACTCCACGCCGCAGGTGATGCCCCAGCCGCCAGAGGGTGACACGAGCGCACTGAGCGCCACCCGCAGCCGCGCCCATGCGGGACTGCGCACGGCGAGGCGGTTGTTGTCGTGCGTTTCCGCAAAGTGAACGTGCAGGCCGTGAGTGGTGCTGTAGCCGATGGCCTGCGGCAGATACCAGTCGATGGCGCCGCGGTCGTCGTTTTGAAACAGTTCGCTGTAGGCCCAGTCGAGCCCGCCGGTAGTGAGGAGATCGAGCGTGACCGGCACCGGACCGCCGAGGCCTTCGAGCAGGAAGACCGTGTCCGGAAACTCGCGCCGCACTTTGGCGGTGATGTATTCCCAGACCGGCACCGGCACCATGTATCCGGCATCGCAGCGGAATCCATCCACGCCCCGGCGGCACCAGTAGAGGAAGACCTCCGCCATTTCCCGCCACAGGGCGCGGTGCGCAAAATCCAGCTCCACCAGATCGGCCCAGGTCACGCCCCATGCGCCGGGGGAATGAAAGGTGCCGTCAGGGTTGCGCTGATACCATTCCGGGTGCCGCTGCATGAGCTGTGAGGCCCAGCCGGTGTGGTTGATCGGCACATCAATGAACAGCCGCGCTCCCCGGGCATGAATGGCATCGGTGAGTTCGCCAAACTGCTCCAGCGGCGTGGTGCGGCCGTCGTGCTCGGCGCAGGCAGGATCGACGGTGTAGAAATCGAGAGCAGCAAACGGACTGCCGAAGCGGCCCATGCGTGCATGAGTGGTCGGGACCGGAAACGGCGGCAGCAGCAGGATGACGCGAAAGCCCAGATCATCGACAATTCGCGGCATTTCTGCGGCGAGCGCACGGAAGGTGCCGGAGGGCGGGATGACCGTCCAGCCAGCAGCACCCAGCGCGGCCAGTTCCTCTGTGTCAGGCTCCACAGCGGGCGCGGGCCGGAACATGCGGACGAAGGCCTTGTAGATGGAGCAACTGTGCGCCGTCCACGCCGGCTGCACTTTCATGCGGAAGTTAAGGCCGGCCTGCGGCCACACCGGCGCGTCACTGTGCTCCGGCATCCACCAGGCTTTGGCTTCGTAGCAGCCGGTGAAGCGCAGGGGCAGATCGCAGGACCATTCGCCGGGGGCGGTTTGCTGCATGGGAAGATCGCGCCAGTCCTGACCCGGGCGCGGCGTGTCCTCTTCGACAGCGGCGATGATCTCGCGGCGGCGGATGTCGGCGCTGCACGCATTCGTGCGCAGCCAGGCAGTGCCGCCGGGCGGGGTGGTGAGAGTGAACCGGACGGTTTCGCCGCAGAGATACAGGCGGGAGTCCCCGGGAGGAGGTGCCTGAAGAATGTGATGAGCCATGCGACGTTCCGGCAATGCAAATTCCGTGCCGCTGAGGGGCGGGGGATTCCCCAGAGCACTAACCCACCGCGTCGGTGAGAGCGGCGCGGCGGTAATCCCGGTTCAGCAGCCGGATGTAGTCCGCACTGATTTCCTTCGGGCAGACGGCTTCACACTCATACTGGTTGGTGCAGTTGCCGAAGCCCTCGGCGTCCATGGCGCGCACCATGGCCAGCGCGCGGCGTTTGGCTTCCGGTTTGCCCTGGGGCAGGAGATTGAGGTGTGCGACTTTGGCCGAGACGAAAAGCATGGCGCTCGCGTTCTTGCAGGCGGCTACGCAGGCCCCGCAGCCAATGCAGGCGGCGGCACTGAAGGCGGCATCAGCGTCCGGCTTGGGCACGGGCACACTGTTCGCCTCCGGAGCAGAGCCGGTGCGCACGCTAATGTAGCCGCCGGCCTGAATGATGCGGTCAAAGGCCCCGCGGTTCACGGCGAGGTCGCGGATCACCGGGAACGCATTCGCGCGGAACGGCTCGATCCAGATAGTGTCGCCGCTGCGGAAGCTGCGCATGTGCAGCTGGCAGGTGGTCACGCCACGGTTTGGGCCGTGCGGCATTCCGTTGATGACGAGGGAGCACATCCCGCAAATCCCCTCCCGGCAGTCGTGGTCGAAGGCCACGGGCACGCCGCCTTCCGCTATGATCGACTCGTTGACGATGTCCAGCATCTCCAGAAAGGAGGCGGAATCCGGAATCCCTTTCGCCTCCCGCGTTTCGAAGCGCCCGGGGGCGTTCGGCCCGGGTTGACGCCAGATTTTCAGAGTGAGGTCGAGTTTGGATGTTGCTACAGCCATGGCGGATAATGAGTTGAAGGCTCTCTACAAACAGCACTGCCGGGATGCAAGTGGAGTCAGGACAGCAATTGCTCTCCCGGCGGCAAAAACGTGAGCGTCAGCGCTAACGACTCACAGGAATTACTTGCCGGCGCTGTCTTTGGATGCGTCAGCGGCCGGAGTTTCTGCCGGCTTGGGGGCTTCGGCCGGAGCTGCGTCAGCGGCCGGAGTTTCCGCCGGCTTCGCGTCGCCTGGTGGCGTGCTTTCCGGGGCTGCGGAGGGTGTGGCATTGCCTTCGGCAGGCTTGGCAGGCGCTTCGCCATCTGCGGGCTTGGGGGCTTCTGACGCGGGCGCGGCCGGATCGGCCGGCATGTCCGGAATCCGGGGCAAATTCGGCGGCGGCAGCAGGGAACCCGCTTCGCCATTGAGGCTGCCGACACCGGCCGGGTTGTTCGGTGCGCCAGGGGTGGGCGGCGGCGGTGGGGGCGGGTCCTCTTTGTATTCCACCAGTTCAGGTATTTTGGCCTTGAGCGACTTGTCCACGCGTTGCTGGGCAGCGCTGCGGGCCGGGTTTCCAGCCAGGGCCGGGCTGGTCAGTATGACGTTGTAAAACTCCTGCGCTTTGGCGGTATCGCCGGCGCCCCACTTTATGTCGCCGAGGCGGAGCAATGCGAAGGCCGCGTAGGTGCTGTCCTTGGTTTTGCTGACGGCATCGTATTCCTTCTCGGCATTCGCGGCGTCACCGGCTTTGGCGTAATATTCCGCGAGGCGGAAGGCCGCGAGGTCCGCGAGCGGGTGGCCGGCGTGCTTGGAGGCGAAATCCTTCAGCATGGCCGCGGCTTCAGCCGGGCGGTCGCCGCTCACGAGTTCCGCAGCCTGAATTACCGCGTTGCCTGCGGCAGTCTGGCCGCTGTGCTCATTGGCTACCTTCTTGAGGTCCTCCACGGTCTCGGCGCGGACGAAGGCCACGGCGGCCGACTTGTGCGTCGCTTCCTTATACAGCCGGAATCCCCAGTAACCGGCGGTGCCCACGACGGCCAGCACCCCCACGAGGATGAGCTTGGTCTTGTGCTTGAGGAGGGTTTGCTCAAAGGCGCTCGGCTCATATTCGAGCACAGCCACCGGCGGTTTCTTGGAGGTTTCGTCGGACATGGGAAAAAGGGAGGGGGAAGGGGAGATTAGGCACCGACCTGAGCGCGGGCTTCGTCGGCGAGAGCGGTGGAGAGGTAGCGTTCGCCCGTGGAGCAGGCGACGGTGACGATCAACTTGCCGGCGTTCTCCGGGCGTGCCGCCACCTGCAGCGCCGCGTGAACATTGGCTCCAGTGCTGATGCCCACGAGCAGGCCCTCCTCTTTGGCGAGGCGGCGGGCCATGGCGAAGGCGTCGTCATTGGAAACGCGGATCACTTCGTCCACGAGTTTCAGGTCGAGATTGTTCGGCACGAATCCAGCGCCCGTGCCCTGAATCTTGTGCGGTGCCGGCACTACTGGTTCCCCGGCCATGGTTTGCGTAATGACCGGGCTCGCTTCCGGTTCCACGGCCACCGTGATGAAGCTGGCCTTTTTGCCCTTCAGCACGCGGCTCACACCGGTCAGCGTTCCGCCCGTGCCCACTGCGGCCACGAGGATGTCCGCCTTGCCGTCGGTATCGTCCCAGATTTCCACCGCAGTGGTCTTCTCATGGATCGCCGGGTTGGCCGCGTTGTTGAACTGCTGCGGCATCCACGCATTCGGCGTGTTTTTGAGGATCTCCTCCGCCTTCTCGATGGCACCCTTCATGCCCTTAGGCCCCGGCGTCAGCACGAGGTCTGCGCCCAGCATGGCCAGCAGCGTGCGGCGCTCCAGCGACATCGTTTCCGGCATCGTCAGGATCAGCTTGTAACCCTTCGCCGCCGCCACAAACGCCAGCGCGATGCCCGTATTGCCGCTCGTCGGCTCCACGATCACCGTGTTCTTGTTCAGAATGCCCTGCTGCTCCGCGGCCTCGATCATGGCCATCCCGATCCGGTCCTTCACACTGCCCAGCGGGTTAAAGAATTCGCACTTCAGCGCCACGGTCGCCCCGAGGCCCTTGCTGACGGTGTTCAGGCGCACCAGCGGGGTGCGGCCGACGGTTTCCACGATGTTATTATAGAGGCGTCCCATGGGTTCTGAAGAGTTTGGAATGAGCAAAAAAGCGGGCGTCAGACATAGAGCCGCCCGAAAGGAGCGCAAGACTATTTTACACCGCCCCCGCACCGGCCGTGGGACACCCAATTCCATTCAGGTCGTTGTTGTAGACCCTCGTTTCGACCAAGCATGGGAATAGGCGCGCTACAGCCCTGGAGTCGGTAATTGCCATGCGAAAAGGTGTGTGCACTGGGCTGTTGCTCTGTTGGATTCATGGAGTTTTCCTTCAATGGAAGCTCCCGCGCCCAACTAACAGAATTTTCCTTCATGTTATTTGATCTGCCTCGCTTAAGGTGTTCATTCCGTGCGGGTTTTGACATAATTTGAGGTGTCTGGAGAACTTCCCGGCGGCGTGGGGAAGTTACGGAACGGCGTGG
>Ga0315905_10002889_pt1 | contig 17916 bp, 17 predicted proteins | sample LakEriMetagenome_5_FD_203522 | JGI IMG/M metagenome (GOLD analysis project Ga0315905, IMG submission 203522) | Freshwater fungal communities from buoy surface, Lake Erie, Ohio, United States - Buoy 4 MA121 | ecosystem: Environmental > Aquatic > Freshwater > Lake | place: USA: Lake Erie, Ohio... | reverse complement strand
GGACGAGGCTCTGATGTATGGGCGGCGCGTTTTGGCGAATTTAATAAAATTGTTCACAAAGTTGGTGCTGAAGTCGGTGCAATCATTATTGATGCCAATAGTGAATCTTTCTTTAGCGATAATCGCTTCCTGGCCTTTGATCGTTTACATTTAAATAGCGATGGGCACAATAGAGTTGCCCAAGCCTTATTGGAAAAATTGGGTTACCAATTTGATGCAAGTTGGCGAATCCCACTTCCGCCCGCCCCTAAGCCGTCTTGGTTATCACGGCGCATTTCATCTACAATTTGGTTCTTCTCATTTGGGCTACCTTGGATTTGGCGCCGTCTGCGCGGTAAATCTTCGGGAGATGGAAGAAGTGCTAAATATCCAACTCCAACACGTTGGCCCGTTTAGCCGCCGTCCATAGCCTGATCACCACGCGTTCACCTGAAAGGGGGAGCATTACAACATGCCAGAATCACAGCATCTGATCGATCGCGAGTTAAGTTGGCTCTCCTTTAACGAACGCGTTCTGGAAATGGCAGAAGACCAATCCATTCCACTTTTCGAACGTATCCGCTTCTTAACCATCTTTGCATCTAACTTAGATGAGTTTTATATGGTGCGAGTCGCATCTCTGTTGAGCAAACTTGAGAGTAATTCGAAATCGGAAAATTCTGCAGGCTTTACCCCAGCGGAACTTCTTGAGGCGATTTCGGTTCGTGTGCGCGATTTAACTTTGCGTCACGCCAATCTATTTAAAAGCCAGATTTCCCCCGAACTCAAAACCCACGATATTGAATTCCTGCGCTGGGATGATCTTTCTGATGATGAACGCAACTATGTCTCTCGTATCTTTAGTGATCGTATTTTTCCGGTTTTAACACCACTTGCAGTTGACCCTTCCCACCCGTTTCCTTATATATCAGGGCTCTCACTCAATTTAGCGGTCATCGTTAAGAACCCCAAGAACTCTGAAGAATACTTCGCACGGATAAAAGTTCCACCGATACTTTCACGATTTATCCCGGTGAGTCCTGCAAATCACACAACTAGATTTCTTCCATTAGAAGAGCTGATCGCAATTCATCTGCAAGAACTCTTTCCAGGAATGTTGATCGAAGATCATTACACCTTCCGCATTACTAGAAATCAGGATATTGAACTTGAGGAAGAAGATTCTGAAAACCTGCTTACATCCATTGAACAAGAACTTGCCCGCCGCCGTTTTGGGCCACCGGTTCGTTTAGAAATTGAATCAGGTGTTGGAGAAAAACTTCGTAATAAATTATGCGAGCAATTAGATATTAATCCCGCAAATGTTTTATCACTTCCAACTCCTCTTGATTTGCGCGATCTTTTGAAAATCACTGATTTAGATCTTCCAAAGTTGAATTTCCCTCCTTTCCGTTCTCGCACTGTTGCATCCTTACGCGAGGTTGATGCCGAAGAACCAGATCTATTTTTCGCTGCCATTCGCCAGGGAGAGATTCTGCTCCACCACCCATACGAGTCATTTACTTCATCGGTTGTGCAGTTTCTAGAGCACGCTGCCCAAGACCCATCAGTTCTTGCAATCAAACAAACTTTGTATCGCACTTCTGGTGATTCACCGATTATTGAAGCTTTAATTGAAGCCGCTGAGGCTGGAAAACAAGTTCTTGCGGTAATAGAACTTCGTGCTCGCTTTGATGAACAAGCGAATGTGCGCTGGGCGCGCAAACTTGAAGCAGCGGGAGTTCACGTTGTTTATGGATTGATGGGTTTAAAGACACACGCCAAGTTATCTTTAGTTGTTCGAGATGAAGCACAAGGCTTGCGCCTTTACTGCCATATGGGAACAGGTAATTACAACCCAAAGACCGCTCGCTTCTATGAAGATTTAGGCTTGCTTAGCGCCGATCCGTTGCTAACTGATGATTTAACTAAGCTATTTAATCAACTCTCTGGTTTTGCACCGCAGTCAACTTACTCACGACTATTAGTCGCCCCCCGAACTTTACGTAGCGGATTGCTTGAGAAAATTCATAACGAGACCGCCATGGCTAAGGCAGGTCGTCCATCTGGTATTCAAATAAAACTTAACTCACTCCTTGATGAAGAATTTGTTGAAGCTCTTTATAAGGCTTCACAAGCTGGGGTAAAGGTAGAAATAGTCGTCAGAGGTATTTGTTCGCTTCGACCAGGTATCGCTGGGCTATCTGAGAACATCACAGTTCGTTCCATCCTCGGTCGTTTCTTAGAACATTCGCGTATCTACCACTTTGTAAATGGTGGGGAAGATGAGTATTGGATCGGTAGCGCTGACTTGATGCATCGCAACCTCGATCGCCGCGTGGAGAGCCTGGTGCGAATTGAACGCCCTGCCCACAAGTCATCACTCCAGGAAATTTTTGATTTGTCGCTAAGTGATGAAACTTCTAGCTGGCATCAAGATCAAGATACGTGGAAGCGCGTTTCAAAGAGCTCGAATGGAGAAGCTTTGCAAGATCTGCAGAGCCTTTACATAAAGCGATACAAGAAAGTACATTAATGTCCAAGGATGCTGCAAATACAATGATTCAAGCCGCAGGCGCAGTCTTATGGCGCCAAGCAAGTAGCGGTGATCTAGAGATTGCAATTATCCATCGCCCGAAATATGACGACTGGTCACTTCCAAAGGGAAAAGTAGAACCTGGTGAGTCACATATTTCAGCGGGATACCGCGAAATTCAGGAAGAGACTGGTTACGAATCAATATTCGGACCTGAAATTGGAACAGTTGTCTATAAATTAGAAGGCGCTCCGAAAGAAGTTCGTTACTGGGCGGCGGCAGCAACAGAAGAAACTGGTCACCCAAATCCAGAAGAAGTTGATCAGGTGGAGTGGTTAGCGCCAAAGAAAGCAAAAGAAAAGCTCACCAATAAAGATGATCGCGCAATAGTTGACTACTTCTTAGACTTTGGCGCCGATACTTTTCCAATTATTTTATTGCGCCATGCCAAAGCGTTAAAGCGCACCGATTGGGATGGAGATGACGGTGATCGCCCACTAGAACACCGTGGTCAATTACAGGCAAAGCGACTCTTGCCGATCTATATGCCTTACGCCGCCACAGAGATACATACATCAGATGCGTTGCGCTGTATTGAAACAATCGATGTAATGGCGCGATCTCTACAAAAGACGCCAATTTTTTCTAAAGATCTTTCAGAGTATGGCTTTGAGATAGACCGGGAAGCTCCGCTTGATTATGTGCAAGATTTAATGGATCGCGGTATTCCTGCAATTGTATGTAGCCATAATCCAATTATCCCAAAGGTTGTTAAGAAATTAGTTGGCAAGAAATACTTTAAATCAATGGATCGTGAGTTAGAGCCAGCCCAAGCCATTGTTCTGCATTGTCGTGCAGGTGAAGTTGTTGCTTGCGATTGGATAGACGAACCTTTAATTTAAGGTAATTCGAAGCCCTTAACGCTCCATCCAATCTAGCCAGCGAAGCACAATTCCTTCACGAAGCGCCCAAGGGCAAATCTCAAGCTCATTTATGTGCAGTCGTTCCATAACATTGCGCGCGACAATTGCACCCGCCACTATTTGGCGGGCACGACTCTGCGAAACACCAGGCAGTTCGGCACGTTGCTTATTCGACATATCCTGCAATTTTGGAATCATTTTGGTGAGCGAATTAATCTTTAAATACTTTGGATTATCTTCAAACCAATGTTCACCTAATCTGGCGAGGGTTCTAAATGTCTTACTGGTTGCGACAAAGTGATCAGCAATATGTTTTGAAATATCTTCAGGCAAAGATTGCTTTATGGCATCGTATACAAAAGTTTCTAGCGCTTTAATCTCTTTCGAAGTATGTGGGTCAGAGTCCAGATATTCGCGCGTCAACCGTGATGCGCCAAGTGGAAGTGAAATTGTCGCTTCTGCGCGTTCATCATCGCCAACTGCGATCTCAAGTGAACCACCACCGATATCTAAAACGAGAAGTCGACCACTTGACCAACCCAGCCATCGACGTACTGCCAAGAAAGTCATTTGCGCTTCATCATCGCCCGAGAGAACTTGCAAATCAATTTCAAATTTCTTATTTATTTGATCAAGAATATCTTTTCCATTTTTGGCATCGCGTATTGCAGATGTTGCAAAGGCTAATATTTCTTCAGTTTGAAATTCTTTGGCGTGCGAGATTGCGTCAGCGATTGATTCTTCAAGAAGTGCAACACCTTCGGCGGTTATCTCGCCTTCTTTATTTAAATATTCGTGAAGCCGTAGTTCAACTTTTTGATTTGTTGCCGGGCTTGGGCGGGCTCCAGGGTGAGCATCGACGACTTGGAGGTGGACAGTGTTTGACCCCACATCTAAAACGCCCAATCGCATGCGGCAAACCTACCCGTCTGCGCTGCATAGATTGATGATTTTTACATTACGCCGTTAACTGCCATAATTACGCCCGTTGCCTGCAAAGGCAGCAAGCCTCTCTAGCTCAGTGGTAGAGCAGCGCACTTGTAATGCGCAGGTCGTCAGTTCAATCCTGACGGGGGGCTCCAGATTTATAACCCGAGTTCGAAGGGGGAGCGATGAGTAATAACTCGTTTCCTCACGAACAATTTGACGATCTAATCGCGGCAAATGCCGAATATATAAAGTCATTTAAATATTCAGAACTCACTGGTCGAGCTGCAAAAGGTTTGGCGATCGTCACCTGCATGGATTCGCGAATCAACCCACTTTCGGTTGTCGGAATGCGCTCTGGCGATGCCAAAATTTTGCGTAACGCTGGAGCGCGCGTGACCGAAGATGTAATCCGCACCTTGGTTCTTGCGACCTATCTTTTAAACGTCGACCGTATTTTGGTTATGCCACACACAGATTGTGCGATGGCCCGCGGTGATGAAGCAGATATCCACGCGCTAATTGATGAGAAGTTTGGGGTTGATACCCGGGCCCTTGAATTTCGTACCACGCGCGATCAAGAAGGTGCGCTGGCAATCGATGTAAATCGCATTCGCGCTTATCCATTACTGCGTGATGGCGTAACCGTTGCTGGTGCGATTTATGATGTGAAGACTGGAACTATTCTTCCGATTGATTGCTAACTCGCCGAATCGGCATTTTAGTCATCGGATAACTTAAATCCGTTAAAAATTGCTGAACTAGAGCGCTAAATAGCGCAGGTTTTTCCTTCGGCGCAGCGTGCGATGTTCCGGGGATGATGGCAAGTTGGCTTAACTCAATGGCGCGATACATTGCCAAAGTATGTTCGTGAGAAATAACATCGTCATCGCCCGCAATAATTAGCGTAGGACATTGAATTTTTGCTAAATCTGTTAATGCAACATCTGGTTCAGTCTCCCAAATTCGCAACATCTTCTTAATTTTTTCACTTTGGGTATGCGGAGCATCTGGCGATGTTGCGGCATATTCAGCCTTATCTTCATCACTAGGTTCTACAAACGGAAGGTGAATAACCGTACCTGAATGATGATAATTAGCACCAATCAAGACCAACGATTTAACAAGCTCTGGGCGAGCGATGGCAACTGACATTGCGATATTGCCACCGTCAGACCAACCAACCAAGTGCGCTGGTTCTTTAACAATATCTTCTAAATAAGCAATCGCTTCCTCAATTTGAAATTTAAAATGGAAAGAGTTCACTTGATCCGCGGTGTAACCGTGGCCGGTGCGATCGTAGGCATATAAATGAAAATCTGGTTCTAAATCTGGGGCAAGAATATAATCCCAATGTGAGGTTTGGCTTAAACCACCGTGCAGCAATACGACTGCTTCACCATTGTTATCCCATTCATAAGAATAAATCTGATGGCCGCGCAGATTTAAATAATCAGGCACGTTTCTACTGACTATCCATAATGTGGCGATTGCCACGATCAAAGGTTAAATAGTTCCAGGTCCAATCAGCGATTGTTCCGATCTTGTTGCGCCCACCAAGTAAGTAGAACAAATGCAGCCACAACCAGGCATACCAAGCAGGAATTCCGGTTATTTGAATCCCTTTAAATTGCACAACGGCTTTATGGCGCCCGATCGTTGCCATTGAGCCTTTATCTAGATATTTAAAATCTTTTAACGCTTGGCCACGAGATGCGCGAACAATTTGTTTAGCCACCCATCGCCCTTGTTGCATTGCAACCGGTGCGACCATCGGCAAGAAACGTCCCTTTGAATCTTTCGCACCTGAGATATCACCGATCGCCCAGATGCTTGGGTAGTGACTTACTTGTAAATTTTGCTCGACACTGATGCGCGTTCCTTCAAGTGGCAAATTAAGTAACGCACCTGTTGGTTCGCCCTTAACACCAGCAGCCCAGATAGTTACTTCAGATGGAATTGCATCTCCACCTTTCACCAAAATCTGGCGTGGCTTAACTTCTTGAACAGCAGTATTAAGTAAAACTTTTACGCCCAGCTTTTCTAAATCTTTTTTAGCGCGCGCAGAGAGTTTCTCACTAAAGGCGGGCAGGATGCGTGGTCCAGCTTCAATTAGATAAACATCGATATGTTTGGCGGCATTAGCCTCATCATTTGTAAGTGGTCCACGAACTAATTCAGCTAAAGCACCAGCCATCTCGACACCAGTTGGTCCGCCACCGACAACGCTGAGTGAAAGACGAGTTTGATCTTCAAACCGGCAGAGATCTTCAAAGCGGCGCATTACTTCAGCACGAATTCCAATAGCTTCATGCACGCTCTTCATTCCGAGCGCATTTTCCGTAACGCCCTTCACGCCGAAATCAGCGGTAGAAGATCCAAGTGCCACAACTAAGTGATCAAATTCCAGAGTCTCTGATGAATCTAACTTCACCGATTTATTTTTATGATCCACTGAAATTGGTGAGCCCATTCGGAATTTAACGCCACTTTTGCGCAGCGCTCCACGGACCGGATGAGCAACATGGTCTGCGGCAAGTCCTGCGGTGGCCACCTGATAAAGCAGCGGAAGAAAAGTTTGAAAGTTGTGGCGATCTACAACTGTGACATCGGCATCTTTAGCCAGCGCTTTGGCGGTGGTCAGACCACCGAAACCCGCACCAAGAATTACGACTCGTGGTCGTGTGGAAGAAGCCATAGGTGCAGTCTAGGCTCTGAACTATGAACTCGCAGCGCTTAATCCTGGTCACTGGGGCATCGGGCTATGTAGGCGGAAGATTAGTCCGCGATTTAGTTGAAGATAAATGTGCGGTTCGCGTATTAGTCCGCGATGCACAGAAAGTTAAAGATCAACCTTGGGCCAAAGATGTAGAAATCGTAGAAGGAAATGCCAACAACCCGGATGATCTGCGCCGAGCTTTGCGGGGCGTCCATACCGCTTTCTATCTTTTACATTCGATAAACGCCGGAAAAAACTTTGATGAAGTTGAGAACGCGATGGCAAAGAATTTTGCGCTCGCTGCTGAAGCAGAAAGTATTTCGCAGATTATTTACTTAGGTGGTATCGCCAACGATAAAAATCGCAGCCAACACCTTGCGTCACGAATGAACACAGGCTCGCAATTAGCATCTGGAAAAGTTCCGGTCCTGGAACTTCGCGCTGGAATCATTATCGGTTCTGGCTCCGCATCTTTTGAAATGTTGCGTCACCTAACTCATCGCCTTCCGGTTATGACAACCCCGAAATGGGTTTCAAATTTAACTCAACCAATTTCAATTCGTGATGCGCTCTATTACTTACGCAAGTGTGCAGTGTTACCCACACCAGTTTCTAAAATCTGCGATATCGGTGGCAAAGAAGTCCTTTCTTACGCGGATATGATGCAGAAGTTTGCAAAGCTTTCTGGATTGCGCAAGCGTTGGATTATTCAAGTTCCGGTTCTCACACCCAAACTATCCAGTCTTTGGATTGGTTTTGTTACGCCAGTACCAACTTCTTTAGCGCGCCCGTTGGTTGAGTCGCTAATTAGCGAAGTGGTTGCTGATTCAAAAAAGAGTATTGATTCAATAATCGCACCTCCACCAGAGGGTTTTATCGATGTAGAAGGCGCGATCAAGTTAGCGCTCTCAAAAATCGCCGATCATGATGTAATCACTCGTTGGTCAGATGCGGCATACCCAACCGCTCCTTGGCAGAAAGCGCAGAGTGATCCGGAATGGGCTGGTGAAATGGTTTTGCGCGATCGTCGCGAACAAGTAACTGATGCTTCTGCAGCTTCTTTATGGCAAGCGATCGAAAGCATTGGTGGAGATAACGGTTGGTATGGCGCTGATTTCCTTTGGTATATGCGAGGGTTACTAGATCGTTTAGTAGGTGGAGTTGGCTTACGCCGCGGGCGCCGTGATGAGTTAAGCCTTCGAATTGGTGACAGTTTAGATTTTTGGCGAGTCGAAGAGTTAGATCGCGGAGTACGGCTGAAGCTTTATGCAGAAATGATTTTGCCAGGTAAGGCGTGGCTTGAATTTTCGATTCGTGAAGAAAATGGACAACGCATCGTTCGCCAAGAAGCAAGTTTCTCACCACGCGGTTTAGGCGGGCAGCTTTATTGGTATGCGGTTCTGCCATTTCATATCTTTGTCTTCCCAACAATGATGCGTAATTTAATTCGAAAGGCTAATCGCACCGATTATGCCAATTCATAATTTCACGCCAGAAGTTGAATCTCTTGCGCAAGAGATTCTGGCGTATAGCTTGCATCGCTTAAAAGATGATCCGCCGCTAGATGGTCCGCGCACCGCCGAAGATTTATTTAACGAAGTTGGCAACACGATCACCGCAAAAGGTTTAGGCGGCCATGAAGCTCTCGAAGTATTTACAAATGTTTTAGCAAAAGCTTGTATTTCAACTGATCATCCGCGCAACTTGGCTTTTATTCCATCTGCACCAACTGAGTACTCCAACTTATTTGATCTAGTTGTCGGAGCGAGTTCACTTTATGGTGGCTCTTGGCAAGAAGGTGCAGGCGCAGTCTTTGCTGAAAACCAAGCGCTGCGCTGGATTTCAGATTTAGCTGGCCTGCCACAATCTGCTGGCGGAGTATTTGTGCAAGGTGGAACTAATGGAAATCTTTCTGCATTAGTCGCCGCACGCGCAGATGCACGAAAGAAATTTCCTAAGACCTCCCGCTGGGCAATTGCGTGCAGCACCGAAGCGCATTCATCAATTGCTAGCGCTGCCCACATCATGGATGTTGAATTATTAAAGATCGAACCCGGTAAGGATCGCAAAATTCATGGCAGCGAAGTTGGTGCCGCCATTGATAAATTCCACGCCACGACCGAAACTCGCGTCTTTGCGGTAGTCGCAACCGGCGGAACTACAAACCTAGGAATTATTGACGACTTAGAAACAGTTGGCGCTGCAACTCACGCACGAGATATCTGGTTCCACGTTGATGGCGCTTATGGTTTAGCCGCGCTCTGCGCTCCATCAGTGCGCGCTAAATTTAATGGAATCGAAGAAGCTGATTCGCTAATTGTGGATCCGCACAAGTGGCTCTTTGCACCATTTGATGCCTGCGCGCTTATCTATCGCAACCCTGAGATTGCAAAAGAAACGCATACTCAGCACGCTTCTTATTTAGAAACTTTGCACGATGGCTCCTGGTCTCCCTCAGATTATGCGATTCACTTAACGCGTCGCGTGCGCGGCTTACCGTTCTGGTTCTCACTTGCGGCGCACGGAACCGATGCATACGCCGAGGCGATGGAAGAGACTTTAAATGTGGCACACGCCGCTGCAGATTTAGTACGGGGCCATCCCAATCTGGAACTTGTAATGGAGCCAGAACTTTCCATTGTTGCCTTCAAGCGAAATGGATGGACGCCGGCGGATTATCAAAAGTGGAGCGATAAATTATTAGCAGATCAAATTGGTTTTATCCCGCCATCTTCAGATAAAGGTGAAGCAATTTTGCGATTTGCCATAGTAAATCCGTGGACCAAAATTTCTGACATCTCAATGATTTTAGATACGCTCTAAATCCCACAATTTACGGACTCCCTAGTTTAAGATTAGGCATATGTCAGCGCTCGAAAATAGCCAGCAAGTCAGTAATTCACTGAGCGAGCTAGAAATTCGCATCTTAGATTTCGAATCTAATTGGTGGCGCTTTGCTGGCGCTAAAGAGTCTGCAATTAAAGAGCTATTTGATCTAAATGCACCTCGTTATTACCAATTACTTAACGACCTAATAGACCGGGACGATGCCCTCACCGCATCTCCTATGCTCGTTAAGCGCCTGCGCCGCCTCCGTGAGGCCCGCATGAACGCCCGCTCCGCACGATAACCAGCCTCGTTTTGCGCCTCGGAATAGAAGGCCGTAGATTTGGCGTTAGCACTCTCGGGGTGTGAGTGATAAAACGCCCTCCAATGTTAGAAACGTAGAAGGAGTAATTACATGGCAAAGATGATTGCCTTTAATGAAGAAGCCCGTCGTGGCCTAGAACGCGGAATGAACGTTCTCGCTGATGCAGTCAAGGTAACCCTTGGACCTCGCGGACGTAACGTCGTACTAGAAAAGAAGTGGGGCGCCCCAACAATCACCAACGATGGCGTCTCGATCGCAAAAGAAATTGAATTAGATGATCCGTGGGAAAAGATTGGCGCAGAGTTAGTTAAAGAAGTTGCTAAGAAGACAGATGATGTCGCAGGCGACGGAACAACAACTGCAACCGTCCTTGCCCAAGCTTTAGTTCGCGAAGGACTTCGCAACGTTGCCGCCGGCTCAAACCCAATGGCGCTAAAACGCGGCATTGAAAAGGCAGTTGCTGCGATCGTTGCAGAACTCGCATCAATGGCGAAGAGCGTTGATTCCAAAGAGCAGATTGCAGCTACTGCATCTATCTCTGCGGCTGATTCCACAATCGGTGACATGATCGCCGAAGCGATGGATAAGGTCGGTAAAGAAGGTGTAATCACGGTTGAAGAGTCAAATACTTTTGGTCTTGAACTCGAACTCACAGAAGGTATGCGCTTTGATAAAGGCTATATCTCTCCATATTTCGTAACCGACCAAGATCGCATGGAAGCAGTTCTAGAAGATGCTTATATCTTGATCGTTAACTCAAAGATTGCAAATATCAAGGATCTAGTACCTGTACTAGAAAAGGTTATGCAATCAGGTAAGCCGCTTGCGATCATCGCCGAAGATGTTGAAGGCGAAGCGCTAGCAACACTTGTTGTAAATAAGATTCGCGGAATCTTCCGTGCGGCTGCAGTTAAGGCTCCAGGTTTCGGCGATCGTCGTAAGGCGATGTTGCAAGATATTGCAATCCTCACCGGTGCAACAGTTATCTCTGAAGAAGTTGGCCTCAAGCTAGAAAGTGCTGGCCTAGAACTTCTTGGTCGCGCTCGCAAAGTTGTGATCAGCAAAGAAGAGACAACCATTGTTGAAGGTGGCGGGGATGACGCACAGATCAAGGGTCGCGTCGCACAAATTCGCTCAGAAATCGAAAAGTCTGATTCAGATTACGACCGCGAGAAGTTGCAAGAGCGCCTTGCCAAACTCGCTGGTGGCGTTGCTGTAATCAAGGCCGGCGCTGCAACTGAGGTAGAACTTAAAGAGCGCAAGCACCGCATCGAAGATGCAGTGCGTAACGCAAAGGCGGCAGTTGAAGAAGGCATCGTCGCCGGTGGTGGCGTTGCACTTTTGCAGGCAGCAACTCAAGCATTTAAGAAGTTAAAGCTAGAAGGCGAAGAAGCTGTTGGCGCAAAGATCGTAGAACTTTCGATTGAAGCACCACTAAAGCAGATCGCAATCAACGCTGGACTTGAAGGCGGAGTAGTTGTAGAAAAAGTACGTCACCTAGAAAATGGTTTCGGACTTAACGCTGCAACTGGCGAATACGTCGACATGATCAAATCTGGAATCATTGATCCGGCTAAGGTAACTCGCTCTGCATTGCAGAACGCGGCATCAATCGCTGCGCTCTTCATTACAACAGAGGCGGTAATTACCGATAAGCCAGAGAAGAAGCCGGCTGCCCCAATGGGTGGCGACGGCGGCGGAATGGATTTCTAATTTCATGAAAAAAGGGTTCGACGCACAAGAGATTGCAAGAGATGCCGCACTTGCGGGGGCTGAAGCGCCTTCGCAGGTCGGTGCTTTCATCTCTGTCGAATTCGAAGATGAAAATCGCGTCGCAAGTTATTTATTTGATGCAGATATTCAAGGTTATAAAGGTTGGCGCTGGTGTGTCACTGTTGCAAAGGTCGATGCATCAGCTACCCCAACTGTTTGTGATGTAGTAGTTCTTCCTGGCCCAGACTCACTTCTTGCGCCAGATTGGATTGAATATAAAGATCGTATTCAGCCAGAAGATATTCAACCCGGAATTATCGTGCCAAGTGTTTTAGATGACACACGTTTAGTTCCAGGTGTTAACGCGCTTATTCAAGATGAAGGGCTAGATGCAACTGAGGTCTTTGATCTTGGTTTAATGCGTCCGCGTGTACTTTCAATCGAAGGTCGCGATCAAGCAAGTAAGCGTTGGTACACAGGTGATCGCGGTCCAAATACACCGCTGGCACAGAGTGCACCAAAGCCTTGCGCATCTTGCGGATTCTTTATTCCAATCGCCGGCTCACTTCGCGCATCATTCGGTGTTTGCGCCAATGCGATCGCACCAGATGATGCACGCGTTGTCTCCGTCGATCACGGCTGCGGCGCACACTCCGAAGCTACGCTCAACAACTAGCCTTTATTCGGGTTCACGCCCGCCTTCGCTTGCGATAAACTTGACCCCTGCCCGCACCCCTGCGGCTACACGAGTACCGAAATTCTTATAAGGAGCACCCCATGCCTTCAGGCCGCGTTAAATGGTTCAGCCTCGAAAAAGGTTTTGGATTTATCTCAAATGATGAAGGCGAAGATGTTTATCTTGCTGCATCATCACTTCCTGAAGGCGTTGCAACAGTTAAGCCTGGAACTAAGATCGAATTCAGCGTTATCGATAGTCGCAAAGGTCCACAAGCGATGTCGGTTCGTATTATTGACGCACCTGTATCACTTGCCGAAAACTCGCGCGTAAACAGCGATGACTTAGCAGCAATGATTGAAGACACAATTAAGATTTTGGATAAGGTCGGAAATGGTTTACGCCACGGCCGCCATCCATCGGGGCCAGATGCAGAGCGTTTAGGACGAGTTCTGCGCGGTATCGCTAGCCAGCTTGAAGCTTAATTAATTTATTTAAATGCCGCTGCGTGCTGCGCGGCGCTTTGAGTAACGAATTCCCCAGGCTCCAAGCACTGCTCCTGCTACACAAGTCCAGATTACTTTCGCTTCAGCGCCAGTAATTGCCAGAACTATTCCCGCAATAACCCATGCAACGGTACCAAAAGTGATTAGAGTTACGACAGATTTTATTTCTGAACTCATGGAAGAAGCATACTCAATATGGCGATAAAAGAAGATGGTAACTGGCGTTCTTTTCGCCATCGCAATTACCGAATTCTCTTTCCCGCAAATGCCGCATCAAATATCGGTACTTGGGCCCAACGCGTTGCCCAAGATTGGTTGATACTCCAGCTCACCGGAAACAGTGGTGTCTATCTTGGTTTGGTAACTGCTGTTCAGTTTGCACCGGTTCTTTTGTTTTCACTACAGGGTGGCGCGCTAGCTGATCGAGTAAATAAAAGAAAACTGTTAATGTTCACTAACTGTATTGGCGCGCTCTCATCACTTGGCCTTGGACTTTTAGTAGTGGCAGGCAACGTTCAGGTCTGGCATGTGTTTTTCTTCGCCTTAACACTTGGAATTTCTTCAGCGATTGATGCTCCGATTCGTCAATCATTTACCTCAGAAATTGTGGGTCATTCGGATATCGCTAATGCGGTCAGCCTCAACTCAGCCAATTTCAATGCTGGCCGCTTAATTGGCCCAGCGCTTTCAGGTTTTCTAATTGCACGATTTGATACTGGCCCATCATTTTTAATCAATGCATTTACGTACTTATTTGTAATTTTGGCGCTCTTGCGGATGCGCGAATCAGACTTTTTTATCCAAGAAAAGAAAACCACCCAAGGCACCGTGCGGGAAGGCTTGAATTACGCGCTTGCCCGCCCCGATTTATATGTTGTGATGCTAGTTGTTTTCTTTGTAGCAACCTTCGGTTTAAATATGCAGATCTTCAATGCGCTAATGGCAACAAAAGAATTCGGTAAAGGTCCTGCTTCTTATGGCTTACTAGGAACTTATGTTGCGATCGGCTCATTAACTGGTGCGCTCATATCTGCACGGCTTGAAAGATTTCGTAGAACATTGTTTGTTATAAAAGGTGGAGCCGTCTTCTCATTGGCAATTACCTTGCTTTCACTCGCACCGACTTACACTTGGTACTCACTCTGGTTACCAATTTGTGGGCTGAGCGCGCTAATTACCTTAATCACCGCTAATTCTTTGATCCAAGTCAATTCTGATCCATCAATCCGTGGACGCGTCTCCGGAATTTATTTATTAATCTTTATGGGCGGAACCCCATTTGGTTCACCGCTGATCGGTTGGCTAGTAGAAGTAATTGGCGTCCGCGAAACTATTGCTCTATGTGGACTTATCTCACTCGGTGCTTGTCTAACTATTTGGGCGATTTTTCACAATAAAGTAAATTTGCCGCACGATATTTCTGTAGAAGGCGTATTACCAGCCGCCTACGATGATCAGCGCTAGTAGGCCGATCAAAGTAATTACAGTAACAATACGCCGAGTGCGGTAACTCATTTAAATATTATTCGCGCCAAGGTGTTTGGAAGGCGAGAAGAGCACCATCGTCAAGCAGATTGCAATCAAGACTGGAACCATTATGTAAGCACGAGATATTCCGAAGTTATCTCCCAAAATGCCGAGCAAAAGAGGTGAGCTTCCGATCGCAATACCTGCGGCTATAGAACTCTTTCCGATTGCTAAATCAGGTCGGCCTTCGCTAAATGCCACCATACGAAGTGTGAAGAGTGGGAATTGAACTGAAATACCGAGACCGACCATAAATAGAGTGATCAAAGAGAAGACCAAGTAATGGGAAGACCAGAAAAGACCGAAGGCGATAAATTGCAGACATAGCGCCATCTTTAACTGTTCATCAGCGTGAAAACGCTTTAACAATCGTCCGGCATACCAACGTCCAGTACCAACACCACTGCCAAAGGCAATGACCGCAAGAGTTGAAATTGCAGCGCTAGCCTCAGTGCGATTACTTATCAAAGATGCTGACCAGAAAGATGTTGCAAACTCGGCGCAAATTGAGAGAAAGAAACCGGCAAATGAGAACCAGAAACCTTTAGAAAGTTTTCCGCGTTGTGGCCCATCTTCATCTGGAGTATGTGAATCTGGCTCGAACTTACGCCCCATGATAAAGAGTGCCAAAATAAATGGAATCGTAATCAACAAACCAAGTCGCCACTGTCCGCGAACAATGTTTGCAGTTGTTCCGACGATGAAGTTGCCAGCCACAAAACCTGCAATAGCAATCGCATTTAGCTGTGCAACAGCGGTGTGAGAGCGCTCGGCAAATGCATGGGATCCAGAGGTATTAACATTATTGATTACTACTGACGTTCCAAAACCAGCAATCAGAGTTGCCACAAGAGTGAGTTGTACTGGCGGTGAGAATACAAAGAAGACAATTCCTAAAGAAAATATCGTTAAACCAATCCAGGTTGTGCTTGAGCGACCATAACGGTGCACCAATTTAGAGTTCAAGACACCAGCGATAATTGCAGCAAGGCCCAGGGCTGTTCCGTGTAAGCCTGCGACACCAAGAGAAGTGCCTTGATCTTCACGTAACAAAGCCTGAGATGGACCGAATCCACCGGTAAAGAAATTTACAGTGGCAACTTGTAACGCAAGCAGCCAGAACTGCCCGTTACGCTGAAATGTCTTTGGCATCGAAAATTTACAGGGCTGCTACTACAAAGTCGATAGATGCGGTTAGTGCATCGATATCACTTGGATCAACAGCAGGGAACATTCCGATACGAAGTTGGTTCTTACCTAATTTGCGATATGGCTCGGTATCTACGATGCCATTGGCGCGAAGGGCTGCTGCTACTGCTGTGGCATCGATTGCTTCGTCAAAGTTAATTGTGCCAACCACCTTTGATCTCATTGCTGGATCGGTTACAAATGGAGTTGTGTAAGAAGTTTTCTCCGCCCAGGAATACAACTTCGCTGATGATTCTGCGCTGCGACCAGCAGCAAACTTAAGACCACCATTTGAATTCATCCATTCAATTTGATCAGCTAATAGCATCAGAGTCATTAATGCAGGAGTGTTATATGTTTGATCAAGGCGTGAGTTTTCAATTGCAATACCGAGATCAAAAAATGCAGGAACCCAACGACCATCTGCCTTAATCTTTTCTGCGCGAGCAATTGCAGCTGGGCTCATAAGCGCCAGCCAGATTCCACCATCGGATGCAAAAGATTTTTGCGGAGCAAAGTAATAAGTATCAAACTCTTTAGCGTCAACATCTAAGCCACCGGCTGCACTAGTTGCATCAACGAGTATTAGCGCACCATCTGTTCCGGCTGGGCGCTTAATCTGCATTGCCACGCCAGTAGAAGTTTCATTGTGTGTGAGCGCGTAAGTATCGACGCCAGCCTCGGCTGATGCTTGTGGATGGGAGCCAGGCTCAGCCTTAATAACCGTTGGTTCACCTAAGAAAGGAGCTTCTTTCGCAGCAGATGCAAACTTCGATGAAAATTCACCGAAGACTAAGTGCTGTGATTTATTTTCAATCAAACCAAAAGTTGCAATATCCCAAAATGCGGTTGAACCGCCATTTCCGAGCACAACTTCATAACCTTCAGGAAGAGTAAATAGTGAGTTAAGCCCCTCGCGCACGCGGTGCACAACATTTTTAACGGGCTTCTGACGATGCGATGTTCCGAGAATTGAAGAACCAGATGCGGCAAGCGCTGCCAACGCTTCGGGACGAATCTTTGACGGACCACAACCAAATCGGCCATCACGCGGTTTTAAATTATCTGGGATCTTGATATCGGAGCTCATGGGCTAAGACTACGGGTAGTAGCGAGTGATCTCCCACTCGGTGTTGCTGTTAGCCCGCTCATAGCGCAGGCGATCGTGGAGCCGGGAATATCTCCCCTGCCAAAATTCAATACTGATTGGCGTTACGCGATAGCCGCCCCAATGTGGTGGTCTCGGTACCGATGAACCTTCGGGCCACTTTTCAGATGCACCAACAAATCTTTGTTCCAACTCTTCACGTGATGCAAGCGGTGCAGATTGCGCGCTCGCCCATGCACCAATCTGGCTCGCCCAAGGCCTACTCAAAAAATACTCTGTTGATTCTTCTTCACTAATTTTTTCCGCAAATCCACTTATGGAAACTTGACGTTCCATTGCAAACCAAGGAAAGAGAAGTGTGACTTGTGAATTCAATTCAATTGCTTGCGCTTTGCGCGATGAATAATTTGTAAAGAATGTAAATCCGCCTTGCGAAAGATCTTTCAACAAGACAGTTCGAGTTGAGATGTGTTCTTTATCGCCCAGCGTTGAAAGGACCATGGCATTTGGTTCGACGATAAAGGAATTTTCGGCGGCTTCTTTTAGCCAGTTAGCGAATGCGGCAAAAGGGTCGGTCGGCAAACTTTCTAGCCCTACCTCTCCATAAGAACGGCGCATGGCACGGATGGCTTCTCGATCGATTTGGCTCATAGATGTATCGAACCTCACTTTCCTATCCGCGTCATCTTTAACCCAAAGTGGTGGTCAGCACCTCTCGAAAGGTGCAGAATTGGACTATGTCAGATGATTTCAAACCCGGCCTGGAAGGCGTAATCGCCTTCGAATCACAAATTGCAGAACCAGATAAAGAAGGAAGTGCGCTTCGTTATCGCGGTGTTGATATCGACGATTTAGTCGGTCGCGTTACCTTCGGCAACGTTTGGGGTTTGCTCGTTGACGATCAATTTAATCCTGGTTTACCAAATGCCAAAACATTTCCACTTCCAGTGCACTCAGGTGATG
>Ga0315905_10002888_pt1 | contig 17917 bp, 35 predicted proteins | sample LakEriMetagenome_5_FD_203522 | JGI IMG/M metagenome (GOLD analysis project Ga0315905, IMG submission 203522) | Freshwater fungal communities from buoy surface, Lake Erie, Ohio, United States - Buoy 4 MA121 | ecosystem: Environmental > Aquatic > Freshwater > Lake | place: USA: Lake Erie, Ohio... | reverse complement strand
CCCTGGAGCGCCTTTACATCAACGGTTCAATTCTCACCATGGTCGGGGAGCGTCCGAACTATGTCGAGGCGCTGGGCGTGGAGAACGGCCGGATCGTATTCACCGGCCCCCGGGATCGGGGCCTGGCGCTCAGGACGGCGAGCACACGGATCATCGACCTCCAGGGCAAGGCCCTGCTGCCCGGATTCATCGATGGCCACAGCCATTACATCAACTCCCTGCTGGTGGCCAACCAGTGCAAGCTTTACGCGCCTCCCGCCGGCCCCGGGAAGGATGTGCCGAGCATCCTCGCCGCCCTGAAGACCTGCGCCTCCGAGCGACAACTGAAGAAGGGCGAACTGCTGATCGGCTACGGCTACGACGACACGGTGATGCCCGGTGGCCGTCTGCTCAACCGAGGCGACCTCGACGAGGCGTTTCCCGATAACCCGGTGCGGATCGATCACGTCTCGATGCATGGCACGGTGCTGAACAGCCTCGCCCTGAAGAAATACGGCATCAGCGCTTCCACCCCCACCCCGGCGGGAGGCGTGATCGTGCGCAAGCCCGGCAGCCAGGAGCCCTGGGGCCTGATTATGGAAACGGCCTTCCTGCCGGTGGTCGAGCAGAGCGAAGCGATCACGGCCCAGCAGGAGGTGGACTGGAGCCGTGCCGGCCAGCTGCTCTACGCCCAGACCGGCATCACCACCGCCCAGGAAGGGGCCAGCCACCTGCCCCAGATCGCAACGATCAAGCGGGCCGCCGATGCCGGCGCCAACTTGATCGACGTGGTGGCCTATCCCTTCATCACCGACCTCGACAAGGTGCAGGCCTTGATCCCGGTAAGCCAGTGGGGCCGCTACAACAACCGCTTCAAGATCGGTGGGGTGAAGATCACGATCGACGGCTCCCCCCAGGGTCGCACCGCCTTCTTCACCACCCCGTACCTCACGGGCGGCCCGGCGGGCGAGAAGAACTGGCGGGGGGAACCCACCTTTCCCCAGGACCTGGTCGACAAGGCGGTGAGCAAGGTGTACGGCCTGGGCGTGCCTCTGCTCGCCCATACCAACGGCGACGCCGCGATCGACATGTTCCTGAAGGCTTACGCGTCCGCCCGCAAAGGCGACGTCTCGCGGCCCTGGAATGTGACCACGATCCACACCCAGTTCCTACGCAAGGACCAGATCCCCAGCTTTGTGAAGTACGGCATTCGTCCGTCCTTCTACACCCTGCACACCTATTACTTCGCCGATGCCCACATCGCCAACCGCGGCCGCCAGCAGGCCAGCTTCATCAGCCCGATGCGCGATGCCATTAATGCCGGTCTTCGCCCCACGAACCACACCGATTTCGTGGTGGCGCCGCTCGATCAGCTGTTCATGCTCTGGTCGGCGGTGAACCGCGTTTCCCGCTCGGGCGAGACGATCGGGCCGGATCAGCGCGTCAGCCCCTACGAGGGCTTGAAGGCGATGACCGCCTGGGCGGCGGCGCAGTATGGCGAGCAGGAGAATAAGGGCACGCTCGAAGTGGGCAAGCTGGCCGATCTCGTGATCCTCGATCGGGATCCGCTCCAGGTGGCGCCCAATGCGATCAAGGACATCAAGGTGGCGGAGACGATCAAGGAGGGAGTCACCATCTATCCGCAGTCAGCCGCTGGGCTCAGGCCCATCGCCGCGGCTCCCTCCACGAAGACCTACCGGTGGACGGCCCATTCCTGCGACATGGACGATGTGAATCAGGCCGCCGGCAGGGAGTGGACCCTCGTGTCCCTCCTGGGCCAGCCCGTCAGCACCGCCAAGCCCCCCACCCTCCGGGCGGCCGCTGGCCGGCTCACCATCTTCGGTGGCATCAATCGCCTCAACGGCTCGGTCGCGCTGGTGCGTGACCAGCTGGTCATCGGCGACCTGGTGAGCACAAGGATGGCCGGGCCGCCCGAGCTGATGGCTCTGGAGGAGCGCTTCGCCGGCACACTGCGCACGGTGAACCGCTTCCACGTGCACGGCTCCCGGCTGGAGCTCCTCCGCGACGAGACCGTCGTGGCCACCTTCCGCGACCGCAACTGATGTTGACCGCCCGCACCATCCGCACTCACCCCCGATGGCACTGAGCAGCAGTCCCATCAGGCGACTGATCACTTTTTCCTGCAGCTCCCCCAGGGCTCGGCGCAGCGGCATCGACACCCTCAGGATGAGATAGATGGCCATCGCCAGCATGATGATCACGCCGCTCAGGGCCAGGCGTCCGGACCAGGACGGCGGTGAATCCGCCACCACCAGGGAGATGGCACCCGGCCCAGCCAGCAGCGGCAAGCCGATCGGCACCACCCCGAGGCTGCCTGAGTCGGATTCAACGTCCGGGTGGCTCACCTCCAGCCCTTCGATCAGTCGCAGGCCGATCGGCAGCAGGATCAGACCGCCGGCCACGCGAAAGGAATCAAGGGTGATCGCAAACAGATCCAGCAGGGCCTGCCCCCACCAGCAGGCCGCCAGCAGGGTGAACAGGAAAGTCAGCACCGCCATGCGGCTGATCTGACGTAACCGGATGTCGTCGCCACCGGCGGCCCTGGCCACCACGGGCAGCACGCCGATGGGCGAACTGATCGCCAGGAGACCGACGGCAGTGTTGATCAGGGACATGGCATGGGGGCGACTTCCTTTCCTTGTCAGGCATAAGGCAGGCAACGCGTGAAGCCACAGACACCCGACCGGCAGCCTTGTTCTCGCGCTGCGTGCAGGGGAGCGGCCGGGTGCTGCTATAGAACGAACTGGCGCTGTGCATCGCCGATGCCGATCCGGTGACGCCTGGGCACTGCATGGTGATCAAGCGGCGGCATGGATCCGATGGGTTGGCGTTGCACCAGCCGGAGTGGAATGCGGTGGTGGAGCTGCCTCACCCCATTGTCCATAAATGGACATCCACATGCTGAGCGGCCGCATGGAAGTCCTTGTCGGTTATTAGCAGCGTCAGGTCATAGCGCTGGCTGAGCTGGATAAGCAAGGCATCAATGGTTCCGATCTGTACACCCCGACGGCGGCAGGCATTGCGGATCTCGGCGGCTGCGATGTGGTCCTGTTTGTCGGGCTGAAGAAAGGCGAGCCCAGAAAGACGATCCACGAGCTGGTCCCGGTTTTTGGGGCCTGCAAAACCCTGCAGCACTTCCCGTAGCACCAATCCAGTGGTGAAGACCTGCTCGGCGCCCAGGAGAGCGGCACGGAGAGCGCCAACTTCAGGCAGTCCAGGCTGGCCATCACGGCGAAAGGCCAGCGACCAGACGGAAGTGTCGACCAACAGACTCACCGCTGGCGTTCCCGTTCGGCCTTGTAGTCGTAGCCGGGGTCCCACTCGAGCTTGCCGAAAAGCTCGGCCACCTGGCGCTGCTCCCGGCGCGCGATGAACTCCTGCAGAGCGCGGGTAACGGCAGCCTTCTTGGTGGGCTCACCGCTCAGGCGGAAGGCGTGGTCAAGCAGGTCCTGATCGAGAGCGAGATTCGTAGCCATGTGTGACCTCGTGAAGAGGTGTCTACACATTATGATGCTCATGGATATCCTGGGCCACGGATTTGCCAGGCAACAGCCAGCCCGGCCCCCGCGCAGGACGTGGCCCGCCGGATCCTGGGGGAAGACGTGACCCAGATCGAGGTCTACAGCGAACGCGTCAAGCGCATGGTGGGCAAGGTTCTCACCTTCAACGACATCACCCGCTACGAGCGGGGCACCTGCGACCTGGTCTGGTGGGCGGCGTAGCCGCAGGCTTCTGCGCAGCCGTAGAGCTAGGCGACGCCGAGCGCGAGGAGTTGCAATGGCTACGCAACAGAACGATCAAACAGCGAACCGCTGACGTATTTGTGCAGAACACTACTGATCAACGTCTGATAAGGAATGCCTTCCTGCAGGGCTTTGACACGTAAAGCTTGCAGATCCGCACTGGAAAGACGGATGTTGATTCGTTGATCCTTTACGCCCATCGCCGTGGCGGACTGCCGAAGTGCATCCAGAAGCTCTGGGGTCGCCACGCTGCGCAGCTCACCTGCGTTGAAGTCGGAGAGGAACTGTTGCTCTTCAGGGGTAAACGAAGGCGATGGCGAGTTAATCATGAGGATGTTTCGGTAGGGGTTGATGGTTTCTGCAGGCGATTCTCCTTGCGACTGGGAATGATGGTCTTCAGGAAGAACTGCTCATCCGTCTCGACGAAGGGAACAAGGTGAACGTAGCCATTCAGGCGAACGATCAGGATTCGTTGCTCAGGGTATCGCTGCGGATTTGGGTGCTCTCGAACATCGAGCAGATCCCCTGTCTCAATGGCAACGATGACAGCTTCAAAGCACAGACCACGCGCAGCAAGGAGTTATTCGTTTTTCTCATGGCTCCAAGCGAAGGGCTTCATTGGATCAACCTAGCCATGGCGTGTGCCTAATGTCATCAAGCCAGAGGCCCGTGGTGCTCTACGTCCATGGGTCCCCGAGTTCTTGCTCCTCCGACCTGGTGGGCGGGGAGGAGCTGAGCGACGCCGAGCGCGACCAGCTGCTGCAACTGTGCCGCCAACGCCTTGATGCTTTCCGAATGCAGCGCGGCGAGGAGGGGGGCTGTTTACTCACGCAGAAGTCTGCGGCTTCGAGCACAGGAGCCGCCACCGCACCCCGATCAGCGGCTCGACCAAGTACCAGTTGCTCACCCGGGCCAAGGGCCGCTGCGAGTGCTGCAGGGCCGGCTGTTGCTTGGTAAACCCCGCATCAAAGGGCCCTGGAGGTGGACCACATCGTGCCCAGGAACCAGGGCGGCTCGGACGACTTCAGCAACCTTCAGTCCCTCTGCTTCCGCTGCAACGCTGCCAAGCGATGGGAGGCGGGCTGTGTGTTCTGCGGGCTGGAGGGCAGCGGCCGGGTGCTGCTGGAGAACGAACTGGCGCTGTGCATCGCCGATGCCTATCCGGTGACGCCTGGGCACAGCCTGGTGATCCCGCGACGGCATTGTGGCGGATGGGTTGGCGTTGCACCAACCGGAATGGAGTGCGGTGGTGGAGCCGGTTCATTCGATACAAGGGTGTTGAGATCAGCTGGCGGGAATCTCATGCCATCGAACGACAACGTCGGATTGGACCTCAAGCACCCGATTAACCATGTCAGGATCACGGCTCTGCTTGATCAGCTGCAAGGATGACTGGACCCTGAGCCATTGCTCTTCCGCATTCAATCCAGCTTCCCTGAGAGCGATCACGCCTGGGTGAACTTCTATGGCGGCGGCCAATCGCATGAAATCCCCCACATTCACCGTGACCACAATCTGATCCCGAGCCATTGCATGGGCGAAGACATCCTCATCCGCAGCGCCAGCAAGACCGACATGCACGGCCGCCTCTGCTGGAATTCCCATATGACAAGCCCAACGGGCGAGTCGAGGGCTGAGGTTTTCGTCGATCAACAGCCTCAAGGGATAGGCCTTCAGCCGCGCTGCAGGGTGAGAGGTTGGCGGGGACGGCCTGGAGGCTTCGGCAGACGGGCCTGGATCTGGGCGTAGTCGAGGGCCTGCCTGCTGAGCTGGGGAAAGTCGGCCTCCAGGTCGGTGCGGCTGACGCCGGAGCGCAGCTGCTCCACAACCACGGCAACTGGAATTCGGGTGCCCCGAAACACAGGCTGCCCCGAGCAGATGGCCGGATTGCTCTCCACCAGGGCATGGGGCCGCCTGAGGAGCCGATAGCGATAGCGGAGCTCCTGGCTCACGCTGCTGAGATCAAAGCTGAAGGTCACCGCACCGGTTTTGCGCAGTTCACCGTGGCCACGGGACCATTCACCCAGAGCGACCTGACCCGGGGGTGAGTCCACCGGCAACCGCTGAGTCTTCTCGGTGAGGACACGGAACACCTGACGCTTCTGAACAGGCGAAAGCTGCAGCCCCTCGGCACTCAGAGCGCTGACCACCTGGAAGTAGAGCAGCTCACGAAAGCCCAGGCGCAACGGCGCTGCGGAGGAATGCGAGTCGGGCGGGGCCAGCACACGGCGGTATTCCTGACTCAGCAGACGGGCATCGGCTCCGAGCAGGGCGGCCCCCGTGGCGGCGGTGAGGACAGGGGGCATCGCAGGAACCACGTTTCAGGCTGAAGCATAGTAAGGGACTGGGGTTGGTGACCCCGTTGGACTGGGTGGAAGGCAATTACCGAAAGAAGATGGTTCCTCAATGAGCAAGTGCCACCCCTGTCACCCCCCAGTCCCCACCTGCCCCCCCAGCCTCCCGCCCCCGCGCAGGACGTGGCCCGCCGGATCCTGGGGGAGGACGTGACCCAGATTGAGGTCTACACCGAACGCGTCAAGCGCATGGTGGGCAAGGTTCACCTTCAACGGCATCACCCGCTACGAGCGGGGCACCTACGACCTGGTGGGCGGCGAGAAGCTGAGCGATGCCGAGCGCGAGGAGCTGCTGCAGCTGTGCCGCCAGCGCGTCGATGCCTTCCGAATGCAGCGCGGCGAGGAGGTGGGCTGTTTGCTCAAGCAGAAGCCTGCGGCTTCGGGCACAGGAGCCGCCACCGCACGCCGATCAGCGGCTCGATCAAAGTCCGGGTGCTCAACCGCGCCAAGGGCCGCTGCGAATGCTGCGGCGCAGGCTGTTGCTTGGCAAACCCCGCATCAACGGGCCCTGGAGGTGGACCACATCCTGCCCAGGAACCATGGCGGCTCGGACGACCTCAGCAACCTGCAGGCCCTCTGCTTCCGCTGCAATGCCGGCACACTCAAAGGCCCAGGCCGTCGATCAGCTCTTCGATCGAGCAGCCCAGTTGGCCGGCCACGTCCTTGAGAATCTGCCGCAAGGTGCCGACCCTTAGGGCTTCGGCTCAGCCTCATGTGACTTCCTGTTTGACGGGTCACCTAATAGCCATGGCGCCGCAGGCGTTCAGCCAGGAGTGGCCCGTTGACGTCCCGCGGAATCCTCACAGAGCCAGCAGTTCTTGCCTCACGTGATGGAGGCGGATCAGGGGCGGCGCCTGGCCCGGATCGAAGTGGCAGACGACGGTGTCGCGAATCTCCCGGTGGAGATCCTCCAGAGTGTCGGCCTCGGTGTGAATGGCGGCAGCGGCGGCACTGGCCCGAAAAAAGCCATCCTCCGCTTCCTCGACCAAGAAAAGGATTTCCTGCATGGTGCTCTCCAATGGTCCCAGTCTGACAGCGGTGGGCGGGATGCTTGCTGTCCCTATCGGGCAAAGGGACTGGGGCGCCTGCCTGGCGGGCCGCCGCACGCCGCGACTCGTGAAACAACGGGTGCTCACCCATGCCCACGCTGCTCCCGGCTGCTGCCAGACAACAGCGCTAGTTCTAGTTGAAGTGGCTTCCGGCTTGGCCGAACTGGCATGTGGTGCTCAATCTGCTGAGCCTGCCCATGGCGCAACGGCTGGAGTTGGTCCAGACCCTATGGGATTCCATCGCTGCGGAGAAGATCGGCCCGGAACTCACTGAATCCGAGCGCGAGCTGATCGATCAGTGCTTGGAGCGATTCTTGGCTGACGGCGACGCTGGGCTCGATGCTGATGAGGTGCTAAGCGCACTGGAGCAGACGCTCTGATCATGGTGCTACGGCTACGGCCTGAAGCCGGCCTGGTGGTTCTGGCTGCAGCAGGCGTTGGAGGATGGTCAGCGGAGGATCTTCCTCGCGTCCTTGAGCAGCAGAAGCAGTTGCTGCTGGCGCAGCGGCGATACAGTGAATCCGAACCGGGTATAGAAGCGTGCCGCGTCTTCGTCGATGGGATGGGTCAGGATCGCCCGAATTCCGGCCTGCTCGGCGATCACCAGCGTCCGACGGATCGCGTCCTGAAGCATCCCGACACCGATGCCACATCCTTGGTTCTCCCGTATCACGGCGAGCCTGGCCAGGATGACCACGGGCAGCGGAAATCGCCCCATGCCCGCACGGATGCGCTCTGGGGCCTCCACCGTGTCGACCTGGCCCACGGTGAGGCTGAAATAGCCGGCGACGCGGTTCTCCTCGTCGGCGACGACGAACGTTCGGGCCGAGCCACTGGTCTGCGCCTGGCGAGCGTGGTGCTGCAGCCAGTGATTGAGCGTGGGCTTACCGCAGTGAAAGCCTTCCAGCCGGTGCTGCACGGCCAGCGGCTCCGGCGGCCGCCAGGTCACTGGGCGTCCCAGGGTGCCTGCCTGGCGAACAGATCACGCAGACCCTCATTGGCCTGTTCGGCGCGGTCCAGCAGATCCATCAGGGCCTTGGCCTGGGAGCCCGAGACCATGAACAGGCGCTGATCAAGGAGCGCCTGCTCGGCAGCGAGGCAGGCACTGTCGAGGATGAAGTCGGTGAGCGACTTGTGGGTCACCTCAGCGGCACGGCGCAGCACGGCTTCCTGTTCCGGCGTGGCGCGCAGGCCGAGCCGGGCTGAGCGCGCAGGAGGCGAAGCTCCGATGGCAGCCATGGCGAACCCTCCCCTACTCGAGCAACTTGGTGATGTTAGTACAACCGACGCACGGAAACGGTATGGAGGTGTCCCGCAAGGCTTGGCTGAGGGCTTGAAGCAGGGCATGGCATCGCGGCAGTGCCTCTCCCCCACAAATGCCACCCCCTGTCACACACCCAGCCCAATCAAGCCGGCCCGCACAAGGAATCCCGGCCAAGATCCCCCCATGCCCCCAACCCCCTCCCCCACCTACGAGCGCCTGCGCGACACCATCGCGGGGCGCATGCGCATGAGCCACGTCTCCCAGCCCCTGATGCTGATGGAGCTCCTGGGTCACGGATTTGCCAGGCAACAGCCAGCCCGGCCCCAGCGCAGGACGTGGCCCGCCTGTCCGGCGACGATTCGATAGGCGCGCCCGCCTAAGTAGTTGACACCGGGCACCCGCCGGATCCTGGGGGAGGACGTGACCCAGATCGATGACTACACAGAGCGCGTCAAGCGGATGGTGGGCAAGGTTCACCTTCAACGGCATCACCCGCTACGAGCGGGGCACCTACGGCTTGGTGGGCGGGGAGGAGCTGAGCGACGCCGAGCGCGACCAGCTGCTGGAGCTGTGCCGCCAACGCCTCGATGCCTTCCTAGAGCAGCGCGGCGAGGATGTGGGCTGTTTGCTCATGCAGAAGCCTGCGGCCTCGGGCACCGCAGCTGCCACCGCACCCCGATCAGCGGATCGATCAAAGTCCGAGTGCTCACCCGTGACTGCCCGCGTTGACTCATGCGAATTGTTACCCATCTAGTTGACGCCCGGCCGGCGTTGGCTTGTTGCTGTGGAGCTGGCTGTTTTCTTGGTCCCGGATTGCCCCCATCTGCTGGCCGACCACCTGTTCGGCATGGGTGATGCGCCACTCACCCATCCGCCTCTGCAACGTGCGCAGGCTGCCGAGATACAGACCAGGGTGTTCTTGCTCCAGCCGTTGCATCGCCTGCTGGCCTGTGAGCAAGGGATCGGCCATCAGCCACGCCAACACCAGGGGCCAACACCTCAGGGTCGGATCCACCCGCGTGCGGTAGGTGCGCTTTGGCACATCCCAGCCACCGCGATTGGCAGGTTCGCTCTGCCGCCACAACAACCGCAGGCTGCCCAAAAAGGCACTCAGGTCCTGGTTGCTTGCTGATCGATCGCTCTCGCTGCTCGGTTCGCTTTCTCCGTTCACCAGAGCAGCTTGGTTCCACCGAATCGTCTCCAGCAGGTCCACCGGATCGCATTGCTGTTGCAACGCCTCAATGCTTTGGCGATGTTGTCGACTGATGCCACTCCAACGCAATAACCGATCCGCCGGGGTGAGCGGCTGGTCGTGGCGCCGACGCGGGCGGCGCCCCTCTCGACGGTCGCTCTCCTCAAACGGAATCCGCTTGGCCGACGGCTGGTAGATGTTGGTGAACAGCCGCAGAGCGGCATAGAGCCGGCAGAGCCGCTCCAGCTGCTGCGCTCCCTCCAGGCGACGGTGTCCCACCACGCGGCGCACCAGCATTCCGTTCTTTTGTTCGACCCAGGCCTGGTCATTGGATTTGTAGGCCCGCGAGCGGGTCAGTCCACCGGTTTGGCAGCCTCGGCGCACCAGCGCTCAAGATCCTCGTTCATGAACGCCGTGTCGTTATCCACGTCGAGACCGCGCAGCGGCAGTGGCATCAGCGTCTGTAGTTCCTGCAGCGCAGAGCGCACCAGCAGCCCATCACGGCCGGGCAAGGGCACACATTCACTCCAGCCGCTCGCCACATCGGTGAGAATAAGAGTCCACAGAAACGGGCCCTCCATGCGCCCGCCGCAGTGGGCCACCAGGTCCAACTCAAACCAGCCCGGCTCTACATCCTTCCAGCCGTTGAATGTGCGCACCGTGGTGTGCCTCCTTACCCCGGTGACGACGCGTGTACGGCGGCGGCGATGCTGACCACCCTGCGCAGAGCGGGAGGGTGCCAGCAGTCGATCGATCGTCGCCGGGCTGATCTGCAGCAGCTTTTGCCGTAGATCCGGATCGACGTGCCAATGGCCATGGCGCTCCAGCGCCGTCATCAGTGTGGGCAGTACCGCCGCCAGGCGTTTGCCGCAGAGATGGTCACTCGCCTCCCAGAGCGTTTCCAACAGCTGAACCACATCCGGGCCATAGCGGCGGCTCCTGCCAACCTCAGCTGAATCGTGACCAGCGTCAGCACGAGCCGGCGGACCATGGGGGTCCACCGGCTCGTGCTGACGCAACAACCGCTGCACCGATTTGCGGTGAAACCCGCTCAGCTCAACCAGCTCGTTCACCAGGGCACCCTTCTCCTGATAGCTCAAGGCCGGGTAACGGCTCCGGGCAGCCTCCAGAAGCTGCTGGCGCCGCTCACGCTGGGCCCTGCGAACAGCCGGTGCGGAGCGTTCCACAAAAGGAACATTCCATATGAGTCAACATTAATCCTAGGAGTAACAGGACTGACGAGTCAACGCGCCCGCCTACCTAATCGTCGCCGGACACCCGTGACAAGGGCCGCTGCGAATGCTGCGGCGCAGGCTGTTGCTTGACAAACCCCACACCAACGAGCCCTGGAGGTGGACCACATCGTGCCCAGGAACCAGGGAGGCTCGGAGGAGCTCAGCAACGTCTGGCCGCAGCCTGGCGATCCCGCGGCGGCATGGGGCCGATGGGTTGGCGTTGCACCAGCCGGAATGGAACGCGGTGGTGGAGCTGTTGAAGCGGCGTCGGGAGCAGCTGATCGCCCAGAATTCGTCGGTCAGCGGCTGGGCTGGTGCGTCATGACAATTCGAGCTGGACTTGATCGATCAGTGAGGACGTGATGCCCAACAGGAGCGGCCAATCTGGAGATCTAATCTCTACACTGTCATCGTATCTGGTTTGAACCGCAAAGAATGAGAGATCGGCAATCTGCTCGAACGCGCTGACATCGGTACCCGATTCCTCCAGCAAATCCATCAAAGCGACGAGGTCGTGGGTGAAGGGAGCCATGCCTCCCTTGGAGTGGATCCAGCTTATGAGGGCTTTTTCGCAGGCCTGTTGAACTCGAAAACCGATGCTGCTGTTTCGGAAGCCGAGAGCATCACCATGCGCTGCGCCTCATCGAGATCAGCTTGGACGATCCGGAGGTAGCGCAGAGCATCCGGATCAACCATTCAGCAAAATTCCTTCTTGATAAGCCAAGGATGTAACGGCACTTCTGTATTGCTGGCGTTGACTCACTTCAGTTTCGGAGTAAAGAAGCAGATCAAGCGGCAGCCGATGGCTGGAATATTGGCGCCAAAGATCTCCCAGAACGCGAACACGATCATGGCCAGCTAGCCACTGATCCGGCACGGTGATTAGCAGATCCACGTCGGAATCAGGCCGGGATGTGGCCTTGGCGCGTGATCCAAACAGGCGAACCTGGGCATCCGGGATGGCAGCGGATATTCCTGAGGCGATCGCGCTGATCCGTGGGTCGATCGGGATGGTGGGATTGGTGGAGAGTGCTGCTGTCATGGAGGCATTCTGACCGAACAGGCGTGGGGGTTGTAGAACCGCGGAACGTGTCCCGCCGGAATCGCCGCGCCTGGTGGGCAAGGTTCACCTTCAACGGCATTACCCGCTACGACCAGGGCGCCTACGACCTTGTGGGCGGCGTAGCCGAAGGCTTCTGCGCAGCAGTAGAGCTGAGCGATGGCGAGCGCGACGAGCTGCTGCAGCGGTGCCGCCAACGCCTTGATGCCTTCCGACAGCAGCGCGGCGAGGCTGTGGGTTGTTTGCTCATACCGGAACCTGCGGCTAAGGGCACCGCAGCCGCCTCCGCACGCCGATCTCGTGGTCATTTCTGATCAGGGAGCTCCATGGAGGCCACAGCATCGAGCTGCTCAGCGAGGGCAGGGATGCTGTGGCCTATGGTCTGCCAGATCGTGTCCTCCTCGAGGCCGAAATAGGCGTGGGCAAGAACATCACGCAAACCAGCAATTCTTCGCCAGGGGACGATTGGATGACGCTGTTGAACCTCTGTTGGGATCTGCTTTGCTGCTTCTCCGAGTAGCTCAAGATTGCGAAGAACAGCGTCGACAACCAGTTCATTACTAAAGAACTGATCTTGGCTAAGGCCATGGGTGTAGCGCATCACCTTGGCGCAACACTGCTGCATGTCCCTGAGAAACAGGCTCCAGTCGCGTGAGCAGCTCGACTCAGGCAAGGGGCAGAGCCTCTTGTTCAATGCGATCGCGAAGTTCAGCGCGCAGGCCCTTGCGCGTCACGAGGTCGACGCGGACGTTAAGAAGATCCTCTAGCGCCAGCTTGAGATCCATGAACTGCTCAAAGCTCGGACTACCAGGAAAGTCCACGAGAAGGTCGAGGTCGCTGTCTGCCTCGGCGACGCCGCGGGCCACGGAGCCAAACACCCTCAACCCCTCGCCGCCATGGGACTGGGTGAGGCGATGAAGAACCGGCGCCAGGCGCCTTAGCTCAGCAAGGCTTGGAGGAGCCTGCAGGTTCATGCCCGCCATCACACCTGAAAGGGGTCCCATCTTAGGCAACTTCACTTGACAGTTCTCCCCCCACCAGTGCCACCCCCTGTCACACCCCGCCCCAGCAAGCCGGCCCGCACAAGGAATCCCGGCCAAGATCCCCCCATGCCCCCAACCCCCTCCCCCACCGACGAGCGCCTGCGCGACACCATCGCCAAGCGCATGCGCATGAGCCACTCTTAACAACCGCTGATGCTCATGGAGCTCCTGGGACATGGATTTGCCAGGCAACAGCCAGCCCGGCCCCCGAGCAGGACGTAGCCCGCCGGATCCTGGGGGAAGACATGACCCAGATCGATGACTACACCGAACGCGTCAAACGGATGGTGGACAAGGTTCACCTTCAACGGCATCACCCGCTACGACCAGGGCGCCTACGACCTTGTGGGCGGGGAGGACCTGTGTCGCCAGCGGCTCGATGCTTTCCACATCCAGCGCGGCGAGGAGGTGGCTTGTTTGCTCATTGAGAAGCCTGCGGCTTCGAGCACCGCAGCCGCCACGTGTCAGTTCTTCAAGAGATCTTCAACCGCCAGGATCAGGCTTGGGAGGGACTGATCGCAGATGACCAGCACTTGTTCAACGTCAAGATCAAAGTATTGATGCGCGATGACATCGCGAAAACCCATGGCTCCTTTCCAGTCGATATGGGGATAACGATTCTCAAGCAGTCCAGGGACCATGCGATCCAATCGCTTCAGTGATTCGCCAGCTGCAAGGAACTGCATGCAAATCACATCCATAGCATCTTCTCCCACTTCCAGTTCCAGTAATTCAGGGCTGGCGATCAGCGGCTGTGCTTTGCGATGGGCGCGTTGAAGGGCTCTCAACAGGCCCAACAGAAGGTCCTTGTGCTCAGGCATCACGCCCTCAGGCCCTCCGATTCAATCCTCTGCCGGAGGGTTGGGGCCATGCGATCACGAAGGCGCACAAGATCAACGGGATGCTGCAGCAGCTCTTCCAATTCCTGCTTCAGGTGCACCAGGGCATAGGGAGTGAGCGGATCAAGCTGGACCCATACGTCGAGATCGCTATCTGGGCGCGCTTCGCCGCGTGCGACGGAACCGAAGAGACCAAGCTCCACCACATGAAAGCGACGTCGCCAGTCCGCTTGATGCAGGCGTAACTGGTTCAGCACGGCTTCGGCCGAAAGCGGAGTAAGCGGGACGGTGCTGATCATGGGTCCATTCTGCCCTTCCCTTCCCTTCTGGGCGCAGCACCCCCTGTCACCCCCCGCCCCAGCAAGCCGGCCCGCACAAGGAAGCCCGGCCAGGATCCCCCCATGCCCCCAACCCCCTCCCCCACCTACGAGCGCCTGCGCGAGACCATCGCCAAGCGCATGCCATGAGCCACGTCTACCAGCCCCTAATGCTCATGGAGCTCCTCGGCCGCCGCAGCCCGGCCCCCGCGCAGGACGTTGCCCGGCGGATCCTGGGGGAAGACGTGACCCAGATCGATTACTACACAGAGCGCGTCAAGCGGTTGGTGGGCAAGGTTCACCTTCAACGGCATCACCCGCTACGACAAGGGCGCCTACGACCTTGTGGGCTGCATAGCCGAAGGCATCTACGCAGGCGCCTCCTTATTGAAGAGAAGCATTATAGCGGAGCGAGGCCGAGCCCTACCCATCAGAATGAATGCCATGAGCCCCCCGATTACCCTGTCGACCGATGCGCGCCTGCAGGAGATGGCGGCGGTGATCCATGGCGTGATCCCAGGCTCGGAGGTGCGTCTGTTCGGCTCCAGGGCAAGGGGAACCGCCGGTCCTGAATCGGACATCGACCTGCTGATCACGGCTCCGGACTCCTGGCTGGAGGAGCGCAACCGCTTTGAGGTGCTCAATCAGCTCTGGGGGCTGCTGGCGCGAGCGGATGTGTCACTCGACTTGTTGTTGTACTCCAGGCTGGAGTGCGAGCAACGCCGCAACTGGCGCAGCCACGTGATCGGTCGCGCACTCCGGGAGGGGCGGTTGATCGATGCTGCTGTCTGAGCCGGAAGGCCTGCTGCGGATCGCCATGGTCGATCTGGAGACCGCCGAGGCCTCCACTGATCCGGCGGTATTCCGAGAGGAAGCCTGGGGCTTCTGGCTGCTGTTGCTGCTCGGGGCTGAGGGAGTGAACACGGATGACCTGAAGCAGCTCGCCCAGCTCACCATCTACGCCGTGCAGTTCCGTTACGACGCCGACGCCGCGCCCATGGGGCTCAATCGGGAAGCCCTCAATCTCCAGGTGAAGGAGCTGATCGCCCGAGTGGAAGCCTTGGTGGTTCGGGGTTCTGAAGCTGTGTCCTGAGGGCGAGGCCATGCCCCCAACCCCCTCCCCCACCTACGAGCGCCTGCGCGACACCATCGCAAGGCGCATGCGCATGAGCCACATCTACTAACCCCTGATGCTCATGGAGCTGTTGACAACCTGCAGCTGCTACCGCATCATCAGCAGCTCTGCGAGAATGGAAAGCTTGGCAGCGCGACCTGCAGAGCCGATGAACATCAACAGGCTAAAGAGCTGAAGGGATGAGCCGTTACAGCGTTGTTGGTTCAGCTGCGGAGTGTGAGCCAGGCTCGAATGGTCTTGTCTTGCGCAACCGCCTTGGCATCAAAGATCCGGCCGTGATGGAGGTACTGGAGCGTGATCTGCTGCTTGATCTCTACCAGGCGATCATCGGCAATGGGATTCCAGCCAACCGTTTTTAGGATGGCAGATCTGATCGGTTGGCATCGGCAATGGCTGAGTTCTGTCTATGCGTGGTCAGGAAAAGTGCGTTCGTTCAATCTTAGTAAGCAGGGATTTGCATTTGCCAGTTCTCATCTTCTGACCGATCTGCTCGCGGCTTTTGAATCAGAGCAGCTGGCCAGGCTGACACCATTCAATCCCGGATCGGTAGATGAGCTGATCAGCGGGTTGGCTCAGGTTCATGTTGAATTGGTGCTGATCCATCCATTCCGAGAAGGCAATGGGCGAATCGCGCGTCTGCTCTGTGATGTGATGGCGTGCCAGGCTGGAATCGGTCCACTCGACTATTCAGCCTGGGATCAACAGCGAGATTTATATTTTGCGGCGATCCGTGCGGGGGCTGTGCTGAATATCACCCCGATGGTGGAGCAATTCAGGCAGGTGTTGCCTGGGGCGGCTGTCGATCAGTGAGTGCCCGCTCAATCTCAGCCACTGGCTGTCCCGTTTCGATCGCTGTGGAACTGGCCACGGCACGGATGATGCGTGCGCCAAGCGGCAGCGCACTCGCGTTCTGCCGCAGCCGTTGGAGCTCAGGGTCGGGACTGGGCATCAGCAGGTCAACCACACCGACATTCTGGCAGCACTGTCACCAGAAAATGCTCCCCCCATGCCCCCAACCCCCTCCCCCACCTACGAGCGCCTGCGCGAGTCCATCGCAAAGCGCATGCGCATGAGCCACGTCTCCCAGCCCCTGATGCTCATGGAGCTCCTGGGACACGGATTGGCCAGGCAACAGCCAGCCCGGCTCCCGCGCAGGACGTGGCCCGCCGGATCCTGGGGGAGGACGTGACCCAGATCGAGTACTACGCCGAACGCGTCAAGCGGATGGTGGGCAAGGTTCACCTTCAACAGCATCACCCGCTACGACCAGGGCGCCTACGGTCTGGTGAGCGGCGAGGAGCTGAGCGACGCCGAGCGCGACCAGCTGCTGCAGCTGTGCCGCCAACGCCTTGACGCTTTCCGAATGCAGCGCGGCGAGGAGGTGGGCTGTTTGCTCACGCAGAAGCCTGCGGCTTCGGGCACAAGAGCCGCCACCGAACGCCGATCAGCGGCGCGACCAAAGTCCGGGTGCTCACCCGCGCCAAAGACCGTTGCGAATGCTGCGGGGCAGGCTGTTGCTTGGCAAACCCCGCACCAACGGGCCCTAGAGGTGGACCCCATCGTGCCCAGGAACCAGGGCGGTTCGGACGACATCAGCAACCTTCAGTCCCTCTGCTTCCGCTGCAACGCAGCCAAGCGATGGAAGGCGCGAGGCGGGCTGTGTGTTCTGCGGGCTGGAGGGCAGCGGCGGGGTGCTGCTGGAGAACGAACTGGCGCTGTGCATCGCCGATGCCTATCCGGTGACGCCTGGGCACAGCCTGGTGATCCCGCGACGGCATGGTGCCGATGGGTTGGCGTTGCACCAGCCGGAGTGGAATGCGGTGGTGGATGCGGGCCGTCGATCCCGAAACCAGATCAGGTGGGCTGGAACGGTTCGATGGAGAGCAGCACGCCGCCCAGAGCCTGCTTGGCCAGCTTCAGATCATGGCTGGCCTGCATCCTCAGCCAGAAGCCTTCACCGAGGCCGAAGAAACGGCGCAGCGATCGCGTTGATGCGGCTCTCCGGTACGCCGATCGCCAGCGCCAGCCGGTACTGACTGATCCCCATCGGTCTGAGGAACTCCTCCAGCAGCACCTCGCCCGGATGCACCAGCCGGGAACTGGTCGTTGATGCACTGTTTTCAGAGACAGGCCCTGTGCTGGCCATGGCGGTTCCCGTTGAGCGGCTCCAGGCGATTGACGAGCACTCAGAAAGATCGTAGTAACTCCTCATAGTGCTGATGAGAACCAACCCAGAACCAAACGACCGTGTCATCCCGGAGGACACCTACAGCTCGCCAATCAAGATCGACTCTGGCCGAATAGATCGGAAGCCCGGCGGATCCTCAGTTGACGCTCTTTGGGTGCTTTCGCGTAGAGCTGTCGGAATTGTTCGGTCGTGACCGACTTCACTCCAGCTCCGGCAGTGGCTGGGTCTTGCCAGCCGCATGCTCCAACAGGGCCTGTTGAGCCAGTTCAGCCAGAAGACCCTGAGAATGAGAGAAAAGTTCTCCCCATCGCTCCTCGCTCTCCATCTCTGCGACCAGCAGGGCCGCTAGGGCATCCTGCTCTTGCGGTGGAAGCTTGGCTGCGGAGGCGATCGCGGCTTCGAGGGCCTGAGTCATGGCATCTGAACGCCAGTTGCATCAACGCTAACTGGGGGTGACAGCCCTAGGCGGCCCAGGCCACCCCCAAGATCCCCCCATGC
>Ga0315905_10002887_pt1 | contig 17923 bp, 8 predicted proteins | sample LakEriMetagenome_5_FD_203522 | JGI IMG/M metagenome (GOLD analysis project Ga0315905, IMG submission 203522) | Freshwater fungal communities from buoy surface, Lake Erie, Ohio, United States - Buoy 4 MA121 | ecosystem: Environmental > Aquatic > Freshwater > Lake | place: USA: Lake Erie, Ohio... | reverse complement strand
GGCATCACGCAACAGGCCCGCCGCCCGCGGCAAACGCTCCCGCGGCAGCGGCAGCGGCCCCTGCCGCCGCCGCGGCCAAGCCCGAGTTTGACGACCTCTACGGGCAGGTGTATGGCGGCGACGGCGGCGGCGGCGGCGCGGCGACGGCGGCGCGGCCGCCGGGCCTGGCAGGCGCCGGCGCCGGCTACCCCGCGCAGCCTCTGCCACCCCCGCCGCCGCGCCAGCAGCAGCAGCAGCAGCCGCAGCCGCAGCAGGCCGACTACGAGGCGCTGCAGGTCGCCGCGCAGGAGCCCGTGCACCGCCTCGCCGGCGGCGCCCGCGCGCCGGGCATCGGGCCCATGCCCGGCGCGCTGCTCGGCGGCGCCGCCGCGCTGGCCGCGGCCGCCATGATGCCGCGGCCCATGCTGCCGCCTCGCGCCCCTCCCCCAGGCGCGCCCCAGCAGCCGTCCCACCAGTCCTACCCGCACCAGCCTCAGCAGCACCAACAGCAGCACCAGCAGCACCAGCACCAGCAGCAGCAGCCGCCTGACTTTGTGCCGATGGGCGTGGCGGGGCACCAGGTCGCGGCGCGCCTGCGCGAGGCCGACGCCGCCTTCCCCTCGGCCGCGCTGCCGGGGCAGCTCATCCGCATCCCGCGCCAGACGCGCGTCGCGCCCGAGGAGTACCGCGAGTTCCTGGCCATGGGCCACGGCGAGATCTTTGCCCTCGACCTCGACCGCGTGACCGAGGCCCCCTGGCGCCACCCGACCGCCGACCCGGCCGACTTTTTCAACTACGGCCTCGACGAGCGCGGGTGGCGCCGGTACCAGGCGTCGGTGCTGCGGTACCGCGCGACGTTCACGATGCGCGGGCGGGCCGACGAGGTCGGGGCGGCGTGGACGTGCCAGGGCGACGAGCTCGCGGGGCTGCCGGTCGAGGTCGCGCGCGCGGTCATCGCGCAGCGCGCGGCCGAGTCGGCCGTGGCGGCGGCGGCGGTGCGCGCGGCCGGGGCGTCGGCGGCGGCGGCGGGCGCCGCGGAGGGCGGCGGCGGCGGCGGTGGTCCCCCTGGCAGCAGCAGCAGCATGGCGCTCGCGACGACGCACGCGGGCGGCTTCCCGCCGGCCTCGGGCGGCGACGGGGCCAGCGCCGCGCTCGCCGCGCTCAAGCAGCGGCGCTACCCGCCGCTGCTGGCGCTGGTGCAGAACGCGCCCGGGGCCGCGCGACCGGCGCGGCCGCCGCGCGAGGCCCCGGGCCACGACGTCGTGTTCGTCATGTACGAGCCGGAGGACGGGCTGCCGGGCGAGGGGCCGCGGAAGGGCGGCAAGGAGGAGGAGGAGGAGGTCGCCGTCAAGGAGGAGGAGGGCGCCGCCGTCAAGCAGGAGGAGCGGACCGAGGGCAAGGAGGACGCCGCGGCGGCACCGGCGGCGGCACCAGCGGCGGCCGTGAAGAAGGAGGCCCGGAAAGGCGAGGAGAAGAAGCCCTTACACCCCCAGACGCCGGCCCCCATGGCCGCCGCCGCCCCCCTCGTCGCCAACCTGCCCGCGATCGCGCTCGAGCAGCCGACGACGCCGCCGCGCGCGGCCGAGCCGGCCGGGCGCGCGTCCATGCAGGAGCAGCAGCGGCAGGCGCAGCAGCTGGCCGCGGCGCAGGCGCAGGAGGACGCGCGCATGGCGCGGCAGAGGCAGCACCAGCAGCAGCAGCACCAGCAGCAGCAGCAGATGCTGATGGGGGGAATGATGATGGGGTGGGGCGGGGACGGTGGCGGCGGCGGCAGCGGGGGAGGGCGCGGGTTTGGCCGCGGGGGGCCAGGGGGCGGCCCTGGCAGGGGGGGGGGCCGCGGCGGCGGCGGCGGGGGCATGGGTCAGTGGCCGCAGCAGCAGCAGCAGCAGCATCCGCCGCCCTTCCACCCGCAGCAGCAGCACATGGGCGGGCCTCCAATGCCGCCGCCGATGATGCCCCCGATCCTCGCCGGCGGCCCGCCGATGATGCCGCCGATCCAGCAGGGGCCGCCGATGCAGCCGCCGGGCATGCCCCCGATCATGATGCCGCCCATCATGATGCCGCCCGTCGTCGCGCCGCCGCATGGCGGCGGTGGCCCCATGCCGCCGTTGCACGGTCCGCCCGGCGGCGGCGGGCCGGGCGGCCCCGGGGCCGCCTGCTTCAACTGCGGGCGCCCGGGCCACATCTCGCGCGAGTGCCCCGAGCCGCGCCCGCACCAGCGCGCCGGCGGCGGCGGCGGCGGCGGCCCGGGGCCCACGTGCTACCGATGCGGCAAGCCTGGGCACATGGCACGCGCGTGCCCCAACATGCCGCAGCACCACCACGGCGGCGGCGGCGGCGGCGGGGGCGAGGGGGGCGGGGTCCCGCCGATGCCGCCGCCGCCGCACCACCTGCCGCCCCCGCACCACCTGCCGCCGCCCGCGGGCGCACCGCTGCCCCCGCACCTGCTCGCGCGCACGAGCGGCCTCGACCGCGACCGCGAGCGCGAGCCCTACGGCAGCGGCGGCGGCGGCAGCGGGCGCGCCCCGCTGCCCGAGGAGCACCAGCGGCGCTACCGCAGCCGCAGCCGCAGCCGCAGCCCCGTGCGCGACCGCGACCGCGACCGGGAGCGGGAGCGGAGCCACGGCGACTGCGAGCGCGACCGAGAGCGCGACAGGGACCGCGAGCGCCGGTCCTCGCGGCGCGAGCGCAGCCGCAGCCGGAGTCGGAGCCCCTACTCGCGCAGCCGGCGGCGCTGAAGCTGAAGCTGTTGTTGGATTTTGCATCATGATTGTTGGATTTTGTAAGAGTCGCAATGGTTCAGTCAGCCGGCGGCGCGCCCTCCTTCGCCGGGCCGTCGTCCGCGATCCTCCGCCCCCGCATCGAGTCGAGCCACACGCCCGGTCGCCGCTTGGCCGTCGGAGCCGCCGCACCGCCGTCATGCTCGCCCGCGCCGTCGACAGCAGCTCCTCCTCCTCCTCCTCCTCCTCCCGCCCTTGCCGCTTTTGCCGCCGCCGCCCTCCGTCGCTGCTCCATCGCCGCCTCGAACGACCGCTCCGCGTTGCGCGTCGACCACAGCAGGTCCCCGCCCACGCCGAACAGCAGCAGGCCGCCGAGCGTCAGCACCGCGAGCCCGCCGTGCAGCGTGCGGTCAAACGCGCGCGCCTCTTGCCGCGCCCACCGCTGCCACCACTGCCACCGGCTCAGCCGCGAGACGCCGGCTGCTGCGTCGCCGCTCCGTCGCGACCAGTCCGTGTTGACGCCAGCCGACGACGCGGTGCCTCGGCGCGGGTAGGGCGAGGAGGCGGTGGCCTCGTACGCCGCGCGCTTGCGAGCGTCGATGAGCGTGTCGTACGCCTCCTTCACGGCCTGTTTATTTTTTGATTTTTTGATTTTTTTTTTGGCGGAGCGGCGCGCGAGTGAGCGTCTGTGGCCGACGACGACGGGGGAGGCGCCGAGCGCGCGCAGCGGGGGCGCGCGCGTTCGCGTCTCTCTCGCGCGCGCTCGCGAACTCGCACGAGCGCGGGCGCGGCCTCAACGACGCGCCCATCGTGCCGCGCCCGGCCTAGTACCCCCCAGCCCACACAAAAAAGACTCAACGCGAAACTGCTGCGCTGCGGACGCCTGCTCGCTCGGCGGGAGGTGCTGCGCGCGGTCCGGGTGTATCTCGAGCGCCTTGGCCTTGAACGCGCGCTTGACGTCGTCGAGCGAGGCCCCGCGCGCGAGCCCAAGCGCGCCGTACGGGCACCACGACATGGCATTGACGATTGAGTCGAGGGGCCCGTTTTGTGTGTCGTCTTGCGCAAGGCGAGCGCGCCGGCGGATAGACGCGAGCAGGGCGCCGTCGCGCGCGCGCGTGGCGGCGACGCTCCCGCCTTTTGACGGCGCGCGCGCGCCCCTCTTGCTCACGCGACTTTAGTTTCCGGGCAAAACCATCCAGCGAGTGAGCAAACGATGGCGGCCCGCACGGGGACGACCCCCCGGAAGCGCACGAGCAGGAGCGCGCTGCAGGCGGTACGGGTTGGTTCGATCGTCTTTTCCCGACAGGCAACCATCAAAGAGCACTCAGTCGCGACGACCTCGTGCGTCCTCCTCCTCCTCCTCCTGCTGCTCCCAAACCTCACCTCTCATCCCGACAGGATAAAAACGCTGCTGCCGCACCAGCGAGGCACAGCGACGACGACGACGACGACGGCGTCGACGACGAGGCCGCCGCCGCGCCGCTGATCGCGAGCCCACGCCGCGCCGCGGCTGTCGTCGGCAGCGCCAGCGTCGCCGCCAACGCCGCTCCGCCCCAACAATCCCCCCCCCACCCGCACGCATGGACCCTCCTCCTGGCCCTCGTCGCGCTCCTGGCCATCGCCGCGCACTCGGCGCTATTCCACCCACCACGATCAGAGCAGCCACAACAACAACAAGACCCCGCAAAACGCTTCGCCTGCCCGCTCGCGACGGCCGCCGAGCGCGACGCCGCCCGCCTGGCCTCGGCGCGCAACCTGACGCGCGCGCGGCCCTGGCTGCTGCGGCCGGTGCGGGCGGCGCCGCGCGACGCGCAGGACCTCTTCAGCGCGGGCCTGCTCGAGGCGCACGGCTTCAACGCGGCCGAGGCCGCCGCGTTCGCCGACCTCGCGCGCCGCCGCGCCGGGCCTCGCGACTCCTGCGCCCTGTGCGCGTGGCTCGGGGCCTACAGCCTTGGGCCGACGCCCAACGTGGTCGTCGACGCGCGGGGCAGCGGCGGCGCGGGGTTTCCCGTGTTTGGCCCGGCGGAGGCGGCGCAGGCCGACGCGCTGGCGCAGCGGGCGCTCGAGCTGGCCCTCGAGCAGCAGCAAAAAGAGCAGCGGGAGCATGAGCAGGGGGACGCCGCCGCCGCGTCGCGCCGCCATCGGCGTCGGCGGCGAGCGTCGGCGCGCGAGGAGCGGCTCGTGCGCGCGCTGGCCGACCGCAACCGGGGCGCCGCAGCGCTGGTGGCCGAGGCCAAGGGCGGCGAGCCGCTGCCAGAGCCCTGGAGGCCGCGACAGGAGGCGTACGCGCGCGAGCTCGCGTCGCTCGCGGCCGACGTCGAGAAGCAGGAGGAGGAGGAGGAGGAGGAGGAGGACGAGGAGGAGGGGGCGCCCGCCGACGCCGCCGCCGACGCGGCGGCCGTCACGCCCGCCGACGTGCTCGCGCTCGCAGCCGAGGCGCACCTCTGCCTGACGCCCTGGGACTACTACTACTACGTGAACGATGGCGACGATCCGGGCCATGCGCAACCCCCGCGCCGCCTCCTGCTGCCGTCGTCCCCCGACGGCGCCGACGCCAGCGGCCGCGGCATCAGCGCCTCTGTCCCCCGCCCCGGCCGCCGGCTCCGGCTCCGGCCGATGGCGGCGGCCGCCGAGCGTCTGCTGCGCTCGGCGCTGCGCTTTGACCCGCGGCACTCGCTCGCCTTGCATCTTCTTGTTCACCTGGCGGAGGCGGGGACGCCCGGGCCCAGGCCAGCGGAGGAGGGCCGCGCCGAAGACAGCAGCACCTCGACCGCCGCCGCACAGGTCGCCGCGTGGCGCGGCGAGCCCGCCGCCGACGCGCTCGCCGCGCTGCGCCTGCCGCAGGGCCACCTCCTGCACATGCCCAGCCACGTCTACGTGCGCGTCGGGCGCTACCGCGACGCCGTGCGCTCCAACGCCGCCGCCCGCCGCCACGACGTCTCGGCCGCCGCCGCCGGACGATGCGCCCCTGCCTACGTGCCGGAGCACAACGCGCAGCTGGCCTCGTACGCGGCGGCCGCGGCCGGCATGGAGCGCGCGGCGCTCGCGTCGGCGCTCGGCGCGCGGCGGCTCCGCTCGGTCGCGCCCGACCTGTACGTGGCCAGGGGCACCGAGTGGACCACGGTCCCGCTGCTGCGCGCGCGGTTTGGCGACTGGCGCGCGGTCCTCCTGCCCGAGGCGCCCCGGGCTGCTCGCGGGGGGGCGGCGGCGGCGGCGGGGGAGGGCGAGGGCGAGGACGAGGACGAGGGCGGCGAGGAGGACGGGGACTTTGCGCGCGGCCCCTTGCGCCCGCCTCGCCCGGACGCGCGCGCGCGCACCTCGGCCGGGGGCTTTGCGTTCTCCAAGGTGGTCTACCGCTACGTCCGCCTGCTGGCCCTGGCCGCGCGGGCCGAGGCCCAAGGGGAGGCGGCGGCGGCAGGAGGCGGGGGCGGGGGCGCCGACAGAGCGGCCGTCGCGCGCGAGCTGCGCGCGCTGCGGCGCGCGGCGCGCGACGCGCGGGCGCTGCGCGAGCCGATCACGCTGCCCGGGGGCTCGCCCGGTCTTTACGCGTCGGGCAACGCTCAGCTGGCGCCGATCTACGAGCGCATCGGCACGGCGCGCGCCGAGATGGCGCAGGCGCAGAAGCCAGGCGCTGCTGCCACAATCAGCCGGGCGCGCGCGGCGCTCGAGCAGGCGGCCGAGCTCGAGCGCGCCCTCCCCTACTTTGAGCCGCCCATGCTCGAGGCGCCCGCGTCCGCGTGCCTGGGCTGGCTGCTGCTCGAGCGCGCGGACGAGCCGCGCGCGGCCGCCGAGACGTTCCGGCGCGAGCTCGCCGAGCGGCACCCGGAAAACCCCTGGGCGCTTGGCGGGCTGGCCGCGGCGCTCGAGAGGATACGGGAGCGGCGACGGTCGGACGGCGGCGCGTCGGCAGCATCGGCGGAGGATCGGGAGCTGGCCGACGTTCGGCGGCGCGCCGAGCGCGCGTGGCGGGACGCGGACCCGGACGTGCGCGCGCGATTTTTCGGGCCGGCAGCCGCGGGCGGAGGGAGCAGCTGCCCACAGTTCTCGGCGCCGTGGCCGGCGGCACCAGAGGGCCAAAAGGATTGAGACGGCGGCGGCGGCGGCCGAGCCCGGAATGCCCACCCTAAGAAAGCTACGTGTTTCAATCGCTCCAGTTGGGATCTAACTAGTTCAGCTCGCGCACGACGTCGTTGACGCGCGCGTACACCTGCGGCGGGATGGACGGGTCGAGGTCCGCCAGCACAAAGGCCTTGAGCGCCTCGGCGCGCGAGCGCAGCGGCGCCAGGCGCACGTCGGCGTCGGGGCCGCCGCCGCCAGCGCCGCCCAAGACCTCGGCCTTGGCGCCGAGCAGCGCCTCGGCGAGCGCGGCCAGCACGTCCGGCAGGCGCTCGCGCACGGCGTCGCCGAGGGCGCGCGCCTCGCGCCGGCACACCTCGACGCGCGCGCGCTCGTCCGGCACGAACGACAGGCGCGCCGCCTCCTGCAGCGCGCCGCCCCACTGCGCGCGCCGCGCCGCCTGCAGCAGCGCGCGCACCGCCTTGAGCTGCGCAAACGCGGCCGCGTCGCGGCGCGCGGCGTCGTCGGCGGCGCCGCCCGCCGCGGCGGCCGCCTCGATGGCCGCGACGGCCTCGTCGCCCTGCGCGAGGAGGGCGGGGACGTCGGCGGCCTCGGCGGTGGCGGGGCCGACGAGGCCAGCACCAGCACCACCAGCGCCAGCACCGCCGACCAGCGCCGCCGACAGCCGCTGGCTCACGAGGCGCAGCGCCGCGCGCGGCCGGCCCGCGGCCATGAAGAGCGCGCGCGCCTCGTCCGGCTGGTGGCTAAGCTGGCATTCGTACGCGACCGCCTCGAGCAGCGCGCGGCGCTCGTCCGCGTCCGCAACAAATGCGTCCAGGGGGGCCGGGCCGGGGGCGCCGCCCGCCCCGGGCCGCGCCGCCGCCGCGCCGAGCACGGCGGCCGGGTCGCCGCAGCGCGCGAGCAGCTCGCGCAGCATGCGGCCCTTGGCGCCGACGCCTCCGCCGGACGCCTCGGCCGCGGGCATCAGGTAATGCAGCGCGGCGTCCGGGTCGGCCGGGACGAAGCGGCGGCCGTACTGCGAGAGCGCGTCGACCACGTCGAACGGCTGCTGCTGCTGCTGCTGCTGGGGCGTGCCCCCGGCCGCCGCCCCCGCCGCGGCGGCCGCCTCGGGCAGCCCTGTGCCCGGGCCCAGCACGCCCGCAAACCACAGCGCGGCCGCGAGGTGCACGGCGTCGGCGCGCAGGGCGGCCGCCGACTCGTCGCGCCAGAGGAAGCGCAGCGCGCGCGAGAACTGCAGCGACAGCAGCAGCACGCTCGCGTACAGCAGCGGCTCCTTGCCGTTGCGCGAGTAGTAGGACGCGGGCCAGCGGTTGATCTCGGCCTGCAGGTCCGGCAGGCGGTAGGAGGGGGCCGCGCCGAGCGACTGCGCCTGCTGCTGCTGCTGAAGGGAGGAGGGCGAGGGGCCGCCGCCGCCGCCGCCGCCGCCTGCGCCGCCGGGGAGCTCGCCCGTCGACACGAGCGCCAGCTTGAGCCACATAAAGTCCTCGATCGTCGCAAACAGGTGCGGGCTCTCGCGGCTGAGGGCGTCGACGGCGCGCGCCTCGCCCGCGAGCAGCGCGTACACGAGGACCATGTAGTCGAGGCGCACGGAGGAGGAGGAGGGGCCCGTGGAGGCGCCGCCGGCGGCGGCCGCGCCGCGGGCGGCGGCCGCGCGCGCCTGCGCGGCGCGCTCGCACTCGCGCAGCATGGCCGCGCCGTGGGCCGCGCGGAAGGCGGCGCGGTCCTCGAGCCAGGCGGCCAGCAGCGGGCGCAGGTCGCCGCCACCGCCGCCGCCTCCGCGCGCGCCACCGCCACCGCCGGGCAGGGCCGCCGCCGCCGCCAGCGACGCGGCCGCGCCCATCGCCGAGGCGCCCGGGTCGGTCGCGCGCTCGGCCGCGCGCAGCGCCACGTCGTCGTAGCCCGCGCGCAGCGCGTGGTACACCTGCGCCCACGACGTGTCGTGCCCACCGACCTGCTGCAGGTCGAGCGCGCCGCGGTCGCGCAGCCTCAGGGCCAGGTACGCCTGCACCTCGCGCAGCCGGTCCGGGTCCCCGCCGCGCGGCGCGGCCGCGCGGTGGCGCGCCACGGTGACGCGCACGTGGGCCGCAAAGCCTGCCTGGAGGTGCTGGCGCGCGCCGGCAACGAGAGCGCCGGCAAAGGCCGCGGGGCTGCAGCTGCCCGGCTTGAGGCCCTTGGCGTGCGCGACGCTCAGGATGTCGCGCAGCAGGGACCACGTGGCCGCGACGCCGCCGCCGGTCGCCGTCGCGCCGCCGCCATCCGAGGCCGAGGTGGACGCCGCCGCCGCCCCGAGCTCGGCGACGGCGTCGACGGGGGCGCCCTTGGCCGCAGCCGCGTTGAGCTTGCGCATGGCCGACAGGTAGGCCTGCTCGCGCGGCTGCAGCTGCGCGCCGCCGGCAAAGGCGGCGCCCCCCGCCGCCGCCGCAGCAGCGCCGCCACCACCACCACCACCACCTGCGCGGCCCGCGGGCGACCCGGCGGCGCCGCGGAACGCGCCCGCGCCCAGGAACGAGACGGCGCTCGCGCGGCCGTTGGGGCCCCCGCCGCCGCCGCCGGGGGCGGCGGCCCCCCCGGGCCCGCCGACCGTCAGCAGGCGGCCCTTGTCGGCCGCCCACTCGCGGGCGAGCGCCGTGTCCATGTGGCGCTCAAAGGACGAGATGGCGTCCTGCTGCGCCTCCTGAATCGCCGCCAGCACCGCCATGTCCTGCACCTGCTGCAGGTAGCCCTCGACGCCGTAGCCGCCGAGCGCGCCGCCGCCGCCGCCCGCGGCGACGGCGGCCGCCTGGGCCGCCGCGGCCGCGATGCCGCCGCCGTCACCGCCCGCGCCGGCCCAGCCCGCGCCGCCCCCCCCAGGAAAGACGTCCTCGAGCGTCGGCTGCAGCTCGAGCGACGCGACCTCGGCGTCCAGGCGCGCGGCGTCAAACCCGGCGCCGGCCAGCAGGCGCGCGGCCGCGACGCCCTCGGCGGCCGAGCGCACGCGGCTGGTGCGCGCGCGCGCGGCCTGCGCCTGGGCGAGCAGGCCGTGCAGGTCGCGCTGCACGGCAGGGTAGCCGTGGTAGTCCTGTGGTTTTGGGTGTTGGTGTTGGTGTGGGCGTGGGGTGTCGGAGAATGAGAGGGGGGACGGCACGGGGGGGTTCGGCACGGAGGAGCGCGCGACCGCCGCCGCCGCCGCCTTTCTCGTTTCCGCCCTAGTAGAGCACTCTGCTCGGGCGCTGGTGGACGCCAGGCGCCGATCAAGGGGCGTGGCCGCTGCCCGACATGCGGAGATCGGCGCCCGCGGGCGAGGAGCGCGGCGCAGTGGCGGGCGGCGATCGGTTCAAACGATCCGAAATGGGGGGAGCCGCTCGGGGAAAGCGGCCGCCCGTTCACGCTCGACCGGCAACGCGCGAGCCCGCACGAGGCAACGCAACGCACCTGCTGCACCAGCTCCTGCGTCTGGTTCAGCAGGGCCGTCCATTGGTGCTGCTCGACGGGCGCCATCGTGGGGCGATCGTCGATGCTCCTCCCGTCGGTTGTTGCCGCGCCCGTCGGTTGTGTCCTGTGTGTTCGAGCGCGTGCCCGTGTTGGCAAGGTAAGGAAGCGACGCCGCAAAGGGGCCGTCACTGCATGCTGCGTTACGAGGTCAAGTCCACTTGAGAGTTACGAGTGCCGGAGTGCGCGCATCGCCGCGCCGCTTCTTCTTCATACCGCCCTCGCCGCCGCCTCTAGCGCGCGCGCGCGCTTGGAAAGCGCAGCCACCTCGTTGGCGACCGCCACAAACTCGTCCGTCAGCGGCAGCAGCCGGTCCTCCGCGGCGTCATGCCCCCCCACCGCCTCCGCCAGTCCTGCGCGCCCCGCCGTCTCTCCCGCCAGCTCTTTCTTGCCCGCCGCCGCCGCCGCCGCCGCCGCCGCCGCCTTGGCCGCCCGGGCCTCGCCCAGCGCCGCCTGCGTCTCGCGCGCCGTCGCCGCCGCGCGCGCCTCGAGCTCGCCGATCGCCTTGCGCGCCGCGTTGGCGGCCGCCTCCTCGCGCGCGGCCCCGACCTTGAGCAGCTCCACCTCGTCGCCCGCGGCCGCGATGAGCGCGCGCAGGTCGCGGATCTCGAGGCGCAGGCGCTCGAGGTCGACGCGCGACGCCGCGCGGTCGCCGCCTCCGTTGCCGCCGCCGCCGCTGCCGCCACCAGCACCAGTTCCGCCGCCGCCGAACCCGCCAAAACCGTCGGCATCGCCCCGCAGCTTGGCCGTCTCGGCGCGCGCGACCGCCAGGTGGTTGCGCATGCGCACGGCGGCCGCGCGGTAGGCATCCGCGCGGCGCCGGAAGAAGCGCGCCAGCCGCTGCTGCTGCTGTCGCTTTTGCTGCTGCTGGGCGCCGCCGCCGCCGGGCGCCAGCAGCACCTCCCGCCGGAACGCAAAGGCGTCGCGCCGCACGTCGGCCAGCCACGCCTCGGCCTGGTCGTTCGCCGACGACAGCTCGGCCGCGCGGCGCGCCGCCGCCGCGCGCTCGCGCTGCTGCGCGGCGCGCAGCGCGTCCACGGTGGCGGCCACGACGTCGCCTCGCTCGCGCGCGGTTAGCAGCGGGGGTGACGGGGTGTCGGACGGGCGCGTCATCATTGCCACCGCGCGCTCGTCAAACTCGCCCTTGGGGTCCTCTCGCGCGAGGAACGCCGCGAGCAGGGCGTTCTCGCGGGCGAGGCTGGCGGCGGCGGTCGCGGTCGCGGCGGCGGCGGCGGTCGCGGTCGCGGTGGTGGTGGTGGTGGTCGTGGCCGCCCCGCGCGCGCTTTCGACGTCGTCGCTCATGGTTGAGTAGACGAGTGCGTGGAGGAATAGTGGGGGGCGGTGGGAGGTGAGCCGGTCGCGCTAGCGTGTGTTGGGGGCGTTTCTTCTTTGGTTGTTTGACCTCTTTGCCGCCGCCGCCGGCTCGAGCCGCCGTGTTCGAGTCGCGTTCCGTCGACAGCCGCCGAAGAAAAACGGCGCTCACGCCGCCTGCATCCCTCTCCGCCCCCCACGGCGCACCCTCTTCCCACACACAAACACAAACCCACACGCGGTCCTTCTGCTCTCCGCCACGCTCTCCATCAATCGCGCGAGCCCTAAACACACACGACCCGCAACTCACGCGACCGCGACCCACGCAAACCACCAGTCCCGGTTTTTCTCCTCTCCGCGCCCCCCCCGCCCCGCAAGCAGACATGGAGGCCATGGAGGAGGCCCCCGTTGCCCAGGAGCAGCAGGAGCAGATGGAGGTCGCGGCGGGCGAGGGCGAGGCGGGCGGCCCGATCCCCCTCGCGGCGCTGCAGGTGGGTTTGGCGGCGAGGGGGCGGCTTCGGCGTCGCCCCCGCTCTTCTTTCTTTTTCCCCGGCGAAGGGCGCCGCACGCTGCCGCCCGCTGCAACGGCGAAGGGGGGGGAGGATCGCACATCGGGGTCTTGAGCGCCGTTTTTCGCCGTGTTTTTCGGCGCGCGCGCCCTTCCCCCCATTGCGCCTTCCGCGGCCGAGGACCTCTGTGCAGGCCTTTCGCTGCCCAGCGGCGTCCCACCATCACAATAACCAACCAACGCCCCCCCGCCACCCCTCTCCCCCCCGCAACAAAAAAAAACCCGCCACACAACACAGGCGCAAGGCATCCCCGCGGCCGACCTCAAAAAGCTGCTCGAGGGCGGCGTGCACACGGTCGAGGCGCTCGCGCACGCCAGCAAGAAGGAGCTCACGCTCATCAAGGGCCTCAGCGAGGCCAAGGTCGACAAGCTGCAGCGCGAGGGTGCGTTTTCGGACGAGGGCGGGGGGGGGAGGGAAAGTAGAGGGCGGACGACGGCGGGCCGGCGCCCTCGGCCTCCGCGCGTCCTCCTCCTCCCCACAAGTCGCCTTCTCCGTGTTCCGCCGAGCTCGCTCCGCACCGCCTCACCGCCCTCCTCCCCCTCCCCCCCCCCTCATCCCCCGAACACACGCACCGACCCCAAAACAACAAATGCCTGAAAAAAAAACACAAACCACCAAACAACCTCGGACTGGACTGGACGACAAAAACAAAAACACAGCCTGGAAGCTCGTGCCGATGGGCTTCACGACGGCCAGCATCGTCGCCGAGCAGCGCGGCGAGATCATCAACATCCGCACGGGGTGCAAGGAGCTGGACGCGGTGCTCGAGGGGGGCATCGAGACGGGCGCGATCACGGAGATGTACGGGGAGTTCCGCTCGGGGAAGACGCAGCTGTGCCACACGCTCTGCGTGACGTGCCAGGTGAGAAAAGAGGCGTCGGCGTGCTTTTTGTTTTGTTTTTTGTGGAGCGGGGCGGAGGGGCGGGAGGCGCTCTCTCCGGTCGGCGCGTGCTCATCACTCCCTTCCTCCCCTCACCCCCCCCCCCGCCCCCGCCCCCCAACCCCTCTCCAGCTCCCCGTCGAGGACGGCGGCGCCGAGGGCAAGGCCCTGTACATCGACACCGAGGGCACCTTCCGCCCGCAGCGCCTCGCCGCCATCGCCGAGCGCTTCAACCTGAGCGTCAGCGACGTGCTCGACAACGTGGCCTACGCGCGCGCGCACAACACCGAGCACCAGGGGCAGCTGCTGATGGCGGCGGCGGGGATGCTCGCCGAGTCGCGCTTTGCCCTCATCGTCGTCGACTCGGCCACGTGCCTGTACCGCACCGAGTTCATGGGCCGCGGGGAGCTCGCCGCGCGCCAGATCTCGCTGGGCCGCTTCATGCGCGGCCTGCAAAAGCTGGCGGACGAGTTTGGCGTGGCCGTGGTCGTGACCAACCAGGTCGTCGCGGCCAACCTGGACGGCGCGAGCATGTTCGCGGGGCCGAGCGTCAAGCCGATCGGCGGCAACATCATGGCGCACGCGTCGACGACGCGCCTGTGGCTCAAGAAGGGCCGCGGCGAGAACCGCATCGTCAAGATCGTGTCGTCGCCGTCGCTGCCCGAGCGCGAGGCGTCGTTCGCCATCGGGCCGGACGGCGTCGGGGAGGCCAAGGACTGAGGAGGGGCATGTGGATATGCTGCGCACGATCTTTACAGCGTCGTTTTCATTATTAGGTTTTGGAGAGAGCGAGAGAGAAAGAAATGCACAGATGGCGCGTCGCGTGGAAAAAAAAAAACACGCAGCACTCGAAAGAAAGCGAGGGAGCGCAAAATCAATGCCCTGCGTGAAGAGGGGCGGGCCAGCGAGCTTCCGGCCGCCGTTCCGAGCTGCCTGCTGCTACAGCTGCTGCTCCTGCGCCTGCTGCGGCTTCGGGGCGGCGGCGGCGCCGGCCGCCCACCACTCCCGCTCCACGCCCTGCGCCTGGAGCTCGCGCGCCCGGTCCTCGGCGCCCTGCCCGCCCGGCGGCGCCGGCGGCGGCGGCGCCGCCGCCGACTGCTGCGCGTACCAAGGGCGCAGCCCGAGCTTCTTGCGCAGGAACCGCAGCTTCTCCCACACCAGGTTCTGCCAGCTGTCGTCCACGAGCCCGCCCGTGTCCCAGCTGTTGGGGTTGTACGACCAGTACGCCCAGCTCCCGATCGCGTTGTGCGCGTCCGTGCGCCCGGCGCCCTCGTTGTTCAGGTAGGCGGCAAAGGCCGCCAGGTGCTCGAGGTCGCGCGGGTCCTCGAAGCGCGAGCCGAACTCGCCGACGGCCACGGGGAAGCGCTGGCAGTCGCGGGAGACGGCGGCGCCCCTCGGGGGCCTGTTGCTCGGGGGGTCGGCGGGGGGGCCCGGGGCGGGGGACGGGCGGGGCGCCCGGGGGAGGCGGGCGGGCGGCAACTCGCGCGGCGGCGCTGGCACGGCCGAGGCGTCGGCGTCGGCGGCGGCGGCGGGGGCGGGGGCGTCGGGAGCGGCAGCGGCGGCCGCCGTGTCGTTGCCGACGACGGCGGTGCCGCTTCCAGCCGTCGCCGCCACCGCCTGCGCAACGTCCGCCAGCGCAGCTGCAGCCGCCGCCGCGCTCGCCACGGGCACCTCCGCGGCCTTGATCGCCGCCTCGGCCGCCGCGCTCGCGATCGCCGCCACCTCGGCCGCCGCCTCGGCCGCCGCCGCCGCCACGGCCGCCTCGTCCTCGGCGTCCAGCAGCCGCCGCCCCGTCGCGACCTCGACCGCCGGCGCGCAGTAGCCCGTCTTGGACAGGTAGCCGAACGACGTGTCGAGCATCTTGACAAACTCGGGCCCGCTGTACGTGTCCTGCGCCGTCGTGACGCTGGGGCCGTAGACGTGCGGCGAGATGACCACGCTGCGCCGGTAGGGCTTGGCCAGCAGGCGCTCGAAAAAGGGGTTGGGGTCGGAGAGCGCCGAGCGCGCGATCGCGGCGCGGTCGGTCGCGAAGCCGTTGCCCCAGTTGACGCCGCGCAGGCCCGTCTGCCCGCCGCCCTCGACGAAGAAGATGGGCGCGCCCGGGGTCATGGCCCACAGCGCGTCCATGGCCGTCAGGTACAGGTCGGCGAGCCCCGCGGCCGGGCCCGGGTGCCCGCCGGGCGGCGCCTGCTGCGCCTCCCACCGCTGCCCGATGCTGTCGGGCTCGTTCAGCAGGTCCAAAAAGACGCGCCCGCGCAGGTCGGCCTGAAAGTCGGGCAGGCACGAGACGGCGCGCCACAGGGTCGTCCAGTTGCCCACGAAGCCGCGGGTGTCGTACGACGTGTACTCGAGGCCCATCGGGTGGTAGTCGAGCAGCACGTAGAAGCCGTTGGCCGCAAACCACTGCACGACCCAAAGCAGGCGGTCGAGCGTCGACGACGACGGCAGGTACGAGTTGCAGCGCACGTCGTCCCCGCCCGCCCGAGGCAGGGGGACGGGGGGCACGGGGGCGCGCTGGGACCGCGCGAGGAGCCTGTCGGCCTCGGAGGCGTCCGGGTCGACCGCGCGCGCGGCCAGGGCCTGCGGGGTGGTCGGGTCGCACCACGACAGCAGCGCGCCCGTCGCCGGCGCGCGCCGCAGCACGTCGTCAAACAGAAACGGCAGGCGCACGCCGTTGAAGCCCAGGAGGCGCAGCTGCCAGGTGATGGAGGCGAGGTCGCTCCCCGCGGCGCTCCCGCCGCTGTAAAGGCCGTCCAGGGCCGTCTGGCGGTTGTTGAAGCCGAACCAGTTGACGGCCTTGACGTGCACGGTCGCGCCGTCCTTGGCGCGCGCAAAGCGGTCGTCGCGCAGCTCGACGGCGTCGGCGGGCCGGCCGCGCGGGGGGGGGGCTGTGAGGGTTTTTTTTTTTGTGCCGGTGTTTTTGTGTGTGGATGATGTGTGCGCCCTTGCTTGCGTCAGCGGGCGCGCGTGGGGTCGGGGGCGCGTTTGGGTGCGTGCGTGCGTGCGTGCGTGTGGCTCTGCCCCCGGCCGGCCTTGGCGCGCCCCCCCCCCCCCCACCCCTTCCCCCGCCCGCTCGCTCGGCGGCGCGCTGCGTCGGGGGCGGCCCTTGTTGGCGGCGGCGCACACACGCGCGCGCCTACGCAAGGACGCGCTCCGCTCGGCACTCAGGCCGGCGAGCGGCGAGGAGGAGCACCTGCCCGCATCCTCGGCACGCCGTCCCTCGCGGCCCGCGCGCGCCTGGCGGCCCCGGTCTAAAAACGGCAACTGATCAACCGTGAAGGAGGAGGGAGGAGAGGGCTTGTTTGTCGAAAGGCCAACAAGCCAAGCCCACGCCGACCCCGACAAGCCCACGCACCGTATTTGAGCGGCGGGCAGCTGTACTGCAAGGGCGCCGCGCGCACCGACGCGCTCAGCACCGCGAGCACTGCGAGCAGCACCAGGAGCAGCGGCAGCCTGGGGAAAAAAGGTCGCTCCCTTGCTGCTCGTCCAGCTCCTGCGCCCGCCATTGTTGTGCTTGTGCTCGTGCGCCCAACAAGGAATGAAGAAAAGCAGTCGCGGCCTGCACGCGTGCACCACCTGGATCCTTGTCGTGATTGCGCGGCGCCGACGACAGACAGGCGCAAGAAAGCAGTTTGAAGGGCGAAAGCGCCAGCCGGCCGGTTCGCGCCCAGTCGTCGGTTCTCGCCGCCGCCGCCGACGCCACTTTCCGCCGCCGCCCGCGCTCTCGCCGTGCTCGGCACACACACAGAGACAACACGGGCTTTGCATGCTTGCTCTCCCCCCCCCTCCCCCCCCTCCTCCATTCGACCTGAACACAGCACCTCAACTCACGCACGAGCGCGCGCGCGCGCGCCGCGTCGCAACAGGTGCGTTTCGCTTGGCGCTCCTCCTCCTCCTTTTTCGCCTCGCCGTCCGTCGACCCCTCACGCCGGGCGTTCCCGCTGAGTCGCGGCCGGCGCGCGCCCAGGCCCTGCGGCTTGGCACTGGCCTCGCCCCTTGGGCTTGCCGTCCACTCGCCGATCTCGCTGCCGCGCGCGCGCGCGCACCGAAACTTGGTCCCTCCTCCTCGAGCTCACACTCGCGTCGCTCCTCAACCGACGACCGTCCGCCCTCATCTCCCAAACGACAGACCAGGCGGACAGAACGAGCAGGCAGCCATGTCGGAGCCGCTCGACCGCGACACGCTGTTCAAGCGGCTGCGGTCCAAGCCGGAGAACAAGGCGAGTCAAGGCGCGCGGCGGCAAACGAGGCCCGACGGCGGCGGCGACCGTTTGGCGCTCTCTGTCTCGCCGCGTGCATGGTGCCCTCTCTCTATCTCTCTCTCTCTCTCTCTGTCGTTTGCTCACGCCCCCAGCCCTCCCCAACCACGTCTCCCGCACGACCCAATAACACCACCACTCCCCAACGCCAACGCCAACGCCAACACCCCCCCAAAAAAACCACACGCACAGGTCTGCTTCGACTGCCCCGCCAAGAACCCGACCTGGGCGTCGGTGCCGTACGGCGTCTTCATCTGCCTCGCGTGCGCGGGCGTGCACCGCTCGCTCGGCGTGCACGTGAGCTTCGTGCGCTCGACCACGCTCGACACGTGGTCCGAGGACCAGCTCCGCCTCATGGCCGTCGGCGGCAACCACCGCGCGCGCCAGTTCTTCAAGCAGCACGGCTGGGGGGACGACGCCCAGGCGGGGTCGTCGGACAAGATCGAGGCGCGCTACACGAGCCGCGCGGCGCAGCAGTACCGGGGGACGCTGGAGCGGGAGGGGCGGCAGTACGGGGCTGGCGCTGCGGCGACGGCGTCGGGGGGCGGGGCTGCCGCGGACGAGCCGGCTGCTTCGGCGGCGGCGACGACGACGACGACGACGACCGCGCGGCCGTCGGCGGCCGCGCTGCCCGCGGGCGCGGCGGCGGCGGGCATCGGC
>Ga0315905_10002886_pt1 | contig 17931 bp, 20 predicted proteins | sample LakEriMetagenome_5_FD_203522 | JGI IMG/M metagenome (GOLD analysis project Ga0315905, IMG submission 203522) | Freshwater fungal communities from buoy surface, Lake Erie, Ohio, United States - Buoy 4 MA121 | ecosystem: Environmental > Aquatic > Freshwater > Lake | place: USA: Lake Erie, Ohio... | reverse complement strand
CCCGGCCCAATGAAAAACGGAGGTCCTTCAGGATAGGCCGCTCACCGTAGGCAAAGCAAAGGCGCTCGACCTGCAGCAAGGGCGTTGGGAGGGCAGACATTCAAAGAGTGTATCGCTTGCAGCCCAAAGCAAAATAGATTCCATTTAAACTGCAGCGGTCTGCCCATTGACCCAAAGTAGGAGCGTCTTTGAAGCCCGATAGCCAAACTCACCCAGACCTTCTGCTCAGATGTTCGAGGGTCCTGCACCTGTTCCTCGACGTCGACGGCGTGATGACGGATGGTGGCCTTTACTACGACGCCACGGGCGAGTCCATGAAGCGGTTTAACGTGCTCGACGGAGCAGGCATCAAGCATCTCCTGAGGGCGGGGATTGGGGTGGGGCTTATTTCAGGCCGAAGCCACCCGGCCGTCGTCGCCCGCGCGCGGGAGCTCGGAATGTCGCCCGTCATCATCGGGCGGGAGGACAAGCTCGAGGCCTTTGAGGAATGGCGGCGTGAGTCCCAGCTGCCCGCCCGGGCCTGCGCCCACATGGGCGACGACCTGCCCGACCTGCCACTGATGGGCGCGGTCGGCGTGTCCTTCTCTGTTCCGAACGCGATGGCATCGGTTCAGTCAGCTGCAGACTGGGTTACCGCCCGCGCTGGCGGCCATGGCGCGGTTCGTGAGGTCGCCGACCTTCTTCTGAGTGCACGCACATGACCCGGCTCTCCGCAGACCGCATCTCCGGGGGGCTCACGCTCCTGTTAATGGCGGTGCTCGCCATCGTTGCCTGGCTCCTCGCCGAGCTCACCCTGTCGAGCCGCCAGGAGCAGGTCATTGGGGCGCCCGATACCCCAAAGGCCAGTCTCACGGCGGTCAAGCTTGAGCGCAGCGACCCCACAGGCCAAGGCCTGTATACCATTCGGTCCGCGATGGGGGTTCAGGCGCAGTCTGGCGCGATTCTCCTGCGGGCGCCTGAACTGGAGCGCACCGTTCCTGGTCAGACGCTCACACGCATCACTGCGGGTCAGGCCGACATTGCAGAGCGACAGTCCTCCGTGGCGCTCACCGGCGGCGTTCGGGCGACACACACTCGACTCAGTGAGCCCTCCAGTCCGATTGCGCTCACGACAGAGGCCCTCACGATCTCCCCTGCAGAGGAGCGAGCCAGTTCTGCTCTGCCCGTGAGGATCGAGCAGGGCGGCCGAATTCTCACCGGGACCGGCCTTGAAATGGACCTGAAGACCGGCCAGTACAAAGTGCTGGCGGCTGCGCGCGTGGAGATTCGCCCGTGAGAAGCGGCCAAGGCCTCCTCTGTCTGCTGGTGATCGCTATCAGCACCTCATCCATGGCCCAGGTCCCGCCAAAGGAGCGGCCCGCCACACGTGTACAGTCCGACCAGCTTCAGCATGACGACCAGCGACAGGTCACGGTGTTCTCCGGCAATGTGAGCCTGACCCGGGATGGCCTGGTGCTGCGCGGAGACCGTCTCGAGCTCACCCAGAAGCCTGACGGGAGCAGCTTTGCGGTGCTTCAGGGCAGGCCCGCTCGGTTCAGCCAACAGAAGGCGGGTTCGCCAACCCAGATCATCGGCGCGGCCAGCCAGCTCGAGTATGACTCCAAGACAGAGGTCGTCGTGCTTGTCGAAGGGGCCTCACTTCGTCGCACAGAATCCGAGCGTCTCCTGGATGAGGTCATTGGAGACCGTGTGGTCTACAACGGAATCAGCGAGACATACTCTGTCCAGACACGAGAGGGACAGGGCCGCGCTCAGATGACCCTCATGCCGAGAGCCAGTCAGCCCACCGGTAAAGGCTCCAAATGAGCAAGGCCGGACCCCTCCAGTCCGGGGCGCTGAGCCGTCTTCGCGCTGAGGGGCTCGCAAAGGCCTATCAAGGCAGACCCGTGGTCCGCGAGGTCTCCATGCAAATTGAGGCGGGCGAAGTGGCGGGGCTGCTTGGCCCAAACGGCGCGGGCAAGACCACCTGCTTCTATATGCTCGTGGGCCTCATTCCGCCGGATGCGGGCCGAATCTGGCTGGGTGACGAAGACATCAGCGCGCTTCCCATTCATCGACGGGCGCGTAAGGGCCTGTCCTACCTGCCTCAGGAGGCATCCGTCTTTCGCCGACTGACTGTCGCGGAGAACATTCGCGCAGTTCTGGAACTGCAGCAGGATGCGAACGGAAGAAGGCTGGGTGCGAAGGAGGTCTCGATTCGACTCGAGCAACTGCTCAACGAACTACAGGTCACCGAGATCGCCACCCAGGTCGGCCAGTCACTGTCTGGCGGGGAGCGGCGACGCGTGGAGATTGCCCGTGCGCTGGCCACCGCACCCAGTTTCATTCTGCTCGATGAGCCCTTTGCGGGCGTTGACCCCATCGCGGTGATCGAGATCCAGCGCATCATCCGCTTTCTCAAGGACAAGGGGATCGGTGTCCTGATCACGGACCACAATGTTCGAGAGACACTAGGCATCTGTGACCACGCGACCATCATTCACAACGGCCAGGTTCTCGCTGAAGGGGTCCCCTCGGAAATCGTCGAGAACACGCGTGTTCGCGAGGTCTATCTCGGAGCGCACTTTAGTCTGTAGCCATGAAGATCACGCTCTCGACTCGGACCAGCCAGCAGCTCGCCCTCACCCCCCAGCTGCAGCAGGCGATTCGGCTCCTGGCGCTCTCCAACCTAGAGCTCAGACAAGAACTCCAGACCTTCATTGAAGAGAACCCCCTGCTCGAGCTGGCCGACTTTGAGGACGGTGAGGCCGGGCCTGAGGACCCCACGGACGCAGTGCCGGAGCCGAACGAGCGCGACTGGGAGGAGGACGCGCCCGACTCGATTCGTGAGGAGCGCATGGAGGCGCTCGAGCGGTCCAAGGAGGAGTTCGTTGCCGAGCAGGTGACGGAGGTCGAAGGGCCGCCGGAATGGGAGGACCCCGACTCACTGGCAGACTGGAAGACAAGCGGTCTGGCCTCGAATGAGGATGAGCCAGAGCGCCAGGATGCGGCTGACGAGGGACTCATCGATGCCTTGCGCAGCCAGGCCATGGGCCTCGCACTCTCGCCGCGCGATCGGGCTTGGCTCGAGATCCTCATTAATGCACTGGATGAGGACGGCTATCTTCGCGACCCGCTTGAGGAGATTGCTGAGCCGTTCCAGTCTCTCTTTGACGAGCACTTTGAGGCACCACTGGACGAGGATGAGATGCGGCTCGGGCTTCGCCTGCTCCAGTCCTTCGAGCCAACGGGCGTCGGGGCCAAGGACCTCCAAGAGTGCCTCCTCCTGCAGTTGCAATCCCAGGCGATCACTGCACCCAGTGCTGAGACCCTTGAGGTCGCCAGGCGCTTGGTGGAGTTTCATTTGGATGCACTTGGGCAACAGCCCGTGAACAGCCTTGCGAAGGCCTGCGGGCTCGACCGGGGGTTGATCCAGCAGGCGCTAACGCTCATTCGACAGCTGTCACCCAAGCCCGCCGCCCAGTTTGACCGTAAGGAGGTGGCGACGGTGATCCCCGATGTCACTGTGCAGAAAGACCGCAGCGGCCGGTGGGTGGCTCGCCTTGCCGCCCAGGCGCTCCCCAGGCTCCAGATCAATCCGCTCTACGCGCGACTGATCCGGGATCACGCAGGGGACAGCAGCCTGGGTCAGAAGCTCCAGGAGGCCCGCTGGATGGTCAAGAATATTGAGCAGCGCAGCGACACCATTCTTCGGGTCTCTCAGGCCATTGTCGCGGCCCAGCAGCCGTTCTTTCACCTGGGCCCCAAGGCCATGAAGCCGATGATCCTGAAGGACATCGCCGAGTCCTGCGACCTGCACGAGTCCACCGTCTCGCGGGTGACCACCCAGAAGTTCATGCTGACCCCCCTGGGCTGCTTCGAGCTGAAGTTCTTCTTCTCCAGTCATGTGGGCACCGACGACGGCGGCGCCGCCTCCGCCACCGCACTGAAGGCCCAGATTGGTGAGTGGATCCGCCAAGAGAGCGGCCAGAAGCCGCTCTCGGACCAGGCCATTGCCGACCGCTTTGCGGCATCTGGTGTTGTCGTGGCCCGACGGACAGTGGCGAAGTACCGAGAGAGCCTGCGCATTCCAAGTGCTAGCCTTCGGAAACAGACCTAGAAAAGGAGCCAGCATGAAAGTGAGCATCACCGGTCATCACCTGCCCGTCACCGACGCCATTCGAGACTATGTCGAGCAGAAACTCAGCAGGGCCTGGCGCCACTTCGGCCAAGGGCTTGAGGCGCAGGTTGTGCTGTCAGTTGAGCGGCACGAGCAGCGTGCTGAGGTGACGGTGCACTTTCAGGGAAAGGACCTCCACGCCGAGGCAAGGCACGAGGACCTCTACGCGGCGATTGACCTCCTCGCCGACAAGATCGACCGGCAGGTTGTGCGCTACAAAGAGCAGCATCAGGCGACCGTCCACGATGGAAAATCGATCCCATCTGGCTTGGAGTAGCCATACGTTTTGCGCTGCACAAACTGGCCTCAGCCTCCTATAATGCGAGGCACGATGAACCGTATCGCTGAACTGCTAGACCCGCGCAGCATCCTGCTCGAAGTAGACGCCTCCAGCAAGAAGCGGGTCTTCGAGCACGCAGGCCTGATGTTCGAGGAGCAGCGGGGAATTGCGCGCGCGAAGGTGTTCGACTCGCTGTTTGCCCGTGAACGCCTGGGCTCGACCGGCCTGGGAGACGGCATTGCCATTCCCCATGGCCGCATCAAGGGCCTGGAGGAGGCGGTGGCGGCAGTGCTTAGGCTCGCGGAGCCGGTGTCCTTCGATGCGCCCGACGGCAAGCCCGTATCCGTGCTCATCTTTCTGCTGGTGCCGGAGCAGGCGACCCAGCACCATCTGGAACTCCTCTCTGAGGTCGCTGAGATGCTGTCCGACACCCAGCTGCGCGACTCCCTGCTGACTGTGCAGGACCCCGCTCGACTTCACGAAGTCATCTCGGCCTGGCAGCCGACCAGCGCATAAGGCACGGTGTGCTCAACGTCGAACAGCTCTTCTCCTCCTACCGTGAGCTGCTCAGACTGACCTGGGTGACCGGCCTGAAGGGCGGGAGTCGGCATGTCTCAGGCGCGTCCTTCGAGAGCGCAGACCTCGTCGGCCACTTCAACCTGATTCACCTCAACCGCATCCAGGTCATGGGGGTGGCGGAGGTGGACTACTTCAACCGTCTCGACCCTCAGCGACGGCGATACCTCACGGCAGAGCTGCTCACGGGTCGGCCGCCCGCAATCCTCATTGCAGATGGCCTCGTGCCGCCTGCGAGCCTCTTTGAGGCCTGTGACCGTGACGAGCTGCCCCTGCTTCGCACCAGCCTGACGGCCGCGCAGGTCATTGAGCTGCTGCGGATTCAGCTCAGCAAACGCCTCGCCCCCAAGGAGGCGGCACACGGCGTGTTTATGGATGTTCTGGGCCTGGGCGTCCTGATTGCGGGCGAGTCTGGCCTCGGCAAGAGTGAGCTCGCCCTTGAGCTGATTACCCGCGGGCATGGGCTTGTGGCCGATGACGTCGTGGAGTTCGCCCGCATCGCCCCAGACGCAGTCGAGGGGCGCTGCCCAGCGCTGCTACAGAACCTGCTGGAGGTCCGGGGCCTCGGGCTCTTGGACATTCGTGCCATCTTTGGTGAGACCAGCGTGCGCCGAAAGATGAAGCTTCGACTCATTGTTCAGCTGGTCCGTCGCTCCGCGATCGACGATTACGAGCGGCTTCCGCTGGAGGCGCTCACCCAGAACGTGCTCGGACTGCCAACCCGAAAGGTCGTGATTCCGGTCGCGGCTGGCCGCAATCTTGCCGTGCTGGTCGAGGCCGCAGTGCGCAACACGGTCCTTCAGCTTCGCGGAATCGACACCATGCGCGAGTTCATGGAGCGGCAGCAGCGGGCGATGTCTGGGGGGGCGTCTTGAAGGCCCCGGCAGCCCAGTGCCGACTGGTCCTGGTCACAGGGCTCTCCGGGTCGGGCAAGTCAGTGGTACTCAACCTGCTGGAAGACAGCGGCTACTCCATCGTCGACAACCTGCCCGTTGACCTCCTCGTAATGCTCGTCCGCCTGCTCCAGAGCCAGGGACACCATCGGATCGCGGTGGCAACCGACGCCAGAACAGCTGACCAGGTTGAGCGGCTTGAGCCCGCCATTCAGACGCTGCGCGGCGAGGGCTTTCAGCCCTGTGTGCTCTTTCTGACCGCCAACACCGAAGCCCTGGTCCAGCGTTACTCGGAGACCCGTCGACGACATCCGTTCAGCCAGCAGTCTGACACCGGGGGCGAGGACAGCCGCGAGCGCCCACTGCGTGAGAGCATTGAGCAGGAGCGCGAACTCCTCTCCGGCATTGCCCACCTGGGCATTCCCCTGGACACCAGCCAGCTCAAGGCCAGTGCCCTTCGAACCTGGGTGCGAGAGATCATCTCTCTGGGTGCCGGCAGTCTCACCCTGCTGCTGCAGTCATTTGCCTTCAAGGATGGGGTCCCGCTCGATGCAGACCTCGTCTTCGATGTGCGCTGTCTGCCCAACCCCCATTACAACCCCAGCCTTCGGGGCCTGACCGGCAAAGACTCTGAGGTCCAGGCTTTTCTCGAGCAGGAGCCCAGCGTCCACGAGATGATCGCCGACATTCAGCAGTTCATTGAGAAGTGGCTGCCCGCCTATACCCAAGAGCAGCGCAGCTACCTCACGGTGGCCATCGGATGTACCGGTGGCCAGCACCGATCCGTCCACTGCGTGGAGATGCTCGCCAGGCGTCTGAGCGGGGCCAGCCCAACGATTCGCGTTCGGCATCGCAGCCTCCTCAAGCGAGGCCTGGACTAGAGCCCCTCCAGGACTCGACGAACAGGCGCAGGCAAGGGACCCGCCAGCGCACGGTCCCTCGAAACCCAGAAGCCGCCCTCGGCGAGACCATTGGCCAGCGCGACCTCCCAGACCTGCACTTGCAGCTGAAAATGGGTGAAGTCGTGCCGCAGGCTTGCCCACAGGGCCGCACCGGGCGGTGGCTCCATGAGGATCGGTAGGCTCCACAGGCCACCCCAGACGCCTGTCGCAACCCGCTCCACAAGGCAGACCTCACGGCCTTCTCGAACCTGCAGTGCCCAGTGCTCTTGGCGTGCCGGTCTGACCCGCCGAGGCGCCGGTGTGGGGAACTCACTCTGTCGGCCAGTAGCAGCCGCAAGGCAGAGGTGACGCACAGGACAGCGGTCGCAGGAAGGCTGTCGGGGTAGACAGACGGTTGCTCCGAGGTCCATAAGCGCCTGGGTGTAGCGAGGCATCTCCGGGCCCTGTGGCGGAAGCCTTGCCTCGGCCTCTGGCCAGAGACGGTTGGCAAGGGCGGGCGTGCCCCAAGGCTCCAAGGCCCCGACCTGTCGTGCCAAGACGCGACGAACATTGCCGTCCAGAATGGCCTCACGCTGCCCAAAACAGATCGAGACCACCGCTGCGGCCGTGGAGCGCCCCACCCCAGGGAGTGTCTCCCAGGCCGAGCGCGTCGTGGGCCAGCGACCCTGAAGCCGGACCTGCTGGGCCGCACGGTGCAGGTTCCGGGCCCGTGCGTAGTAGCCAAGCCCGCTCCAGTGCGCGAGCACCTCCTCCAGCGGGGCCATAGCCAGATGCTCCACACTGGGAAAGCGCGCCATAAAGCGTTCAAAAAAGGGAAGCATGGTCTTGACCTGGGTCTGCTGCAGCATGACCTCTGACACCCAGACGGCATAGGGGTCCGCGGGCGACTGAGCGGTGGGCTGCCAGGGCAGACCAGACCGGCCCTGCCCCGATGCAGCCCAGGCGAGCAGTGCGCTGGCGAACGCGCCTGCGCTGGGACTGGACGATGCGCTAACGCTGGCAGCCACTGCAGTAGAAAGTCGACCGCTGGGCCTGAACGATCCGTCTGATCGGCCGCTGACAGCGAGGGCAGGGATGGCCCTGTCGGCCATAGACCAGATGGTCCGCGCGATAGAGGCCCTGCTCGCCATCGTGGCCGTGGAAGTCTCGCAGGGTGCTACCGCCCCGCGCAATGGCCTCGGAGAGGACCGCCTGAATGACCTGCACGAGCAACCGCATGCGGGCCGGGGCAATCCGCCCCGCCGCGCGCGCAGGATGTATCCCCGCTCGAAACAGGGCCTCACAGGCATAGATGTTCCCCACGCCAACCACGGCTGTGCCGGCCATGAGCCATGGCTTCACGGCCTGTCGAACCCCGCTTGCACTGATGGACATGGCTTCTGCCGTGAACTCCCCTGAGAGCGGCTCCAAGCCCTTGGCGCTGGCGGGCCAGTCGGCATCAGGTGGGCAGACCTGTGCGTCACCGAAGCGTCGCGGATCTCTGAGCCAGAGCGTGGCGGACTCAAACCCAAGGACCAGATGGGTGTGAAGGTCCGGCGACTGCATGCCCGAGGCCTGGCCAGCCTGCGCGCGCAGCACGCCCGACATCCCGAGGTGGAGCCTGAGGTGGTGCTGGTCGAAGGCCAGCACCAGGGTCTTTGACCGCCTCTCGACAGACTGGAGATACTGGCCGATGAGCGGCTGCAGTCGCGCTGAATCCCCAGAGAAGCTTCGCAGGGGCTTGCCACTGGCCCAGACGGACACGAGCGGCTGCCCGATGAGGATCGGGGCAATCCCCCTGCGAACTACTTCCACCTCTGGCAGTTCTGGCATGCCTTCCCTTGTTCTTGTCTACACTGTGTCAAACAAGGTTGCCATCATGCCCCGAATTGTCCGACTGTGGTCCTCCCATCTCTGTCGCCCCAAAGGCGCCCTGGGGAGCCTGCTCGTTGCACTGATGATCTCCCTGGGGCCCCCGGTCAAGGCCTCCGAGGTGGAGGCGGCTCGGACAGCCGCTCGCGCGGTCTTCCAGGTGTTGGCAGCGGAGCTTGCCCTACAGGCGGGGGAGGTCACGCTGGCAGCGGGGGCCTACCTCGGCCTTGCGCGGCAGTCTGACGACGCTGGCGTGGCTGAGCGGGCCACCCAGCTCGCGCTGGCTGTTCGATCCCCTCGAGACGCCCTGGAGGCTGCAGAGATCTGGCTCAGAAATGCGCCCAAAGACCCGTCGGCTCAGCAGTCTGTAGACCTGTTGCAGCTCTTACTCGAAGAGGACGCTCGGCTAATCCGCTCCCTCAGAGCCCGCGCGGCCCCAAGCAGCTCGGCCGCAGAGCGCGCGCAGTTTGAGGAGGAGATCAGCCAACTGGTGCTGCGAGGGCCACGCGCCGACCAAGGCATACGCATCCTCGATGCGGTCTACGATCGGACAGAGATGCCCAGCAATGTTCTTTACACCAAGGCCATGCTGCAGGAACGAAGGGGTCTTGTGAAGGAGATGGAGGCGCTACTGCGCTCGCTGCTGGCCAGAGACCCCAGCCATGCCCATGCGATGAACGCGCTGGGCTACAGCCTCGCAGACCGCAGAGAGTCGCTTCAAGAGGCCTACGGCCTTGTTCGCAAGGCCCACACGCTGATGCCGCAGGACCCACACATCATGGACAGCCTGGGCTGGACCTACTTCCGGCTTAACCAGCCCGAGCAGGCCATTCAGTGGCTCCAGGAGGCCTATCGACGACTGCCCGATGCTGAGATCGCTGCTCACCTCGGGGAGGTCCTGTGGAGCAGGGGTCAGCAGGAGGAGGCCAGACGAGTATGGGCAGAGGCTCACCAGCGGTCTCCGCTGAACCGAGTGCTGCTGGAGACCCTGCAGCGCCTAGAGCCTGAGCCCGCTGCGCCGAGGCGCTAATACGCGCCGCACGGTCAGATGAGCGCTCACCGAAGACTCGCCCTGGGACTGCTTGGCCTGGGGGCATTCATGCTCGCAGGCTGCGCGCTCCTGCCCACTGAGCGACCCGACGCGCGATCGAGCGAGTCTCTGCTCGAGAGTACAACGGGCCGCTTCGTGCTGACCGGGAGCGCGCTCGGACAACCCATCCAGGGTCGTTACGAGTGGGCACGCAGCGCACAGTCCGAATGGGTCGTGCTCATGGACCCCTGGGGGAACGCCCTTGGTGAGGTGTCGCGGGCCCGCGTCTCGGTGGGCTCCGCGAGTGCCCTCGTGATTCGAGACCAGACGGGCCGCGTCCTTCAAAGCCGAGAGGCGAGCGCCTGGCTTCAGGCCCAGTTCGGCCTCTCAGGGGACCAACTCGAAGAGCAGGTCACAGACGCGATGGCAGGCTTTGGCCAGTCTGGACCCGCGCGTCGTTCGATCCGGCTCACCGGTGCGGGCGGCAGCCTGTCTCTCGAGATCATGGCTGAGCGGCCCGAAGGCGCAAGGCCATGATCTCGGTGCCCGCTCCCGCCAAGCTCAACCTCTTTCTGCATGTCACCGGACGACGACCAGACGGTTATCACCTGCTGCAAAGCCTCTTCTGCCTGATTGACTGGCAAGACAGCGTTGCGCTGAGTCCTCGAGCCGATGGAGAGATCGTTCGCCGAGGCCGCCATGCCTGGCCGGCGGCGGAGGACCTGACCATCCGCGCGGCCCAGGCCCTCAAAGCCTGGGCCTACGCGCAGGGTGTCCCGAATGCCCCCTCCCTGGGCTGCTCCATCGAGATTGACAAGCACGTCCCAGCGGGAGCCGGCCTCGGCGGTGGGTCCTCCGATGCGGCGAGCTGCCTGCTGGGACTCCGCTCGCTCTGGCGCCTTGGCGTATCCGATAAGGACCTGAGCGCGATTGGCCTGCAGCTCGGGGCAGATGTGCCCTTCTTCCTCTTCGGCGAGGCGGCCGTCGCGGAGGGCATTGGGCAGCACCTGCGCCCCCTGCCCAGCCAAGCAGCCTGGTTCGTCGTCGCAGTCCCGCCTGTGCATGTCCCCACCGCATCCATCTTTAGAGACCCGAGCCTAGACCGAAATGCGAAGGCGTACTCCGCCGCTGAGCTGCAGGCCGCCAGTCACCAGCCCCTCTGGCTGCTCGGGTCGAACTCCCTTGAGCCAGTGGCATGCCGACAGTTTCCGGAAGTCAGGATGCTCTTGACGCAGATGCAACAGACTGCGGCCGCGATGGGACTTCCCACCACCTCGGTGCGAATGTCCGGGTCAGGCGGGGCCGTGTTCGGGGGCTGTGAAGATGCCGATCAGGCGAGGCAGTGGTCCGAGGCACTGGGTCAGAAAGCCCCAACCGGCACGCGAATCCGCGTCTGCCAGCAGCTTGCTCAACATCCCGCTCGAGCATTGCTACAATAGCGGCCTGCAGTCGTGCTGTTGGGGAGTCGCCAAGTTGGTTAAGGCACCGGATTTTGATTCCGGCATGCGAGGGTTCGAGTCCTTCCTCCCCAGCCCTCTCTTGCTGACTTTGGGTCCACTTTATGGCTGAACGCTTGCCCGTCGGTAATGGCGGAGTCGATTCCATCATGCTGTTCACGGGTAATGCCAACCCCCGTCTTGCAGCAGAGGTCTCCCGCCACCTCTCGGTTCCCCTCGGTCGAGCAAAGGTCGCCCGCTTCTCCGACGGAGAGGCAACCGTCGAGATACTAGAGCATGTCCGGGGCCGAGATGTCTTCATCCTCCAGCCCACCAGCGCACCTGCCAACGACAACCTGATGGAGGTGATGCTCATGGCGGATGCCCTGCGGAGAGCCTCCGCGGCGAGGATCACAGCGGCCATCCCCTACTTCGGGTACGCCCGTCAGGACCGCCGGGTGCGATCCGCCCGAGTGCCCATCAGTGCCAAGGTCGTGGCCAACATGCTCCAGTCCGTCGGCGTCGACCGTGTCCTCACAATGGACCTTCACTCAGACCAGATCCAGGGATTCTTCGACATTCCCGTGGACAACATCTACTCTGCTCCGATCCTGCTTGCCGATGTCTGGAAGCACGACTATCCAAACCCCATGGTCGTCTCACCTGACGTCGGCGGTGTGGTGCGCGCCCGCGCGTTTGCGAAGGAGCTCGACACGGAGATGGCCATCATCGACAAGCGTCGACCGAAGGCCAACGTGTCCGAAGTGATGAACATCATTGGTGACGTGACGGGTCGCACCTGTCTGATCATGGATGACATGGTTGACACAGCAGGCACACTTACCAAAGCCGCAGCCGCCCTCAAGCAGAACGGGGCCACGCGAGTCCTTGCCTACTGCACCCACCCCGTGCTCTCGGGTGGGGCCGTCCACCGGGTCATGGACAGTGCGCTCGATGAACTCGTGGTCACCGACACCATCCCCCTGAGCCCAGAGGCGCAGGCGTGCGGACGAATTCGCGCCATCAGCTGTGCGGGCCTCATGGCCGAGACCATCATTCGCATCGCGAAGTCTGACTCCGTCAGCTCACTCTTTCTCGAATAGCCCACCCTGCGTTATACTGGAGAGCTTTTCAGTGCTCGCTGGTCGCGGTGAGCCTGAAAGAATTTCCTTTCACTATTTTTTGCGGAGTGCGCTATGAAGTTTTCCACCACTAAAGTGGTCGCCACCCGCCGTTCGATCGAGGGGTCCAGTGCGAGCCGCCGCCTCCGTCGCAACGGCAAGCTGCCCGGAATCGTCTACGGAGGGTCCACCCCCGCGGTGTCCATCGAAATGGATCACAACCCCATTCTGTTGGCATTGAAGGTCGAGTCGTTCCACTCATCCATCCTTGAGCTCGACCTCGACGGCCAGTCCGAGCAGGTACTGTTGCGCGACTTCCAGATGCATGCGTATAAGCAGCAGGTGCTGCATGTCGACTTCCAGCGCGTCGACGCGAACGCGGCGCTGCACACCCGGGTTCCGCTGCACTTTGTGGGCCAGGATGTCAGCCCCGCCATCAAGCGCGAGGGCGCGCTGGTGAGCCATGTCATGAACGAGGTCGAGGTCAGCTGCCTGCCCAAGGACCTGCCAGAGTTCATTGAGGTTGACCTCTCAAACCTCAGCGTCGGACACTCCGTCCACATCAAGGACGTCAAGATCCCTCCTGGCGTCACCCTCATCCTGCACGGTCAGGACAACCCGGTCGTGGCAACCGCCACCAAGGCGGGTGGTGCGGCCGGGGCAGCAGAAGACCAGCCCTCGGCCTAAGCCCCGCTGCCTGCGATGGCCCTATCGCTCATCGCAGGCTTGGGCAATCCGGGCCGAGAATACGAGCAGACCCGACACAACGTCGGGTTCTGGCTCGTTGAGCGTCTCGCACGACTGGCCGCCCAGACCCTCGCCACACAGCCCAAGCTGTTCGGCCTCGCGTGCAAGGCAGCCCAGGGGCCTGCGGCGGGCTGCTGGCTCCTCATGCCCGAGACATTCATGAACCACTCGGGCCGCTCGGTCAGCGCGGCTGCCCGCTTCTACCAGATCCCTCCAGAGGCCATTCTGGTTGTGCACGACGAGCTTGACCTGCCGCCAGGGGCCATTCGCCTCAAACAAGGTGGGGGCCATGGCGGCCACAATGGCGTTCGAGACATCACAAGCGCCCTTGGGGGGCCAGCGTTCTGGCGACTTCGCATTGGCATTGGCCATCCCCGCACCCTGGGACTGAGCCAGGATGTCTCCGACTTTGTCCTCCACCGCCCGCAGCCAGCGGAGCTCACCGCCATCGAGTCCGCGCTCGACCGCTGCTGTCAGGCCATGCCCGACCTTATACAGGGCCGTTTTGATGTCGCCCAGCGGGCACTCCACGCACCATCCCCTTAAGGAACAGACCCATGTCGCTTCAATGTGGAATTGTTGGACTGCCCAACGTCGGCAAGAGCACGCTATTCAATGCCCTGACCAAGGCAGGCATTGCGGCAGAAAACTATCCTTTCTGCACCATTGAGCCCAACACGGGCATCGTCGAGCTTCCCGATGCGCGGCTCGCTCAGCTCGCCAAGATCGTCAGCCCCGAACGGATTCTCCCCGCTACCGTCGAGTTCGTGGATATCGCAGGGCTGGTCGCCGGCGCGAGCAAGGGCGAAGGCCTGGGCAACCAGTTCCTCGCCAACATTCGCGAGACGGACGCCATTGTGAATGTCGTGCGGTGCTTCGAGGACGAGAATGTGGTCCACGTGAACGGCCGTGTTGACCCGCTCGCAGATATCGAGACGATTCAGACCGAGCTGGCGCTGGCCGACCTCGCAGGGGTTGAGAAGCAGCTGCTCAAGGTTCAGAAGCTTGCCCGGTCCGGGGACAAGGAGGCCGCGAGGGTGGTGACCGTCCTCGAGAAGTGCCAGGCCCAGCTCGACCAGGCCAGGCCGATCCGCGCCCTGGGCCTCGACCCCGAGGAGTCCGCCCTCATTCGGCCCTTCTTCTTCATCACGGCCAAGCCAGCGATGTACGTCGCGAATGTCTCGGAGTCTGGCTTTTCCAATAATCCCCACCTAGACCGGCTGACTGCGTTCGCAGCCAGCCAGGGCGCGCCCGTCGTTGCCATCTGCGCTGCCATTGAGGCCGAGATCGCCGACATGCCCGACGAGGATAAGGCGGTGTTTCTGGCCGACATGGGCATGGAGGAGCCTGGGCTCAACCGGCTCATTCGCGCAGCCTTCGGGCTGCTGGGCCTTCAGACCTACTTCACGGCAGGGGTCAAGGAGGTGCGCGCATGGACGGTTCCCGTTGGCTCGACCGCCCCGCAGGCTGCGGGGGTGATTCACACGGACTTTGAACGAGGCTTCATTCGGGCCGAGGTCATTGGGTTTGACGACTACATCGCCTGTCAGGGCGAGCAGCGGGCCAAGGAGTCGGGAAAGATGCGGCTAGAGGGCAAGGAGTACATCGTCAAGGACGGCGATGTCATGCACTTTCGCTTCAACGTCTAGGCAGGCTGGGCCACCAGGCTGCCCTTGATCTTTTTCAGGGCAGCAGACTCGATCTGTCGAATGCGCTCGGCAGAGACGCCGTACTCCTCTGCGAGCTCGTGGAGGGTGGGGCCCCTGTCGTCCTCATCGCGAAGCCAGCGCGCCATCACAATCGCACGACTCCGGTCATCGAGTGAGGCCAGCGCGCGCTGCACGGAGGCCTGGGCCAGCGCGGTCTCCTGAGCCGCCTCGACCAGTTCGGAGGGGTCCGCATGGTCGGCCGCGAGGATCGCGATGGGGCCAATCGATTCATCCGAGTCGTCTGGCCGCGTCTCCAGCGGGGTATCCCCGCCAGAGAGGCGTCGGTCCATCTCAAGGACCTCCTCAGGACTGACCGACAGGGCCTGGGCAATGGTCTTTGCCTGTTCCTGAGTCACCGCCCGTTCCGCGCCAAGGGCACGCTTGAGGGACCGCAGGTTGAAAAAGAGCTTTCGCTGGGCCTTCGTCGTGGCAACCTTCACCATCTGCCAGTTTTTCAGAATGTAGTCGTGGATCTCGGCCTTGATCCAGTGCAGGGCATAGGAGACAAGCCGGACGCCTTGCGTGGGGTCAAAACGCTTCACGGCCTTCATGAGCCCGACGTTGCCCTCCTGAATGAGGTCAGCCTGGGGGAGGCCGTAGCCGAGGTACTGCCGAGACACTGCCACCACGAGTCGCAGGTGCGACAGAACGAGCTCCTTGGCAGCCTCGAGGTCATCCTGCGCGCGATAGCGCAGCGCGAGCAGCTGTTCACGCTCGGCGGTCAGCAGGGGCATCTGGTGCACGAGACGCAGGTAGGCCTCCAGATTTGCACCGGGAGAGAGTTGGCTGAGGATGAGGGCGTTCGGGGCTGCTGTCATGAGAAACCTCCAGTACACAATTTTAGCACTCTAAGTGTCAGAGTGCTAAAACACAAAAAGTTCCTCAAATATGTCCTACCATCAGCCCTTCATTTTGAAAGGCCTGCGCCCATGAAGTTTCGCTTCCCCATCGTGATCATTGACGAAGACTTTCGCTCGGAGAACACCTCCGGACTGGGGGTCCGCGCCCTCGCAGAGGCCCTTGAGAAGGAGGGCATGGAGGTGCTAGGCGTGACCAGCTATGGGGACCTGGCCCAGTTTGCCCAACAGCAGTCCCGCGCCTCCGCCTTTGTCCTGTCAATTGACGACGAGGAGTTTGGCGCGGGCTCGCCCGAGGAGGTCACGCGTGCGCTCAAGAGCCTGCGAGCCTTCGTGGGAGAGATCCGGTTTCGCAATGCTGAGATCCCCATTTATCTCTATGGAGAGACCCGGACCTCCCGCCACATTCCCAACGATGTCCTTCGCGAGCTCCATGGCTTTATTCACATGTTTGAGGACACGCCCGAGTTCGTCGCGCGGCACATCATTCGCGAGGCAAAGTCGTACCTGGACTCCCTTGCCCCCCCCTTCTTCCGTGCGCTGCTGCACTACGCGCAGGACGGCTCGTATTCCTGGCACTGCCCAGGCCACTCGGGCGGTGTGGCCTTTCTGAAGTCGCCAGTGGGCCAGATGTTTCACCAGTTTTTTGGCGAGAACATGCTGAGGGCAGATGTCTGCAACGCGGTCGATGAGCTTGGCCAGCTGCTAGACCACACTGGCCCTGTCGCGGCATCGGAGCGCAATGCCGCCCGCATCTGTCATGCGGACCACTGCTTCTTCGTGACCAACGGGACCTCCACCTCGAACAAGGTGGTCTGGCATGCATCCGTGGCGCCGGGCGACATTGTGGTGGTCGATCGAAACTGCCACAAGAGTGTGCTGCATGCCATCACCATGACCGGCGCGATCCCGGTCTTTCTCATGCCAACGCGAAATCACCTGGGCATCATTGGGCCCATTCCCCTCAGTGAGTTTCAGCCCGAGACGATTGAGGCCAAGATCATGGCCAACCCCTTTGCGCGAGAGTCCTGGGAGAAGGCAAAGGCCAAGGGGGTCGCCAGGCCGCGCATTCTTACGATTACCCAGAGTACCTATGACGGCGTGCTCTACAACGTGGAAATGATCAAGGACGTGCTGGGCGACAGCATCGATACGCTGCACTTTGACGAGGCCTGGCTGCCCCACGCCACCTTCCACGACTTCTACAAGAACATGCATGCCATCGGCCGCGACCGGCCGCGGCCACACGACCCGATCGTCTTCTCGACACAGTCCACGCACAAGCTGTTGGCGGGGCTGTCGCAGGCCTCGCAGATCCTGGTGCAGGAGTCTGAGACCCGCAAGCTCGATCGAGACCTCTTCAACGAGGCCTACCTTATGCACACCTCGACCAGCCCGCAGTACGCCATCATCGCCTCGCTCGATGTGGCAGCCGCCATGATGGAGCCCCCAGGCGGCACAGCCCTGGTCGAAGAGAGTATCGTTGAGGCCCTGGACTTTCGCCGGGCCATGCGCAAGGTCGAGGCGGAGTTTGGTGATCAAGACTGGTGGTTTAAGGTCTGGGGCCCCGCTGAGTTCCAGGCTGACAGCGACGGGATGGCCCATCGCGAGCAGTGGGAGCTCAAGCCGAACGACGAGTGGCACGGCTTCGGTCCGCTGGAGCCCGGCTTCAACATGCTGGACCCCATCAAATCGACCGTCGTGACCCCTGGCCTAAACATTCGCGGTGAGTTTGCCGAGCGGGGCATCCCCGCATCGGTGGTCGCAAAGTACCTCGCGGAACACGGCGTCATCATCGAGAAGACCGGCCTCTACTCCTTCTTCATCATGTTCACCATCGGCATCACCAAGGGCCGCTGGAACACGATGCTCACGGCGCTTCAGCAGTTCAAGGACGACTACGACAAGAACCAGCCGATGTGGCGGGTCATTCCGGAGTTCTGCTCAAAGTTTCCGCAGTACGAGCGCGTGGGCCTGCGGGACCTCTGCCAACAGCTCCATGAGTCATACAAGGCGCACGACATCGCTCGGCTCACCACCGAGATGTACACGTCCAACATGGAGCCCGCAATGAAGCCCGCCAAGGCCTTCTCCTGCGTGGCGCACCGCATGACCGAGCGCGTGGGCATTGACCACCTAGAGGGGCGCATTACCACCAGCCTGCTCACCCCCTACCCACCCGGAATTCCACTGCTCATTCCGGGGGAACGGTTTAACAAGACCATCGTGGGCTACCTGCAGTTTGCACGCGACTTCAACGCGAGGTTCCCGGGGTTTGAGGCCGACATTCACGGACTCGTCGTCCAGGAGGGGCCGTCCGGGCTCGAGTACTACGTCGACTGCGTGGCAAGCGAGAGCCTCTAGCCGCGG
>Ga0315905_10002885_pt1 | contig 17931 bp, 13 predicted proteins | sample LakEriMetagenome_5_FD_203522 | JGI IMG/M metagenome (GOLD analysis project Ga0315905, IMG submission 203522) | Freshwater fungal communities from buoy surface, Lake Erie, Ohio, United States - Buoy 4 MA121 | ecosystem: Environmental > Aquatic > Freshwater > Lake | place: USA: Lake Erie, Ohio... | reverse complement strand
AAGAAGCCTCGGGGGTGACGAGCAGGCGACTCTCCGACTGGGCCATCACTCAGACAGGAGCGCATCTTCTCAGCCCCCACGGCTGGCTGCGCTTGTCTTCCGGAGGCAGGGCCGAGGCCAAGGAAATCGTTGAGAGGGATGAAGTCCTGTACTTTTCGCTACGTGTGTGCTCCACGGATGCCCCGCTTCCCGAGCTGCGCGAGGAAAGACGCGCGGAACACGCGCTCAGCGCATTTGCTGGCCTTGAGCGCGGCGAGCAGGGCACCACGTCCTACTCTCGCTTCGGCCTAGCGTTAGTATCGACGATTCCCTCGGGCACGACGGCGCAAAGCAGGTGCTCCCTCCTCCTTGTGCGAGAAGGCCCCAGCATCCAGCGCCCAACGCTTAGCCCCACCATGGAACCATACAGCAAAAGTGCGCACCCTGGCGACGAGGGCGTGACATATGAAAAGGTGGAGTTGGGGAAGCTCGAGGAGGGGCTGTGGTACTCGATAGAGATGAGGGTGGCACCGCTCAAAGGGGGCAAGGGCAGCGCAGAATGCATGCGCGTGGACGTATTTTGTGGGCGTGGAGGAGGCGGGCTGAGCGGCCACGGACTGAGCGAGTGCATATGCTCGCATCAGTCTATGGTGTGCGCCCAAGATGGATACGAAGGCAACGCCCACACCTCGTGGTCGCCAACCGCCCAAGTCCACCGGGGAGGAGTAGTAGAACTCGACGATTGGGTCCTGCGGCGGGGACGCCCTTCCCCCCCCGCGCCTTCTGCAGCGGGTGTCAATTCTGTTGCGAGAGCATCTGCCAAAGGTAGTGAGGCCAGGTGTGAGGCCATGTGCAACATGATTCCGCTGGATACTGTTCGCTGCGCGGGGTATGACTCAGTATTTATTCCTCGGCTGATCACGCGCCTCAACGACGCCAAGCTCAAGAGCATTTGCAAGATTGGCTCGCTCTCTAGTGCGAAAGCGTCGTCGGTGTCGATAGACACCTCTCTGCGCCAGATAGTGGCTTCCCTTGCCCAAATTTCGAATGCCAGCTCCGAAGCGGCCGGAGACGACAAAGAATCCGCTCAGTTGCCGGAGGAAGGCAAACAATTCCGTGTGGGCGGAGCCTCAATGGGCTGCAAATGCAGCGAATGTGTCAGCGCCGTGGAGGAGGCGGCCAAGGTGCATGCTACTTGGAACAAAGAAGACCTGCCCAAGTTCAAGAGACTGCCGGCTGACGTGCAGAAAGAGCTGAACCCAAGTGCAATTGCCCACTACGACCACTACGTCATTCACGACAATCGTCAAGCTCTTCCACGTTACCTTATCAACTTCATTGTCAAGGCGCTACCGCCGCCAGTACCATCGCCGCCACCGCCATGCTGGATGTGCTCCGACCCGCCAGATTGCATAGTGCCCTCGCAGACCAAGGTTCTCCTGCACCTGACCGAGCAGCCAGTTCCTATGTGCTTCGCGTGCGCTTCGAAATCTGCAGTGCCATCGCCGCCGGAGATACTGGCGCCCGCTACGGAAGAAGTGCTTGACTCTTCGGGGTCTCGCGCCCTGGTGCTCCTTTGGAGTGAGCCAACGTGTCCTGCGCCCATTGAGATGTATTTGCTTCAGGTCGCTTGTCTGCCGCCGGGCACTGAGGACCCAAAGGACGCCGAGACGTGGCAAGACCTCTTTCAACACTTTTCTCAGCGAACGTTGACTATATCGCCTTCTCTTCCCAACGCTTCTCCTGAGCCCGATACGCATGGATTGCTGGGCGTCGAAGCAAATAAAGACAAAGGCAGCAAGGACCACGTGACTCTTAAACCAGGACCTTATTGTTTTCGAGCACGGGCGCGGAGTGCTGCGGGCTGGAGCGACTGGAGCAAACAGGTCTTCAGGAGAATTCACAGCTCGCGTGGGACGTGTGGCGACAAGAGTTTGTTCTCATCGTCTCGCAAGACCACAAAGCTCCTGATCGATGTTGACGTATGGGCAGCATCCTCGACAACGGTTCTTAATGACGCGCCCTTGAATCGAGACATCGGCTCTCCAGGCTCGTGCTCATCGGAAGAATCTGACGACTCATGCTTGGTGGGATCCATCTCCACAGACAACACTGTCCAATACGCCGCAGCCTGGCATCCTCTTGAAAAGAGCCTGTGGTTCAAGACTAGCGTGAAGTCCTCAGAAGTGCTTGTGCACAGTAACAAAGGCCGCCACCTTCGCACTGAGAATCTGCCTTGTCCAGCTATATGCCTCAGCTTCTCATGTGATGGTTGCCTTTATGTAGGCAGCGGCCTCGATTACTTTGCCAAACTCGACACACATCTGAGCATTATATGGAAGGTGGCATACACTGACGGGCCCTGCGCCAGAGGTGTCGCCGCTCAGAGGCTAGTGCAGGCGGATGGGACCTCGGACAGCGACCGCGTCTTTGCAGCGTTTAATTCTGGCCCCATCCTGGAGCTGAATGGCGATAGTGGGTCTAAGGTGCGCGTAATTGTTGTCAAGCCAAACTTCAACATGGCCTTGAGTTTGGCTGTGGTGTGCCCAGGAGTCATCGCAGTTTCAGATAGTGGGCGCATATTCCTTATCAGCAGCAAGAATGGCGAATGGCTACGGCAGGTCGCCGCTGGCTATCTAAATGCCGCACTGGCCTTTGATGGATCACAGCTGCTGGTGGCACCGGCCAACTCTCAAGTCTGGCACAAGTTCAAGCTAGCACCGCCTTATAACTCATGCGGGCACGTGCTTGCCTTGTAGACACAGAAATGGACGAGAGATAGCTAGAGAGTGAGCGAGCGAGGGAGCTCTATATCTGTGTTCTCTTCATTTGATTTTTTATTATTTACTGCGCAAGAATGCGATATCACATTCAAGGATATTCAGAGAGGAGTGTTTCATAGACAGGGCTCTCTGGCTGCAGTTGGGTTATCCTCCAGTTTCTTTTCCATCCCGCAATTTCCCTCACATGATAGAGCCTTGTGGGTGAAGTGATGCTTTATCTACAAACTTACCAAAGGGCTTTTTTTGAACTCTGCGATCTCTTTACTGTTTCTTGGTGGGAACGTTGCGACCGGGAATGCTCGACTGGAAAAAGGTCATAAGCGCAGTGTCAGGAGCAAATTTTGACCGTTAACGCACATTGCAGAGTAGTATGAATATGTGTAATAACGATGTCGGTAAGAAATTTACGAAGAAAAAAGGCACTCTGACGAGCGTCACATTTTATTTTGCTTCATAAGCTTCATGGGTATATACTCCCCCCTTACCGACATTGTTATTCTACATTTCGTTTATGTCAATGAAACCAACCCTTACACCCCCCTTGTATCCATTTCTCATATCCAAATCTGTTATCAACTTTTGCAAACCCACCCAACTGGAGAAAAACGTTATCAGCTTTTGCAACCCACCCATTCACCCTAAAGACTTCGTCTATGAAACCTTTGGTTTTACCTTAAACTCACCCTTTAACGATCTATTAATCTTTACATTCTATTCAGATCAATTAGTAATAGATGTTGAAACAGGTATAGCAACTAAATAAATTTTAAAATATTGCTAACATAATAAGATTATATGCTTTTGACCATGGGTTGAAGTCTGTTAAGGTTTTTGGTATTGGTTAAACTTTCATACATTCAACAATCATCACCCAGAAAGCTCGCGCTTGCTTGCTTCAAGCAACAGACAGAAGGGTTAAAGGGTGGGTTTAAGGTAAAAACCAAAAGGTTTTTATAAAGACCAAATCAAGTCTTTAGGGTGGATGGGTGGGTTGCAAGTGTTGATAACGTTTTTCTCCGGTTGGGTGGTTTTGCAAAAGTTGATATAACAAATTTGAATATGAGAAATGGATACCCGGGGGGTGTAAGGGTTGGTTTCATTAATATAAATGGTTTCATTAATATAAACGATTTGTAGAATAACGATGTCGGTGAGCGGGGAGTATACGCCCATGAAGCTTATGAAGCAAAATAAAGGGTGGCGCTCGTTAGAGTGCCTTTTTACTTCATAGATTTCTTACCGACATCGTTATTATACATATCTATACTACTTTGCAGTGTAGATCTACAATATCATGCGAAATAACGAAGTAGTGAGAATCATTTAACGTTTTCAGAGACACAATAGATGCCGAGCATTAGCACTCGCAAACCCCAGACGCAAAGCATACACAGAGACACTACTGTGATCATGTGGAGCATGACAACCTTGGCTAGGCATATTGGCATTTTCGCGATGAGCCTGGGAGATACTGTGCTCTACTGAAGTGAATTTGCGCTCCATCGTGTCGATTAGGTGTTCAAGCTGTGAGCGCGTAAGAAGTTGTGTTAAGGAGGAGAAAGAGGCAGGTGCAACGAAAGAGCAAAGGGGCAGCAAAAGGGAGCACAGGCAGGGAGTGATGCAGAATGAAGCAAGTGTCACCCGGCTCGTTAGATGATGTTCAGTTGTCTCCAATTGCCTCCGAACCAGGTTTATCTGGTTTTCACCAGATTCGACTTCCAAGAATCTGGCTTGAGCACGCTGCATGTAGGCCTTGCAAGTTTCTAAATTCCGAAAATCATCAGCTGATACCTCTGGCACGTTGTGTATGCTCCCGCTCCTCGAGATATAAATGTCCAGGAGCTTTGTAAAGCTGCACCCGACGAACCGCTCTTTCATGGATGGGTAGATTCGGGCAAAATTGACGAGGTCCCAGCTTATGACAATCAAGTTGAAAAATGGAGGGGCGCCAAGACAGGTGCGGGAGAACTCCTTTATGCGGGAATACTGCTCGATCATGCTCTGCCCTCTGGACTGATCCCTGATTCTTTGATAAGTACCTGACATCAGAGCTATTAGCAGGTTGACAAGGACGACATTGAGAATCACGAAGGCAATGAGCGCGACAAAAATAGCCAACGTGTTTGTCATTTCCTCCAGAGCAATCTGCCCAAAGCCAGCCCACACGCTTCGAAGAAGCCACCAAAACGGTAAACACTCATAATACAAGTAGCTTTCTGCGGGCGCTGACGGCAAAACATCGCCTTCTGGTTTGACCATCGTGAGATTCACGCCAGTGACATGGCAGTTGTCTTGAACCCCGCGAACGTCGCCGCAGCTCACAAGGGCCACGCCAAATGCCAGACTAATGGTAAGATATACACATCCCCAATAAAGAATATCATGCAACATTCTGTGGAAAACGATTACGAGCAAACAAAGGTCATGATTCACGGTGGTCAAGATCCTCAGGAGTTTGAGACACAGGAAGAAAAGCGAAATCCCGTAATGGAACTTCCACCAAGTCACGCCTGAAAAGTGGTTGGCATACTCGATGCCCAGTATCGAGCCCTCAGGGTCGTGCGCATTGCTTTTCTCCCACTTCGGGAACCCAGGCTCATTATTTCTTAGAGCCATCCCGTACAAGAAAAAGAGAAGCTGCAATATGTCGACAACAGTCCAAAAGCTCGTAATAATTGCCAGAAACGAAAACCCTGCAATTGAAAATTCAATGGCCTCTCGGAGCAAACACGAGACACAGTAAACCAGAATGATATTTTCAATGTTCTCCGAGACAAAACCTTGTTCTGCTGGCCGGACATTCGGGTAGTTCAAGTACAGATGCTGGTACATGAAAAGCACGGTGATTAGCATCTGGATGACAGCATTCGAGTAGTACAAAACCCTTGGTACCCTGCTCACGAGGCGTGTTGTGCATAAGAATGCACACGCGTAAGTCTGCATCTAAAAGGACAGAACAGGGCACAGGATGCAATCGAAATAAAACATGGTCATTTTTTTCAAACTTTTGCGGTGTCACCTCCAGAAAAGTCTCCATCGCTCCAGTTTCGTCAACGTGGGCTCCCACAGCTGATTCAGTTGAGCATCCGACATTTTAAGCTTGAAGTGAGGGTCTGTATCCAACTTATGCATCCAGCGCATTGCTTTCTTTGTTTTGGAGTCCATGATTGAATTCATGTCGACACGCACCTGAGGTTGTACTAAGTCAGGCTTGCCTACACCACGCACTCAAATGGAAATAAAGAACCTCTAAGAGATTTGATAGATGCGCATGCAAACATTTGCAAGAATGAACCTTTGCTGCGGCTTCCAGCAGACGGGAGAATACAGTGTTTTGATCTTCAACCCCCTCTTCCTTTGTAGCATTAACGATGTGCTCGAAAGATTTAGCAGTGGAGCTGTTGGTTGGGGGTATAGGCTTCGGTGTAGGGAGTCTCGTCATGGGCGCAGGCTCCGGTTCGATCTGCCCACGACAGCGCCTTGCCCCCAGGTTCTTCATGTTTTGACCTATCATCTCCATCTGCTTCAGACCGGACACGAGCACACTAGTCTTACTGTTCTGCCTTGAGGGGTCGTCTTCTTCTGGTCTGGAAGCTTTGTACTTCTTGTAAAAGTCCTTAAGTATCTCATTTTCTGGACAGAGGTGAGCGCAAAGTTAGTGATCCTGAAAATGAGCAGGCCGGCACAAACTGTTCTCTAAAATTGTGCTCAGCTTCATTACTGGTTCAGCCCACAGACATCTTGAGAACCTTCTGGATTGAAGGGGAAGCCTGGTGGACACCTGCGCCTCTGTGTTGAAGCCCTCGCGAACTCACTGCGTGGTGGGGGGCTGAAATTGAACATATCTGGAAAAACGACGATGGCAAGGCCCCCAGTGAGGATGTTCAAAATTATTTTCACGTCGATCCAACCATCGCCATGGGGTGAAAGGTCGCCGGTTTCGAGGTCATCCATTGCTTCCTTGCAGCAATGCTATGTACACGCGAATGTGTCATGAGTTACAGCGCGCAACGATAGATTCACATGCATGCAACGCCACGAGATTATACCTCCAAAAATCTGTGGCATTCGGCTTCCATGACAAGGTCTAACAGCGACATGCCCCTCCAAACGATGAGTGGGAGGTCCATCGTTAGCTGGGCAAAAGTCCTGTCGTCTTGAAGAGCTTGCTTTTGGACACCAATCGCTAGGTCCTCGAAATGTTCTGCGTTGCGTCTCATGGATTCTCTCGCCATTAGGCCAACAGCATTACTCTTCGCCATTTTCCGTAACAGGCAAGCAGCCGTGATGGCGCTGCGAACGGGAAATTCACAGTGCACCCAAAGCAGCGTCGCCATTTCCCTCCGATCCAACAATACGTTCCTGATACACGAACGAATTAAAGTCAGTCCAAAACGTTTTACTGCGGCACGTGAGAGACAGAGTGATCACAAAAGTACCAGAGAAAGAGGTCAAACTCGGCTTTCTGTATACCAAATTTGTACCGGAAGCTGTCGCCTAGCATTGTGCTGTAAAGCGCCTGCAGAATAAGGAGTTTTCTGCATGATTTCATGTCCCTCAACATTTCAAACCCTTCGTCATCGTGGCCGCCTTTGGGCCTCTTGCTGTTCACTACAGTTTCATTGCGATGCTGCTTGACCAGCATCGATTGCGCAGTGAGAATTTGATACAATTGGGTGCGCTGGAGCTCACCTACAGGCTCAAGGATATCACCTAGGCGCTTCAATGTCAGTCTCCGGTCGAAGCTTTTTGTGTGGCCTGATGGAAAACTCATTTGAAGAAAATTCTTAGCGCTAAAAACCCCCTGGCTCATTTCTGTGATCTTGTTGGCCTCCTCCAGGCTCTCCTTTTGATCGGCCAAGAGCTCTTTCGCATGCTCTACATGACTGTCTTCGTTCGCTATCTTGAACAAAGACCCCCAGCAAGAGCGAGATCGTTTAGGTGCACTTTCGCCTGAATGTGAACGTGTTCCCATCATGTGCATAGAAGAATCTCTGACGAGCTGCATCATTTCATGGACTTCCTCAGATGGGTACACAGTCGGCACACCTGAGGGAAAACAAGAGTTTCGTCCATAAATCAGAAAACATATAAGATAACATCTGTGGATTAGATGATGGGCTCACAGACTGGCATGGATGTCGAGGCAACAAGAGCAATGGGACCTACCGAATTGATCGAAGGTCGCGCCCATTTCGTACAGCACTTGTACGGCCGCCACCTGATTGCGAGCGATGGCCTCGATCATAGCGGTTTCAAGAACATTTCTGCGCTCTTGGGGCAGGCGTAGGCAGGTCTTGTTTAGAATGTCCTTCATAACCTCAATATTCTGCCACTTGAGGGCACATGATAGTTTTTTCCCAAGAGTTTCTTGATCATCAATGGCTGGGTGGCCAAAGCCATTCACGAGGCAATTCAGGAGGCAGGCTTTGAAGTCCGGTGCATTTTGATTAATCGGATACAACTCGTAAACCCAGCACTTGTTCTCTGCCACTGCAGTCAACACTTTCAGGATCGTTTCGACTGCGCCGTTTTGAGGCAATCCATATCTCTTCAGCAGATTACGAGCAGCCTCTGTGACATTACTTCCTTTCTCAACAAGGTCGCCTTGACCCTCATACAGTCGACTGTAACTCCTCCTGAAAGGGTCTCGTTTGAGCCTCCCGTCATCCTGGCATGATTCATCTTGCATGGGCTCTTCACAGTCTACAGGGTAACCAGGGCGACCTTGCACGATGATTGATGTCGTCTGCAGGTTTAGGGGAAGATGCTCGTCGCTGTTGATATTGCAGAAAAGACCCTCTCTATCGCACAATGCCCGAATCATCTTGATCTCTGTTGCATTGAGAACGGGTGTGAAATTCTCTCTCTCTTTCGGCGTCTGATTGTAAAAATTTCGCTCCATAGATCGTGCTCGTTTCGCATACTTGAGAATCCACTCCTTGACTTGAAGCAGGCTACTCTGTGTGCTCCTCATTTCAAGGTCTCGGATAGCCCTGTCAAGTTCAGCAATGTCTTCAAGGTCCTGATTACATTGCCGAATCTTGCTCAAAAGATCGATCATGCCTGAGTACTTGAAGCACTGGTGTTCCTGACTGTCGGGATCGTCAACGAGATCAGAAGCTCCAAAGCCATCGGAGTCTGCCTTCAATCCACAGAGCTCAAAGAAGGCGTACATATGCTGTTGGTTGACATCAAACAGGGCCGGTTGCACATACATTTCGTGGTCGGGGCCATATCGCAACAAGGCAGCGTCTGCAATCAAATCGGCTGCTTGACCACTCCCTTTCACCAGCAGTGCCTGCGCATCGCCCACTGTCATCGTACGCCCTGTGAGCTCAGGTAGACAGGCGCGCAGCAAGGGAGGACAGACAAACTACCGGTGTCCCATGTTTGACTGCATCGAAGATTGTACTCACTGAGCCAACTCCTCCTTGAATGCAGATGGATACAATATTAGCACCGCTGAAATCCGATTTGCTGTTTGGTTTCTTCATGCGCACACCATGCCAGCCCATTTTCATTTCGAGCATCGATTCCACAAGATGCTCCTCCTGTTGCCGTGCCGTCCAGCCCGATTCGTATGGTCGGATAGTCATGTCGTAGTGGTTGAAGGGTGGAAATCTGTAGGCAACATTCGACTCCAGGTTTGCTCGTAGCGCAATCTCCTTCCCAAACTCTTCAAAGTATTTGGGGTTCTGACTTGCTGGTTTTGCTGAATCAACCAAGATAAAGTGCGAGTGGTTGCAGTCCTGAAAGTGCAAACGAGTCAGTGTATCCCATTTTCCCATTTTCGGGGGTAGACATGATTGTCGGGCATTTTACCCAATTTTGCATTAAACTCTCGCATTTTCGCCTGCTTTAATGCCGCAGACCTCTCACTGGGCGCAAGTGGGGAAGGGCCTTGCAGATAGAGGAAGCAGAGACCAGCAGCACAGCAACCCAGCAAAACATGTGCTGACTTACCAGACCAGGCGGCGCCGCGCTTGCGCTAAAATGGTCACAGTCTTTGCTTATATCTGCATAGTTTCCTGTTGTACTGTCTCCCTCTTCATCACCCTCCGCTAAACTTCGCTCAGTGCGCGCCTTCAAGACAGATCCTCCTTTGACCACACCAAGAACGGCCACTCCGATGAGAGGGGCATCTGGGTTGTACCTTGCTCGCGCCTCACCCACATATTTCATCACTCCTCTGTCAGTGCCCCCCGTAAAGAACCACGGGCTGAGTCCTCGGGTTCCCTCCATCATGCCCTTGAAAATCTTTTCCTTTTCCTCCGAATTGAGGTCGAGAGCTCCTGCCCCTCCTGTGACTGAAATGAGGATTTTCGGCTGGTACAAATTCCACTTGCGCACCATAAAATGCTTAATCAGGTTCAAGTTCAGCGTTCCGGCACTGCTGCTCGCAATAAGATAGTGCGCAGGCTCCCGCACCTTAGCGCCCAATGCGTCACCATGCCAGTGAAAGCTTCCGCACCAGCACCCACCCCTTGGCTTTGACGTGACTTCGAACTTGAGGTCGTCCCGGTCCACTTTGCCATAGCCGCCGTTGGTCTTCAAGATGAAAGTCGTAATATCCTCCTTGCTGGGTTTCTGGAGGGGTTCCCACGGCAGCTTTCCCAGTGTGCGCCTGATTTCCCGCGTCAAGTTCATGACTCGATAGAGCGCCCGCCGAGTGGGCTTCATGGACTCCCACTCCAGCCGGTCGCGCTGCGAGAGCTTCATGCGCGACTCTGGATCGGGCTTTACCGCCTTGTCGAACGCGACCTCTCCCCCAAAAACCACAATGGGCGCATTCTGGATGGGCTCCAGGGCGCCCCGCGGGGCGTGGCTTCTGGGCGAGCCCGGGTCGGCGGTCGGTAACGTCGCAGGCTGCCCGTGCGCAGGCTGCCCGGGCTGCCCGGGCACCGCCCCCGCCCTCATCTGCGCCGCAATGGCCGTGGAGCCATCGCGCAGCGCCGCCAGCAGATCGGCTGCCTCGTACGTCGGCAGCCGCTGCAGCAGATCGCGCGCCTCGGACACGAGCGCGCTCGCTAACTCGTCCTCTTGTTTCGCCTCGTCCATCGCCATCTAAAAATGACTGTTCCGTTAATTAAAAACTGCGCATTTTTTCACCCGCACTCCGGATGACGTCGGCCATGACCGAGACAGTGGAGAGGGCAAAGGAGCTGCTGGCGCAGCCGCACAAGCAGTTTGACTTGGGCGCGAAGAACGTCGCCGCGGCAGTGGCCCTGCTGAAGGAGCAGCTGCCGAAGCAGCCGACGCTCCCTTCGTTCTGGTTGACGCTGTCGGATGCCCAGATGATGCAGGGCAAGCTCTCTGACGGCAGGGACAGCATCGCCCGGTGCCTGTCGTTCCTGTATCCAAACGGCTTTGCTGTGAAGACGGAGCACGGCGTGCAGCGGCGACCCAAGAGCGTGGCGACGAGCGGCGCCCCCGACCCGTTCTCTTTGCTCAGCGCGCCCTTCTCGCGGACCACCTTCGACAGGGTGCTGGCGAGCTACAGGGGGTTGGCGGCGCGCGCGATACTCGACCGTCGATTGCGCTTTTACATCTTCAACATGCTCAAGGCAGCCGATGACCTCGCTGGCGCCTACGAGTGGCTGGACTGCAAGGATTTGGACGACGAGTTTCTGGCAAGCTACGTGCGGTGCGTTGACCCGGCACCAGCGCGGGCCCCTGCGAGCATGCGCCGAGTCTTCACAGACGCAACGCCACGGGAGATGGTCATCATCACTTCGTGATGCCAGGAGTTGTGCCGCGGCACCGTGCGGTGCTGCTGCACCGCCTGGGGCTGCCCAGAACGGAGGTCCGGGCCTTCCGGGCGGGTAGTATGTGAATTGTGGCATGCGCGATGTGAGTGCACACTTGCGCTCTGTGTATGCACCCTGCACACCCTGCACCTTGAACCATGCCCAGCCTGCATCCTGGCAAACCTGCACTCGTAACCCTGGCGCGGTACCCTGGCGCGGCAACCTGGCGACAGCGTGGCGCCAGAGACAGCGAGGTTTGCCAGGATGGGGATTTTTGGCCGGTGTGGCTGACGGAGGGGACCGTAACAAACTGGGTCATGGGCGGGCTGTCATCTTTATCAAAAGACGTAATCTAAAGGCTTGATACTACTGTCTTGACAGGGAGTATCACAAACGCGACTACTTTGACTACAAAGTCCGCGCGTGGTTCCAGACACGATTTTTCAAACGTGTTGCTGGGAGCAGTCCGCTCGAGGCCAAGCTTGAGGTTCTCTATTTCACGTGTCTTCTCAACGATGCTGCCGAAAATGAGGAGGATGCAAACAGAGCCATGGAAAACGAGGCTGTAGAGTTCGAAGACGAAGCGCCGGACAGATGGACAGACGAGGACGCTGTGTATTTTGAGATTAACAAGGAGACACAGATGTGGCGAGTTTTTCGGGCCATGCTGCTGCGGATGGAGGGCAAGCTGGAAATGGCGAAAGCTGAATTCGACATGGCGATCGCATCAGCTCATGTCGTAACTGTAACGATGGCTGCCAAGTTGGGATTGGCACACATAAATCTCGAGCAACTCCAGCCGCAGCAGGCTTTTGACATCTACGAGCAGCTTCACAACGACATCAAAGCAGCAAAGGGCAGTCTCTTGATCTCAGACTCAGAGCCAGTCTGCTTCTGTCCCGCCTCCATTGAGTCAGACGCTTGCTCTGGGGCTGCGCAGAGCCTGCGCCATCTGGGAAATGCCGACGCCCACGAAATGTTTGGTCTGGCGTTGCAGGCTGATCCCATGTGTGGCGATGCGCTGTGGCAGAGTGTTCTGTGCAATTGCAAACGTAATTCTTTGAGTACTGCGAAGGCTGCGCTTGAGCTCTTGCTGAAAGCGCGCAGGTGGGACGACCTTGAAGTTCCACAATTGCACAACATTGTGGCTGCTGGGCCGCAATTGCGCACGACTGAGATGGCCTTAGACTATCTTCGTCCTTCTCCTGCAGCCGTTGATCGTGGCAAGCTCGTCAAGAGCAACGAGGGTAAGTGGAGGGGTGTTCTGCAAATGTTGGGATCGGGGGATAACGATGCATTGTGGTTTCACCTATTTGCATTCATTGGACAAAAGCGAGCTGCCGAGGCCAACGAGGCTGTGTCAATTTTGATGGCCTCGGACACCGTCTTGCCCGCTGTCTTAGATGTGACGGCATTCATGCAGAAGCATAAAATTCGCAAGGGAAGTGTCGAACCCGATCAAAGAGCACTGCTGGCTGACTTCCATGTATCCCTGGGAAATTGGTTTGACAAAAAGCTTGGCATGTCGGACGAGGCTTTTGCTGAGTATGCACTAGCATTGGAAATGCTTGACGAAAAGATTTTGAGCCACCGCAAAGTCTTGTGGAGATTGCTATGGAAGCGGCATAAGATTTTTCTACAAAGGGAAAGGACAGAAGCTGCGATTTTCAATATGCAAGAATGCATCAGAATCATTGCCACTGATTTTGCTCCGGTTGCACTGGTCAGCGATAAAAAACAGCAAGAAGTTAACGCCAAATATGCAAAATATAACTTTTTCCTCGGGACAATATATTTTAAGATGCAGCAAATAGACTTGTGCAGCCCCCTCTTTGATGAGGCCGTGAAGAGCGGAAAATACCACGCGGCAGCATTAGGATATCAGGGACTTTGCTTCGCCCAGTATGGACCTGCAAAGCACTCATCTGCAATGCATTTACTACGCGAGAGCCTGGCGCATGGAAGTGACACGCTCAGGGAAACGCGCACACTTCGATTTCAACTAGCCGCACTTCTTGCACACCAAGGTCCATTTCAAAGTCTTTCTGGGTCTATTGAGGAGTACAGCACAATTTTGGAAACAGCACCGGAGGACACGGAGGCTCTTTCCATGCGTGGGGGCGTGTATTTTATGGCTGAGCAAACAGAACTGGCAGTTGCTGACTTTTCTCACTGCATCGAGCTGCTACACTCTCAGCATTCTGACGACGATCGCTTACGTCATGCCTTGTACAGCCGTGCGCGTGCACTACAACGACTAGGTAAGTATCACGACGCAATCAAGGACTTTCAAACTCTTCAAGCGGCTGGCATGCAGACAACGGAGTTGATGGGAAATTATGCATCAGCGTACGAGTCGATAGGCGATTTTGACGAGGCTCTTTCCATATACGAGAAGATGATCACGATCACGGACAAAACTGATGCGGAGAAGTACCAGGCCATTCTGCACAGGCGTGCCGCACTATGCAGCGTTTGTAACCAACAAGAGCAGGCGTTGCGCGATCTCAACACCCTAGTACAACTGTGCCCGGAAGATGTCAAGGCGCGACATCAGCGGGGTAGCATGCTGTTTGCAAAGTACTCTGGTACAGACATTTCAGTATCAACGGAAACACGTCGTGAAGCTGTCACTCTTCTGCGCACAGCGCTAGAAGATTTTCAGCTCGTTCTAAAATTGCAGCCCGGTCATGTGAAAGCCAGACTCAGGAGGAAAGAAGTATGCAATGTGCTGAACGAGACGTTGCCCGACGACGATGCATTTGATGAGGACATGCAGAAGGTTGAAGCCGAGGAGCTGCATGTCATCGAGCCTGACCTTGTCATAGACTACGCTCTGAAAATGGCGGCAGATGTTCAAAGTGGCCAGCAGGGCTCGGGCCAGACCAGCTTTTTGCTTCTTCGTCTTTGGGGGGGAAAAAAAAATGCCCAGAATCGAGCTTCGTGGGAAGAGATCTCGTTTAAGATTCACGCTGATGGACGGTGTGAGGTCAAAGACGACATGTTTTACCTTGCTTCCAGCACCTGCGTCCGTGAGAACTTCAACAATGGACTCTTTTCCTTTCGCATGTGTTTCACTGCAAATCACAAAGCCGGTGTTTTTACGCTTGCCACCTCAAAATCACAGGTCCGAGATGACATCATCCGGTACTGGCACAGGTTCAAGGATCCAAACGTAGACCCTAAGGAGAGATTTGCGACTCCTATCCGATTGCTTGAGAAATTGTACAGCCTCAATAGTAAGCGTGTGGACACGCTCTTTCACGTTGCCAAGCTGCGTGAATACCAGCAGCAGTATAGTACAGCGAAAGTTATGTACCTTGCAGTCCTTGCAGGCCTTACGCTGGGTCAATCTGCGCAAGAAACAAGACAAGGCAGAGAGAATAGTGAAAAATTGGCACCGGCTGGACGCGGCGCCGAGACAGCGTTCAGCGCACCCGCCAGCCGATACGTCAAGGGGATAACAGAAGAAATGTGCAAACCGGTGCCTGGCAATACAGTCGCAAATCAAATAAAGGGGGAAGTGTTCTACCGGCTCGGAATCATGATGCTCGAGGATCCTTCTATTGCTGATTCTGAAAGGGCAAGGTTGGAAGTGGCAGTGTGGTATTTGCGTGTCTCGGTCAAAATTGATGCCAGTCAAAAGGATTCACAATTCAAATTGGGCATGCTGCTCCTCAGGGTAGAAGAGTTTCAGCATGCTGCCACGAGCTTCCGGGCTGTCACCAGAATAGCGCCTAAATCCGTGGAAGCATGGAATAATATGGGAGTTGCCCTGGACAGGGCTGGAGAGCCTAATGAATCTATGCAGGCATTTAAAGAGGCCACGGCGCTCAAGCCAGATTTTCAATCTGCAATATGCAACTTGTGCGTTCTCACTCTTCGCAATGAATTATGCAGATCGCCGGACCCGGTTCAATTGAGCACGGTGATTCGTCAACTGACAGAGGTTATTGACTCTGGCGATGACGCCCACCCCTGGCGTGCATTTGCCTATGGTTTGCGCGGACTGGCCTACCAGTTGAGGAATTCTACAAAGAGGGGCGTTCACGACGCTGATTTGGCCGTTGAGAACTATCTCACAGCTATTCATATGGATTCCCGCAATTTGCAGGGTCGCGTTGGCATTGTGTGCATCTATTTGGACCGGCAGGATCTTGGAGCAGCATGTCCACATCTGGAATGGTTGGTCAAGTCTCACCCCCGCAGCGACATCGTTAGCGAGCTCCTGGTGTGGAGCCGCAAAATTCGTCTAGTGTTCGAAGATCCGATCTCAATGTTTCTTCAGTGTCTCCACATGAATCCGTGCTTTTTGTCGCTCAGTCTTACTGGCACAAATGTGTGCATTGCACCTTTGCAAAACAGGAAGGCCATGTTGGATGCAATGCAATTTGAGTCCAGCAAGCAGTCCGATATAAATCCACGAGCTCACCGCAAGGATGGGCCTTGCATGTCTGTGTACCACTACACTCAGATGGCCTGCCTTAGCCTAGACGAGGGCATCATGCGACGTTGTCTTGCCCTGATGACGAAAGTGCTCGTGTTATTGCCTGCGAAGTGCTACGCCATCATATGCGCCCATGTCTTTCGATCCCTCGCCTTCGAGAAGAATGGTCAGATAGGTGATTTTGTTACTTGTCTTGTTGTACCCCGTGAACTGTTGTTGACGTAAGGAAGTCAAGTCGATTTTTCGCGACTCGTCTGACTGTGCGTAGAAACCTGTTAGAGTTGGCGGCCATAGATGCGGCGGCGGCACTGCACCATATGGGCCACCCACACGCGTTGCGTGCGCTTGAAGCGTCGAAGGGCAAAGGTGCTCATCGAGAAGCCTTAGGAAAGCTTCGTGAAGAGGCAGAGTCGGCAGCAAACCAGCTTCCTGAAAGCGAGCCGCGTGGGCAGCGCCCGCAGCGCCCTGACTTGCAGAGTGATCACAAGTCCATGGGGAAAGCGCACTCTGTCCCGTGCCCGGAAATCAGCATCGAATTTAAGTATTCGCTCCTGTGCTATGCGGGAGCGCTCTTGCAACATGCTGCCGTAAGGCATGAGGTGGTTACTTTTTTGATAGATTTTGCAGAGCGCCCTTTAGGCGGAGAGACCCCGCCGCATTTTGAGACACTGGATGCCGGCTAAATTTGTGAAAGCAGACGCCAACTCGTTTGCTGACAGCGGACCCAGTCAGTTGAGATTTGGTGACCGTGGAAGGTCGTTCACTGACAAAGCTCCTCTAAAAGGCACGCAGCACCTTCTGGAGGGCTGTGACAGTGAGTTTGATAGTGAGTTGGGGGCTTGCATCGATGGGGTATTGGTTCTCGTCGGCGTATTGCCCTTCGGTGGGGTATCGGTGGGGTATTTGCGCCTGCGCGCAGAGGTATTTGACATTTGGGGTATTTGCCAGGCGGCCTCGTCTCGGGGCTCCCTGCCGCAATTGGATAGTAGCGTTGCTCACAATCATGTTTTCCCTTCGCTAAGGAGTGTGTCTATGTCCGTCCGTGCAACTATGCCTGCAACTATGCCTGCCCAGGATGAGGCCTGCCGTTGCTATGTGTTGGCACAAGAACTTCTGCCGGAGCGACTAGAGGCCTATCTTAATCTTGGCAATCTCCGCCGCCTCCGCATGCAGGTGGCCATTACTTCCGTGTCGAGTGCATTTGCTTATGAGGCGTGTGCAATTGGTTGTGCCACACAATCGCACACGGCCATGGACACGGACATAGATACCCACGCAGACACAAGACAAGGAAATTGCCGTAGATGGAGAAACAGAAACAAAGACAAGTACAAACATACAAACTCGGAGAGAAGGACAGCACTCTCTCTAACAATGTGTAAAACCCTGATAATTGCCTTGTTTTCTGCCTCCTTCCTTGCGCGCACTTGTTGAAGCAGTACCTAGGAAGTCTCGACGCCTACGTAGCAGCCGCGAAGGCGATGTTGAAGGAAGAGGAAGAGGCTGTAGGCTCAAAGTTTTTCCCACTCCAACGCCGGCTCGTCGATCTTCTTGTCTTATACCGTACGCAACTTGGCCTCCTCCTTGATGTATGCGTCCTTTTCTCTCTCGCCGTTTGATTGCGCGCGCTCTCCCGTTAAACTTCCCCTTTTCCAAATCTCTTGTGCCGTTGTACCTAGTCGATTTCTCGAGGTGCAAGCTTGTCCGGGCCCGTGCATGCACGCGCGCATACACACTGACGTTTTAATGCCACTGACTGGATGTCGGCTGACGTGGGCCAATCTCGTGTCACTCTTGTTCCACTGCTCCTCGCAGAAAAACAAGGCGTCAGAAGCAGATGTTAACACAAGTCACCTCCAAGGAGAAATGCTGCTTCTGGGAAGAGAATTTCAAACTGTTCGTCAAGATGCTCTTCTCTCGAGTCCCTTTGTTGTGGTAAAGAGACTCAGGGTGGGAGAAGCAGAAGGGACAG
>Ga0315905_10002882_pt1 | contig 17934 bp, 24 predicted proteins | sample LakEriMetagenome_5_FD_203522 | JGI IMG/M metagenome (GOLD analysis project Ga0315905, IMG submission 203522) | Freshwater fungal communities from buoy surface, Lake Erie, Ohio, United States - Buoy 4 MA121 | ecosystem: Environmental > Aquatic > Freshwater > Lake | place: USA: Lake Erie, Ohio... | reverse complement strand
CAAGACCGGTGTAGGCACCATCGTCGCTGACGGTAAGGAAGTGCGCGAATTCGATGGCGAACACTATGTGATGGAGCGCTCGCTGGTGGCCGATGTGTCACTGGTCAAGGCGTGGAAGGCTGACCCTTCAGGTAACCTGATTTATCACAAGACTGCACGCAACTTTAATCCGAACGTCGCGATGGCCGGCAAGATCACCATTGTGGAAGTCGAAGAGCTGGTAGGCATGGGCGAACTGGAGCCGGACTCCATTCATACGCCGGGCATTTTCGTGCATCGCATCGTGATCAATGCGACGCCCGAGAAGCGCATAGAACAACGCACCATTCGTGCAAAGTAAAGCGGAGAACAACGATGGCATGGACACGTGAAGAAATGGCTGCGCGCGCAGCCAAGGAATTGCAGGACGGTTTTTATGTGAACCTCGGCATTGGCTTGCCGACGCTGGTGGCCAACTATGTGCCGCAGGATATTGAAGTGTGGCTGCAGTCGGAAAATGGTTTGCTGGGCATTGGCCCTTTTCCTACCGAAGACGAGATCGATCCTGACCTCATCAATGCAGGCAAGCAGACGGTGACAGCTTTGAAAGGCTCATCCATCTTCAGCTCGGCAGATTCATTCGCAATGATTCGCGGCGGTAAAGTCAACATCGCCATCCTCGGCGCGATGCAGGTGTCGGAACACGGCGATCTGGCCAACTGGATGATCCCCGGCAAAATGGTCAAGGGCATGGGCGGCGCGATGGATCTGGTGGCTGGCGTCAAGCGTGTCGTGGTGCTGATGGAGCATGTCGCCAAGGCAAAGGATGGTTCGACTTCACACAAGCTGTTGAAGAAATGCACGCTGCCACTGACGGGCGTTGGTGTGGTGGACAGGATCATTACGGATTTGGCGGTGCTGGATGTGACTGACCAAGGTCTGCAGCTGGTGGAGATGGCGCCGGGTGTTAGTCGGGAAGAGCTTCTGGCTAATACGGGGTGTGGGATTGTTTTTGGGTGAGATTTAGGGTGATACCTGGCTTTTGCCTTTTGCCAGTCAGTCATGCGGAACAATTTTGTTTAATCATTGAAAGTGCAACGCCGCTGGATCCCGGCCTGCGCCGGGATGACGGTGGAAGTTAAACGGGAGTCTCAACGACTACTGTCATCCCGGCGCAGGCCGGGATCCAGCGTCTTTTACCACCATTCGACAGCCTCAGAGTCCCCACCCATCACTGCGCCACCCACCCCCCATCCATATTCCACGCCACACCCCGCACCTGTACCGCCGCATCACTGCACATGAACACAGCCAGCGCACCCAGTTGGTCTGTCGTCACGAATTCACCTGAAGGCTGCTTCTCCGACACCAGATCGCGTTTGGCCTGATCGATGGAGATACCTTGCGCAGCCGCTCGCGCATCAACTTGCTTTTGCACCAGTGGTGTCAGCACCCAGCCCGGACAAATCGCGTTACAGGTGATGCCAGTTTGCGCGGTCTCCAGTGCGGTGACTTTGGTGAGACCAACGATGCCATGCTTAGCGGCGACATAGGCTGATTTGCCGGCAGAGGCGACTAGACCGTGTGCCGACGCGATATTGATGATGCGGCCCCAATTTTTTTCGCGCATCTTTGGTAGGGCCAATCGCGTGGTGTGAAACGCCGAGGTTAAGTTGATGGAGATCACCGCATCCCAGCGCTCGATGGGAAAATCTTCGATGTTGGCTACATGCTGTATGCCCGCGTTATTCACAAGAATATCGATACTGCCAAAACGCGCTGCGGCATCCTGCATCATCTGCGCTATCTCTTCAGGCTTGGTCATGTCGGCGTTGCAGTACAGTGTCTCGACCTGATAATCCTTTGCTGTCGCTTGTTGCAGCTTTGCAATCTCGGCGGCATCCCCGAAGCCATTAAAAACAATATTCGCGCCTTCCGCAGCCAGCACATGCGCGATGCCAAGTCCTATGCCTGAGGTGGATCCGGTGACCAGTGCGGTTTTGCCGGACAGCTGAGGTTTCTGCATGATGAGCCTCGTAAAGATGAATGATGTAAGTACTAAGCGCTCTAAAAATCCTGAAGATTGTACGCGCATAGACCAGTAAAATGCGCCTAGCCTTAACCCACTCTGGATAGGATGCACAACGATGACGCAGTCCCGAATCAATATGGTGCAATGCCTCTCACCCGCCGGCCTGCACCGGATGGCCTATCAAACCTGGGGTGACGATCACAACCCGCGGGTACTCATTTGCGTGCATGGGGTGACGCGGGTCTCGGATGACTTTGACCGGCTCGCTGAATCACTCAGCGAAAATTACCGGGTGATTTGTCCGGATGTGGTGGGGCGAGGGCGTTCCGAACGGCTGCGCGATCCACGCCTTTACGCGGTGCCGCAATACGTGAGCGACATGGTGACACTGATCGCACGGCTGGATGTGGCGCAGGTGGACTGGGTGGGCACGTCCATGGGTGGGCTGATCGGCATGGGGCTGGCGGCGCTGCCGGATTCGCCGATACAAAAGATGGTACTCAACGACATCGGGCCCAATCTGAATTTTCCTGCGCTGATGCGGATTGGTGATTACATCGCCAAGGAGGTTCAGTTTGATAATTTCGAGCAGGGGTGTGAGTACATCCGCACCGTCAGTGCGCCCTTTGGACCGCACAGCGGTACTGAGTGGGACAAGCTGGCACGTGACGTGCTACGCGAAGGTAGCGACGGGAAATGGCGCCGTCACTATGATCCCGCTATTGCCAAGGGCTTCGAAGGCATCACCGAAGAAGGTATCAAGCGCAGCGAGGCTGGCTTGTGGGCGGCCTATGATGCGATACGCGCGCCGGTCTTGCTGGTGCGTGGGAGTGAATCCGATTTGCTGACGCGCGAGACTGCGCAGGCCATGACAGAACGCGGACCGCGCGCACAGCTAGCCGAGATACCCGGAGTGGGTCATGCGCCGACCTTCATGCATGATGATCAGATAGCGCTGGTAAAGAACTTTTTATTGGGTTGACCATGGTCTCAGTGGTAGCTGTCACAACGGGACAGGAGCAGTTGACGCTCGGCCTCAATGCCGATGATGCCGCTCGTCTGAAAGCTGCCATAGACTTCGTGCAGGCGCCCTATCTCAATCGCGTTCTACCCACCGGGCAGGATGCGATGGCGTTTTCTGCCGGAGTGGTGGCCACGCTCGCCGGACTCAAAACCGATGTCGATACCCGTATCGCCGGGATGTTGTTCGAGTTGGTTGCGCTGGATGAGTCACTGTCAGCACAGATAGAGCCACGTTTTGGCAAAGAGATCGCCGACATGGTCTCGGGCATACGGCAGCTCATGCGCTTGCATGAAGGCGCCAACTTTTTGCAGACCGCGGGCAAGAGTGGTCAAGCTGCCGCAAGTCAGTTGGAAACCCTGCGCAAGATGACGCTGGCAATGGCCACCGATATGCGAGTGGTGCTCGTGCGACTCGCCTCCCGATTGACCACGCTGCGTTTTTTCTCTGAACGCAAACTCGAAAACGAAACGACGCTGCGCTATGCGCGAGAAAGTTTTGATCTGTATGCGCCGCTGGCGAATCGTTTGGGGATCTGGCAGCTGAAGTGGGAAATGGAGGATTTATCGTTCCGTTTTACCGATCCCGCGAGTTACAAGCAGGTTGCAAAAATGCTCGAAGAGCGACGGGTAGAACGCGAGAGTTTTGTTGATGCATCGATCAATCAATTAAAAGAGGCACTCGCTCGTGATGGCGTGCGCGCCGATGTGTTTGGTCGACCTAAACACATCTACAGCATCTGGAGCAAGATGCAGGGCAAGTCACTGGACTTCTCGCGGCTGCATGATGTACGTGCTTTTCGTGTCATTGTGGATGATGTTAAGACTTGCTACACGGTGCTATCGATCGTCCATGATATCTGGACACCGATTCCTGAAGAGTTCGACGATTACATCGCACGCCCCAAGCCCAATGGCTACAAGTCGCTGCACACCGTGGTCGAGGCCGACGATGGCAGAACGCTGGAAGTGCAGATACGCACGAAGAAGATGCATCGATTTGCGGAGTATGGTGTGGCGGCACACTGGCGATACAAAGAGGGTGGTGCAGCCTCGCTTGACCAAGCCTATGACGAAAAAATCGCCTGGCTGCGACAACTGCTCAACTGGAAAAGCGAAATGGTTGATGTCGTTGTCGGTGCCGACGGTGCTGAAAGTGCTGATGGTGCTAACGATGCTGACAATGCCAACCGCCAGTGGGTGCAGCAAATCAAGGCAGCCTCGATTAATGACCGCATTTATGTACTGACACCGCAGGCGAGGGTGATTGAATTACCCAAGGGATCGACGTCGATCGATTTTGCGTATTACCTGCACAGCGATATTGGGCACCGCTGCCGTGGCGCGAAAATTAACGGCGTAATGGTGCCGCTCAACACACCACTCAAGAACGGACAAACGGTAGAAATCATCACCGCCAAAGGCGAAGCCGCGGCTTCCGGATTGGCGGGCCCGTCGCGCGACTGGTTATCGGAGGATTACACCGCCAGCCCGCGCACACGTTCAAAAATTCGTGCGTGGTTCAATGCGATCGAAGAGGCAGAGACACTCGCGCGTGGCCGATCCGCTCTGGACAAAACCCTGCAGCGCGAAGGCAAGACCTCTGTCAACCTCGACGATCTCTCGCACAAGCTGGGATTTCAGAAACTGGAAGAGTTACTGCTTGCGGCGGGCAATGAGCGACTCAGCATGCGACTTGTCGAGCAAGCCTTGCATGCCGATGAGGCCGGCCGCAATGCAGCGGTCAACCCCGATGAAGCTGTCCTGCCCCGCAAGAGCAAGGCATCGAGCGTCACGCAGGGCGCAAAATCAGGCGTGCTGGTATTGGGTACCACCGGCTTGCTCACGCAAATGGCCAGCTGCTGCAAGCCCGCGCCGCCTGATCCGATTGTGGGTTTCATCACGCGTGGCAAAGGTATTTCCATCCATCGCGCTAGCTGCAAAAATTTTTCGCAGATGGTATTGCGCGCCCCCGAGCGCATGGTGCAAACCACCTGGGGCGACCAGCCCGCCGATACGGTGTATCCGGTGGATGTTTTCGTGCAGGCGCTTGATCGGCAGGGACTGCTGCGGGATATCTCGGATATTTTCCTGCGCGAGAAAATCAACGTCATCGGCGTATCGACGCGTAGTAGCAAGGGTCAGGCATTCATGTCATTTACGGGCGAGATCTCGTCGACCGAGCAGCTGCAGCGTGCGCTGACGATTATTCGAGAGGTGAAGGGGGTTTTGGAGGTTAGGCGGTCGTGATGCCCATAGGCTTGACACGCCTTGCAGCTGTCGAATCGATGTCAAAAAAACAAAGCTGTGAGGTGGCTTGGTCCGCTGCACTGGCGCGTTCATATAAATCTGGCTATAATCCGGCTTCTGTTGAACCTATCTCGTTAGGTCGATGGCAAGGCGGCAGCAACGCAGGCAGTACATACGTACGACAAGTTGCTGCCAACGCCGCTAGCGGCATAACGAGATAGGTTTATAGGCGCGTAGCTCAGCTGGTTAGAGCACTACCTTGACATGGTAGGGGTCGTTGGTTCGAGTCCAATCGTGCCTACCAGAATTTCTCAGCCGGATCAGATACTTATCTCGATCCGGCTTTTTGTTGGGATGAATTCTGGGATTGAAACAATCACATTGCCAGCGAAACACTGGCTCTCACTTCATCCCATGGCGCATGGAGCTTGCGGCCATCGCGTATCAACAGCCCCGCCGATTCGAGTACACATACGTCGTTATGAACGTTCTTGTAATCACGATCAAGAGCCACTGCCAGTTCTTTAATATTGCCAGCACCACAATGCCGAACGAACTTCAGCATCTCCAAGCGCCGTGGAGACAAGGTGTCCAGCATAGTCTTGATGTCTAGAAAAGTGACGTGAGTTTCATCCACCTTCTTACCTGTAGCAGCGCGGTTCCATGCGTTGCTGAAGCGTTTGCCCATATCATCAAGACTGCCGACATTGGCTTGTACTGTATTTGTTTTACGCATTTTTAATCCTCTCAATATCTGCCAGAAAATCCGCTGCGAGCTTCACTTGACGCAGAATCACAGCGCCACGTCGCCTTCAACGCCGATCGCCGGGTCAACCGCCTGTGTCAACGTGGCAAACATGGCTTGTACTAAGTCGTACGGCAAATTGCCTAGATGTTTACCTGAAGAGATATCATTTTCCAGTAATGCCAAAAATGAGCCGATAGCCGGATTCTCGTGAAAGACCTCATCGCCACGGGTGGTGACCATTTGTAAATCTTGCGGCTTCATAATCTGACTGTAACCCCGTCCAAAAATCATTATTGACACCAAAATAACCTGACAGGCGTAAACCTGTATCGACGGTAATCGCACGTTTGCCAGCGACGATTTCGACGATATGTATGCGAGGTACACCAATATCGTTAGCCAATCGATAGGCTGAAATTCCCAGAGGCTGCAAAAATTCTTCTGAAAGAATCTCGCCGGGCGTGGAATAAGGGATTTTTCGCATAGCTATAGGCTCTTGATGATATTCAACAATTTCATAAGCATCTGGCTGTATTGGTTACATCCCACAAGCTATTAGCGGTGAATTACCGGACGCCTGATCCTATTTTCGTTCTTTGAGCCATCAGACAACTTTTTCTTCGGTCGCACTCCTTAAAATCTATCAGGCGTCTTTCGATCTCCTTAAGTGGTTTGTCACTCAAAGCCTCTGATGAGTTCTTTGGACCCCGTTATGATGAGTGTTTCGCCTGGGGTGCTTTGAGAAGGTGGTCGATCAGGTTAGGCGCTTCGCCAACGAGACGGTGATAGTCCTCTGCCGCCAGAACCACGACTGCTTCCGCACCTCGCCGAGTCACTAGGTGCGGCCCCTCAGTCATCGTGAGATCAACAACCTCGCTGAAACGACTCTTGGCTTCTTGAAGCCCCCATGTGCGCATTGAATTTACTCCAATCTAGTCTGCCTGTTTATCAGCATTGCTGTGATCTTTGCGGCTGTCAAATCATTCTGTTGTTGTTTGCATCTTCTTCTATTGACGGATCGAAGTGCAGTGCTACGATCGAAGTAAGTCATCGTTGGAGACATTATTATGGGAATGCTAGTTCGAATCGACCATCATTTATATGAACAAGCCAAGGTGCGTGCGCAGGCAGAGCGTCGCACTATTGCCGGGCAGGTCGAGTTCTGGGCGATGATCGGCAAGAATGCTTTGGACAACCCCGATTTGCCGATCGACTTTATGCGGGGTTTGCTGTTGGCCAGAGCCGAGAGCCTGACATTGGCGACACCTTTTGTCCCGCAGGGCAGTGAATGACGCCCGATCACGCTGTTCAGGTGGTGCAATCGGCAGCTTTTTACACGCTTACATAAAGCTGTATAAAAACCAGACGGTGGAAGTAGGGGACTATTACTGATGAACTCACTGCGCGATCCGAATCGTAGGCCAACGCATCCCGGTGCGGTATTAAGAGAAGATGTATTGCCTGACTTGGGATGGACGCAAGGTGAACTTGCTGCGCGTCTTTTGGTAAGCAGAGTCACGGCGTCAGATATCTTGCACGAAAAGAAAGCGATCACTGCCGAGATGGCTGTTCGTATTTCGCGGGCAGTGGGTGGATCATCTGAGAGCTGGCTTCGTATGCAAGAGGCTTTGGATATTTGGGAGGTGGCTGAATAGATTATTTTTTGGATTTAAGTAAAACTTGATTTCTGTGAAAATCTAAGAAAAGTTTTTGACCTGATGAAAAGCTTCCAACATTAATGATCTGTTCAGTTTCGATTCCCATGAATTGAAGGGAAGGCCGATGCGCCACAGGAGAAATAATTAACTCGCCGCTATTTTCGAAGCTGATAAACCCACGATCAAACAAATGATCGATACTTGGCGTGAGAAGTAATCCATTTTCGTCATCAAGCCTTTCTTCATTGCTTGAATCTCTCCAAGGTTTACAGTGACTGGCAACAAGGTGAACTGGGTTCTCAACGCCGGTAATTCTGCATTTTGATTCTATCGATCTAACTCGCTCTTTATAAACTCCTTGCCCAACCCTAGCTTTCACAATAGCAAGCTTTTCAGTTTCTCGCACTGATATGTCAGCAATTATTTCTAATTCAATTTTATGTTCCCAATAGTCGAGATCATCAAACGGTGCCGGCAATATTTCTTTAGCCGCTAATGAAAGTGGGGCAATCTCTTGCCCAATAAGTCCTATCAGAATTTCAGCAAGCGACTCTGGTAGTTCTGTTAGATACACAGATTGCAGGCCATTTCCATTGGGTTGTAAAGGTGAATACTTTTCTGGTAGAAGTGGACCAAGGACTGCCATATGATCTTTGGGCCGAATGATATTTTTGAGCTCAGTAAAATCAACTTTTACCTTCCAGCCGATATTTTCCCAATTTTGACCGGCAGGTCCAAATTCAAGAGGTTTGGGGCTCTCCCAGCAATAAGATTGGGCTATTCCCACTGCGAAAATTCTAGTGTCTTTAAAAGAAAAAACTAGATCGCCAGGTGAAACCTCACGCATCGATTCGTAAAAAGGGTTTCGTGCACCATTGGCGTTTTGTTTAGGTGACCAAAGATAACCGCCCTGAATTTCGTGGCGGTAGGTTTGATTTTGATTTACCCACCAGTAGCGCATTTTCGCTCGTCTCGGATATATTTTTTTTTAAGCTGTGCTGCTTGCATTCTGAAAAATCGGATTCTATACTCGTTGTGGCATCATCTTGAATTTACTAAAAGACCAAAGAAATTATAAAAACCGCTGAATTGGCGAGGAATTTAAACCGTTGTTATAAATTAGTCAGTTTAATACTCACGCGGCAGATTTTTGAGGCGATCCAATCGCCATTCGAGCGCATCTCTTTTTGGAACCATTCGCAAATCATTTGGTAAAAATAAAGGTTTGCCGCGCAGATTGAGTAATATTTCATTGTCTTTGATTCGGTCGTCCAGCAAGTCGCTTACATGCCATTTGAGATCAGGTCCCGGTGAGATAAGGAAGCGATCCATCGCCCAGTGCATATTGGGCGTCAGTGCGAGGCCGTTGCAAGGATCGTCATCTTGAGATTCACTGAAGGGATGAATATGCGCAGCCTCAACCATGGCTACACCGGAGGGCAGCAAAAATCGTAATCCGGTAGCAGCACAGCGGTAGTCGTATGTTTGGGTGACGACCCGTCGGAAGGCTGGGCTTCTTATGCTTTCGGGCTGTGGGTTCAAATCAGGTGTGATCAACCCAGTGCGGATTCGATGCTCGTATCGGCTGATATCGGTGCAGAGAGCTACCACCTGCGTCAATTCTTGCAGCCCGCGTCCAAACCAGTGCTGCGCCATAGTTTGGCTGAGTACCTCGATTGCTTCCTCGTCATTTAATAGCGCAAAAAGTTCAGGATCGAGTTCAGCGTGAGAGATGTTGCGTGTGATGTCGCTAGCACTGGTTACCGTCTTCATTGATGCCAGCGCGGATTCACGGCCTGGTATGGGTATCAGGTGCCAGAAGGTTTCTGATCTGTCTCGTAATTTTCCGGCCAGATGAAAGAACGGAAAGTAGGGATTGGGATGATCGGATGGGCCACGTACGGCATCAAAAAAATTACGATACCTTTCTAAAAGTGCTGGGCCATATTCAACTTTGTTGTTTTTTAAAGAGCCGCTCCGAGCAAGATCTAGTAGAGCCAGCAGCATGCATATTTTGTGTGGGCTGACTTTACCGCCGCTCATGTTCACGTGAAGGCGAGTAAATTTTTGTTGATAGAGTGCTAGTGTCATTTCCAGTACTTTGCCTTCCCGGGAATAACCCAACGAATACCACCGCGAGGATCAGGCTGATCGTGGGCGTAGCGTGGTATGAGGTGCATATGAAGATGTGGGACGGTCTGTCCTCCCGCAGCGCCATCATTGATGCCGATGTTGAATCCGTCTGGTGCTGTTTCCGAAATAATTTTTTCTCTCGCCCGATCTAGCAAGGTCATCATGCTGTCTCGTTCGGCGGTAGCTATGTCGAACCATGAGGCGACATGCTTCTTTGGAATGATCAGGCTGTGACCTTGGGATACTGGATAGGCATCAAGAACCAGGACAGCATGTTCATTTTCTTGAATGATGCGTTCAGCGGGCAGGGTGCAAAATGGGCAGCTGCTGGTTGCATTTTTTTTATCAATCATGGTCTCATTGATTTGGATGCTATTTAGTTATTTTTGTGAATGCGTTTTTTTAGCAGTCTATATCAAACTTTTCCTGCCGGATTTTGAATCAAGCATTGAATTTCTTGATTCAAACGATCGCTGGTAGACCCCACAAATAATTTGGGATTCGCTTTAACCATGACGTAGTCCTCTTCTGAAATCGGCAATGAAATGCCTCTCCCCCAAAAATAAAACTTCCCGCTATCTTCGATGGCGAGCGCCCAGTAGCAGTTCTCGGGGGTGGCTGGAGGGCGGGGTATGCTTCTGGCTAGGGAAGGACTCAGCGGTTCAATCTTGATCAGTTGTATGTTCATGCTTGGTACTCGATGGTGTTTTGGTGGTGATGTCAGAGGACTCTTCTGAACCTGAGAGGGATGGCCTCGCTCTCGGCGATGGCGTTCGCTTCTTCGGGGTCCATCGTCAACTCGGCGGCGTAATACGTGCTGTCGGGGTGTTCCCCTTCGATGATCTCGATGTTGATCCCTGAGATACTGTCAAATTCGAGATTGCGGAAGAAGTTCAAGGCCGCGCGCTGGCCGTCTGCCCAATCGTCGAAGTAGTCGCACTCATAGTTCCAATTGGGTTCGGCTGCGAGCCAGCTTTCTATGTCTTGGACTACCGATTCGAATTCCCCGTCATTTAGATTGCCAAGCCATTCTTGGATAACCTCAGGGCAATCGCTGTCGCCGCAGTTGTTACGAACGTTGGACATGATCTTTTGTGCGGCACCTGGGCAGCCGATTAATTCATGGAGGCTTTCGCTGATTGAGTCTAGCTTTTGCTCTACGGATTCTCTGTGCAAATCAGCGGCGAACCATGTCAGTGGAATACAGCTTTCAGCTGCGAGGGCTAATGCTGCCGGGCTCTCGTTCCAATCTGAGTCGATGTTGTAAACATCGCTTCGTAGTTTTGGTTGAGGGTAGTCGGCGACGGATAGGGTGCCGTACTCGGTGACATCGAAGAGCAGGGGTGTTTGATTGGCTTGCTGCCACACTTGATCGAGTGTGCTGGTGCTGGCTGCTTCAAGCTTGAGTGGGGCGATGGCGATTCCCAGTCCTATGCCACTGGCGAGTTTGAGAAATTGCCTTCTCGAGATGGTGTTCATTGACTGCTCCTGTTTAGCCGTTTTGACACTTGTCTGGGCACGGCAAGTAGGAATAAATCCGCCCAATAAAAAAACCCTCCACAGCGGGAGGGTTGATTGACTCCCGCTTGGTTGCCTTTCGGCCGCATCCGCTATTGCGAACCACCTTGCCCGGGTAGGCAGGTTGGTGCTGGGTGACCCCAGCTCTGGATGTGGGTGAATGTTATCGTGGATGAATGTTTCCGGCAACCTGATTTGTTTGGTCCGTTTTTATAGCTCCCGGTGTTGGAGGGGGGGTCTTATCGCTGAATAGTTGAAGCGAGCTGGTGCAGTTTTTCTTGTTCATTTTGGGCTTGTGCCAGCAACTGATCCCAGTCGTCAGGCGGGTGACCGCTCTCCAGCATCTTGCGAAATACGCGGTACGCATCGTCGCTACTTTCGTAGGCGCGCTTGGTGTCGTCGTCGTTGACCCAGGTGAACACGATTACTTTGGCACTGGCGTGGTATCGGAAAAAAAGACGGTATTGCTGGAAAAACTTTGCGCGAAACCAATGCTTGCGTTCATCACCTAGCGTGCCGCCTTGGCGGTATTCGGGTCTTGTCGGATCTTGGGGGATGACATCGAAAACCAACTTGACGATGGCTGCCAGCCGTTTGCTGGCGTTCTTCTTCATGTAGCCAGTCGGATCTTTTTTTCTGAGGGTTTCAACCTGTTGAGCGAGAGTTTCAAGCTGTGCGGTGAATAGCGGATGCGCAAACAGCCTCCAGCCGTGGGCAATCAGCGGTTCATGATAGGGTAACCTCATTCATCGTTTTCCGACAGCGGGGCGTTCAGGTCGACATCAATGTTGCCGACTAACGATTTGAGTCGATGCGCCAAACTGTCATCGATGGCCTGCAGTCGTTCGGGATTAGCGGCGATGTCCTGGGCCAGGAAATCGAGGAACTGATTCAGTACCGGATCATCATGATTGCCTTCAGTGGCACGCATTAGCACCACCTCACCTCCGGGGCGGATGATGTACTGAATCTTGTCACGCTTGTTGAGTCGCAGGGCGCGGCGCACGGTCTCTGGCACCGTGGTTTGGTAGCGGTCGGTCAGTGTGGATTCGGCTTCAAGGGTGGCAGACATGGTTTGCTCCGTGGCGTAAGCAGTAACCCACCGATGGTAATGCAGACGCCTTGCTGGCGTCAATGCAATTGCATTGCCTGTGAGGTTGCGCTACTTTTGTCCTTGTTTATGTTTGAAAATTTTCGATCGTTATCGACTGATGACAATTAGCCCTTGAACATCTTGCTTTTGATTGAGATAAATGCAATAGTTATCTAAAAATGCCATTTAATGAAAATATTTCAATCAAAAAGCTGATGACCCAGCTTGAGTGGGACAGGCCCTATAGCACTCAAGACTTGGAGGCTATGGGCATGCCCGCGACAAACACTGCTCGTTTAGCGGGATCCGGGTGGCTGAAACGTCTGGGTAGGGGTGTTTATAAGGTCCCGAACGGGAGGCTGGACAGGGATAAGGTGTTGGTATTTTTGACATCCAAGCTGCCAGGAATCCATGTGGGCGGAAAGACCGCGCTGGCGTGGAGGGGAGTACGTCATAACCTGGCTCATAGGGAGCGAATCAATTTGTGGGGTCCGAAGGCTGTCCGTCTGCCGGATTGGCTTCCAACGCTTTTTGACACCAGCTATCAGTCCACACAAATCTTTGATGATGAGCTTCCTGAGGACTATGGGTTGTCTCCACTTCCCGGCGGTCACCCGAGAGTTTTAGTCTCCGTTCCGGAGCGCGCCCTGCTGGAGTTGTTTAGCGATACAGGGAAACTGCAATCTTTTGAAGAAACAGCAAATCTGGTCGACAGTGTACGAAATCTGCGAGCAGATGTGCTCGATAGGCTATTGGCGCATACAAAGCGTGTCAAAGTCGCGAGACTGGCGAAAATGTTTGCAGAAGAGATGGATCTGCCGTGGCAAAACATAGCCAGAAAATATAGTGATCAATTGGGTAGTTCAAGTCGATGGATTGCAGTGACGCGCGACAAAAAAACACTAAGTCTCAGTAAATGAATAAATTTACATGCAGACGGTCAAACTCTCGCCATTAGCATTGACTCCGCCCGCTCAGTCATTAAGCACACGACTTTGTACTGTGCGCGGGTGAATCCAACAAAAAGCTTTCGTAATTCCCTCTCGCGCAGTTCTTCAAAATCTACCTCACACAGTACGACTACGGGCGCTGATTGCCCTTTGAATCGCGAGACGGTTTCCGCAAAGAGCTGGCCGTTTGTCCAGAGGGCGTTTTGGTTTTTATCGAAGGTGCCGGTGGCTTTGCGCAGTGGCCATTTGCCTATGGTGTCTTTGGATAGCAGGTGTGATTTTTCTTTTCCATGAAAACTGATCAAGGCGATTTGATCGAGCGTGTGGCCCTGGGCGAGCAGGTCGTTGACGCATTGGACGATGGCGCTTTCGGTGCCGGATGGGGTGGGTGTGTAGTGTCTGAATTCGGGTAGGTCGCCGGCGTAGCCTGAGCGCGCCTTGATGGGATTGGTGGCGAGTTGCAATAGGTTGATGATGTCAACGATTTTTTGCGGACTCCGAAAATTATCGTTGCAGGTGACAGAGACGGCGTCATCAAGTTCAAACAGGGGGCGATCGTAGAGGAGTTGATCGGGGTCGCCCATGACATAGAGTTTGCCTTCGGGTTTCAGGCGATGAGTGATTGCTTGGATCCAGTCGGTTTCAAAATCTTGTGATTCGTCGACGATGATGAGGTCGAGATCACTTTTGAAATTAGGCGCGTCATTGATGTATTTTTCTGCGACTTTGGTGAATAGGTGTTTGTCGGAGAAGTCGGGCTCGCCTTCGGTGTTACGCCAGTGCTCTATGCCGAGTTGATGAAAATTAGCTACGTCTGCGTGGGTGGGTGCGATCTGGCGGATGTGATCGGCCAGTCGGCGATTGAAGCAGAGGTAGGCGCTGCGTTGTTTGTTGGCGGCGGCTTGGCGCAGGAGGGCAATGGCGAGTTGTGTTTTACCGGAGCCGGCGGTGCCTTGTATGACGTAGGTGTGGCTTTGGTGGCTGATGCGGGGCACCCAGGTGGCCAGGCCTTCGGAGAGGCGTGAGTTAGTACTTTGTATCTGGCTGATGTGTACGGACGGATCCGGGATGAGCTCGAATCGGTTTTCTAGAAAGAGGGTGACGCGGTCTCGGGTTTGGCTGCTGAGGTCGGTGGTGGGGATGCTGCTGATGATGTGCTGGCAGAGTTGGTCTTGCTGGGTGGCGTCGACGATGCGCTCTCGGGGGTGGGCGATGCTGCCGTGGGTGATTTTTTGATCGGGAAGTACGAGCAGGTGGGCGAAACGTACTTCGTGGAGCTGGTTGTTTTGTAATGCTTGCCGCATGGCGTTGACCTGGGCGTGGATTTGGTGATTGATGTTTTTTGGGGTGCTGGGATCGCTGCGGTACTGTTTGGTTATGCCGTGCTCATCGATGCTGACTTCACCGGCTTTTACTTCAAGCATTACGAGGTGGCCTTGGGGTGAGAGGATGACGATGTCGATCTCGCCGAAGCGCTGGGTCTGCTCGTGCAGGCTGGACCACTGGACGCTGTGGTAGGCGTCGAAGCTATCAGGGAGGCCTTGCTGGAGCTGCTGGAGTATTTCGCGCTCGCGGTAGGCGCCGCTGGTGGTGAGTTTGATGTCGGGCAGGGGCGGATGGATGGTGGCCATGGGTGACTTTCTTCGAAATTTGGTCTACTTTACCCGATGTGAACGATCGATTACAATTGCGGTCTGATGAAGATTCTTCAAACAGAAACATTCGAAAAATGGCTCGACGAGTTACGAGATCCACCAACCCGTCGAAGGTTAGTTCTTCGAATACGTAAGGCAAGTCTGGGTCAGCTTGGTGATGTTAAACCAGTCGGTCATGGCGTTTTTGAAATGCGGGAGTTTTTTGGGCCGGGATGGCGGATGTATTTCGTGCGGCGTGGTGAGGTTTTGATTTTGATGCTGGGCGGCGGAACCAAAGCAACTCAGGCCCGTGATATTGAAAGAGCTATCACTTTGGCTCAGTCAATCGAGGAGTAATGAGATGATAAAAAAAACTAAGTTGTCTGAATTATCGGAATTTGATCCTTCAAAGTACTTGGATGATGATGAGGCGGTGGCGCATTACATTAGCCTGGCGATTGAAGATGGCGACCCTGGGTTACTCGCTGCGGCGCTTGGCGATGTTGCCCGAGCACGTGGGATGGCGCAGGTTGCTTTGGATGCGGGATTGACTAGAGAAGCGCTTTACAAGGCGCTGAGAGCTGATGCTCATCCTCGGTTCGATACGATTTACAAAGTATGTAAGGCTTTAGGTGTGCGGCTAACGGCTACGGTAGCCTGATTTTTATTTATATTGGTTTTCCAGTTGAGCGAGACTTGTGCTGCTGGTGGGTTCGATGCTTTATTAAAATCCTCATGATCCGAGACGCTTCGGTTTTTTCTCACAGTCAGCAGCAACCGAATGAAGGAATGTCAGTATTTACACCGCGAACGACACTGGATCCCGGCCTGCGCCGGGATGACGATTTTTAGGCCGACAGCTCTTCAAACGTCATCCCGGCGCAGGCCGGGATCCAGTGTCTTTGTTTTATTTACTGGTGCCAGGCTGCTTATCGGCAAGGACGCAATCTGAAATAGCCCGACTTCATTTTTTTCTTCTCAGTAAAAACGCAATGGCCGCTCAGAGAGCGACGCAGGCTATTCGTGGGTCGTTTGCTGCTCTGGCTAGGTTTTTTGTTTTCAGAGTCAGCTGCTGAATAAAGCAAAAGGCTGTGGCTGCACAACGAACGACACTGGATCCCGGCTTTCGCCGGGATGACGATAGGAATTTTATAGTCGACTCAACAAGTACTGTCATCACTTGCATTTGATGACTGCTGAGTGGGCGGATCTAATGCGATCCGAATGCGATCCGGATCACTCGCCCGTTCCGTCCTAGTCTATTCACGCCCTCAAGCATCTTGGCTTCGCTGATGCCTCGAAATACCAGTTTCCGTGTCTGCAAAGTACTGGTCGTGAAATGAGTGATTCAGCCTGATCGTGAATCAGTTATTAAAAATGTTGTAGCCAAATCGAATGGATGTTATCCGCACCTGCTGAAATTCTTTCAGCCACATTTCCGTAAAAACTTTAGCGGGAATGCTTTTCCCGAGATAGTCGCCGTACAGTTCAACCCCGGGAAAACGTCTCTCTAATTGCTGTCGCAGTCGTTCTGCTGCATGCGCAGAAGCGTCGGTATTGCTGACCTCTGCGTCGAATTCTATCAACGTCATTGCATGCGGTGTCTGAACCGTTAGCCCATAAACAGGCGGCGCGGCATTGCCGCACAACCCGAGGCATGCTTCTTTTGCGCCACCGCCTATGTTCACATCATTGAGCCGGGCAAAGGTGAGTTTGTGCGCCGGTCCTTGCATAAAAAGATTGGCTGTATCAAAAGTACATCGCTCTGAAATGTTTTCGAGTTCGATGGACAAGATCGTTTTATTGGTGTCCTCAACAATGTTGATCAAACAGCCGCCGATGTCATATTGACGGCGTTTATCGCTGATGCGTTTGGCCACGCCGGCAATTTTTTCAAAATAAGCCCTTTGCAGGCCGATCATGTCGGCAGACAGTAGTCGATCAAGTTTTGTTTTTCCGGCAGCGGTCGCGGTACTGGACAAAATCAACAGAAGAGCAAGCAGGTACATTTTTTTCATATCTTCGGTCCCTCCCGGCGACCAACTCGGCAATAAGGTCAATGTACAAAACGGGTGCTCACGCACTTGGTGAAGCTTACTTCACCGCCCTATGACCAGCGGATTAGATCTGCCAAGCTACTGCACGCAATGTGCTGTGGCATTTTGCCCAAAAAACCAACGACAAGCACTACATGATCAAAAGCATTGCCGTTGCGCTTCGCAGAGCGATGATCTTTGGTCCGTCGACTCAAGTCCATCAAATCAAGTCCGTCGACGCAAGTGCCCGCCAAGCAGATATTGCGAGTTTCATAATTCAGGATGAGCAAGAGGTGTGCATAGTCAATTCGGCAGGGGTAATGGCACACTTTTCAAGTAATGTGAAGTATTGGTCATAACCAGTTTTCACATTCATTTGGCCAAAAATCATTCAGCCCTCAGCGCATGTCTATAATCCATACTTGATTTAAAACGCAGCGCATTTCGAGTTTTCATTTTTGCAAAACAATCATGCGAACTTGTGAATGCGCCACATCAGACAGAGATGACCTTTATGCTGCTGAAAGAGAAAGTCGCCATCATTACGGGTGGCGCAGGCGTTAACGGCTTGGGCTTTGCCACTGCACGCCAGATGGCTGCCCAAGGGGCTCACGTGGTAATTCTGGATCTGGCGCCCGCCGATCCGGGTGCTGCCGCTGCACGTTTGGGTGAGGGCCACTTAGGCTTGGTCGCCGATGTCACTGACAAATCGCAATGCGAGGCAGCAGTGGCGGCGGTCGTCAAGACATTCGGCCGCATTGACATTCTCGTCAATAATGCCGGCATCACGCAGCCGGTTAAAACTCTCGACATTACCGGCGCCGATTACGATCGCATTTTGGATGTCAGTCTGCGCGGTACTTTGTACATGTCTCAGTCTGTG
>Ga0315905_10002880_pt1 | contig 17943 bp, 15 predicted proteins | sample LakEriMetagenome_5_FD_203522 | JGI IMG/M metagenome (GOLD analysis project Ga0315905, IMG submission 203522) | Freshwater fungal communities from buoy surface, Lake Erie, Ohio, United States - Buoy 4 MA121 | ecosystem: Environmental > Aquatic > Freshwater > Lake | place: USA: Lake Erie, Ohio... | reverse complement strand
CGCGGATCCTCGGCATTGATCCGGCATTCCACGGCATGGCCGGTGAAGGTCACATCCTCTTGTTTGAACGAAAGCGGCTTGCCCTCCGCCACGCGGATCTGTTCGCGCACGAGGTCGATGCCCGTGATCATTTCGGTAACAGGATGTTCGACCTGCAACCGTGTGTTCATTTCGATGAAATAAAATTCACCATTTTCCCACAGAAACTCGATGGTGCCCGCCCCGCGATAGCCCATGTCGGCCATTGCCTTGGCGCAGATTTCCCCCATGCGATCCCGTTCGGCTGTCGCTAATATGGGGGATGGTGCTTCTTCCAACACCTTTTGGTGCCGCCGCTGCAAGGAACAGTCGCGCTCGCCAAGGTGTACGGCGTTGCCATTGCCATCACCGAAGACCTGAAATTCAATATGGCGCGGGTTGCCGAGATATTTTTCCAGATAGACCGTTGCGTCGCCAAAGGCGGCTTTCGCTTCCGACCCTGCTTGCTGCATCTGGGTCTCCAGCTCTTCTTCGCTGTTTACGACCTTCATGCCGCGCCCGCCGCCGCCCGAGGCGGCTTTGATGATGACGGGATAGCCAATTTCGCGCGCTATCGCTTTGGCTTCATTGACATCCTCAATTGCGCCGTCGGAGCCGGGGACGAGCGGCAGGCCCAATGCACCTGCGGTCCGCTTCGCCTCCACCTTGTCGCCCATCGTACGGATATGCTCGGGCTTTGGGCCAATCCATGTGATATTGTGGCTTTCAACGATTTCGGCAAATTGCGCGTTTTCCGACAAGAAACCATAGCCCGGATGGATTGCATCGGCATGGCTGATTTCTGCGGCAGAAATAATCGCTGGAATGTTCAAATAGCTGTCGGTCGCAGAGGGCGGGCCGATGCAAATCGCCTCATCTGCCAACCGCACATGCATGGCGTCGGCATCCGCGGTGGAATGGACGGCAACCGTCTTGATCCCCATTTCATGCGCCGCACGATGAATGCGCAGCGCAATTTCGCCACGGTTGGCGATAAGGATTTTTTCAATGGCCATGTTTACGCAATCACCAACAAGCGCTGGTCAAATTCAACCGGCTGGCCGCTTTCGACCAAGATTTCGGTGACGGTTCCCGATGTGGCGGCGACAATCGGGTTCATGACCTTCATCGCTTCGATAATCATCACAGTATCGCCGGCTTTCACTTGCTGACCCACGCTGACAAAGGGGGCAGCGTCGGGTTCTGGCGTCAGATAAGCGGTGCCCACCATCGGTGATTTCAACGCATTGGCAGAACTGGCAGGGGCACTGGGCGCGGCTGCGGCGGCGGGTGCTGGTGCAGCGGCGGCTGCGGCAACGGGTGCGGCCATCATCGGTGCGGCCACGGCGGTCATATTGCGCGATACGCGGATTTTGCGTTCGCCGTCTTCAACCTCAATTTCGCTGAGACCCGTGTCATTGAGCATCGCCGCCAATTCGCGGACAAGGTCAGTGTCGACCTGCATGCTGCCAGTTGTTCCTGTCTTTACCGCCATGAAAAACTCCTTGGGCCCCTGATTTACTTTGGAGCGCCTAATGTCAAAGTTGTAACGCTACGTCCAGCGCCAGTTCGTACGACTTTGCGCCATGCCCCGCAAACACCGCTTTTGCGGCCATGCTCACGTAGCTCAAATGCCGGAAAGCCTCCCGCTGATGCGGGTCGGATAGATGCACTTCAAATACCGGGACGGTGATGGCCTTGATCGCGTCCAATAGCGCGATGGATGTATGCGTGTAGCCTGCCGCGTTCAGCAACACCGCCTTTGCGCCTACGGCTTGCGCCTCGTGCAGCCAATCAATCAAATGACCTTCATGGTTCGACTGCCGAAAATCAATCACTGCCCCTGCGGCACGCGCACGGTCGTCCAAATGGCCAGCAATATCATCCAGCGTATCGGTGCCGTAAATTTCGGGCTCTCTTGTGCCCAGCAAATTGAGATTTGGTCCGTTTAGAACAAAGATTACCGGCTGATCAGCCAATGTATATTCCCCAGATAATGTCAAAGCAGCGGTTGCGCAGCTTGCTTCCCCGTCACTATATGCAAGTGAATAAAAAATGCGAGATGAAATGACCTCTACCCTGTCCTCCGATAGTATCGCCCTCACCTTGAATGGCGAGCTGCGCCGTTTTCGCGCGCATGCCACCGTAGCCGATCTTGTCCGTGATATCGGCCTTGATCCGGTTAAGGTCGCGGTCGAGCGGAATTTGGAGATTGTCTCGCGCTCGACATTGGAAGATGTCGTGCTGGCGGATGGAGATAGGCTGGAAATCGTCCATTTTGTCGGCGGCGGGCAAGACAGCGCCCCGAGCGATAGCTGGACTGTGGCCGGGCGGACATTTCATTCGCGGCTGATTGTTGGGACAGGCAAATATAAGGATTTTGAACAAAACGCCGCGGCGTTGGTGGCGTCGGGTGCCGAAATCATCACCGTGGCGGTGCGCCGCGTTAATGTGTCGGACCCCAAGGCGCCGATGTTGACCGATTATATCGATCCCAAAAAATATACTTATTTGCCCAATACCGCGGGATGCTTCACCGCCGATGACGCAATCCGCACCTTGCGGTTGGCGCGCGAAGCGGGTGGCTGGGATCTGGTGAAGCTTGAGGTATTGGGTGAGGCAAAGACGCTTTATCCCGATATGCGCGAAACGTTAAAGGCGACCGAGGTTTTGGCCAAGGAAGGCTTCTTGCCGATGGTCTATTGCGTCGATGATCCGATTGCCGCCAAGCAATTGGAGGATGCTGGGGCCGTCGCGGTCATGCCGCTTGGCGCGCCGATTGGTTCGGGGCTTGGTATTCAAAACCGCGTCACCATTCGCTTGATTGTGGAAGGCGCGAAGGTCCCCGTATTGGTCGATGCAGGGGTTGGCACAGCGTCCGATGCCGCCGTTGCTATGGAATTGGGTTGTGAAGGCGTGTTGATGAACACCGCAATTGCCGAAGCCAAAAATCCTATCGCGATGGCAACCGCGATGAAATTGGCGGTCCAGTCGGGCCGCATGGCCTATCTGGCGGGCCGCATGGGGCGGCGATTATATGCAGACCCCTCCAGCCCGCTTGCGGGATTGATTTAAAACCGAGCTATCTATTTTCCGGCCAGCCGTTTGACATCGGCGAGATATTTGCGCCCGATGCGCATTGCGTGCTCCTCGCCGAGCAAAGCGTGCCAGACCCCGCCACCTTCATGCCGAAGGCCCGTGATGAGCTCGCGGCGCACAATATGGCTGCGGTGAATGCGCTGAAATTGTTCGGGGTCCAGTCTTTGCTCCAGCGCAGAAATCGTCTGGTGGAGCAAATAGCTGCGGCCGTTGGTATGCAACCGCATATAATCTCGCTCGGCCTCAATCCGTTCAATGTCCATGGCGGCGACGCGAATAAGTTCCGCGCGATGCGACACCCAAAATTCATGCGCATAGCGATTATCCGCTTTTGCCGATGGGGTGGGCAGTTGCATCTCGGCTGCGGGCGCGGCAGAGGCGCGGGTAATCGCACGGCCTAGACGTTCGCTTGATACAGGTTTCAGCACATAGTCGAGAACATCGAGGTCAAAGGCCTCAACCGCGAAATTGTCATATGCCGTGATCAGGATGATCGCGGGTTTTTTGTCCATCAGCCCTAAGGCGCGGGCGGCGTTGATACCGTCCATTTTGGGCATGCCAATGTCGAGAAAAATGAGATCCGGTGTCAATGTTTGGGCAATACGCAGCGCCTCCACCCCGTCATTTGCCGTGCCCACGATTTCGATGATGGGATGATCCGCGCATAATATTTGCAGACGTTCAATGGCCAGCGGCTCGTCATCGACAATCAACGTCCGCAGTCGCCTCATCTGTGTATCCTTGGGTTCAGGGGCAAGCTCAGGTTGGCGACAAAGCCCCCGCCAGCTATTGCTTGGGTATCGAGGCGCGCTGCGGATTTATAGCGGGCTTCCAATCGGTCCCGAACATTGGCCAAGCCAATGCCATTTCCGCCTACATGGTCAGGTTCGACCACTTCGCCATCGTCGATCACGCTGAGGATAAGAATATCGCGCTCCGCTTTGGCGCTGATGGTCAATTGTACCGGACGGGTGGTGCGGGACACTCCATATTTAATCGCATTTTCGACCAAAGGTTGCAGGATCAATGCTGGGACATGCTGGCCCATCAAGGTGCTTGGAATATCGATTTTGACACGGAGCCTTTTGGGGTAACGCACGCTTTCAATTTCGAGATAGAGCCGCTGAAGTTCAACTTCGTCTGCGAGCGTGACATCCTCCAGCGGATCCGACGACAGGCTGGTCCGATAAAAATTGGACAGATTCTGGATCATCGCTTCGGCCTCTTTGGGCTTGCCTGTCATTACGAGGCTCGAAAGCGAATTCAGCGTATTGAACAAGAAATGCGGATTGACCTGATAGCGCAAGGAACGCAGCTCGGCATCTTGGGCGGCCTGCGCAAAGCGCGATGTTTTTCGTTCGGCCTCGCGCACTTCACGGGCATAACCAATGGCAACGTAGAGCGAGCCCCATGCGATCAGGAAAAAATAATGTGCCACCGAAATATCGGCAATTTCCTGCCAAAAGGACAGGCCGAGTTGGGCCTTCAAATTTTCGACCGAGCGGCCAAGGCTTGGATCTTTAAACAGGCTGATGGGTTCATATAGGTTAAAGATATAGAAATTGGCGGAGGCCAATATCATCGCGCAGGGAATGGCCGCTACAAACGCCAGACCGACCCGAAAGCCAAGCGCGCGGCGGTCGGCCATGCGCAAACCGACATAGAGCAGCCAGGTCACCAACACGCCGACCAGTGCCACCATCAAGCGCCGTTCGAACAAGATAGCTTGCGCCGGAAATTCCAGCAATGCGGCGCGCAGCGACAGGATCAGAGCATAAAAGGCCCAAAAGCCAATTATGGTGAGCAATGCCATCTGGTGACCAATAAGCGGCTGCGGGGACTTATATCTCTCCATAGCCTTTCATAGCGCATTTTTCGTCGCTTGCACCATGTGCATGGTTTCTCGTCGAAGGCTTCGCCAAGTTTGTCGAATGTTTATCTTCGGCAGCGGGCGGCTATCGCTTTAGGCGTCTTTGCGCCGATAGCGGAAATACCAGACTTCGTGCCCGAGGCGGCGCGCCTTTGCTTCATAGCGGGTTTCCGGCCAGCCGCCGGGGCGGTTTTGGAAATCGGACGCGCTGTTGCACAGCCAGTCAAATTGCTGCCGGTGACGCTGCATGATCATCAGCGCGTGGCGGACATAGATGGGATGGTCGGTGCCAAAACGAAATTCACCGCCGGGCTTTAACTTTGCGGCGATCAAATCTACCGGCCCGTCATTCATCATCCGACGCTTCACATGCCGCGCCTTTGGCCAAGGGTCGGGATGCAGCAGATACACAAAGGACAAGGACCCGTCGGGCACACGCCGGAGCATTTCCAACGCGTCGCCCATATGCAGGCGTACATTGCGTAAGCTGCCTTCGCGGATATGCGATAGCGCTTGAGCAACGCCGTTCAGAAAGGGCTCGCAACCGATAAAGCCGTGATCGGGCAAAAGGTCCGCGCGAAATGCCAAATGCTCCCCGCCGCCAAAACCGATTTCGAAATGCATCGCGCGGTCGTCGCCGAATAGCTCCCGGCTGCTCAGCGCGCCTTCGCCGGGCACCGAAATCTGCGGCAACAGATTCTCGACCAAGTCATTTTGCTCGGAACGCAGCTTTTTGCCCTTTGAACGGCCGTAAAGGCGGTTCAGCGTCGTTGGATCACCGATTTTGTTCGCAGTCATGCGGGTGGCGGCTAAACTTTCAGCCGCCACCCTGCAAGTTGAATTACGCCAGCGCTGCTTTGAGGTCCTCGACCAAGTCAGTGCGCTCCCATGGGAAGAAATCGCCTTCGGGCTTGCGGCCGAAATGGCCATAAGCGGCGGTCTTACGGTAAATCGGCTTGTTCAAACCAAGATGCGTGCGAATGCCGCGCGGCGTCAGGCCGCCGAGTTTCGTGATGCCCATGATCGCGGCTTCAACCTGGTCATCGCCGACTGTGCCGGTGCGGTGCGTATCGACATAAAGCGACAAAGGCTTGGACACGCCGATTGCATACGCCAATTGAATGGTGCAGCGTGTGGCAAGGCCAGCGGCGACGATATTCTTTGCCAAATAGCGCGTAATGTAAGCAGCCGAACGGTCGACCTTGGTTGGGTCCTTACCCGAAAACGCGCCGCCGCCATGCGGGGCTGCGCCGCCATAAGTGTCGACAATGATCTTACGGCCGGTCAGGCCCGCATCACCATCAGGGCCGCCGATTTCGAAGCTGCCCGTTGGGTTGATGTGATATTCGGTGTTGGTCAGCAGGTTTGCCGGTAACAGGTCTGCGATGACGCCCTTCACATAGGCATGCAGTTCGGCTTCCTTCGCACCTTCGTCATATCCGGGTGCGTGCTGTGTCGACACGACGATAGCAGTCGCGGCCTCTGGCTCGCCATCATTAGTGTACCGCAAGGTGACTTGGCTTTTGGCATCGGGTTCCAGAAATGGCGCAGCGCCCGAATGGCGGTCTGCGGCCATGCGTTGAAGGATCTTGTGGCTGTAATCCAGCGTTGCGGGCATCAGGTCCGGCGTTTCGGTCGAGGCATAGCCGAACATGATGCCCTGATCGCCGGCGCCTTCGTCCTTATTGTCGCCTGCGTCTACACCCTGCGCGATTTGGACCGATTGGCCATGCAGGTTGTTTTCAATGCGGAGATTTTCCCAATGGAAGCCCTTTTGCGCATAGCCGATTTCCTTAACGGTGCGGCGGACGGTGGCTTCAATCTCTTCCTGCGCGCCTTCGGCCCATTGCCCATTTTCGTAAACGCCTTTGCAGCGGATTTCGCCCGCGAGCACAACCAATTGGGTGGTTGTCAAGGTTTCGCACGCGATGCGTGCTTCGGGATCTTTGGATAAAAACAGATCGACGATGGCGTCGGAAATCTGATCCGAAACCTTATCAGGATGTCCTTCGGACACGGATTCGGAAGTGAAGAGGTAATTTGAGCGCATGGTTTTTCCAGTCTATTACTGTGTCTGCGTATAAAGAATTCTTTATATCGATTTGCGCCCTTAGCGAGAAGCGCGGCGCTGGGCAAGCGGTAACAATGCCAAGAGGATGAGCAGCCCAGCAAAAGCCAAAGGAATGACATTGCCAAATCGCGCGAAGAATGTTGGCGCCTTCGCGCGCGGCAAAAATGTATCAATGCGGCCATCGCTGCCCAAAGGCAGGCTTTGCAGTATCCGGCCATCGGCGTCGATTATCGCGCTAATCCCCGTTGGCGTGGAGCGAATGACGGGCAAGCCTTCTTCAATCGCGCGCAACCGTGCCTGCGCCAAATGTTGCGGCGGGCCAATCGTGCCGAACCACGCGTCGTTGGACGGGTTGAAAATGAAATCGGGCCGGTTATTGCGGTCGACCGTCTGGCCCGAGAAAATCATTTCATAACAGACCTGCATGCCAATTTTTACAGGCTTGCCGTCAACGGTTACGGTCATGGTCTGCGCACCCGGACCGGGCCAGAAATCAAGGCTACCCGGCACCAATCGCGCCAGTCCAAGCGGTTTCAGCAACCATGGCACAGGCAGATATTCGCCATAAGGCACCAAATGCGCTTTGTCATAATGGCCAAGCATCCGGCCAAAGGCGTCCATCGCGGAGACGCTGTTGCGCGCGGCGACCAATTGACGTTTTTCAAAAATGAGGCGGTTTGCGCCTGTTACCAGTACATCACCATCGGCCATCAATGTGGTGAGCCGCGCCCGCGCGCCAGCGGCGCTTTCCCCGGGCTGTCCATAATAATAACGATAGGGATATCCGTCCTCCAAATAGTCGGGAATAGCAGCCTCCGGCCACAGGATCAGGCGCGGCGCTTGACCGGGCAAGGGGCGGCTGTTCATCGCCAATTTGGCAAAGTTGATCACGTCATAGCCCGGCGCATATTTGTCGGCTTGCGAGATATTGGGTTGCACAATGGTGACGGCGGTGCGCCCGCTGAGCGATGGTTCCGGCACATTAATTTTGGCCGACGACAAAATCGCCGCGCCAACAATCGCGGCCAAAACACATCCGTTTGTCCAACGCCGATTGCCGAGCAGCGCGATCGCACCGCTGGCCAAAATCATCAGCCCCCCAACGCCGTAGGTCCCGATTGTCGGAAGCCAAAGATCAAACCAGTGCGAAACAAATCCGACCGCGAGCGGGTTCCAGACATAGCCAGAGAACACCCAGCTGCGCAGCCACTCGGTGATAATCCATAAGCCAGCAAAGGCGAGAATGAGCGAAAATGTGCCAGCCCCATGTCCAGCATCGGCGCGGGAATTGCCAAATATTTTCACCGCGAATTGGCGTATCCCAACGGCTCCCGCCGCAGCCAAAGCAGGATAGACTGCCAAATAGAGCGCCAGCAGGAGCACCGCGATATAGCCCAACCAAATGGGCATTGCCGCCTGAAAGGTGAAGGCGACCGCAATCCATTGATTACCAAAGGTGAAATGCCCGACCCCGAATAGCCAGCCAAGAATGAAGGCCCGCTTTGTGTTTTGAGCGTGTGCGATCAGATGGATGAGCAATGCAAAGCAGACCAAAGTCAGCGGCCAAAGCCCCCAAGGTTCAAAACCATAAGCCGACGCGGCGCCAGCGCCCATAGCGGACCAACGCGGAAAACGATGAAGCAGGGCGGAGATTTTCTGCATGCCCCGCCTTTGCCGTTCATATGTGACAAATGCAATCGCACAAACATTGGCATTGCTTATGGTTCACGGATGGCCTGCGCATGCATCAGCCAAGCAATTTTGCGCGGATTAAAAGTTGCGCCGTGCAAATGGCGCAGGAGCTTGCTAGTGCAGAAAGCAACGACCAACCCTTGCTTAAACCGGTGACCCAAAAATGCGCTTACGTCCCTTCCATCTGGCCTTTCCCGTCCACGATCTTGCCGCAGCACGGCATTTTTACGGCGCCATTTTGGGTTGCGCCGAAGGGCGTTCCTCAGACCATTGGGTCGATTTCAACTTTTTCGGACATCAGCTTGTCGCGCATTTGGACCCATCAGCGCGCAGCGTTTCAACGCATAACCCCGTCGATGGCCATGACGTCCCCGTCCCGCATTTCGGTGTTGTTTTGGACATGGACCAATGGGAAGCCTTGGCCGAACGGGTAAAGGCGGCGGGCATTCATTTCGGCATTGAACCACATATACGGTTCAAGGGCCAAGTGGGCGAACAAGCCACGATGTTCTTTTATGACCCCAGCGGCAATGCGCTGGAGTTCAAGTCCTTTGCCGACGACGCAAATTTGTTTGCGCGCTGACGCTTGCATTTTGCGGCTTTAGGCCACAGCGCAAAGCCATGGACCTACAAAATTTCGACATTGATGTATTCCTGCGCGAATATTGGCAGAAAAAACCCCTGCTGATACGCAATGCGTTTCGCGACTGGCAAAACCCGCTGGAGCCGGACGAGCTGGCGGGGCTGGCCTGCGCGGAGGAAATGGAATCGCGGCTGATTTGCCAAACCGATGCCGGTTGGGCGATGGAGCAAGGTCCGCTGGCGGAGGAACGGCTCGTCAGCCTTGGCAAAAGCCATTGGACGTTGCTGGTGCAAGCGGTGGACCATCATGTCCCCGCGGTTGCAGACTTGATCGCGCCCTTCCGCTTCATCCCAAATTGGCGCATCGACGATGTGATGGTCAGCCTCGCCGCCGACCAAGGCGGGGTGGGGCCGCATTTCGACCAATATGATGTTTTTCTGATCCAAGGGCTTGGGCGCCGTCATTGGCAGATCGGGCCGCATTGCGATGCCGATACGCCTTTGCTGCCGCATGCGGATTTGAAATTGTTGAGCGATTTTCAGGCGACCGACGAATGGGTGCTCGAACCCGGTGATATGCTCTACGTCCCGCCAGGGTTCGCGCATAATGGGGTTGCGGTGGGTTCGGATTGCATGACTTATTCAGTCGGTTTCCGCGCCCCATCGCGCGCCGACCTTTTGGGTCATTATGTCGACGATGTTCTCGATGGCATTGCAGATGATGAACTCTATCGCGATCCGGATTTGATGCCCCAAGCCAATGCGGGGGAGATTTCACCCGAGGCGCTGGGGCGGCTTCAGCAGATGATGCTCGATACCTTGTCCGACCCCGCCCATTTCGCCCGCTGGTTTGGCATCTTCAACAGCACGTCCAAATATCCCGACATGGATTGGCGACCCGAAGAGCTGATTACGCACGAGGAACTGCGCGCGGCGATCAGCGCGCAATTGCCGCTGGCGCGTAATCCGGCGAGCCGTCTGGCCTTTATCGCAGGCGGCAACGACGCGCTGATGTTATTTGCCGATGGTGTCTGTTTTGACTGTGTTGGCGAGACGGCGGCGTTGGCGCGAGATTTGTGCGCGACCGACAGCCTGTGTCTCGATGTTGCACTGGCGGGCAGCGCGGCGGCCATCGACCTCCTGACGCAACTCTGCAATCAGGGCTGCATCGCGTTCGACAGCGAGGATTGATCTGCGCACGCGGCTCAGCATCTGCGCGAAGAAAGCGCGATATGCGTCGGAGGCGGACGCGCTTTCGGCGATTGCAGCAGCGACGATCACGCTGCGGCATTATGCGTGCGACCGTTGCGGGCAATTTCATCTGACCAGCCGGACCAAGGGCAAGCGGATCGCGCGGCCGGTAAAGCCTTAGCCTTCGACTTCGCGCCAAGTGCCCGGTGCCAAGCCATCGAGCGTCCATTCCCCAATCGCCTGCCGCAATAGCCGCAAGGTCGGATGCCCAACCGCTGCAGTCATGCGCCGGACCTGACGATTGCGGCCTTCGCGGATGGTCAGCATGATCCAGCTATCGGGTACCGACAGCCGCACGCGGATCGGCGGATCGCGCGGCCAGAGCATCGGGTCGGCAATCCGCTCGGCCTCGCACGGCAGGGTCAAGCCATCCTTCAACGAAACGCCGCGCCGCAATTGCACGAGCGCATCGTCGGTCACTTCGCCCTCGACTTGCACCCAATAGCATTTGGCCATTTTATATTTCGGGTCCGCTATCCGTGCCTGCAACCGGCCATCATCGGTCAGCAGCATCAACCCCTCACTGTCCATATCGAGCCGCCCAGCCGGATAGACGCCGGGCACATCAATAAATTGGGACAAAGTCGGCCGCGGCGAACCCTCGGTCCCCTTGTCGGTAAATTGCGGCAAAACGCCATAAGGTTTGTTGAACAGGATGATCCGCGACATGGACATGCTGTAGCGAAAGCGCGGGGGATGCGAAATGCTGTTGTGGGTGGAGGTGGATTTTACATTATAACCAAATAGGCTAAAAATATATTGACATCGTAACCATAAAAGCTTAGTTTATGTCATAGTCGAAAATTGCGAGTCGCGTTGGGGCTCGCTTTCATCATCATCTTTGGGGTCGAAGCGCAGTCTTCGGCCCTTTTTCTTTGCGCTCAGGAGGGCTGGATATGGCCATCAATAATACACCCGTGCCCGATGCGCGGTTGAATATGAAAATCCGCAGCCTTTTTTTGGACCATTTGGCGCAGACGGCGAATGTCGCGGCGTCGGCGCGCGCGGCGGGGGTGTCGAGCAATGCGGTCTATGCCGAGCGGCGGCGGACGCCTGCTTTTCGTGACGCATGGGCGCTGGCTTTGGCGGAGGGCTATGCCCGGTTGGAGACCGATTTGCTGGCCGAGGCGCTGCAGACGCCAAGCGGACGAACTGCCGATGGCACGTTAAAGGCGCGGGCGCAAAAGCATCGTCTGGCGATTGCCTTGCTCAGCACGCATCGTGCTTCGGTCAAGGGTGGTGCTTCCGTTGCGGCAGCGGCCAAGCCCGCGCAGCCCGATTTGGCGACGTTAAAGGCGCAGTTGGTCCTGAAGCTTACGCAGATGCGGCAACGCGCCGAAGAGCGCGCGGAGGCGCTTGGCGAAGCTGAACCCGAACGTGCAGGGGGGCCCAATGCCGATGTGTAATGCGCAAGCTTTACTGGCACTGCCACATGAACCATGGCCGGTCGCAAACACCTTAAATTTTCTGATTAATAGCCAAAAATGGCGACATTTTGGCAACAGTATAGGGACATAGCGGCTTGCATGGACGGAACAGAAGTGGTAGGCATACGGTCTCGAATTCCTGTTCCTAAGATAGATAAGGGGAAAGTTGATGCGTAAGTTAGCCCTAAGTTTGGCACTCGCTTCTACTGCTCTGGCGTCACCGGCTTTGGCCCGCGATAACCAGTGGTATGTGGGCGTTGATGGCGGTGCCATGGTAGTAGAAGACCTTGCTTTGGATATTGGTGTCGTGAAAGATGCGGCAACATTAGACGCAGACAAGGGTTATGATTTCGGCGGCGTAGTCGGCTATGATTTCGGCGGTTTCCGTCTTGAATCAGAAGTATCCTATCGTAAGGCTGAAGTGTCTGGCTTCAACAGCCAAACACCTCAAGCCACACGCGGCACGAGCACGGCTTTGGTATCGGGCGGTAATTACGCCGCAACTGGTGACGCAAATGCATTGAGCTTCATGGTCAATGGATTGCTTGATTTCGGTGATGATGATGGCCTTCAGGGCTTTGTTGGCGGCGGCGTTGGTGTTGCGCGCGTAGACGTGCAGACCGTTTTGGCAGCGCCTTCATTCCTTGATGACTCGGATACCGGTTTTGCATGGCAGGCACTTGCTGGCGTTCGTGCGCCATTGAGCGGCAATTGGGATGTAGGCCTGAAGTATCGTTTCTTCAACGCGGATAAGGTTGGTCTTGTTGATCGTCTCGGCCGTGCCGTTGAGTCGCGCTTCCGTTCGCACAGCTTGATGGGAAGCTTGGTGTATAATTTCGGCGGCGCACCTGTGCCGGTTGAAGTGGCACCTCCACCACCACCACCACCACCGCCACCACCACCTCCTCCGCCACCACCGCCGCCACCTGCGCCGGTGTGCAACACGGGTCCGTATATTGTGTTCTTCGATTGGGATAAATCGAACCTGCGTCCAGACGCGGCTTCGGTTCTTGATAATGCCGTTGCACAATATTCGAACTGTGGCAGTGCGAAGGTTATGCTTGCAGGTCACGCCGATAAGTCGGGCGCTGCAAAGTACAATGTCGGACTTTCTCAGCGTCGTAATGACACTGTTCGTTCGTACCTTGAGTCCAAGGGCGTATCGGCTGGTGCGATTGCTACCGAAGCATTCGGTGAAACTGCACCATTGGTACAAACTGCAGATGGTGAGCGTGAACCGCAAAACCGTCGCGTGGAAGTTACCTACGGTCCAGGTTCGGGAATGTAATTCTCAATCTGATTTCAGGTTAAAAGAAAGGCTGGTCGAAAGACTGGCCTTTTTTTTGCCTTCTATGCGTGATGTCGAAAATAGAGCTAAAATTTTAGGCCGCGGCCTTTGTCTTTGCTCGCGCCTTTACTGCGGCCGATTCCAAAAGCCTGGTTTCAAGTGCTTTTAACTTGTTTTTGTTTTCGATTTTGCCGCCGAATAAATCCGTCACATAAAATGTGTCGACCGCGCGTTCCCCGTAAGTGGCGATATGCGCGCTGTGCAATGTGACTTTCGATTCGAACAGCGCGAGCGCCAAATTGTTGAGCAAGGCGGGACGATCCAGCGCATTCACTTCAATCACCGTAAACCGGTTAGACGCTTGATTATCAATCAGCACCGATGGCGCGATTTTAAAGGCGTCGGCCCGACGCAGCGCTTTTGGTTTTGCGTCCAGCTGAGTCATCAAACGCGCGCGATTGGTCAGCGCTTCTTCAATGTTACGCTTGAGGCGGTTTAACTGACTTTGCTCTTGAAAAGGACGACCCAGCGGGTCTTGGATAAGGAAATTGTCGACCGCCATGCCGTCGCTGCTGGTGTGAATCCGCGCATCGATAATGTTACCGCCCGCCAGATGAATGGCGCCGGCTATGCGGTAAAACAACCCGGGATGGTCGGCTGCAAAAACCGTGACGAGCGTCGCGCCACGATCAGGATAGAAACAAGCATCAATGGCAAGTTCTGTGCCCGCATTGGACAGAAGATGCCGGGCGTTGCGTTCAATGATGTCGTCTGGTTCCGCGATCCAATAAGCATCAGGCAGCGTTTTGGCGAAGGCCGCAAATTTATCAGACGGTAATTGTAACGCGGACTCCAGCTGCGCCTTTTTCGAGACAATCCTCTCGTCCCGGCCGCGTTGCTTGTGCCCCAAGCGCAGCACTTCTTCCGTCGCTTCAAACAGGTCCGAGAGAAGCTGTCGTTTCCAACTGTTCCAAACGCCTGGTCCAACTGCGCGGATGTCAACGACGGTCAAGACCATTAACAGCTTCAACCGCTCGGGGGACTGGACGGCCTGGGCAAAATCGAGAATGGTCTTAAAATCCGCCAAGTCCCGCTTGAACGCAGTGGCCGACATCAACAAATGATAACGGACGAGCCACGCAACAGTTTCCGTCTCAGCTGGAGAAAGACCCAGCCGCGGGCATAAGGTTTCAGCAATCTCCGCGCCCAATACACTATGGTCGCCGCCACGCCCCTTCGCGATATCGTGGAGCAAGGTGGCCACAAACAATACCCGCTTGCTGACAATTTGCTGGACCATCGCCGTAGACAGCGGGTGATCTTTTTTGAGCTTGCCGCGGTTGATATCGGCCAGCAAACCAATGGCGCGGATCGAATGTTCATCGACGGTGTAATGGTGGTACATGTCGAATTGCATCTGCGCGACAACGCGTCGGAAATCCGGAATGAATCGACCGAAAACGGTAGATTCATTCATCCAGCGCAACACCGTTTCCGGATCGCGCGGCGATGTTAATATTTCGAGGAATAGGGTGTTGGCTCTGGGGTCCCGCCGCAATACTTTGTCGATCAGTCGGGCATCTCTTTGGGCGGCACGCATCGCCAGCGGGTGAATTTCCAATTCATGCAAATCCGCCAAATGAAATATTTCGAGCAAGCGCACGGGGTCTTGCGCAAAAAAGCCATCATCGGGGAGCGCGAGACGACCACGATCAAGTTGAAAACCATTGAGCTTTCGGGGTTTTCGGGCAAAGCTGGGCAAAAACCGGCGGCCTTTTTTGGCCATAGCTTCATCCAAATGCGCGAGGAAAAGTCCCGTCACGTCGCCTACGGTTTTTGCGTTCAAAAAGTAAAAATGCATGAACCTTTCAACCGCCGAGCGCCCGGGGCGATCAGCAAATTGCATGCGTTCCGCTAATTCGCGTTGCAGATCGAATGTGAGACGATCTTCCCCACGTCCGGTGATATTGTGCATATGACAACGCACCGCCCACAAGAAATTTTCAGCTTTTCTGAACCGATTATATTCATCGATTGTGAGCAGGCTAACGTCGACAAGCTCCGATGCAGCGGACACTTTATGGATATATTTTCCAATCCAGTAGAGTGTGTGGAGATCGCGAAGCCCACCTTTGCCATCTTTGATATTGGGTTCGACCACATATCGGCTGTCCCCCATGCGCCGGTGTCGATCGTCGCGTTCTATCATTTTTAGACGCACAAAGTCTGACGCCGTGTTTGCGACAACCTCATTCCAAAAACGCAGCGAAACCTCTTCATAAACGCCGCGGTCACCCCACACAAACCGGCTTTCCAGTAACGCGGTGCGGATGGTTAAATCCTCTTGCGCCATCTTTACCGTTTCATCGAGGGATCTGCTTGATTGGCCGACCTTTAACCCTAGATCCCACAGCAAATAGAGGATCGCTTCCACCACCTGCTCGGTCCAGGAGCTGCGTTTGAAAGGCGTTACGAAGCCGATGTCCACGTCGCTATGTGGGGCCATCTCCCCGCGGCCATATCCACCCACAGCGAGAACCGCGATCCTTTCGGATGCCGAGCGGTTGGCAGCGGGATAGGCGTGCAAAGTGACATAATCATAGATGAGCCGGACGATTTGATCGACAAGGAATGATTGCTCGGCCGCGGCACGATAGCCTTGCGATGTCGCGGCATCGAGGCGCCGTTGAATTTCTCTCCGACCATTGGCCAGTGCCGTTTGCAATATCTCTACGACGTGTGGACGACGTGCTTCGGCCCCGTATTCGCGCACGATGCCTTCAATCTGTTCGGCCAGCACACCGCGGTCGATAATGTCGCGCTGCTTAGATATCCGTTCTGCTGTTGATGCCATGACGCGACCTTAGGCGCGATCCGGCATCATGTCAGCATCAAGCGGATATTTTGGCATTATATTCGCGTCGCAGAGTCACCCGGTCGATTTTTTGTGTACCCAGTCGGGGGAGTGGATCGGCCACTTGCCAGTAATGCACAGGAATTTTGTAGGGCGCGAGACGTTCCGCCAAAAATGCTTTCAACGCATCCGGGGTCAGCGTGACGCCGTCCTTTGTCTGATAGACGATGCCGGGCACCTCCCCATATTTTTCATCAGCAATGCCAAATACAGACAATTCGGCAATTGATTCATGCTCATAAGCGGCTGCTTCAACTTCGGGGCAACTGATATTCTCACCGCCTCGAATGATGATATCTTTCTTACGGTCGACGATAAACAAATAGCCGTCTTCGTCGAGATAACCGATGTCGCCGGTCCGGAAAAATCCATCTGCGGTGAATGCATCGCGCGTAGCATCTTCGTTATTCCAATAGCCATTGAAATTGGCAATCGTCCGAATACCCACTTCACCGCGTTCGCCCTGCGGCAAAACATTACCGGCATCGTCCAGCATTTGGACCTCGACCAGTGGCTTGGTCGCAGGGCCAGTGCTGGTTGGCTTTTCTAAATAATTATCGGTGAAATTGCCGCAGCCAACGCCGTTGGTTTCCGTGAGGCCGTAGCCCAATAATGGATAACCCCAGCTCATTTCCTTGCGGATTTTTTTGACATGCTCAACAGGGCGTGGCGCGCCGCCAGCGGCAAATGCGGTGCAGCTTGTTAAATCATATTTGTGCCGGGCAGGGTGCGTTGCCAGCTCAATGCTCATCAACGGAACGCCCACGAAATAAGTGATGCGTTCTTTTTCGATAATCCGCATCGCCTCTTCTGCGTCCCATTTGGGCATCAACACGAGCTTGCGGCCGATGGCAAAGCTTTGCAGCACCAAAGGTATCGACGCGGTGACGTGGAACAAGGGCACATTCACGAGCGCTGAAGGCTGGGCCGGCATTGACTGGCCACTGGCGGACATAAGCTCAAAAAAGACAAGCGTTTGGCCTACATAGCTCATAGCACCTTGGACGACAGCGCGATGGTCTGACACCGCACCCTTTGACTGTCCGGTTGATCCAGAGGTGTATAAAATCGTCGCATTATCGAGTGGATCGATGGTTGGCAGCGCTGTTTCCGCGCCGCCACCCTTTGCAGTCATCACCGATAAGCCGTCCAGCGGCAGCGAATTATGTTTGATGATGAGTAGTTCACAATCGCCAATATCTTGTCCCGCCATCCGCGCGGCACGCTGTTCATCGGCGAGAACAAAGCGGCAGCCGACCATGCGAATGCCTTCGGCCAATTCGCCACCTTGCCACCAACCATTGAGCAAAGTTGCAACGCCACCTGCCATCACAATTGCCATATAGGCAATGATCCAATTAGCGGAATTTCGTGCTGCAATGCCGACGCGCTCTCCCTTTTGCAGCTTGTGGCCTTCGACAAGACCACCTGCCAAAGCGCGCGCCGCTCCATAGGTTTGGGCGAAACTTAACCGGATATCGCCATCGACCAAAAATTCCTTGTCCGCATGGGTCGCGCAGAAAAATGCGAAATAGTCGGCCATGTTGCCCGGTGCTTTGGCAAAGACCGGCATTTGGACACCATATTTCTCGGCATAGGTAACCGCCAAGGGGCCATCATTGGCCATGAGCCGTTCAATGGTGGCATCGATTGCAAGGTCCAACTGCGACGGCATGTGATTCTCTCCTAAACTCTTTGTGCGACTTCTATTTGGCTCTATAGGAATGTCAA
>Ga0315905_10002879_pt1 | contig 17947 bp, 18 predicted proteins | sample LakEriMetagenome_5_FD_203522 | JGI IMG/M metagenome (GOLD analysis project Ga0315905, IMG submission 203522) | Freshwater fungal communities from buoy surface, Lake Erie, Ohio, United States - Buoy 4 MA121 | ecosystem: Environmental > Aquatic > Freshwater > Lake | place: USA: Lake Erie, Ohio... | reverse complement strand
CAACTCCTTCATGGTCGAAAGGCCCTCATCGGGGGGGGGACGGGACAATGTTGAAGAGGTTGCTTGTTCTTGCCGCGCTCGCGGCATCGTGCGCCTCGGTGCACGCGCAGACCCCGGACATTCCGCGCACTGCCGATGGCCGACCGGATTTCCAGGGCATCTGGGAAAGTCGCTGGCTGACGCCATTTGAGCGGATGGACGGAACGACGGAGCCGACTGTCTCTGGCGATGCGGCCAACGCCTACGCCGCCGCCCGAGCCGCAGCGCTGCAGAGCGAAGGCGTCGCCCTGCATCCCGACGACGACTTCGATTTTACAAGCCTGCTCCCGGCAGGCGACGGGTCATTTCGCACCTCGTTGATTGTCGAACCGGCCGACGGCAAGCGACAGCAGACGCAGCTTTCCAAGGATCTCGGCCCGATCGGACGTGAAATCAGAAAGTCCGCCGCTAACCCGGAGGGCCTGTCGAATGACGAGCGATGCCTGAGTGCGACCGGCCGCGCGCCGCTCGGCATTAGCCCCGGCAGCATGTATCGCCAGATCGTCCAGACGGCTGACCACATGCTGATCTACACCGAAGATCAGATGGTGACGCGCGTGATCGGGATCGGCGCCGCGCCGCGCCCCGCTGGCCTTCTCTCGCTGGCCGGGGACTCAGTCGCCACGTGGGATGGCGATACCCTGGTCGTCGTCACGACGCAGATCCGCCCGCAGCTCGCCCCGCCGGGCGCGCCGCACTTCGACCAGCAGCGCCGCGTCACGGAACGCTTCAGCCTGATCGCGCCCGACCAGATCAGTTATGAGTCTGTGCTTGAAGACAGCGCCATGCTGACGGCGACCGTCCGCGTTCAATACAAGCTTGTCCGCACTGACCACCAGATGTTCGAGTCCGCGTGCCACGAGGGCAACTACTCCATCCTGCACATGATGCTCGGCGCGCGGTTGACGGAAAACGCCAAGCCGGCGCCCTGAAAACAGAACCGCCGGCTTCTTGCGAAGCCGGCGGGTTTGGGCTGTGAGGTAGGGTCGCCGCAGAAGGGCGAGTCCGCCGTCAATCCCAAGGATGCCAGCCCCGAACGATCAGGCCAGGGTCTGCACGCTAAAAAACTAGAGCTGGTAGCGGATCTGGTCGGACCAGAAGCGCTCGAGACGGGCCAGCGACTTGTTCAGCTGGTCCAGGTCGTCCGAGCGGACCGAGGCGGTCGGCTCGAGCGAGGCGGACTGCTTCTCGAACAGGGAGGAGACACGGTTGCGAACGGCCTTGCCCGACGGCGTCAGCTTGAGGCGTACGGTGCGGCGGTCGTCGCTGGAGCGCGACTGGACCAGGTAGCCGCCTTCCTGAAGCTTCTTCACATTGTACGACATCGACGTGCCGGCGAAGGAGCCGCGAGCGCGCAGGGCGCTGGCAGGCGTTTCGCTTTCGCCGATCTCATACAGCAGGAGGGCCTGAACGCCGGTGAGCGAGCGCTCGCCATTGCGTTCCAGGTTGTCCTTCACGACGTCGTGGAGGCGGCGATGCGCCTGCTCCAGCAACGACAGTGCTTTCAGGAAAGACTGCTCAACGTTCTCGTCAGCCGCGATATCGCGGACCTTAGCGTTCGTCATCACCACCACCATCGTTGTTTTTGTCTGTTTGCCGATTTGCTCGGCTTATGGTGTGAAGATACACGCGCTTGACTAAGCAATCGCTAAATCGAACGAGTTTGATGCAATTTTCTGTTCGTATTCGTGCGAGTTTGCTTTGTTCATGACTGTAATCAGGAAGTAAACGCGAAGCATTCGATTCCCTGCTTCGCAACGTCCGTATACCCCGCAGCGTGCGGGACGGCGCTGCACGCTTTACTTGGGCGTTGCCTGTGCTTGTGTGCCGCCGAGCGGCCGGGACGGAGGACGCAGACGTGGGGACGACGAAAAGACTGCTCGCTGCGATCGCTGGCGCAAGCCTCATTGCATCGTGCTCGCCTGCCCCACGCAGCGCAGGCGCGGAGGCGGCGCCCGCGGCAGCTGCATCGGCGCCAGCCCCGGAAACGCTCGTGCCAGATGGCGAGAGCGAGTCGATCCCGACGGCGGGCGGCATTCCGCTGGTGCCGCTGACCGGTGAGGTGAACTTCCTCGACGCCCTCGACCCGCGGCCGGTCTACAGCCTGCCGCAAGTCTACAACACCAACCACACGGCGGTGCAGATCATCAAGGAGGAGGAACAGCTGAGGCTCGAGGCTTACGAACTCGGCGGGCTCTGGCTGATCGGCTATGGTCATCTCATGCTCGAAGGCGAGAAGGACGCCATCACCGAGGAAGAGGCCGACGTCTTCCTGCGCGAAGACCTGCATTGGTGCGAGGAGGCGATCGAACGCTATGTCAAGGTGCCGGTCACGCTCAACGAGTTCAGCGCCATGGTGGCGTTCTGCTACAATGTCGGCTCAGGCAAGACGCGCGGCTCCTCCATCGTCAAACGCGTAAACCAGGAAGACCGCACCGGCGCCGCGAACGCTTTCCTGTTATGGAACCGGATGAACGGCGTCGTGATGAAGGCGCTCGCGAACAGGCGGGCAAGAGAGCGGACGCTCTTCCTGACGCCGTAGCGCGTCGCGCTACCCCTCTAGCCACCTCGCCGTGTCTCCCACAACAACGTCGCCAACCGCGATCACCCTAGCGGTCACGCCGCCGCGCCAATTAGGGCGCAGCGCGTCCCAGAGGCCGGGGAGTTGCTCGTCCATGCGGAAGCAGGGCTGGGTCTCGCCTGTCACCAGAAGGCGCACATCGCCGATTGCCAGGACATCCCCGGCTCGCTGAGGATTGTGGACGCCGCTGACCAACAGGGTCGCCCGCCTGACTGTCCACGCCGTCGCGGGGTCCAGCCCGGCCACCGCCGCCGCCCAGTCTTCGGCAAACAGCACTGTCACTTGCCGGGTCTTCTGCCTGCCCCGGAAATCCCCCGCCACGCCTGCGGCGATGGACACGTTTGCGCGATCTGCAGGGACCATCGGGGCGCGTTTGGCGGCCTTTGTCGCAATTGCCTCAAGTCGGCCGGTCATCCTGACCCCCTCGGCCGCGCCCGCCCTCTGCGCTGCGGCATCGTGGAAACTCTATCGTATTGCCGCATCGGGCGCCGCCTTCTAGTTTGCGCCAGCCGGGCGGGGTCGGGTGTCGATGTGATGCTTCGCCAAGGCAAACAAAAAAGGGCCGAAACAGGCCTGCGGAGGAGAAGTCCCGAATGCGCGCCTATCTGAAGTCGCTGTCCGTCGCCGCGCCTGCACTGCTGCTCGGTCTGTATGGTTGCACCAACCCCCCGTCGGGCAGTGTCGAATCAGCGTCCATGGGCAACCCGATGGGCGCCGCCGCCGTCACCGCCGAACGCCTCATCAATGCCGACAACGAGCCGGGCTCTTGGCTCGCCGCTGGCCGCGACTATCGCGAACAGCGCTTCAGCCCGCTCGACCAGATCAACGACACCAACGTCTCGAAACTCGGTCTTGCCTGGTATGCCGACATCGACACCGAGCGCGGCCAGGAATCCACGCCCGTCGTCGTCGATGGCGTGATGTACCTCACCACCGCGTGGTCGATGGTGAAAGCCTACGACATCCGCACCGGCTCGCAGCTCTGGGCCTACGATCCGAAGATCGACCGCGCCAAGGGCGCTGACGCCTGCTGCGACGTGGTCAACCGCGGCGTCGCTGCATGGAACGGCAAGATCTATGTCGGCGTGCTGGACGGCCGCCTGATCGCGCTTGATGGCAAGACCGGAAAGGTGGTCTGGGAGAAGCAGACCACCGACACCTCGCTTCCTTACACCATCACCGGCGTGCCGCGCATCGTGAAGGGCAAGGTCATCATCGGGAATGGCGGCGCCGAATACCGCGTGCGCGGCTACGTCACCGCCTACGACGCCGAGACCGGCGCGCAGGCGTGGCGCTGGTACTCCGTGCCCGGCGATCCGGCCAAAGGCGACGAGCAGCCTGAACTCGCCGAAGCCCGCAAGACGTGGAATGGCGAGTTCTGGAAGCTCGGCGGCGGCGGCACGCTGTGGGACGGCATGGCCTACGATCCCGAGCTCGACACCATCTATGTCGGCACTGGCAACGGCACGCCGTGGAACCAGAAGTATCGCTCGCCCGGCGGCGGCGACAACCTGTTCCTGTCCTCCATCGTCGCGCTCGACCCGAACACCGGCAAGTACAAGTGGCACTATCAGACAACGCCCGGCGAAACCTGGGACTATACGGCGACGCAGCCGATCATGGTCGCCGACCTGAACTATCCGGAAGGCAAGCGCCGCGTCGTGATGCAGGCGCCAAAGAACGGCTTCTTCTACGTGCTCGATGCCAAGACCGGCAAACTGCTGAGCGCCGAAAAGTTCGCGCCGCTCACTTGGGCCACACATGTCGACATGAAGACCGGCCGCCCGGTTGAAGTTCCCGAAGCCCGTTTCGACATCACCGGCCAGCCCGCCATCGTCGCACCCGCAGCGCTCGGCATGCACAACTGGCATCCGATCTCGTTCAGCCCGGAGACCGGCTACGTCTATCTGTCGGTGCACGTCTCATCGTCTACCTATGCCTCGCCCGACAAGTTCGAAGTGAACCTGAAGGGCTGGAACACCGGCATCGGCTTCAACGCTGCTTCGGGCATCACGCCAGTCGTCGCCACCGGCAAGGCGCCGACCACCGAGGCCTATCTCATCGCGTGGGATCCGATTGCGGCAAAAGAAGTCTGGCGCGTGCCGAACACCGATCCGCGCGGCGGCACGGGCGTGATGGCGACGTCCGGCAATCTCGTGTTCTCCGGCAATCACGCCGGCGAGTTCAACGCTTATGACGCCCGGACCGGCAAGAAACTCTGGGGCGCGTCAACTCAGGCGAAAATCGTCGCCGCACCGTCGACCTTCACGGTCGATGGACAGCAGCAGGTTGCTATCCTTGTCGGCGCCCGCGGACTCCCGGTTGGCCAGAAGCGCACCGTGCCGGTCAGCGCCAACAATTCGCGTATCCTCGTCTATCGTATCGGCGGCGCAGCGACGTTGCCTACCGAGATGCCGACGACGACTGCGGGCGGCGCTCCGGTCAAGGTGAAGATCGATCCGCCCCTGCTCACCGCCAGCAACGAGACGGTGGCGTCCGGCGAGATGCTGTTCGGCGCCAACTGCGCCGTCTGCCACGGCGCCCAGTCGGTGCCCGCCGCCGGCTCGATCGCGCCGGACCTGCGCTACTCCGCCCTGCTCAATGCACGCGGCGGCTGGAACGGCGCCGTCCGCGAAGGCGACCGCGCCCAGCGCGGCATGCCGGGCTTCAAGGACACGCTGACCGAGGAACAGACCGACGCCATCTTCGCCTACGTCATCAAGCGCGCCAATGACGAGAAGGCGGCGCAAGAGGCGGCGGCGAGGCCGTAGTCTTTCCGCACCAAACTACGAAAACGCCGGGCTTGCGCCCGGCGTTTTTAGTTTGTCCACGGACCCACAAAGCGAACGCTGAGATCCGTCGCTGGGATCGGGCCGCAAGCCTAGCTGTCGGCCCGCGGCGCCGTCGCGAAGCTTACGCCGAGTTCAGCAAGCTTGTCCGCGTCGCGCCAGCGGACATTCTCGGCGATCAGCGCGATGCCATCCGCCGCGGCGACTTCGAGGCGCGACATCGGAATGTCGAGCGCCTCGCAGCGGGACGGATCGAGGCGGACAGCTTCGAATGTCATGCGGGCGCGGGCGCCCATCGGCGTGCGCCAGGATTTGCGGGCGTCGAGGCCAACGCGGAACCCGCGGCGGCGGAATGCATCGACCCGGTCCAGTGCGAGGTCTTCGAGCGCCGACACCGATGCGTCACAGAAATCGATGCGGATCTCCTGAGGCAGGATGCCAGCGCGTGCGGCGCCCGCCTCGGCCGCCATCGGGGCATCCTTGTCGGCCAGCGCCGCCATCGGGGCGGAGATCGACAGCGGGCGATGATGGGCGCCGGTTTCCTGCGCCAGACGTCCGGCGCGCTCTATCAGGTCGCCCAGCCAGCCAGCGGCCGAAGGCAGCGTGGCGTCGGACAGGTGGCGGGGCTGGAACGTGTCCTCGAAGCTGATGTCGGCCTCGGCATGCAGGCCGAAAGCCTCGCCATCGGCCAGACGCACAACAGGGCGGAAACGCAGCCGAGGCTGCCGAACGACCGGGGCAACCGGTTCGGTCACGACAAGCCGCAGGTGGGATGCGCGTGCAGTGGTCATTGCGGGGTCTCGCCAGAGGTGCTGAGTTGTCCCGATAGATAACAGGCGTGGCTAAAGGCCCGCCGAAACGCGATCGGTGAATTTTCATCAAATCGTTCGGCACTTTCGAGGGTTTACGGAGTCTCAATGAGCACCACCGACCAACCGAAGCCTGCAGCCACAGTGCTGATTGTTCGCGATGCCCCCGACCTCGAAGTGCTCATGGTCCGGCGCAGCGCAGGCATGGCCTTTGGCGCAAGTGCATGGGTGTTTCCCGGCGGTAAGGTCGCCCCCGCCGACGCCGATCCGCTGTGGGATGACCTGTCAGATGGCAGTTACGATCATTACCAGCGCTCGCTCCGTATCGCAGCGGCGCGCGAAGTCTTCGAGGAGTCCGGGCTGCTGCTGGCGACGCGAAGCGGTAACGAACTCGACGCTGAAGCCTTCTCAACCTTTGATTCACTTCGCGCCGACGTGGAAGCAGACCCTGCCCGCTTCCTCTCCCTTATCCGTGAAGCCGGCCTTCGCCTGACACTTGATCGCCTTGTCCCCTTCGCTCACTGGATCACGCCCAGCTTCGAGCCGCGCCGCTTCGATACGCACTTCTTCCTCGTCCGCTGCCCTGCCGCGCAGATCGTCCGGCATGACGGACGCGAGGCTGTCGATCATGAATGGGTCTCGCCTGACGTGCTTCTCGCCCGCCGCCGGGAGGGTCAAGCCAAGCTGATGTTCCCCACCCGCCTCAACCTCGAAGTCCTCGGCCGAGCCGCCAGCGCGGCCGACGCCGAGGCTCAGGCGCGCTCACGCACCGTCGTGACCGTCGAGCCTCAGGTACAGGATCGGGCGGATGGCAAGGTTCTGGTGATCCCGGCCGAGGCCGGCTACGGGCTCACCGAGGAGCGCATGAAGGAAGTGATGGGCTGAAGTCAGCCCTGCTGCTGGACCTGGGACGCAATCAGAGCCTTGCTGTGGGCTTCCAGTTCCGCCGCCAGCACCAGGCCGACCGGATGATCGGCGCCCATGATCTTCCCAACCACGGCAGCCTTCACCGCGTCCACATGCGCCTTCAGAAGCTTGTCCGGCGCGTGTATCTCGCCATGCTCGTCGCCCGTCAGCTTGCACAGCGAAGCGCAGATCCGGCCAACCAGCGGATAGCCATAAGTCGGCGCGAGGCCCTTGAGGTCGTGGGCGCGCCGATGAAGTTCGTTCCGCGAGGCCGGTGTTCCAGGCGCTGCTTCATAGGCGGCCCATGCCTCCAGCAATCGCTCGAGTTCTTCCTTGATCCATTCGGCAAACTGGGAGGACATCCTCTCCAGCGCAGCTTCGGCGCGGGCGATGGCCTTCTGGTCGAGCGCCGGCAAGGGGCCGCCAACTTTGGTTTTCAGGACATTGGGGGGCGTGATGACCTCGATGGGCTTCTGTTTGGCCATGTCCCACCCGTTGATGCGCAGTTTGCGCCCTCGCGCGAAAGATTCGCACCCTTCGTTAGGAATGTTAACAAACGACTGTTTGTCGGCAAGCCTTCAAAGCCGACAATGGCGAGGTCCTTCAAAACGAGCTTCTGGCCACCAGAATCCAGCCCTTTTCATCGAAATTGCCCGAGATTTCCTCGCGCCATCCAACTGCAACTGAAACGATATCGAAGTCGTAGCCCCGCGTGATTTCGGCCTTCGCGCTGCCGGTTTCCGCCCCACCTTCGCTCCACGACTTGAACCCAAGCATCCACGAGGGCGCAAATTCATAGCCGCTGTAGAACTTGAGTACCGATCGGTCACATCCGCCGCGTGATCTCTGGCCTGCTTCGAGGTTCACGAACCCCTCGCGGCCCCACGCATTGAATGAGGTCCCATGGCCGCCCGCGCCTCAAGCCCTTCGCCGATGCAATCCGAGCCATCAAGCGACGCACCGGCAAGAACCGACGCCGCAATGGAGATAGACCCGCGGTCGCCGATCGCAAACGCCTTCTGCAAACCGACACGAAAGCCGGACCGGTCGTCGTATTAATCCCCAATCCTGATCTGGCTCTCGAACCTCGCCGTCAGGCCCCAGCCATCGCGGAGACCCAGTTCGCTGAAGTCATCGGTTTGCCACGCCTGTCCGAAATCGCCGTCTTCGCGCGAGATCGTCGCGAACCATTTCTGCATGCCATCGGCAAGCGCCCACGCTCCGGCGTGCGCATTCGGCGCGATCGCCCCGCCCGCAGCAGCAAGCAAAGCCCCGCGCCTCAGCGCGCCCCCTGAAAACATGTCCCCCCGTCCGTGTCCCTTAGCTGTCGTAACCCGGTGACTCGCGATCTAGTTTCCGCAGGCAGCCCGGCCACGCAAGCATCGCGCCCATGCCGGAGGCCATCGCCTGCTGCTGCTTCACTGTCTCGATCGCATGATCTGGCGCCAACCGCAGATGCTCGCGCCCCTGCGCCGAAGCCATCACCTGGATTTGGCAGGCGCGCTCGAGGAAGAAGATCTGGGTCCAGCACTGCGCAGCCGTCGCGCCGACTGCCAGCGTGCCATGGTTCCACAGCATCATGGCGTTCTTGTCGCCGAGGTCGGCCACCAGACGCTCGCGCTCGTCGAGGTCCAGCGCGATGCCTTCATAGTCGTGGTAGGCCAGGTTCGGCAGCGCGACCAAAGCATGCTGACTGATCGGCAGCAGGCCTTCCTTCGTCGAGGCGACAGCAACGCCCGCATCGGTGTGGACGTGCAGCACGAACTTCGCATCCTCGCGGGCGGCATGGATGGCGGAGTGAATCGTGAAGCCTGCCGGATTGATCATGTACTCGGTCGGCTCGACGATGTTGCCGTCGAGGTCGATCTTCACGAGCGATGATGCCGTGATCTCGTTGAAGAAATAGCCGTAAGGATTGATCAGGAAGTGGTGCTCGGGTCCCGGAACCCGGGCCGAGATGTGGGTGAAGATCATGTCGTCCCAGCCGTAGAGGGCGACCAGGCGGTAAAGGGCGGCCAGGTCCACCCGGGCCTGCCATTCCTCGGCGCTGCACCGGTCCTTGATGCTCACGGCTCTCAGATCGTCTGCCATGTGATGTCTCCTGTGGCGCGGAACCTAGAACGTTTCAGGGCAAAAGTCATTCTGTCGCCGGACCCAAATCGGCCTTATAGCTATCCGGCCAGCGGGAGGCTTCATGAGTGCCGACTTGAGAATACATTTCGCGGCCTCGCAAAAACCGGAAGCCCGGATCGCGCACGAAACCATGACGCGGCGGTATGGGCAGGCGCCTCTGGACAAGGCCGAGGTCGTAGTGGCGCTGGGCGGCGATGGCTGGATGCTGGACACGCTCCGCGATCGCTTCTCGGACCGCCTGCCCGTTTACGGCATGCACCGCGGAACGGTCGGCTTCCTGATGAACGAGTACCTTGAGCATGGCCTGCCCGAGCGCCTCAACGCAGCGGTCAAGCAGGTCATCCATCCGCTCGAAATGACCGCCACGAGGGTCGACGGCTCCACGGCGGTCAAACTCGCGATCAACGAAGTCTCGCTGCTGCGGCAAAGCCCGCAGACGGCCAAGCTGCGGATACTGGTCGACGGCAAGGAACGGCTGGCGGAACTTTCAGCCGATGGCGCGCTTGTCGCAACGCCCGCCGGCTCGACCGCCTACAACCTCTCGGCGCATGGCCCTATCCTGCCCATCGGCGCGAATGTCATGGCGCTGACCCCGATCTCGCCCTTCCGCCCAAGACGCTGGCGCGGCGCGCTGGTGAGCGCCGACGCGCGCGTCGAGATCGAAGTGCTGGAGGCCGATCGCCGCCCGGTTGCCGCGTCCGCGGACACGCAGGAGGTTCGCGACGTCGCCTACGTCACCATCCGCGAGGACCGCACCAAGCCGATGACCATGCTGTTCGACGAGGGACACGCCCTGGACGAACGTATTCTCCGGGAACAGTTTTCACTGTAGCGGCGCGGGCCGCGCAGACGAGGATTTGTCGGCTTGCCCGGATTGGTCCATTCTCTCGTCAGATGACCGACATGACACTCATGGAGCGCGAGACGCGAGAAGCCCCGGCTGTCGCGGCGCGGCTGGCCGACGCATGCAGTGGACAGCTTGCCGACCTCGGCGCCCGGCTGCGCGCACTGGAGCCTCGCCTGATCCTTGCCGCCGGTCGCGGGAGTTCGGATGCTGCGGCGCTGCTGGCAAAATACGTGTTCGAGACGCGCCTCAACCTGCCCACCGTTTCCGTGGCCCCGTCCGTACATTCGATCTATGGCGCAAAACTGAAGCTTGAGAAGGCTCTGGTGCTCGCCATTTCGCAATCGGGCCGCAGCCCTGACCTCGTCGAATTCTGTCGCGCGGCCACGGGCCCGGACGTACTGCGCGTCGCGATGGTCAACGATGTCACATCGCCGCTGACAACGGCCGTTGATGTCACGCTGCCGCTGATGGCGGGACCGGAGACAAGCGTCGCCGCGACAAAGTCCTGCATCGCGGCGATGACGCTGGTGCTTGGCCTTGTCGGCCATTGGCGCCCGGGGTCGGGCATGAGCGCAGCCTTTGGCCGCGCTGCATCAGTTCTGGAGAAGGCGATAGCCGCAGACTGGTCATCCGCCGATGGATTTCTCGACGGCCATGGCCCGGTCTATGTCGTCGGGCGCGGACCGGGGCTCGCCATCGCCGCGGAAGCTGCGCTCAAACTGAAAGAGACGAGCGGGCTTCACGCGGAGTCGATCAGCGCCGCAGAAATCCGCCATGGACCCTACGCGCTCGCAGGACCGTCGCTGCGTGCGATCATCTTCGCCCAGCGCGATGCGGCGTTCCCGGGGCTCAAGACGCTCGCGGCCGACCTCTTGCAACAAGGTGCTTCGGTGCTGCTGATCTCTCCAGACACCGGCCTGCCCGGGGTCCACACCACGGCCGACGAGGAACCCGTGCTTGAGCTGATCGCCATGCTCGCGCGCTTCTACCTGTTCGCGAACGCCGCCGCGCTTCGCCGTGGCCGCTCACCGGATCGGCCGCCCATGTTGAGCAAGATCACGGAGACCCGCTGACGTGCTGAAGCTCGCCGCCACACGCGTGTTCACCGGCGCCGAGATGCTCGTCGGCGCGACCGTGCAGATCGAAGGCGGCGTGATCACGCACGTATCGCCCGGCATCCAGCCCGGTGCGACGTTACTGGAAGGCCTGCTTGCGCCGGGGCTTGTGGACATTCAGGTCAATGGCGGCGGCGGCATAATGTTCAACGATGCGCCCACGGTCGATTCACTGCGCACGATCACGCAGGCTCACGCCCGGCTGGGCGTCACCGCCCTGATGGCGACGCTGATTTCGGATGAGCGCGGTAAGATTGCAGCCGCCATCGACGCTGTGAACCAAGGCATTCGCGAGGGGATGCCCGGCCTGCTCGGCCTTCATCTCGAAGGGCCTTGGCTTTCCGAGCCGCGTCGCGGTGTCCATCCGCAGCGCTATCTTCGTGCGATGGATGCCGAAGATCTGGCCCTCGTCGCGCAGAGGCGGCCGTTTCCCGTCCTCGTGACGCTCTCGTCGGAGCACGCCTCGCCGGATGATGTTCGAAGATTGGCGGCCGCAGGCGTTACAGTCAGCATCGGGCACACAGCCGCGCCCCACGCGGACATCGAGGCGCTGATCGCGGCGGGCGTCACGGGCTTCACACACCTGTTCAACGCCATGCAGCCCCTCGAAGGACGCAATCCCGGCGCGGTCGGCGTTGCACTGGCGGAGCGCCAGACATGGGCGGGGCTCATTCTCGACGGCATCCATGTGCATCCTGTGTCTGCAAGGGCTGCCTTCGCAGCGAAGTCGGCCGACAAGCTCATGCTCGTTTCCGACGCCATGGCGACGGTGGGCGCAAAGGACGCGTCAATGTCCCTGTTCGGCGAGCGCATCGCGGTGTCAGGCGGCGCTCTCAGAACGGAAGCCGGTACGCTGGCCGGGGCACACCTCGATCTGGCGGAGGCCACGCGCAATGCGACGACCATGTTGAACGCAACAGCGGACGAGGCCTTGCGCATGGCAAGCCTGAGCCCGTCCGCGTTTCTCGGTGTCGGCGGGAGTCATGGCCGGATTGCGCCCGGCGCCCGCGCGGATGTCGTGCTTTTCGGCGATGCGCTAACTGTTCACAAGGTATGGATCGGCGGCGCTGAGGTTGCCTAGTCGCCGCGCACCGTGGCGAGTGCTGCGCGCAGGCTTCCGCCACTCCGGTCAAGCAGCGTCTCAGCGCCGGCGACGTCAACGCCAGCCACGACCAGAACTGCGAGCTTCACCTTGCCGCCGCTTCGCGCCAGTGCGTGCGCAGCGATGGCGGCGTCGCACCCGGTCAGCTTCACGACCATCTGCTCGGCACGTTGCCGCAACTTGGCGTTTGTTGGCTGCATCTCCACCATCAGGCCGGCATAGACACGGCCCAGCTGGATCATCACCGCGGTCGAGAACAGGTTGAGCACAATTTTCTGCGCCGTGCCTGCCTTCAGGCGTGTTGAGCCAGCGACAGCTTCGGCGCCGGTATCGACAAAGATGGGGTGCTCGGATTCTGCGAGGAGCCTCGACCCGGCATTGTTTGCGACCCCGATCGTCAGCGCACCCAGCCGGCGGGCTGTCTCCACAGCCGCCACCGTGAAAGGCGTGTTGCCGCTGGCCGCGATGCCCAGCACCACGTCATCCGGTCCGACTCCGAGCTTTGCGATCTGGTCGGCGCCGTCCTCGCCTGAGTCCTCGGCGTTCTCAACCGCACGAAGCAGGGCCTTCTCGCCGCCCGCAATTACGAACGCTACCTTGTCCGCCGGCCAGCTGAACGTCGGCCGGAGTTCCGCACCGTCCTGGACCCCGATCCGCGCCGATGTCCCGGCGCCACAATAGACCAGCCGGCCTCCCCGTCTCAACCGTTGAGCCGCCGCCTCAACGGCAGCTGCGATCGCGGGCAAGGCTGGCTGAACTGCTGCGATGGCTTCAGCCTGGCTCTCGTGCAGGAGACCAACCTGCTCGATGGCGGAAAGCCGGTCGAGGTCGAGATAGCGCGGGCTGAGATCTTCGGTGCTCATGCGCGGGGTATCTCACGGAAACGTCGCGCATTGAATGGCGCGCGAACCACGATAGACAGGCGCAATGACGGAAACGCTTTTCCTCGGCGTGGATGGCGGCGGAACGCGGTGCCGCGCGCGGCTGGCGAGCGCCAATGGCCGCACGCTGGGCGAAGGCGTTTCCGGACCCGCCACCATGCGCTTCGGCATCCAGGCCGCCAGCGCGTCGATCCTTGCGGCGACGGCCCAGGCGCTTTCGCAGGCCGGTCTCGGCGAAGAAGCGCTCGCGCGGACCTATGCAGGCATCGGCCTTGCGGGCACGGGCCATCTCGGCGCACGTCAGGCGCTGGAGTCCTGGCAGCATCCATTCGCCAAAGCCTGGTTCGAGGGCGATGGCTATCTCGCGTGGCTCGGCGCGTTCGGTGGCGACGAAGGCGGGATTGTCGTGTGCGGCACCGGGAGCATCGGGATCACCTATAAGGGCAAGACCATCCGCGTCGGCGGATATGGCTTCCCGGTGTCTGATGAAGGCAGCGGCGCGCATATCGGCCTTAATGCCATCCGCTACTCGCTCCGCACGCTCGACGGGCGCGCAAAGCAGACGGCTTTCGCTGAGGAAATCCTCGAACGGTTCTCGTCCGATCCCGCCGTCGTCATCCGGTGGTCAGAGACTGCCAACGCCACCGACTATGCCGCCTTCGCAGCGATCGTCATCAAGCACGCGGCCGCCGGGGAGCCCGCCGCCAGCAACCTCCTGCGGGACGCCGCCGTGCATATCGCCGGCCTTGCCGAAGCCGTGCTGGATCGTGGAGCGCCACGCGTGGCGCTTGTCGGCGGCCTGGTCGAATTCATTCGTCCCTACATCCCCGAGAGCACGGCTGCTCGCCTGACCAATCCGGCGGCCGACGCAATGGATGGCGGCATCAGGCTGGCGCGGATGCGCCAAAACGCCGAGCAGGTCTGAATCCCTTCAGGCGCCTCTGTCGGCTTCGTCGAGGAAGAACATCTGCTGGATTTTGTTCGTCAGATTCCCGAGCGTGATCGGCTTGGTCAGCATGTCCGTTCCTGTTCCTTGTAACTCGCTGCGCACCGCCGCCTCCGCCGCATAGCCGGTCATGAACAGAACCTTCAAAGCCCAGGCGTTTCCCGCCTCGATAGATTGATATCGGTCCCCCGCGCGCGCTGGCCGCAAGTGGTTCCAAGTTAATCAATGAATGGCCGGATCAGGCCCGCTTTCGCCCGCCCGCAAGCTGGCCCAGCACCTCTTCGACGCGCGCGAGGCGCTCGGGAGGGCCCGGGATGGCCTCCTCCAGGATCAGACGGCCGTTGCGCGCCACCAGTCCCGCCTCGGCGACCGCCTTCTTCGTCGGCTCAACCCGCGGCGTGAAGGCGATCGCCGTCGGCCCGCCATCGACCTTCGCGATATGTGCGACCCGCGCCAGCGTCCGCACATTGGCGATGCGCAGCAGGATAGACGCATCCTCGGGCTCTTCGCCGAAGCGGTCGATCAGTTCTTCCTCGAAGGCGTTCTGTTCTTGGCGTGATGTCAGGCGCGCCAGACGCAGGTAAAGCGACAGCCGCGAGTCCGCCTCCGGGATCCAGTCTGCCGGAATGCGGCCGTTGATGCCCAGGTTGATCACGGGCGTCCAGCGCTCCAGCGTTTCGCCCTGCGCCTCGCGCACGGCGCGCTCCAGCAGGTGCTGATAGAGATCGATGCCGATCAGCTTCATGTGGCCGCTCTGCGCATCGCCGACCAGGTCGCCGGCGCCACGGATGTCGAGGTCGCGCGCGCTGATCGCGAAACCGGCGCCGAGCCGGTCGAGCGATTCGAGTGTCCGCAACCGCTTGCGTGTCGCTTCGGTGAGCGACATTCCGGGCTCTGTGGTCAGCAGGATGTGGCCGCGCCGGTTGCCGCGCCCCACGCGACCACGCAACTGGTGTAGCTGGGCCAGACCGAAGCGATCAGCACGCCAGATGATCATCGTGTTCGCACGGGGCACGTCGAGCCCGGCCTCGATGATGTTGGTTGCCAGCAACACATCGCCGAGCCCGCCTGCGAAGCGGACCATGGATGTGTCGATCTCCGCGGCAGGCATCTCGCCGTGCGCCTTCAGAAGCTCCAGGTCCGGCGTCAGCCGCTGCAGCGTCGCTTCCATCGCCGCGATATCCTGAATGCGGGGCACGACGACGAAGCTCTGCCCGCCCCTGTCCTTCTCGCGCAACAACGCGGTACGCACCTGGTGTTCGTCGAACGTGCCTGACAGCGTGCGGATCGGTTGACGGCGCGCGGGAGGCGTCGCGATGACCGACATCTGCTTTAGACCGAGCAGCGCGTTCTGCAGGGTACGCGGAATCGGGGTGGCGGTGAGGCTCAGCAGATGGCCGCTCGCTCCGGCGAGGTCACGCAACTTCGCCTTGTCCGCTGCGCCGAAGCGCTGCTCCTCGTCGATGACGACCAGCGCGAGTTTGGCATACTCGACATTCTCGGACGCCACCGCGCCAGTTCCGACGACGACCGAGATCGATCCATCCGCCAGCCCCGCCTTTACGCGCTTGCGATCCGCGGCGTCCGAGAGGCGTGACAGAGAGGCGACTTTCAGACCTGTCCGCTCGAAGCGCAGCTTGAATGTCTCAAAGTGCTGCCGCACCAGTACTGTTGTCGGCGCCGAAATCACAACCTGCTTGCCTGCCAGCGCAACGAGGGCGGCCGCCCGCAGGGCAACCTCTGTCTTGCCATAGCCGACATCGCCGACGACAAGCCGGTCCATAGGCTTTCCAGAGGCGAGATCATCCCTGACAGCGTTGATCGCCCGCGTCTGGTCCGGCGTTTCGGAGAACGGAAACCCCGTAACGAAATCCGCATAGGCGCCCGGATCGGGCTCTATCTTCACGCCCTTCCGTTTCGCGTTCTCCTTCGCGAGCCGCGTCATGTCAGCTGCGGTATCCGTCATGGCCTTATCGATGACGAGGCGGCGCTTCCGCCAGCTCGCGCCATCCAGCCCGTCAAGCGTCACGGCAGTCCGATCCGCGCCATAGCGCCAGATGCGGTCGGCTTCTTCCACCGGCACAAGACGCCGCGCACCGCCGGCGTACTCGAGCTCGATCGCCTCGACGACTGCGCTCGATCCCGACGGACGGCTCAGACCGGCGATGACGGCGATCCCGTGGTCTTCGTGGATGACCACGTCGCCGACGCAGACGTCACCGATTTCCAGCAGGTGCTCGCCATTGTCGCCCGCGGCCGCCGCAAGCCCTGCATTGCTGCCGAGTACTTCCCGGGCGGAGATCACGAGGCGCTTCTGTTCGCGCCAGCTGAGCTGCAGCCGCATATCCAGTAACTTGATGCGGTTCAGCCATCCGCTGTCCGCCTCGTTCCAGCTCGGGATGGGCCGAGCACCTTGCGCCAGCTTCCGCGGCAGGCGCTTCTTGATGAAACGCAGGTCGTGGTCTGAGCCGGCGATGACGACGCGCGCCTTGTCCTTGAAGGCCGCCGCGATCTCCGCGTTCATGGCCTTTACGGGATCGGAATTGGCGGAGAAGCGGATCGTCCGTTCATCGACGCCAGCCGACAGGTCGATCGCACTGCGCTTCTTCGTGGCGGCGTCCCAGGCCGCTTGCTGCACAATGTTCTGTATTGCGGGCGAGTTTTTACGGCGCACACCCTGAATGGAATCCGAGGCAAGGCTAAGGTAGCGCGTGCGCTCCGCAACGGCGCCTGGATCGATCGCAATCAGTGCGTCGGGAAAATAGTCAAACAGCGTGTTGCTGCGGCCCAGCAGAACGGGCCAGGCGGCGCCGCCAAAATCGATGTGAGGCAAATCGCGCTTGCCGCGCTGGCTCACAGAGTCAAACTCCCGAATGCGCTGGATGACGCCGCCGGACAGCTCGATGCGGACGGGCCGCTCGGCATTGGCCGGGAAGATGTCGATGACTCGGCCGCGCATGGCAAATTCGGCCGGCTCGTCGACGCGATCGTCTTCGAAGTAACCGATGCTGCTGACGACTTTTCGGAAGGCGTCCGCGTCGAGGCGGCCGCCTTCAGAGAAGCGTGTGAGTGGACCATCGAAAGTGCCGGGCTTCGGCAGCATTTCGCTCGCAGCCTCGGCTGTGGTGACACACACGACCTTGCGCGCCTTCGCGCGGGCCAGTTCGCGGCTTCGCCTTAACGCCGCAAGGCGCACGCCAGTGTTTGCGGGCGTGGGAGGCTGGGTGTCGCCGGGCAATGCGTCACTGGGGGGGAAGAAGACGATTTCGGCCTTCGGCACGGCCCCTTGGAGCGCCGCGTAAACGTCGCGGGCACGGTAATCACTCGAGATGATCGCCAGCACATTCTTCCTGTTGAGCGCCTCCGCGATGCGCACGACCGCAACGCCGATCGCGCATTCCGCGCGCGCAACGACAACATGTGCCTTTGAAGCAGGCCCATCGGCCATGACGAATCCCTTTTGGAAGGAGCGCCTGACTAGCGCATCGTGAGTCCGGCGCAAGCCATAGCTTTCAGGCGCGGGCGCACAGCGGGCTGCGCCTTCGCTGTCAAGCTGCGTTTGCCGCTTTCACACATGAACGCGCAGGACGAACCCTACCTTCCAGTGGGCAAGTCCTTGTACGCGACCCCTTTGTCCACGCGTACATCCTGCGGAAGTCCAAGCACGCGCTCTGCGATGATGTTGCGCAGGATTTCGTCAGTGCCGCCTGCAATGCGCAGTCCGGGCGCCCACATGTAGGCGTTGTGGAAAGCGCCCTGCATCGGCGCGAGGGCCGGATCGCTGATGATCCCGAAATGA
>Ga0315905_10002874_pt1 | contig 17964 bp, 16 predicted proteins | sample LakEriMetagenome_5_FD_203522 | JGI IMG/M metagenome (GOLD analysis project Ga0315905, IMG submission 203522) | Freshwater fungal communities from buoy surface, Lake Erie, Ohio, United States - Buoy 4 MA121 | ecosystem: Environmental > Aquatic > Freshwater > Lake | place: USA: Lake Erie, Ohio... | reverse complement strand
GAATGGCTCACGCTGGCATTCCCCCAGTAGACCCCGAGTCCATCGAAGATCTCTAAGGCGACCAAGGCCAGACGCGTCAGGTCCAATGCCGCCTCGACCGGCGGTTGGTCCCCAGGATGCATCGTCGTGACGATCACATGCGACTTGTGCTCGGCTGCCTCTTGCTTGCCCTCGGGCCACAAGAAATTCCCGTCGGCATTGTCCTGTGCCTCTTGACCCGGAATCGGTACGGGCATGTGCGCCAAGAAACCAATAGTGTCTTGCCCCCGCTGCACGACGAAGATATTCGGATCGCTACAGTCGATCGAATGCCCTCGACCAAATACCCTTGAGACGGCTCGGGAGGCTGAAGCAGGATCGGCCGCCTGAGCCGACTTGCACAACACAAAGCAATGCCTCGGCGCATGCTCGTTGGCAGAGGGTTTCTTCTTCGGGGTCTTATTCCTGCGGAATCGATCAAAAAGCGACATGATGTTCCTGTCTGTCAAAAACCAATATCATTAAGCTAGCCTCAAGCCTCAAGCCTCCTAGTCAACGCTCGCTGCAAATCCAACAACGCATTGCGCTCGTCGTGCGAGGTCCGATCTCCTAAACCCAGGATACCCCCGGAAGCCTCCGCAATGCGCTTGGCTCGCTCGATCGTCGCTTGCCGCAAAACCTCCAGACTCGATTCGTCGAGCTCCCTGGAAAGCGCCTCGGCATAGGCGATCCAAGCCTCGACCATCGACTCGCTAGGGCGCTCGTCGAGCCAACGGCTGAGCAAGCGGTACGATGGGGTCCCATAGACGATCCCATCCTCCTCGGCCGCCTTGAGCAACGCTGCGAACTCCCCCTGGGAAACCTTCGTGTCTGCCCATGCCAAACGGACCAACGGTAAAAGCGCAAAGGCTGTCATCGCCGAGGGTCCCACCCCAAGGTGCTCGAGCCTCGCGAGCACCTCGGGATCCTTGACCCCTGCGGCCTGCTGCAATGCATCTTGCCTCTGCTGCTGCTGGCCGTGTCCAACTCGATCGAGAAACTCCAAGAGCTCCTGGTCCCGATCCGCAAAAAACGCATCGTGCATCGCCTGACGCTGTTTATCCAAAGTCTCACTCATGATCGTCTGCTCCACGACGAGGAATATACCTTATGCATAAGCCCACGAGAATCATCATCCCACCGACCCAAGTCCACCAACTCGGAGCCCGATAGTCCGGATCCCCACGACGCAACAAATGCACCCATACCGGCAATAACACCGGCTCTAAAAGTGTAATCAAACTCGCGACGTGACTCGGGGTCGTTCGCAAGCCCTGCGCAAAAAGCCAATAAGGTGTCCCCATCTGCAAGACCCCTATCCCAATCAAAAGCGGCCACATCCATCCAGAGGGATACTCCACTCCAAAACTCCAAACCAACGGAAACATGACCAAGGCAGTCACCAGATGGTTCAAGGCGATGAGCCAAGCCGAATCCAAATGCCTCAACGATCGCAACGACAATATCACACCCGCATAAAGCACTCCGCTGGCTAAAGCCAACCAAGGCGACCACCACCGATCCGATGGACTCGCCTGTGCATAACGAATCTCCATGACCAAAAGAAACAACACCCCTGCGATGCACCATCCCAACATCCACCAGTCGCTTCTGAGCGTCGGCTCGCGAAACCAATAAACCGTCGCCAACATCACCCAAACCGGCGCTAGATTCTGTAGCCAAATCGCGTTGGCCGGAGGTCCGCTCACCAACGCAGTCAAATAGGTCCAATTCATCATCGCAAAACAGATCGTCATGGGCAACAACTGCCATACCCATGTCACCCGGCGCACCAACGGCACCAAAATGCACAGCGCAAAAACCGCTCGCCAAAACGCTAAAGTAGCCCCGCGATACTCCAAGGGCCATCGATCAAACTCCGGCGATCGGGCAAAAAATGCGCTCGTGCTCCATAGCACCGCCGCCATCACGCATAAGAACGGGCCCCAGCCAAAACCTCCAACCCGATCAGAAAACTCTGGCGCATCGCCCGATACTCGATCCATTGGTTTCATACAAAGTTAGCCGTCCAAAGTGCCCCTAGGCAGAACTTAGGTTTCAAACACCCGTCGCGCAATACGCAGCTTAGCAGATCGACTCCGAGGATTCGCATCGGTCTCGGCTTGCGTGGCTACCAACGGTTTTTTTGTCAAATTCTCTAGCCGCGAATCGTCGCGTATCGCATTTTTGACCATCCGATCCTCCAGAGAATGAAAGGAGATAACCGCCAACCTACCGGCTGGCTCAACCCCGCAAGGCCCAGCCGACAGGGGCTCAAGGCTGGGAACTGCAAGAAACCCTGGTAGTCTGGCCAATCCAGCCTCGACATGCTCCAGCTCCCGATTGACCACAATCCGCAACGCCTGAAACGTGCGCGTCGCCGAATCGACCCTGCCATGCACACGACCAGGGACCACGCGATGAATCAAATCCGCAAGCTGCTTGCTGGTCATGATCGGTTCGCCTCGATTCTGCTCGACAATCGCCCTGGCGATCCTTCGACTCAATCGCTCCTCACCAAACTGATAGATCGCGTCGGCAATCTCCGTATCGCTGTGCTGCTGCAACCACTTCCAAGCCGGTATTCCCGACGTCATGTCGAAACGCAAATCCAATGGAGCATCGAGCCGAAACGAAAAACCACGCTGCGTGTCGGCTAACTGATCGCTCGATAACCCGAGATCCAACAAAATCCCATGCACCCTGGGAATCCCAAGCCCCCCGAGCAAATCCCCTAAATTGCAGTAAGAGCCACAGGCCAACGTCAATCGACAGCCCGAAGGTAGCTCCAGGTCTTCTAGCCCCCATCGACCTCGCTCCCCGAGATCCAAAACACCACCGGCTGAAATCCGAGGATACTGACCATTCGCAGAAACAAAATCGCGAATCGCTCCAGGATCGCGGTCGATCCCAATCATCCGATCCCCCGAGCCAAGTCGCTTGGCGATCTCGAGCGTATGTCCACCACCCCCAAAGGTTCCATCGACAATCACCAATGGAGCACGGCCTGGAATCTCAGGACTCAATCCCCCAAGCCACTCGCGGAGAATCGGTTCGAGTAGTACTGGGATGTGGATCGAAGGCATAAAAGAAAAAAAAGGCCGGTCGGGGAAGATGCACTGGATTTCAAGGTCCCGGTGGCATCAATTCCACCGCTCCCTCCATCGCAGCATGCACTCTGATATTCCATTCAACGCGCCGTGCTGGTAAACCGAACCGATACAGTTCGATCCGCTTCGAGCGTGCGTGATATGCACTTCTCGGGCAACCCCCTCTGCTTAGGAAGTTGACGCTCTGAGCCCGTGGCCGCGAGACTCAGTTGCTACCCAAGAAAAGCCTCTCACATCGCTTCGATGGTCCAAGCATCCCACCTCCCGACCGGCTGGGGTTCGAGCTGTAGTTTGTCCCTTTACAATAACCGAAAGGGGGGCAGATTGACTACCTATTTTTCCTGAATTCTCTCCCCGCAACCCCCAAAAACCTGAGCGATTTGCTAGCATTTTTATTGATAAATCGACCCTCGCCCTATTCGGCCGTCGGACTCTAGACTCCCTAACCAATGACCCGATATGGACTTAAGCTACATCGGGTCGAAAGCCTGATTATGGCCATTACGGCATTAAACCTACTACTTTTGATCCTGGGTGCTATCGGATCGCTCCTGATCTGGCTGCTGCTCCGCCCCGGAAAGTACTCCCCCTGGGAACGCATTCTCTACGGGCCGATCTACGTGATGGCACGATATCTCTGGAAAGCCGAAATCTTCCGACAAGATCCAGCGACCGGTAAATGGGAACCCTCGCCATGCCTGATCGCCGATGCGTCCGACTTGCTCGCGCCAAACCCAGCAAACCCAAACCCCTACTTCGGAACCTGCAAACATCGTGGCGCGGTGCTCGTGGCCAACCACCGCTCGTCGGTCGACCCATGCTTTATCCAACTAGCCGCTGGCGATCGGGTCCACTGGATGGTCGCAGGCGAGTACTTCAAAGTCCCTCTGGTCGGTCAACTGCTTCGATCCTTTCAGTGCATCCCAACCAATCGGGGGGGTATCGACACCGCGTCGACCAAACGCGCGATCGAGTTGGCCAAACAAGGTCGCTTTGTGGGTATGTTTCCCGAAGGACGCATCAACCGTACGGACCAGGATTGGATGTCGGTCCGCCCCGGAGCGGCGCTGGTGGCCCTGCGCGGACGCGTACCTTTGATTCCCATCTGGATCCAAGGCGCTAGGATGGGCAAGTCGGTTGTTAGCCCTCTTTTTATGCCCACCTCGGTCAAGGTCTTCTTGGGTAACCCTGACTATTGGGGGCTCGAACAGCTCGAACTCCAAGACGGACGATCGGATCGCCAAATCGCCGACCAATGGATCCAACGCGTCCTGAACGACTGTGTTCAAAACGCTTGCGGCCGCTGCAAATCGATCGAACTGGCCGGCTCGAACTGGCTCAACGCCAAGGAATCTCCAACGGATAATCCAGACTCTCAGACGGATACAACCGACTCGCAATATCCGACCCCATAAGACGCCCGAAACGCTTCCTTCAATCCTCGAGCGTCCATTCCTCCTGGCCGTTTCTTGTGATCATCGCCGCCAAAACACTCGGCTTGCAATGATTCGATACAAAGAGTGTTCGGCCACAAGCAAACAAAACCATCGCACCGTTGCGGTGGTGGGATCGGATCTCGTTGTCCATAGCCCAAGCCCTCGGATCATTGATCCCACCGGACTGCTCGAAAATGTTGCTCCCGTTGATCCACTCGCCATCCGGACCGCCCGTGTCCTCGGCTACAGCCGCGGTGAACGTCAGACCATCGCGTATGTCCCGAAATTTGAATGGCTGGTTGTACACAAATACACCGTTGTCGGTGTTGATCCGCGTGGTAATCCGCTGTCCGTAAAGCCCACCATAGTCGGTCTTACCCGATTTACCCTCAACCGTCGGAACGCTCGGACAGACATAGGTCGTCACATTGGTCTTGCGCGCCCTGGCATTGATAGGATGGTCGAAAGGATGATCGAAATCGACCAACGCATGGACACTCTGCGCTTCCATATAAGGCAAAATCAGCGCCGACCACGCATAGTTCTTAAGAAAACTCGGGCCATTGAAAGGACGCCACTGCATGCACCCAGGTGGCAACGTCCGAAGCACCGAATGGTAGTTGTGGAGCGCTAAACCTACCTGACGAAGGTTGTTCTGGCATTGCACCTGACGGGCCATCTCGCGGGCACTTTGAACCGCAGGCAGCAGAAGCGCAGCCAAAATGCCCATGATCGATACGACGACCAACAACTCAACGAGCGTCACACCCCTGGGCATCGCTCGTCGGTCCGCCAAAAGGTTCACCCTCAGGTTCACCCGTACTGAAATTCTAGATCCCATTCCAATCACAACACCCTATCGCTCAACGGCATGGACTCGCCGAAGATCTAACGTTGCGCCAAGAGGTGCAACGTGTTCTTCGATGCACCGACGTCTCGATAGGGTATCGTAATTCGCTCAAACCGGCCAGATCCACCAAGGAATCCGATAACCGACTCGCGCCAACTCTAAATCACCCCGCCATGGGTCCTGTAAGGACTCATGTGGTCAGGCTGATCGAGGAACCAAAAACGTTCCCACTCCTGAACCATCGCCCTGAGGTTTTCCGATGTGAAAATCAACTGCTCAGCTCGTCGGCCAGGCAGCGCGGAGTAAATCGGTATGGCACATCCGACCATCGGTACGGTCGCCATCGTCAATAACAAGCACATTAGTATTCGACGTCGCATCGGTTCTCACTCCGTGAACAAGCTATCCTTGTGTTCCTGCCTCCGATTCCCCCAGGCTCTCGTCGACCATAGACCCCTCCTCATCCTCCGACACAACCTCCAGTTGCCCAGATGCTACCGCGTCGCGAATGGATTGGGCAAGCGGGGTGATGCCTATGGCATTGACCCGCTCCTCCATGACCTTACCAGGCTTGAAGCTCACCACGAACTTTTCGGGGACTTCTACCTGCCTGCCCGTCCGCGGATTTCGAGCCTTCCTGGCCGCCCTCGGACGCACCTGGAAAACTCCAAAATTCCGCAACTCGATCCGGCCCTCTTCCACCAACGTTTGAACAATCGAGTCGAACGTCTTCTGAACGACCTGCTTGATCTGCTGCTGATTGAGTCCCGTCTCATCGGAAATCGTTTTCACGATCTCTTTCTTTGTCACAACAGAATTCCCCACGCTTCAAGGCACCCTAAGTCTTTTACTAGTTAGACTTTAATGCCGAAAAGTCTAGGTCGCTATTCCGTAGCCGTCAAGGTATTCCCAAACGGGATCAACCCTGCCGACCGGACAATCCAGACGATCGTTATGGGTCTTTTCGGTCATACAACCCGCAAATCTTCACTCCGAAACCAAAACCTAACCACTTTTTCCTTCTCCGGAAAAAAGTATAAGTTTTACTGTTCAAGCGATCCTGTCCCCTTCTGGCCTGGAGTCCGACCCGAAGTTTTTGATATGAATCGCTCCGAGCTTTCCCCAATCGTACCCCAATTCATTCGACTCCCCAGGTGCGTATGTTGCCCTACCAGCCTCGGCTTGCATCCCAACGAACCCTTTCGGGAATCCTCCTCCTTGCGCTCCTCTCGCAAGGCTGCATCGATGGCCCGTTTTTCCAACTCAAAAAACTCAACCCCTATATCCAAAACCAATGGAAACAAGACCGCGAGAAAGTCGTGGTCTTCTCCGAACGCATCGAGGAGCTTCGCCTCCTACGCACCCAATTCGCCTCGATGGAACCCCAGGAACAGAACGACTGGATCTCCAAACTCGGACAAATGCTCAAAAGCGAAACGAGCCCCGAAATCCGACGCGAAACCGTCCTGACTCTCGATCCCGTCAAAGAAAATCCCCAAGCCCTTGAAATCCTGACCCCACTTGCCAAGGACAAGAACGAGAAAGTTCGCATGGCCCTCGTATCGACCCTTCGAAATACCCGAGCAGAATCCTCCACCAATACGCTCATCGCTATGGCCTCCTCGGATCCGAGCAACAACGTCAAACTCTCCGCCACACGCGCCCTGGGAAGCCACAACTCCGATGCAGTCAAACCATTCCTCGGTGCCAAACTCGAGGATAGGAATATCGCGATGCGATTCCAAGCCTCCCAAGCGCTCGGGGAACTGACCGGCAAACGCTACGGAGGCGATATCGATGCCTGGCGACAGTACCTGGCCGGTCAAGATGTCCCCGAACCCGAAATCTCCCTGGCAGAAACTCTCGAGTCGATGCTGCTGCTTCGATAGCACCCCCGGGTCCTTGGCCCAACCCCGGCCACATCGTAAAATCCCCTAAAAGGAGCTTACCGATGTTATCGACCTGGCCCTGGCGATCAGAATCCCAAGCGGTCTTCTGGACCGACCGACTCCACCAACTCTCATCGACCGCCAAACTCGATCCCCAAGCCGTGCTGCTCTCGGCCCACTGGTGCTTACTGTGGGACCGACAAATCTGCATCGAACTGGTAGGAGATGCCCAAGACCAACTCGAAATCGCGGCGCTTCGAACCCGATCGCTCAACGCCGAACCGTCAGGCAAAACACCCTTCTGGGAACACCCCACCCTGGTCGATCAAACCCTAGAACGCTTCGAGTCCCTCCACCCCATAACCGAGGACCCCGGAAAACAAACCCGAAACCAAACCCGAAATGCCTTCGCCAATCTCCTTTTGGAAATCATCAAGCAGGAAACCCAAGCTTGCTTGGCCGACTCCCATCAACTCGGTCGCGACGGGTTTCTCTCCCAAGCGGCCGAGCTAGCCGATCCCGAATCGCTGTTCCTGACACTCGATGGTAAAAAAGTCGATTCCAACATCCAAACTCGCTACTGGGGACACTGGTTCCCCGGTCTGTCCAATGACGATCGCAAAGTCTCCGACGCTATCGCGGATCTCCCGGGCGCGATCGATGCAGAGATCCCCGAAGTCGTCCAACGCTTGGAAAACCCATCGAGCCCTGTTGCGCTCCCCGGGGCTGTGACGCTCGGCCGCCACGACGTCCTGCACATCCTCCTGGGCCGTGGACTGCTCGACCAAGACGAAGCGTTCGTCATCGGCTTTACCATGGGCAATGCGACCCGCTACCGCGATGACGATGGCCTCCTGATGCGCCAAGCTCTAGCCCATTGGTACCCGGAACCCTTCCGTATCTGTGGCTCCAAACTCAAAGTCTTCGACCTGGGAATCCAAGCCGGAAAAGCCATGGGAATCCCCGACATCGCTCAGATCCCAATCGAAAACCTCGGTGGCCGGACCCTGGGGCACGCGCGCCGAGAACTTCAAATCTCCACCGACCTGCTGCGAAGCTTCTACCACCAGGAAAAACAATCGATCCGAAACTCGCTCGAAAGCGGCAGACTCCCCGGATAAACCGCCGGATCAGGCCCCCCGGATCTGGCCCCCCGAATTAGGACACCGAATCGCCCGGCCTGCTAGCCCATACCAGGAATCCAGGTCCTCTCATCGAGATTGCTCGTGAGAATCTCAACCTCTCCATCCCTGGGTCCAGGCAAGATCGCCAGAAAACCGACCTCAGGTCGAGCGGCACAAAACTCCAAAGCCCCCTGGACTCCCATGACGTACAATCCCGTCGCCAAGGCGTCTGCCCAAGCCGCAGAAGGATGCAGCACCGTGATGCTCAAAGCTCCCTTCGCAGGCCTGCCTGTCCTCGGGTCGATGATGTGGCCATACCGCTGCCCCTTAAAGTAAAAGAACTGGTTGGCCGGTCCACTTGTTCCCAAAGCCCGATCCCTGAGGACCAGCGTACCTAGAATCCGCTCGGATTGCTCCGGATGACGTACCGCAATCTTCCAACCCGACTCGGAACCTTCAAGCAACTGCTTGCCATAAGCGCTGATGCTGCTCTTGCCACCATGGATCGCAAAATCCTCGACACCCCGATTCCGCAACATCGAAACCGCCTGATCAATCGCATACCCCTTGCCGATCCCCCCAGGATTCACAGCCACCGGTCCGGAAAACCTCACCCGTCGCCCCTGGCGATCCATTTCGATTTGCTCCGATCCTACCCCCGAAAGCAAATCGGCAATCTCCTGCTCGCCGGGCAGACGCCCCCGACGGCTCGAAAAACCCCAAGCCTCCGATAGCTTTGCCGCCGTCATATCGAAACAACCGGCCGTTTGCTGATGGATTTGAATCCCTAACTCGAGCATCTCAAAGGCCGGCAACGAGACGTCAACCCAAGTCTCATGCCCCCTGGCATTCAATCGGCTCAGGTCGCTCGTCGGGATATAGATGCTCAAGAGCCGCTCGAGCCATTCGATCAACTCCAATGCCTCGACGGCGACCTCGGGACCATGCTCGGGACGCTCGGGATGAAGCAGCACGTCGAATTGACATGCCATGGCTCTGCGAGTGAACTCCAACCATATCGGTTCGCGACGATGCATCGACTCTCTTGCCTAACGATTCTGACGGTTCGAGTTCCCAGGGCGGCGACTGCGTTCTCTTAACACCCTACGAATCTCCTTGGGATCCAACAAATCGATTTCATCCTGTGTTTCTCGACGCTGCCGCTCGTAAATCTCCAACAACCGCGATGTGCTGTTGACCCCCTCGGGAATCATCCATGTCGAAATCACGAGCAACTGATCGCTCTGGTCGATCGATTCGAGCAATCGCCTTGGAAACGAGGAGAGCCGACCGGCTAAATCGCTGATCAGCGCATCCTGATTGTCGAGCCTAAAACCCTCTTCGACTGGCCGTGCAGAGTTCAAGGTCATCAACGCGGATTTAACGTCCGTCTCGCGTCGCAAAAAGGGCATATTGGCCATGATCGATGGAAGCAACATGGTCTTGCTCCAATCGTCGAGCACCTCAGCATCGGTCCCTTGAAGGTCCGCTGCATAAAACGTCGCTGCGCGAAACGATAACTGCTCCTGAATAAACCGGATCCTCGGGGCTGTCTTGAGCTCCTCCAAAAGCCGTCGCTTGCTCGTGGGCATCGTGTCGAGCACCACACCGACCATGCGGGCCGCCAAATTCAAATCCTCGGCGTTGGACTGCAAATCGATTTGCTCCTGGACTGCCTCGAGTCGCTCACGCACCTCCGGCGGATACTTGCCCACCAATTCGCGCGCTCCGTCCAACTTGGCCATCTGTATCGAATTGAGACTCCGTACCCAACTCCGCCGCTCATCGAACGACCTTGGTACCATCGGAATCAAAACATCTCGAAAATGCTGCTGCAAGTACTCCATCAACTCCCGATCCCTGGCCAGCTCCTCGATCACCGCGATCTCCCCAGCATCGTATAGCCCGGGCATGTTCGAAGCCAAATCCAACCTACCTAACTCCCGTCGCCCCTGAAGCCGCGACGCGGTCGCCCCAAGCCCAACACCGATCGACAAGGCAAGGGCCAGAGGGACCCACGCATAAGGCATCATAAACCATCGCTCCAACCGCTTCCAAATCGGGAACTTGCTCCCAAGACTCTCCGACGATGTCACCGCCGTGATTCCCGAACGCTTCACATCGGCTACGACCATCTCGATCGTCGTCTGAGTGAAACTTTTACTGTGGGACACCTCAGGCAACTCGTCGAGCAAATCGTAAGCCTTGCGAAGTTCGGCAAGCCGCTTCCGAAGCGACTCTTGACCTACGAGCCTTCCCTCGAGCGCAGCAGAATCCTCGGCCGATAACTCTCCGTCAAGATACGCAGTCAACTCCTCATCGATCGCGTCCGTATCGCGGTCGCTCATACTCTTTTCCCGAAACTTTCCCCGCTCAAACGGTTGCTCGCTTCCATTTCCTTACCAAGGCCTTGCATCACCCAGGTCGCTCGTCGCTGAGGTCACTCTTCCACATCGGATTGAGGCTCGCTTCCAGGCACAAGCCCCTCGTGCAAATAGGGCTCCAAAAGATTCTTGAGATTTACCCGTGCTCGCATCAACAACGACTTGACCGCCTGGACGGTCAAACCCATCGTCTCGCCGATCTCTTGATAACTCATCCCCTCGAACTTACTGAGCAAAATCGCAGTTCGCTGACGCTCTCCGAGGGCCTCCAAGGCCAACATTATAACGCGGGATCGCTCCTGGTGATCCATGTTTCTCGTCGGTTGGTAACCACTAGGTGAAACGGCGATGTTCTCGAGCAATAAACCCGAGGTCGAACCATTTTCAGCCTTGGACAACTGATATTCCCTGCGAATCGACAGGTCCCGAACATGGTTGGCCGCCACGTTGTGCGCGATCCGATACAACCAAGTGGAAAATTTGGCGGTGGGAACGTACGTTTTTCGCGACTTGTAAATCCTCAAAAAAACCTCCTGGGCTAAATCCTCGGCTTGCTCTGCATTCCGGGTCCACCCATTCATAAACCGGATGATCTTTCGCTGAAAACGATCGATGAGGTACTCGAACGCGACCGCGTCGTCCTCCTTGACACGCAGCATCAACGCAACATCGGGATCCGAATGCACCCTGAACTCAGCTTGCTCGCTAAGCCCCGATTCTGTGGAGTCGTTTTCAATGGACACAGGCGTTGCCTTCATTAGGTGTGACTCGTTGTTGTTGAACTCAACAACGCGCGATTCGATCCGGGGGCAATCATCGCTCCATGAATCTTTTGATATCCACGCAAAACAATAAGAACGATCCGCTCCGAATCGCCATGACTGCTTCGTCAGATTGGCTCGTCGAAAACGGGCAAAAAATTTCGCAAAACCGTATCTTTGGATACCATGCCTGTTGGGCATCGATAAAGGCAACCCGCGTTAGGTGCACCGACTCGACGATCGCTTGCCATATGCTCTACGGCCGTTGTGATCACAAGCACCAACTGACCACCCAACTCAACCCACTGCGGACAGGTCGCCTGTGGGCTACCGACCGTTTGCCACTCGCGCTCTAACAACCCACTGGTTATCCCAATCTGAACCGTTCGCCCAAAGGCGGCCTCATCGGGATTGTACAACGAGATGATCAAACTTTTGCCATCGAGACTCATGGTCATCCCATCGGGAACTCCAATCTGATCCTTCAGATCGACGACCAAGCGACCCTCGTCGATGGTCCCTGCGGCTATGTCGAGCCGATAAGCTACCACCCTGCGGGTCGGTGAATCGATATCCAACAAATCGACCGCGCCGTCGTCACGCGGCAAGACCACCTTGCCATTGCTGCAGATCTGATCGCTTCGCAATGAAATCAATTTGCGGTCGCTGCGACGCCATAGATACAATCCCGCCTTCTTGGTCTTGAACTCCAAGTCCTTCGTGCCAAATATCAAATTCCCATCCCAAACCAGGCCGTCGTTGATAATCGTCCCCTGGACATGAGAATCGACCCCCTCGATCAACGGCCTCCAACTCCCATCCTTCGGGGAGAATATCCCAACGCTCCGCTCGCAACCGACCACGAAATTCCCGCGATCGGTAGGGAACGCAAATCCAGGCCGGCCCGCCAACGCATAGCTCTGGTTGACCCCCGATTTCGCGTCGTAGATGTTCAACGATCCTACCGAAGCTTCCGCACCATGCTGGATCGCTACCCACGAAAATCGATCGGAACCCAACGGATAAGGCCCCTCAGGAAGGAACCTCAAGGACTCACTTCCCGGATCGAAGAACAACTCGGCTCGCTCGACAATCACGCTCACGCTTGCTCCTTGTCAAAGGCCGAATCAAAGGCCCGGTGGCTCGGAGAAAAGTCCATCCGCTTGACAAAGGCTGCCGCCTCGCGGGCCCCGAACTCGCGATCCATCCCACTGTCTTCCCACTCGACACTCAAAGGACCTTCATAGCCCACGCGATTGAGCTCCCGAATGATCTCCTCAAAATTCACTCCACCTCGACCAGGACTACGGAAGTCCCATCCACGACGCGAATCGCCAAAGTTGATGTGGCTCGACAATATCCCCGACTTGCCGTTGAGCGTCACCTTCGCATCCTTGATGTGCACGTGGTAAATCCGGTCGGGAAACTCTCGGATAAACTCCACAGGATCAACCCCCTGCCATATCAAATGGCTCGGGTCGAAATTGAATCCAAACTCGGGCCGATGCTTCAGAGCCTCCAATGCCATCTTGGCCGAGTAAATGTCAAAGGCGATCTCGGTCGGATGGACCTCCAAGGCAAATCGTACCCCGCATGCCTTGAACTCATCGAGAATGGGATTGAATCGGTCCGCAAACAACTTGAACCCATCGTCGATCATCGACTGCGGGACCGGCGGGAACGAATAGTTCATGTGCCAAATGCTCGAACCTGTAAACCCATTGACCACCTTGACCCCAAACTTCTTGGCCGCATGCGCCGTCTTCTTCAACTCGTCGGCTGCCCGCTGATTGACCCCCGCCGGATTCCCATCCCCCCAAACATATCCCGGCAAAATCGACTTGTGACGAATGTCGATCGGGTCGCATACCGCCTGCCCAACCAAGTGCGCACTGATCGCATGGCACTCAAGCCCCACCTTCTCCAAAAGATCCCGCTTGGACTTGCAATACCCTGGGTCCGAATGCGCTTTGTCGACCTCAAAATGGTCCCCCCAACAAGCCAACTCAATCCCGTCGTAACCCGCATCCTTGGTAAACTGAGCCATCTTGCTCAACGGTAAATCTGCCCATTGGCCAGTAAACAAAGTTACAGGTCGTGCCATCTTGCAAAGTCTCCAATTCCAAAGGAAGGTGTGACAAAATAATGAGGACTAAAACCGCTTAAGATAGCATCCAAAGGACGGATGTGACAACCATCCTCGGTTAGAATTGTTCCAATACTCATGAGGCAATCCCCAACCCACCTAAGCCCGCTGAACCGATGCCGACTCGAACCAACCCAACCAACCGGCCAACCAACCAGCCAATCAACGCGTTGAACTCAACGCGGATTCCTAAGGCGATCACCCTCGGCTTGCTCCTGGCACTCCTGGCCCTGGTCCTCTGCGACGAATCCTACGCCCAAAATCCAACTGGAAATCCAGAACCCTCCAAAGCCTCGCCAACCCCAGATCCAAACCCCTATGCAGACCAGATCCAACCCATCCTGGCCAAGTACTGCGTCGCTTGCCATAGCCACGACGCACCCGAGTCGAACCTCAAACTACTCTCCCTGGCCTCCATGACCGCCGGCGGAGACGCCGGACCAGCACTGATCCCCGGCAAACCCTCCGAGTCCCTCATCCTGCGACGCATCCTGGGTCTCGATGAACCGAAGATGCCCCCAGAAGACTCCGCTCAACCAACCCCCGAAGAGATCGAAACCATTAAGCGATGGATCGAACAAGGTGCCCAAGGGAGCGATCCGTCGAACTCCCTTGCCGACCGATGGAAACGAATCGCTCCGAACTCCAAACCCAACTCGGCGATCACCGCCGCTGCGCCTCTGAATCCCACACAATCGCTTGTCGGGAAATTCGCCCAGCTCGAACTCGTCGAACGGTCCGATAACCCCTCGAATCCCACCCGTATCCTCTCGGTCCCGTTCCTCGGGAAAATCTCCCAAATCCGATTGGATCGCAACGCCAACCGCGCCGCGATCGCAGGCGGAATCCCCGGACTCGGAGGCATCGTCCATGTCCTGGAACTCGATCAAATCGCAAACCTAGACAAAGACCCCTCCTCCGGAAAATGGATCGAAGCCCACTCCGATGTCCTCTACTGCGCCGCGTTGCACCCCAAGCAACCCTGGGTCGCCACCGCAGGCTACGATCGGACGATCCGACTCTGGGACTACCACTCAGGAATACTCCTGCGCAGCTTCGAAGGACACAACGGCGCTGTCTATGACCTGGACTTCGATCCCTCCGGAGATGTCCTGGCTAGCGCAAGCGCCGACGAAACAATCAAAGTCTGGCGCACCGACTCCGGCCTCCGACTCGATACGCTAGGACAAGGCGAAGCCGAACAACTTCGAGTCCGATTCCTGGATCCTACCACGACAAACAACCCAACTGAAAACAACCAATCGGTTTGCCTTATCGCCACCGGCGCCGACCGCCGGATCCGTCAATGGAGACTCCCCTCGCTCGATCAACCCTCCGTCAGCCCCATGCTCCACTCGGTCTTCGCCCACGAAGCGACCATCCACCAACTGGCCCTCTCCCCAAACCACCTCTATGCATGCACCGCCGCTCATGATGGGACTATCAAAGTTTGGAACACCCAAGACTGGAAACTCATCGAAGACCTCCCTCCCTCGAAGGAACTCCTGACCTCCCTGGCCTGGACCCACGACTCGACTGCCATCGAATGGACCACCCTCGAAGGCTCCAGCCAAGTGCATTCGATCGCCGATGCGATCCGATCCCAACGAGAAAAGAAACTCGCAATGGCCCCGGCCACGTCGGATCCCCCCCATAGCACTCCCTCCCCAATCCAACCCGATCCACCCTCGATCCAAGAATCCGACGCAGGACCTCGCTCGGTCCAAAACCCACAGCTCGTCGTACCACCGGTCCGAGTCCAAGCCACCCTCGAACCCCAGGACTTAGCCCATGGAGGCGACTGGTATGCCTTCGAGAGCAAAAAAGGTCAAGTCTGGTCGATCGCTGTCTCCGCCGCACAGGACAAAAGCCCCCTGGATAGCTACCTGGAAATCACCGATCCACAAGCCAACCCAATCCTGCGCACGCGACTCCAAGCTGTCCGCGAATCCTACTACACCTTCCGGGGAAAGGACTCGATGTCGATCGACGATTTCCGACTCCATCGATGGGAAGACATGCAATTGAACGAATGGCTCTACTCAGGAGGCGAAGTCGTCCGACTCTGGCTCTATCCTCGCGGCCCAGACTCAGGGTTCAAAGTCTACCCCGGATTCGGTAACCGGTTCACCTACTTCGGTACCTCGCCGATCGCTCACGCGCTGAACGAACCGGCCTGGATCGTAAACGAACTGGCTCCCGATCAACCCCCGGTGTCCAACGGCCTGCCTGTCTTTCCTATCTTCTACTCCAACGATGATGACCCCATGCGCAAGTCCGGAAAAGACTCCAGCATCGAATTCCTCACCCCCTACGACGGGCGTTTCCTCATCCGGCTCCGAGATACCCGAGGCCAATCTGGCCCCGACTACCGCTACCGTCTCTCGATCGTGCCGCCGAACCCCAGATTCGACTTCAAACTCGAAACCAACGAACTGACCCTGCGCCCCGATGTGGGCTCCGAATTCATCGTTTCGATCGACCGCTTCGATGGCCTCGAAGAAGACATCCAAATCGAATTCGAAGATCTTCCCGAAGGAATCCGCGTGATCCAACCCCTGACGATCGAAAAAGGACAACTCAAAGCCATCGGCCAAATCCGCGCACTGTCGAACAAGCTCTCGGAATTACCCAAAGAATTCGAAATCGCCCTCAAGGCCAAATGCCAACTCGGAAATCACGAACGCATCGCCGAACAAAAACCCAAACTCAAAATTAAAGTCAACCCAAAGCCTACCATGACCCTCAAAATCGTCGGCAAAGAGGATCCCGATGAAGCCCCCCCGATCGAAAAACTCCATATCCGTCCCGGTCAAACCGTCTCGGCTAAACTCGTCATCCAACGCGGAGAACTCGCCGGCGATATCGCCTTCGGGGGCGACGACAGCGGTCGGAATCTTCCCCACGGTTGCTTTGTCGATAACATTGGTCTCAACGGACTGCTGATCCCCGCCGGACAGTCAACCCGAGAAGTCTTCATCACCGCCGCTCCAATCGTCGAACCCCAACGACGGGTCTTCCACCTGCGAGGCAATGTAGACGGTAACCCAACCTCCCTGCCGGTCGAACTGATCGTCGAATAACGCCCCATGCCCAATCCGAAAATGCTCAAACCCTTTCTGGCCTGCTGGCTCTATGCGCTGCTTCTTGCCCAAAGCGCCCTCGGAGGTACCTCGGCAAGCCAGTGGATCCTGGTCGTCAACGGCCAATCCCAAAACTCCCTTACCCTGGCAAACCACTACTGCCTACTCCGGGACATCCCCGCCCGAAACGTGGTCATCCTCAACGATATCCCCAATTCCAACTCCATCTCCATCGACGATTTTCGAAAACTGATCCTCGCGCCGGTGCTCGAGCAAATCGAAGCCCGCCAACTGAGCAACCACATCCAAGGCATCGCCTACTCCTGCGATCTACCCACAGCAATCGATCTGCAAAACGACCTGAAAAACGTCAAAGATCTACCCAAAGTCCTGACTCCTACAGGCTCGATCAATGGCATGACCTACCTGTTCCGATGGGTCATGCAAAACGACCCTTCCTACATCGGACCGGATTCGAATTGGTATGCCACCCACGATGCTGCCTCTCTATTGAAGATCTTCCAAGGTACCCCGGAATCCATCGAAGAACTCCGAAAATGGATCGACGAAAATCAAAACGAACAAGCCGCAGCAAGACTCGATCAACTCCGACGCGAATCGGCCAATAGCTACCCCCTGGATTTCCTCGCAGCACGGCAATGGGCACTGGCCGGCGACTCGAAAAAAGCGATCGTTCGACTCAACGATGCAGTCCGCAAAGGCTGGAGATACCGAAGTGAGATCCTCGACGACCCAAGCTTCGATGCCCTCCGCGATGACAAAGAATTCCAACGCATCATTTCAAAATGCCCCAACGAAGAATTCAAAGTCCTACCAGCCAAAGGCTTCGAAGCTAGAAACTTCTTCGCCCCGAATTGCACCGAATCGACCAACCCGAGTCATGGGGTCTCCTACCTCCTGTCGATGGTCCTGAGCCACACCGCCAACAACCGCCTGACGATCAACGAGGCAATCACCCACCTGGAACGCAGCAGCCTAGCCGACTTTACCCGACCAAGCGGCACTTTTTTCTTCTCCAAAACCAGCGATGTTCGGACCACCACCCGCGAACCGAACTTCCAAATCGCAATCGATGAACTCAAGAAACTCAAACAAAACGCCCAAATCATCGAATCGGTCCTCCCACCCGTCGGAAGCTCCGT
>Ga0315905_10002873_pt1 | contig 17967 bp, 6 predicted proteins | sample LakEriMetagenome_5_FD_203522 | JGI IMG/M metagenome (GOLD analysis project Ga0315905, IMG submission 203522) | Freshwater fungal communities from buoy surface, Lake Erie, Ohio, United States - Buoy 4 MA121 | ecosystem: Environmental > Aquatic > Freshwater > Lake | place: USA: Lake Erie, Ohio... | reverse complement strand
AACCAGTCCGCGTCGACCCCCGCCCCTGACCCCCCCCCCCTCCCCCTCCCCCGACCCCCACCCAAAACGCAACCCAATTAAACCAACAGGCCGCCAAGGCCGCCGACGGCTCCCCCGCCAAGCCCGCGGCCGCCAAGGCCGCGAAGGCGGCCATCGCCGACGACTCGACGGCCGAGGAGCTCGACCCGTCGCAGTACCACGCGCTGCGCCTCGCGCACGTGGCCGCCAAGAAGGCCGCGGGCGCCAACCCGTACCCGCACAAGTGGCACGTGAGCATGTCGGTGCCGGCCTTTGTCGCCGAGTTCGCCGGCGCCATCGAGCCGGGCACGACGCTCGAGGGCCGCGAGGTGTCGCTGGCGGGGCGCGTGTACGCCAAGCGCGCCTCGGGCAGCAAGCTGCTCTTCTACGACCTGCGCGGCGAGGGCGCCAAGGTGCAGGTGATGGCCGACCTGCGCACCTCGGAGCTCGAGGACGAGGGCGCCTTCGCGGCCCTGCACGACGAGGTGCGCCGAGGGGACATCGTCGGCGTGCGCGGCCGCCCGGGCAAGTCCAAGTCGGGCGAGCTGTCGCTGTTCCCCGTCGCGTTCGTCGTGCTCGCCCCCTGCCTGCACATGCCCCCCTCGGCGCGCTTCGGCCTCGTCAACCAGGAGACGCGCTACCGCCAGCGCTACCTCGACCTGATGGCCAACCCGCGCGTCGCCGAGGGCTTCCGCGTGCGCGCCGACGTGATCCGCTACGTGCGCGCGTTTCTGGACGCGCGCGGCTTCCTCGAGGTCGAGACGCCGATGATGAACGCCATCCCGGGCGGCGCGGCGGCCCGGCCCTTTGTCACGCACCACAACGATCTCGACATGCGCCTCTACATGCGCATCGCGCCCGAGCTCTACCTCAAGCAGCTCGTGGTGGGCGGCCTCGACCGCGTGTACGAGGTCGGGCGGCAGTTCCGCAACGAGGGCATCGACATGACGCACAACCCCGAGTTCACGACGTGCGAGTTCTACATGGCGTACGCCGACTACGTCGACCTGATGGCCCTGACGGAGGAGATGGTCAGCGGCATGGTCCTCAAGCTCAAGGGGTCGCACGTGATCACGTACCACGCCGACGGGCCGGACAAGCCGCCGATCCAGATCGACTTTTCGCCGCCCTGGCGCCGGATCCCGATGGTCAAGGGGCTCGAGGACGCGCTGGGCGTCACCCTCCCGACCCCCCTGGAGTCGGACGCGTGCCGCGACTTCCTGGACGCGCTGTGCAAGGAGAAGGGGGTCGACTGCTCGAGGCCGCGCACGACCGCGCGCCTGCTCGACAAGCTCGTGGGCGAGTTCCTCGAGTCGCAGTGCGTCGACCCGGCCTTCATCGTCGACCACCCGCAGCTGATGAGCCCGCTGGCCAAGTGGCACCGCGACTCGCCCGGCATGACGGAGCGGTTCGAGCTGTTCATCAACTGCCGCGAGGTGTGCAACGCGTACACGGAGCTCAACGACCCGATCGTGCAGCGGCGGCTGTTCGCGGACCAGATGAAGGCCAAGGACCAGGGCGACGACGAGGCGATGCCCGTCGACGAGGGCTTCTGCACCGCCCTCGAGTACGGGCTGCCGCCGACGGGCGGGTGGGGCATGGGCATCGACCGCATGGCGATGCTGCTGACGGACAGCGCCAACATCAAGGAGGTGCTGCTGTTCCCGGCCATGAAGCCCGAGGGGGACGAGGCGCGGCTGCTGGAGAAGCTCGCGTTGTAGTTCGCGCGCGGCTGCTTTTTTGACGGCTGCAACGGCGGCGGCGGCGGCGGCGGCGGCGCAGCAGCAGGAGCGGGCACGCGCCTTGAGGTCCTGGGTTTTTCGCTCTCTCTCTTGACCTCAGGGACCGGGTGTTTGGACGGTGCAAAGGATGATGTAAACAACAACGAGCAAACAGACGAGCGAGAGACAATCACACACACACTTTTTTTAGGCGCGCGCCCGACCGCCGCCGCTGCTCCGGCGGCCCGTCCCGCCGCCTCCGCTGCTCCCCCGGCCGCTCCCCCTCGCCGCCGCCCCCCGCTCGCCGCCGCCCGCGGCAGCGGCCACGCGCAGGTCCAGCAGCTCCACCGTGTAGTTGCTCGCGGCCGCGATCGCGGCGTCGGGGAGCGGGGCGCCCGCGGCCAGGTGCTCGGCCGCGCCCTTGAGGCGCGCCAGCGAGCCCGCCGCGCCCGCCGCGCCCGCCACCGTGCGCCGGAGCGCCCTCAGCGGCGGCGCGGCCCTCTCGCCCATCATCGCCAGCGGGGTGAGCTGCGCGTCGAGCACGGCGCGGAGCAGGTCGAGCGTCTGGCTGTACGAGGGGCTGAGCAGGAGGACGCGGGCGGGCAGGGGGCCCGCGGCCCCGAACGCCGCCGCCGCCGCCGCCGCCGCCCGCTGCGGCTGCTGCGCCGAGGGGGAAGGGGTGCGCTCGTCGGCCTCGGCCGGGAAAGCGCCGCCGCCGCCGCCGCCCGCGGCCGCCGCCGCCCCCCCAACGTCGCCGGGCGCCGCCGCGATCGCCGCGGCGCCCGGCGACGGCTCCCGCGCGTGCCGCGCCGCCCACCGCCCGAGGTACCGCACCAGCCGCAGAGCCGCGCGCGCCGACGGGAGGCCGCGGCGCAGCGCGCCCGTCAGCTCGACCGGGTCGCAGGGCGCGGCCGCCAGCGCGTGCAGCGCGACGCGCTCGGCCGAGAAGCCGTCGACGGCGGCGGCGGCGCGCCACGCGGCCGCGCGCAGGGCTGGGTCCTCGGGGCGGGACTCGGCGAGGGCGACGGCGCGCTCGGCGCACGCGCGGACGCGGGCGCGCCAGGCGGCCTGCTGGGGCTGCGCCGCGCGGGCGGCGGCCGCCCCTGCGGCCGGCTCGGCGCGCGCAGCGGCCGCGGCGGCCGCTGCCGACATCACCGAGCACATCGCGCGCACGACGGCGGCCGCGGGCACGTCCTCGGCCGAGGCGCACACGAGCGCCACGAGGTCGTACTGGCGAGCGGCCGCGAGCGCGGGGAGCAGGCGCGGGCAGTGCAGCAGCGTCTGCGGCGGCTGCGCCGCGAGCAGCCGCCCGAGCGCGGGCCAGCGCCTGGCGGCCGCGAGGCAAGCGGCCGCGCGGCCAAGCAGGCGCGGCGACAGGCGCCAGTCGCCGCAGACCGAGGTGGGGGCCGCAAGCGGCGCTGCCTTGGAGGGACCGCGGCGGCCGCGCGCGCCCGCGCTGGCGTGCGCGGCCGACGCCGCCGCGGCGGAAGACAGGGCGTCGGCCGCGCGCAGCGCCGCCCGCTCGAGCGCGTCGGCCGCCGCCGCCTCGGCCGCCGCTGCGGCGTCGCTCTGCTGCTGCTTCTTTTGCTTGCCTGCTGCTGCTGCTGCTGCTGCTGCTGCTGCGCCGCCGCACGCCTCAAACGCCTCGACCGCGCGCAACAGGTCCTCGACAGCCGCCGACGCAGCAGCGTTGGCAGCAGCGGCCGCGGCAGAAGACGCCGACGCCGCTCCCGCCTCGTCGCCGTCGACGGGCCGCAGCGCGCACGGCGCCGCGTCGCCCGCCGCCTCTAGCCGCTGCTCGGGCGTCAGCACGGACGCCACGTCCAGCGGGGTCGCGCGAGCGGGCACGAGGAGCCCGCCGGACGTCATCGCTGCGGAAGAGCCGCCGCTGCCGGCCGGCGCGGCCGACACGACCGCCGCCGCCGCCGCCGCCGCCGCCGCCGCCGCCGCCGCGCCCCCCGTGCGGCCGCCGCCCCCGCCGGCCAGCGCGAGCCGCCCGACCATGCTCGCGAGCGTGGCGGGCGGCTCGTCGAACGCCAGCGCGAACGCGGCCCGCCCGCCCAGCACGAGCGCGGCCGCGCGACCGCGACGCGCAGCGCCCCCGCCGCCGCCGAGCGCCAGCAGCTGCACGCCGCCCCCGCCGCCCTCCGAGAGGGAGAGCGTGGGCGGCACGCCGGCGAGCTCGGCCGACCCGTGGCTGACGGCCACGCCGTAGCGCGTGTCGACGACGGCGTGGCGGGCGGCGAGCGGATGGGAGGACGCCCCGCCGCTGACGCTCACGAGAAGGAGGTGCGCGGGCCCGAGCGCGGCCAGGGCGTAGGCCGACCCGGCAGCGGCGGCGTTGGGTCGCTTGCGGCTGCCGCCGTTGGCCGCCGCCGCCGCCGCCGCCGTGTTGCCGCCGCCGCCGCCGCCGCCGCCGCCGAAAAAGGCGCCCGGCAGCAGCTCGGCCGCGGGGCCCGCCGTGACGGGCGCCGCGCCCGCGTCCACAACTGCGCTGCTCGACAGAGGGCGCATCGTCACGGCCCCGCCCTCCCAAAGCGCGGCCACGTAGGACCCCGGCCAGTAGGCGAGGCCGCGGAGGGTGGCCGCGTTGGCGGCGCCCGAAGAAGAAGCGCGCTGCCCCGAGCCCCGCGGCGCCGGCAGGTGCAGCAGCCCCTGCGGCGTGGCGGCCGTGGCAGGCGCGCGGCGGCGCGCGGCGGCGCGTGGCCGGCCGGCGTTTTGCTGCTGCTCCTCTTCGTCCTCATCATCGCCGTCCGTCGTCGCGGCGTCGTCGTCGTCGTCGCGTCCGCCGTCCTCCTCGAGCGCGACGGGCACGCGGCGCAGCGACGCCTGCTGCTGCTGCTGTTGCTGCCCGGCGCCCGCCGAAGCGGAGGCGTGGTACAGCGCCACCGCCACGCCCCCGCCCGCGCGCGCCGCGCGCGCGTCCCGCACGGCCACGGCCAGCCCGGCGCCCGAGCTCGACGCCGCGAGCGCGACGCCCTCGGCCGCCTCGGCCTGCTCGAGCTCGCCGCGCGAAAAGTCGGCGCACCCGACGGCGCCGCTCTGCAGCACGGCGACGGCGACGGCGGCGGCGGCGGCGGCGGACGAGGAGGACGAGGGGGAGGAGGAGCTGCCGCCGCCGCCGCCGGGAGCGGCAGCAGGCCGCAGCACGTGCAGGCTGTGCAGCGGGCCGGGCAAGGGCACGCGCAGGGAGGAGGAGTCGTCGCGGCCGGCGTCGAGGGCCGCGGCGGTCACGGGCGCCCCGCCGCGCAGCTGCGCGAGGAACGGGTGGTGCTGCGGGGCGCTGCTGCCGCTGCCGCGGCCGGCGCCGTCAGCGGCGACGAGGGCCGCGGCAAACGACGCGCCGCCGAGGGACGCGACGGGGGCAGCGAACGCGAAAGCGTGGCGGCTGGCCGCGAGCGCGCCCGATCCCGACGACACGAGCTCGTTCTGTTGTGTGTGTTGTGTTGTGTTGTGTTGTGTTTGTGTTTGGATGTCGGGAAGGAAGAGAGCGGGGGGTTGAGACCGCGGCCGCGTCTCAGCATCATCAAAGAGTCGGCGGAGGCGGAGGTCGCCCCCCTCAACCGGCCCAAGACGCACCGGCGCGTCCAGCGACGCGAGCGTGACGTATCCGTCGTGCTGCTGCGTGATCGTGAGGGCCCCCTGGTCCGGGCCGGCCGTCGCGCCCAGCACGTCCTGGCCGCGGAACAGGAGCGCGGCCATTTGCGTCTCTGTCGCGAAGGGGCGGCGCACTCGGTCTCGGCGCCCGCGCGCGCGCTGCAGGCGATCTGTGTGAAGGCTCGGAGAGAGTGAGAGGCGAGCAGTACTTGGGTTAATGATGTTCCGAAATCGATAGCGTCTAAGGAGGCGTGGCTGAGCGAACGCTCGCCGAGTGAAAGAGGGGCGGCATCGCGCGGCCGGCCGCCGCCGCCGCCGCTGGGCCGAGGCGCCCAGACGACGCCGAGGCCTCTCGTGCTCTCTCTCCAAGCCATCAATCATCACACCAGCGCCGCCGCAGCAGCAGCAGCCACAACCATCGCCCCCACCGCCGTCGAGGCCATCACAGCCCCCGAGTTTGCGGCAGCCGCAGCAGCAGGCGGCACGTTGGCCGGCGCCGACGACGCCGCCCCGTGGTCGTGCGCGCTGTGGTCGACCGGCACCTTGCCGCCCGCCTCGGCCGCCTCGAGCACGTCTTCCAGCGGCGCGCGGAACGGCCCCTGATTCTTCTCGCGCGCGCAGTCCACCTTGTACTGGCCCGCCGCGTACGTGCCGTTGGAGAAGGCGCACTCGTGCTTCGCGCCGCACGCGTCCCGCAGCGCGTCGGCCGCCACGCGCGAGCGCATCGGGTTGTCGTTGAGTACGCAGCCGTCGTGGTGCACGCGCAGGAGCTGGTACGCCTCCTTGCACTCGGCCGGGGAGCAGTCGCGCGCGCAGCCGGCCTTGGCCGCGGCGTCGGCCGCGGCGAGCAGGGCCGCCTCGTTGGCGTGGCAGCTCAGCTTGGGGCACGTCGGGAGGCGGGGCGCGGCCGCTGCCGAATCCTTGACGCCAGCCACCGCCACCCCCGGGACGTACCGCGGCTGGAAGCACCCCGCACAGATCGTGTCGGGCGTCGCGGTGGCGCCGTCCGCCTCCACGGGAGACGCGGGGGTCTGGTAGGCGTGGATCCCCGCGGCGATGGCGCGCGGCAGGAAGGAGGGCGGGCAGCCGTAGTGGTGGCCGACCACGACGTGGTAGGCCTCGTAGCAGCCCTGGTCGACCTGGCAGCGGTAGACGCGCGACGGCGCCGGCTCTTCCTCTTCCTCCTCCTCGGCCACCTTGGCCGCGGCCTTGGCGTGGCCGGCGTGCGCGCCCGCGCCTGCGGCGGCGGCGTCGGCGAGCAGCGACACCTTGGGCCGGGCGTCGTCGCCGTCGACCCCGGGCGCCGTGGCGACGGTGGCGTTGCACTCACGCGACACGAGCGCGCGCCACGCCTTTTCGACGTGCGCCGTGCTCGCGCAGTCGAGCTTGAAGTGCGGGAGGCAGGCGCAGTCGGGCGTGCCGTTCGCGCCGATCCAGTCGTGGGCATGCGCGGCGGCGAAGAGGGCCGCGAGCGTGACGAGCGCGACGAGGGCGGCGGCGGCCGGCGGCGGCCGCGGCGCCGCGGTCCTGACGCTGCGGCCGCGGGCGGGCATGGCGTCGTCGGGGTCGCTCCGGTTGGGTCAAGCAAAGGAGGTGAGGCTGCCAATCAGCCCCAGGGCGTGGCGAATGGGGGGGACACGAGAGAGGTCGGGACGTCGGCGCGAAGGACAGGAACAGACCAGAGGGCGGCTCCCTTTTTTTTTGCCGACAGCCCCAGATCGCGACCGAGTTCGAGCGGGCGGACCGAGCGTCTGTTGCGCGGTGGAGGGAGGGAAGGACCAGCGATTGTCAAAAGCGGGCCTAATGCGAGCTTCGCTGGCAAAAAAAACAGAGCCCATTTGGAGGACAAGTGCCGTCAACTCTTTTTTTGCGGGCGAGCGCGCGCGCGCGCGGTACGGCGGCGCGGGAGACGCGGGGACGGGGGCCCGGCGGGGCGTGTATGGGGCCGCACACGCAGGCTTGACGCCGCCGCCCAAAAGCTTTCGCATCAGCCGGCAACCCGCGCGCGCTCCAGCGCGGCGCCCGGGCAGAACATCCGCGCGTCGGTCTCCCGCTGGGTCTTTTCGGCGCAGGCATCGAAAAAAGCACGCGTCTCGTTGCGCGCGGCGCTCGCGTCGGCCCCGCCACCGCCACCGCCACCGCCATCCCCCCCGCCTTCGGCAGCCACAACGGGCCGGCAGTCGCTCGCCCACCCAGGCCGCCCCGCGCCGCCACCACCACCACCACCGCCACCACCACCGCCCAAGGGCGCCTCGCAGCACGCCACGCGCCGCGCCGCCGGCTGCCACTGGCCGCCGACGGCCGTCCGGCCGGCGGGCGGCCAGAACGCCATGCCGCCCCCCTTTTCCGCGGGCCGGATCAGCGGCGCGACGTCGCGCGACCACGACGACGCCGCGCCGGCCGCAAAGCCGCCCTCCATGCGCGTGTAGTAGTAGTAGGGGAAGCGGCGGTGCGACAGCACGCGGCGCACGCGCGCCTGCGGGGACGTGCGCGCGGCCGGGTCGAGGACCATGCGCGCGGCGCCGCGGCCGTTCCTGGCGGGCGCGGTGCCGTTGCCGCCGCCGCCGCCGCCGCCGCCGCCGCCGTTGCCGGCGTTGCCCGCCGGCGCCGCGCCGCCGCGGCTCAGGCGGTGCATGTCGGCGCACAGAACGCTCGCCTCGTGGTAGGGTTTCGCGCACGCGCCGTCGCCCCCGGAAAGGCGAAAGCGCACGCCCTGCCGGAACGGCCACGCGGACGCGCGCGCTAGGCCCCCCCAGCAGCAGCGCATGGGCACGGGCTGCCCCTGGCGCGCGAGCGCGGCCGAGTCGGCGTGCACCAAAAACGGCGGCAGCGGGGACAGCGCCGAGCCGCGCACGTCGCGCGCGGCGTCGGCGGCGGCGTCGGCGCGCAGCGAGCGCAGCCGCAGGCGCGAGGGGACGTCCGGGTGGGCGCGCGCGGCGGCGTCCTCGGCGGCGGCGGCGGCGGCGGCGGCCGGGGCGCCCGCGGCCCTTTCGCTGTAGTCCTCGCTCGCCGCGGCGGCAAAGAGCGACGCCGCCGCCGCCGACAGGGCGGGGCTGCCGCCGCTGCCGTCCCCGCCGCCGCTCCCTCCCCCCTCGGTTAAAAAAGGGTCCTCGACGAGCGGCAGCGCGCACGCGAGGTCGACGCCCGCGCCGGCCGCGCCGCCGTAGCTCAGCAGTCGCAGGGCGTCCTCGGCGCAGAAGAAGGCGCGCGCGTCCGCAAAGAGCACGGCGTCCGGGGCAAAGGAGGAGGAGGAGGAGGACGGCGGCGGCGGCGCAGAAAAGTAGGCGTCGACGGCGGCGTTGCGCGCGAGCGCGGCGCCGCGGCCCACAAACGGCGGCTGGGGCTGGCCGCTGCTGCTGCCGATCCCGACGTCGAGCGCGGCCCCCATCGCGGCGACGCGCTGCGCGGCGGTCGCGTTGCGCTGCGCCGCCGTCGCCCGGGGGCCGGACGCCCGGTCGCTCGGCAACAGCAAGAGCTCGGACGCGCGGCACCCGACGCCGAGGGGCGCGAGCGCCAGGCGCAGCAGCGCGGCCGCCGCGCGCAGGTGCGACGCGCGCTCGGCCGCCTGCGCGCGCGCCGCCGCCTCGGCCGCCGCCGTCGCGCCCCCCTTTTTGCTGCCGCCGCTGCCGCTGCGCTTGGCCTTGGCGTCGTCGGCCCCGCCTGCTGCCGCCGCCTCGGCCTCGGGGCCCTCGAGCAAAACCGACACCGACACGGCCAGGCGGCCGTACGGCGCGCCCGAGGCCAGGCGCGCGATCTGCCACGCCGAGTTGCGTGCCGATGCGGCTGCGGCCGCCGGGCGGGAGCCGTCGGCGGCGTCGCGCGCGACCGTCACGGCCAGCAGCGCGGTGCCGCCCCCCGGCCCAAGCCCGGGCAGCGTGGCGTCGCCCGTGCCGCCGTCGCCGCAGGGGATCGGCGCGAGCGAGCCCGCCGCCTCGGCCGCGCGCTCGGCCAGCAGGCGCGCCGCGCGCTGCGCAAACGCCCAGCCGCGCCGGTGCTCGCGGACGAGGTCGCGCGGGGGGCGGCGGGGGGGCGGTGGCGGTGGCGCCGTGACGGGCGCATCCCCGCTGCTGCTGCTGAGCAGACGTCGGCGCCTGCGAGCTCCGCTGTTACCGCCACCACCACCGCCGCTTCGCCTGCGCTGGCGCGCCGCGCCTCCGCTCGCGCGCCCGGCCCGCCGCATCGCCGCCTCGGCCTCGGCGAACCGCCGCTCCAGGGCCGCGGCCTCGGCGTCGTCCTCTGCGCGTGCCTGGGCGGCGGCGCGCTTTAGCGTCTCGGCCGACGCCAGGTCCAAGGCCGCGCGCATCTGCGCGCGCGCGACCGCCAGCGGCCACGGCTTGCCGCCGCCGGCCGCGCGCCCGAGGTCGCGGGCGAGCGCGGCGACGGCCGGGTCGCTCGCGGCGGCGGCGGCGGCGGCCGCGCGCGGGTCGGCGGCGACGCGGGCGTCGGGGCCGAGGGCGGCGCGCTCGGCGTTCAGCAGTTGCTTTTGTTGGTGCTGGTAGTGGGCGTGCGCCTGGCGCGCGTGCGCGGCCGCGCCGGACTCGCGCACCAGGGCTTGCCAACAGGCAGCCAGCATGGCGAGGATGGCGACGAGCGCGAGGGTGCGGAGCACGAGGGGCTTGGCGTTGGCGGCGTTGGCGGCGCGGCGCGTGGCGTTGGCGGCGCGGCGCGCGGCGTTGGCGGCGACGCGCGCCGCCGCCGCCGCCGCTCCCGCGGCTGCTGCTGCTGCTGCTGCTGCTGCTGTGCGCATATTTGGTGTGCGACACTGGTACTCGAGTTGATGCGGTTGGATTGGGTTGGGAGGGTGTAGGCGTTGGGGGCGTGTGCGCGCGGGCGAGAACCGAGCTCGCCGCCCGAAACCAAAGCCGATCGTCACTCGCCCCTCCGCGCCAGAGGGGCGCGCGATCGATGCGCGTCGGTCATGGTTCTCCTGCGGTTTGGTTTCAGCTGCTAGTACTCGTCGGTTATCGGGCGGGGGTGTGGTTGCGTGCCGTGCTTGTTTTTGCGTCCGCGTGCTCGCCTCGGCCTCCACCTCCGCCTCCGCCGCCGGGGATCCAGTAAAAATTCGAAAAACCAAAAAAATCACGCGCGTCCTCGTCTTCGCCTCACTCGCCCCATCGCGCCCCTTCCTCATTCAATCCCGCGCGCGCGCTACTGAGCCGGCGCATCACCTCCTCTCCCTTACTTGGAAAAGCCCCAGCTGCGGCCAACGATCGTCGTGCGTCCGCGGATCAAACACCAGAGCAGAACGAAACTCGTCTCGAGTCGCGCGCCTCTCATCGTTCTCGCCAGACGCGCGCGCGCGCGACCCTCCGCTAAGCAAAGAAACGTCACGCGATGAACGATCAGGTACGGCCTCCCTCTTGCTGCCTGACCGGTGGCCGACGACGCGAGAATCCGGAGCTCGCGAGCTCGAGCTCGAGGAGAAGCCCGTTGCTTGCTCCACCGCCGACCCGTTTTAGCAACACCCCTCCCCGCAAAAAACTCACTCCCCCCCCCCCTCCTCCCCGCGCCAACAAGCAGATCGTCAACCCGCGCGGCTCGGCCGCGTCGCCGTACAAGCGGCGCCGCGCGCTCCTGACCGCGGCCGGCGGTGGCGAGGCCACTTGCGCCGCCGCCGCCGCCGCCGCCGCCCCGCCGCCGCCGCCGTCCTCCTCCTCGCTCCCGGCGACGCCGACGCGCGCAGGCGCGACCACCGCCGCGCGCTCGGCCAGCCTCATGATGCCCCCGCCGCGCACGCCCGGCCGCCCCCGCGCGGGCCAGGCCTCCGGCAAGCCGCCCGCCGGCCCCGCGACGACGATGACGACCGCGTCCTCCCTGCCGGCGTCGCTCGCCTCGACCCCCACGCGCGCCGGCCGCCCCGCGCCCGCGCCCGACTCGGACGCCGCCACCGCCACCACCGCCGTCATCCCGCTCCCGCCCGCCCTCCAGGTTCTGCGCGACTGCCTGTCGGCGATCTACTCGTCCATGCCCCTCGTGCGCGCGCGCGGGCAGGTCCCCACGTTCGAGAACCTCCGCCAGCCCGTCGAGGCCCTCACGCGCCGCACGTTCACGCCGGCCCACGTGCGCCGCATCAACGCGGTGCTCCCGGGGGCGCTCGAGTGGGCGCACGTCCCCGCCCCCTCGGTCGGGGCGGCGTCGGCGCGCGCGGCGTCGGCGCCCGGCTCGGCGGTCGGCACGCCGTGCAGCGCCATCCGCAGGGGCGCGGGTGCCAACGGGGCGGCGGCCGCAGCGGCGGCCGCGCGCCTGTTGCTGCGCGCGGGCAGCGGCGGCGACGCGTCGGCGGCGGCGGCGGCAGCGCTGGAGCAGCAGCAGCAGCAGCAGGACCAGCAGCACCTGCTCCTGAGCCTGCCCTCGGGCCCGCTGCCGGACGGCAACGGGGGCGGCGCGACGACCGGCTTCAGCACGCCGAAAAAGGCCACGCGCCGCTCGGCGCCCGCCTCGCCCGCCGCCGTCTGCAACCACGACAGCAGCAGCAGCGCCGCGGCCGCCGCCACGACCGCGGCCGCCCCCTCGGTCTCGGCGCTGCTCGCGCGCTTCGCCGACGCCCTGCGCCAGCGCGCCGCCGCGGGCGCCACCACGCTCGAGGACATCGAGATGGCCGACCTGCCGCCGCCCTGCGGGCCCTCGCTCGCGGGCTCGGCGTTGCTGCTCGCGAGCGCGCAGAAGCAGCAGCAGCTGGCGCGCGCGGCGTCGGCGGCGACGCCCAGCCGCGCCGCCGCCGCCACTCCGGCTGCCGGGCCCGACAGCGGCGAGAAGGCCGTGCCCCAGACGCCGCAGACGGGCCCGTCGTCGGCGCGCGCGCTGCTCGTCTCGCCCGAGGCGCAGCGGCGGCGCGAGGCGCGCGCGGCGGCGGGCAAGGGGGGCGCTGTGCTGTTTGCGAGCCCCCCGCCGGCGGCGGCGGCGGCCCCGGCCTCGGCGTCCCGCGGCAGCGCGCGCGGCGCGCGCACGGCCCCGGCCGAGGCGCGCGCCACCCGCGGCCGCACCGCCGCCAAGCAGGAGCAAGACGAGCCGCGGCCGCCGCGCGTCATCGCCCCGGACGACGAGGAGGCCGCAGCGGGCGCCGCCGCCGCCGAGTCGGCCGCCGCGCGCCCGCAGCCGCGCCGCCTGCGCTTCGACGCGGCGCCGGCCGCCGCGTCCAAGGCGCCCGCCGAGGCGGCGGGCCCCGCCGCGCCCTCCGACGCCGCCAAGCCCCGAGCCGCCGCCAAGGACGACCAGGCCACGCACGCCCACCCGCTGCTCGCGCGCCTCGAGCGCAAGTCGGCGGCCGACCTCGACGCCGAGCGCCGCGACGCGGCCGCGCGCGACGAGGCGGCCTCGGCCGTCGCCGCCGCCCCCCGCGCCCTGGAGGTCCTGCGCGCGGCCGTCTTTCCGGGCGATTCCGGGCCCTGCGTGCGCGCGCGCGCCGAGGTCGTCGAGCTCCTGCGCGCGCGCTCGGCGGGCGCGGGCGGGGTGTCGGCCGCGCAGGCCGAGGCGAGGCTCGACGCGCTGCTGCGCCTGGTGCCGGATTTCTTGCGGCAGGAGGCGGCCCAGCGCGGGCGCGCGGGCGCGACGAGCAGCGCGAGCGCCGCGCACCTGGCCGAGCTGGTGCTGGCCGTGCGGGTGGACCGGCGCGTGTCGTGGCACGACGCGCGCCGGCGCCTGGCCGCGGCCATGGCCGCCGAGCGCGAGGACGAGCTCGGGCGGCGCGCGCGCGAGGGGATCGCCGCTGTTGGCGGCGCGGGGGCCGGGGCGGCGGCGGCGGCAGTCGGCGCGGCGGCGGCCGAGCCCTCGGACGACGACTCGACGGGTTCCGGGCGGCTCGGCGAGGAGGCGCGCGCGCTGCTGGGCAAGAAGGGGGCGACAGACGGCGCGCAGGGGCAGCAGCAGCAGCAGCAGGGCAAGGCCGAGCTGCTGCGCATGCTGTCGCAGAACGCTTGGCGGTCGATCGGCCCGTCGTGAGAGAGAGGGCGCGCTCGAGAGAGCAAAAAAAAAGCGGGGGAGCGGCCGGGCGCGCCGTCGACGGCGATGACGAGCGGCGATTTTTTGGGGGGTTTCGGCGGGCGCGAAACTAGAAGCATGCGATATGATTTTGTGACACGAAGGCGTGCGCAGTGCGATCGAGGGCCAGCTCTCTTCTTCCTCACTCGTCGGGCGCGAGCAGGCGCATCATCAGCCGCCCCGCCTGCACCCCACTGCCGGCCGCCGCCCTCCCGCCCCCCCCCTCGCTCGCGGGCGACGACGACGACGGCGGCGACAACGACGCGCGCCGCGGCCGGTAGCTCAGCGCGTGCAGCAGCGCCTCGTCGCGCGTCATGATCTCCGGGCGCTCGCGCGCCTGCTCGGGCTCGGGGCGCGCGCGCGGGCGCGGCGGCGGCGGCGGCGGGGCGCGCTGCTCGACCTCTTGCTCCTCCTCCTCCTCCTCCTCCTCCTCCTCTGCCGCCGCCCCCCCTGCCTCGGCGATCGCTCCGGCTCCGAGCCGCGCGCCGCTCTCGGCGGCGCCAAAAGCCACGCGCGCGCGCTTGACCGAGCCCGCCGGCGCGCCGTCCGAGCCCGCGCACCCGACGCTGGCCTCGGCGCCTCCGCCTCCCTCGTCCCCGACGCCGCCGGCCGACTCGACCGGGGCGCCGAGGGCGACGCTCGGCTCGTCCTCGTCGGCGCCGCCGCCCGCGCGCCAGCCGCAGCTGGCGGCGCCAGTCGCGCGCGCGCCCGCGTGCCCCGCGAGGGTGCCCCAGGACAGCTGGCGCGGCTGGCGGTAGTGGGTCGCGGGCCGCAGCGGCTGCTGCTGCGCGTGCGAGTAGTGCGACTGCTGGCGGCGGGCGGAAGAGAGGGGCGCCCCGGCGAGCGCCACCAGCGGCGCTGCCAGGTTGTGCACTGCGGCGCCGTGGACGGCGGCGTGGGTCGTGGCCGAGAAGGCGCGGATGGCCGGGACCGCCGCGGGCGCGGCGGTGGCCAGAGAGAACCCCGTGGGCGACAGGGGCGTCGGGGCGGCGCAGAGGCGAGGGGTCGGGTGAAAGGGGAGGTGGTGGGCGTCGTCGTCGTCGGCGGCAAAGGTGGTGGGTCGCGCCGCCGTCTCCGCCGCCTTGCCCACCTCGGGGGCGTCCATTCGAGCGGTTGGTCGGTTGGATGATGGGTGCTGTGAACGCTTTGGTAACAAGAGATGAAATGCGCCGAATCTGACTCGATCGTGTGTGTGCAGGGGACCGACCGGGGCCTTGAATGCCCGCCGTCGCCCGTCGCCGCTCTTGCGAAGAAAAAAAAATCCGGCTCACTCCTCCGCCGCCGCGCGCTCGTCCCGCTGCTGCTGCTGCTGCTGCTCCTCCTCCGCCAGCAGCGGCTCGACCGACCCGCCGTGCAGCGCGATGTCCGCCAGCTGCCGCAGCAGCTCGAAGCCGTGGAACGCCGCCAGGCTCCGGAACACCACCAGCCGCTTGGCCGACTCGCGCGCCGCGACGGTCAGCCGCAGCGCGCCCGCGCACGCCTCGCAGCGCCCGCCGCCGCGCAGGTGCGCCGCGCTGACGCGCCGGCACTTGGTGCACGCCACGTCCTGCAGCGCGTACTCGCGCAGGCGCCCGTGCAGGCGCGCGACGAGGCGCGCCTCGACGCGCGGCAGGTCGTACGGGTGGGCGCACGCCGGGCAGCGCCAGTCGCGGCGCTGCAGGGCCGGGTCGCGGCACAGGTCGAGGTCGCGGCAGTCGTTGCAGTGGGCGCACGCGACGTCCGGCAGGCGGAACGGCACGCAGGGCTCGACGAACTGCGCCTGCGGGCCAAACTCCCCGACGCGCAGGAGGCGCAGGGTGCGCCGGCGCAGCAGGCCCACCTCGTCGCAGGCGTCGCGGTCGAGGGCCAGGAGGTGGAACAGGGTGCGCGCGTAGGCGAGGGCGGGGGTGCCGAGCTCGTCGGCGGACAGGTGCGAGCCCGCGCGCTGCGGGAAGCGGTGCTCGGCGCGCGCCGAGCCCGCGGGCACGCGCTCGGCGGCCGCCGACACCTGCCGCATGAGGCGGTCGCCCCACGCGCCGCCCAGCTGGGTGCGCACGTACTCGCGCTGGAACTCGGCGGGGCACATGTTGGCGAGGGGGTCGTCGTCCTCGGCGTCGCCGTCCTTGTCGTCGCCGTCGAGCGCGGCGGCGTCGCCCTCGTCGTCGCCGCCGCCGCCCTCGTCGTCGCCGTCGCCCGCGCCGCGGGCCTCGCGCCGGCGCCGCCGCTCCTCCTCGCGCAGGCGGCGGCGCTCGGCGCGGCGCGCGCGGCGCGCGGCTGCGCGGTGCGCCTCGCGCCAGGGCAGGAAGCGGTACTCGGCGTGGGCCTGGCGCGCGTGCTGCTGGAGCGCGGGCGGCAGGAACTCGACGACCGACCACTGGTCGGAGAGCTCAAACGCCGGGGCCGACGCCGCGGCGGGGCCGCCCGTCGTCGCCGCCCCCGCCGCCGCCGCCGCGCCCTCCTGCTCCTCGCCGCCCAGCGCCGCCGCCTCGTACGCCACGTGCCCGTCCAGCGCCGCCAGCGCCGCGGCCGTGCCCCCGGGCGTCGCCGCCCCCTCCGCCGCGCCCGCCCCCGCCCCAGCGGCGGCCGGCCCGGGCGTCATCGCGTTGGCCGGGCGGTCGCGCGCCGCCGCCGCCGCCGCGCTCGCGCCCGCGCGCGCCCACGCGCCCTCCGGGACCGACGCGCTCACGCCGCCGTGGTTGTACGCGTCGCGGTAGTGCAGCGCGTGCCACCACGCCGAGGGCCGCAGCTGCACCCACGCGAACAGCTCGCGCCCGGCCAGCGCGTCCAGCAGCGTGCGCGTGTACCCGACGGCCTCGGCGAGCGTCTGCTTGCCCGTGCACAGGGTGACCGAGCCGAACGAGGCGGCGACGAGCGTCGCGCCCAGGCGGCGCATCTCGGCCACGAGCGCCAGGAACAGGCGCTGCATGAGGCCCGCGAGCGCGCGGTGGAGCTGCGGGTGGTGCGTGCGCGAGGCGGGGGAGCAGACCCACCGGTACAGGTTCTGCAGCAGGTGGTCGGCCACGGGGCTGCCGTGCTGCGTGGCGTCGGCGAGCCAGCCGTGCGCGAGGCGCCGCAGCGCGACAAACGCGGGCGCGCCCGCGCCGAGCGCGTCGAGCGACGTGCCGCCCTCCATCTCGGCCATCAGCTGCGCGGCCTCCAGGGCCGCCACGGCCAGGTGCGAGAGCTCGAGCCGCACGCACACGGCGCGGTAGACGCCCGGGTAGGCGACCTCGCCGCCGGGCAGCTCCTCGAGCACAAAGGCCTCGTCGCCCGGGCAGGGCAGGGGCGCCACGCCCGGGTCGGGCAGCGCCGGGTCGCGGCACCAGAGCGCGACGCCCGCCTCGCGCAGGGCGCGCGCGTACAGGGCGTCGGCCACGGCCGAGGCCGGGTCGCCCACCCCGAGCTCGGCCAGGGGCACGCGGGCGTAGCGCGCGAGGGCGGCGCGCTCGCGCAGCCACGCGCCCGCGGCCGCCGCGCGGTGGAGGGCGCGCCGCGCCGCGCGCGCCTGCCACGCGAGGGCCGGGTAGCGCGAGTCGGCCGGGTCGGCGGGCGCGTCGACCACGGGGAGGTCGCGCAGCACGGGCAGGTCGCGCGCGAGCAGCGGGGCGGACGAGGAGGAGGAGGGGGAGGAGGAGGAGGCGGACAGGGCGCCGCCGCCGCCGCCGCTCCCGCCGGGGGCCTGCGCCACGACCAGCAGCGGGCCGCGGTGCAGCTCGCGGAACGCCAGCAGCGCGCGCTGCACGAGGCGCGCGGCGTCCAGGGCGTCGCGCGCGTACTCGGCGCGCCACGCGACGTCGAGCAGGGCGGCGTCCGGGGTGCCGCGCAGGGCCTCGGGGGCGGGGGCGCCGGTCGCGGCGGCGAGGTGCGCGAGGCTCTCGCGCCACGCGCGCTCCAGGGCGCCCGGGGTCACCTCGCGCGCGGCCGAGGCCGACGGCTGCACGACGACGACGAGCCCCTTGGCGGCCGAGGGCAGCAGCAGGGCGTAGACGGCGCGCGAGCCGCCGCCGCCGCCGCCGAGGAGGTCGTGCGACTGGTAGAGCACGGCGTGGCGCAGGTAGGGGCCGAGGCCCTCGGGGCCGGCGTCGGCAGCAGCAGCGGCAGCGGCAGCGGCAGCATTGGGCGCGGCCGCCCCGCCGCCGCCGCCGCCGCCGCCGAGGAACTCCCCTCCGCCGCCGCCGCCGCCGCGCATGATGCGCAGCTCGGACAGGTCAAAGCCCTGCGCGAGCGGGCGGCCGCGCGCGGCCGGGTCGACCCCGCACACGCAGCCCAGGGACACGGCCGCCTGCAGCGCGAGCGGCAGCTGCGCCTCGTAGACGCCGCGCGCGCCCGCGGCCGCGAGCTGCGCGCCGAGCCGCCCCGCGCGCCGCCGCCACTCGGGCTCGGGCAGCGACAGGCGGTAGAGCCGGGCGCCGGGCCCCGGGCCGCCAAAGGGCAGCGCGAGCTGGCGCGGGGCGGGCTCCAGGCCCGCGGCGCGCACGCGCGAGTCCTCGGGTGGCAGGGCGCTGTCGACGTACACGACGCGCGGCACGCGCACGGGCACGGCGTACAGCAGCGCGCCGCCGTTGCCGGCGCCGGCGGCGCCCCCGCCGTTGCCGACCAGCGCCCAGGCGCTGTACGTCCCCGGGGTCTGCGTGGGCGCGAGCTGGAGCAGCTGCCAGTGGGAGCTGGCGGCCAG
>Ga0315905_10002872_pt1 | contig 17967 bp, 32 predicted proteins | sample LakEriMetagenome_5_FD_203522 | JGI IMG/M metagenome (GOLD analysis project Ga0315905, IMG submission 203522) | Freshwater fungal communities from buoy surface, Lake Erie, Ohio, United States - Buoy 4 MA121 | ecosystem: Environmental > Aquatic > Freshwater > Lake | place: USA: Lake Erie, Ohio... | reverse complement strand
CAGATCGTGGCAAGAAGAATCTTTATTATACGGCAGCAGAGTCTATCAACAATCTTGTGTCTGCATTGAAATACATAACTCGATAGTCTGCTATACTTATACTAATAGAAACGAGAAAACTAATGACGAAAAATTTACTACATACGGTTATGATTAAGCCAGAGGAAAAGCCAATCCATCCTATGGATATAGCAGGACTTGAGGCAAAGATTAAAGAAGGATATACGATTACTCGTGTAGATAAGCATACAACAAAGAAGACTTTTGCTCCATCTACTATTGCATACGGACACGGTGAGTGTGCTAGGTACTGGTATCTTGCTTTTGATGGACAGGTGTTCGAAGATAATGCAGATGCCTATGCAGCAGCAAACATGACTGCAGGAACACTGTCTCACGCAAGAATTCAAAATGCAATGATGAATGCTGGAATAGTTAAGGTTTATCGTGACGAAAACAATGAGCCTACAACAGAGTTTAAGATTAAGCATGATGACCCACCTATCTTTGGATACGGTGATGTTATGTTTGATTGGCAGGGAGAAGAACTCATTGGTGAAATTAAAACAATGATGAATGAGGGATTCGAATACAGAAAGGCATCAGGCAAGGCAAAGAATGGCCACCTAATGCAATTACTTATATATATGAAGATTCTAAAGAGACCAAAGGGGGTTATGATTTATGAAAATAAAAATAATCACGAACTTCTTTTGATCCCAGTAGATGTAAACGATCATTACCGTCGGTGGGTAGACCAGGCATTTGATTGGATGAGATCAGTTCGAAAGGCGTGGGAAGATAAAACCCTGCCAACCAAAAACTATAGATCAAACTCCAAGATATGCAAGTCATGCCCAATTAAAAAAGCATGTGAGTCTGCAGGTACAGGCGTACTAAAAATAGCGCCTCTGGAGATTCTCGGTGAAGAATTGTAAATATTGTGATAAAAGTTTTACGCAGTCAGTGTCTTATCAAATATACTGCTCTGCAGAGTGTAGAGATTTAGCAACAAAAGAAAAAATTGCTGAAAGATATTTGCATTCAAAAAGACAAAAGAGAAGGGGGAAGACAAGGCTTTGCAAGTCTTGCTCTTCTCCTCTCTCCATATATAATGATGACGCAGTTTGTTCTTCATGTGCTATTAATCCAGATGCAGTTACAAAAGCAATGAAAGATATAAAGGGTAGGATAAATGGTAAAAAATAAGTGGGGGCTAGAACTAAAGCCACATAAAATTTGTGCTATTGACGCTAGTACTAATAGCCTTGCCTTTGCATTATTTTCTGGAGATGATCTTGATTCTGTTGGAAAGATTAACTTTGAAGGAAAAGATGTCTACGAAAAAGTAATGGATGCTGGTAAAAAGGTAAAAGCCTTTTTTGATATTTATGGTGGGTTTGAGGCAATAGTTATTGAGCATACCGTATTCATGAATAGTCCAAAAACTGCTGCCGATCTTGCTTTAGTTCAAGGAGCAATACTTGGATCAGCAGGACAGTCTGGGACCAAGGTTATAGGAAAGGTATCTCCAATAACATGGCAAAACTATATTGGAAATAAAAAAATATCAAAAGATGAGCAATTATACATAAGGTCACAGAATCCAGGAAGGTCATTGTCTTGGTATAAAACTTATGAAAGAAACCTTCGAAAAGAAAGAACTATTAAGTTTATTAATACTATCTATGATAGATCTATTACAGATAATGATGTAGCAGATGCTTGCGGTATTGGTCATTGGGCACTAAAGAATTGGGGAAAAGCAATTGGAGTTGACAACTAGTATTATGGCTGCTAAACTATATACAAGTGAAACCTTTATGCGTAAGAGGTATCTTATGGATAAAAAAACACCAGAAGAAATTGCAAAAGAGTGTGGTTGTTCTTTAGAAACAATCTACGTATACCTTGCTAAATTTGGACTAAGGAAGTCAAAGAGATGAGTTATATTAAAAAAATGATGTTTATATTATCGCTGATTGCTACAGCAGGTGTAGCATATACATTAGTCACAATAAAAAATATTCCAGATTTCAATTGGGATTTAAGAGATGAGGATGAAGATGAGTTCTGAGACACAGTTTACAATAGGTCAGGTATGTGATGAGATCAAAGAGATGCTTATCAGAAAAAATAAATCTTACGGAGACTCTGCTTTAAACCCTGTTCGGATATTTTCTACATCCGATAGCATTGAGCAGTTGTATGTAAGAATTGATGACAAGTTGTCAAGAATAACAAGAGGTGGTGCTTTTGTAGGAGACAATGATGTAGACGACCTAATAGGATACTTGATATTGTTAAAAATAGCACGGGAGTTAAACAGTGTCAACTGAGGAAGATTTAGTAAAACATCTCGATCAGGTAAACCAGGTTGTAGAAGAATATCTAAAGGGAAATGACCCTACAGTAATTTCAAAGCAGTTATCTATACCAAGACAAAAGGTTGTAACTCTCATTAATGAGTGGAAGGTTATGGCATCTGCTAATGATGCTATTCGTGCTCGTGCCAAAGAAGCACTTGCTGCTGCGGATACACACTACAGCAAGTTAGTTTCTCGTACATACGAAGTTATTGATGAAGCATCTATGACTAATAATCTTAGTGCAAAGACAGCAGGTATTAAACTTGTAATGGACATTGAGTCTAAAAGAATTGATATGCTTCAAAAGGCTGGTCTTCTTGAGAACAAAGAACTTGCAGAAGAAATGATGGAAATTGAAAAGCGTCAAGAAATTCTTGTTGGAATATTAAAAGACATAGCATCTGAGCATCCGCAAATAAGAGACATTATAATGCAAAGACTTTCTTCTATTGCAAAAGAAGGTCATGTGGTAACAATAGTTTCTGAGGTAAACAATGAGTAGCCTAGATGAAATACGGATTATAAAATTTGAAGACATAGGTTTAGAAGATGTTTTAAAACACTGCAATGAATCAGCATGGAGAGAAGGCGGTGTTGCAAAGTCTAGATATTCTTTAGAAAAAGGAAGTTCTATAAACAAAAACATTAGAGATGCAGATATTGCTGATATGCCATCTTCATTTTACGAACAAATAGATATTGCAATTGATCCACATATTAAACAATATGCTAAAGATAATAATATAGGCATATCAAAAAACACTGCTTACATAGTTACAAGATACTTAAAGGATCAATTTTTTGTTGAGCATACAGACTCAACAGAAGAGTTTCCTAGAAAAATATCAGCAATACTATACTTAAATGATAACTATAGTGGAGGAACGCTAACATTCACAAAATTTAATAAAACATTTAAGCCAAACAAAGGTAGTCTTTTTATTTTCCCTTCTAGTGAAGAATTTTCTCACTCTGCAGATCCAGTCACAGATGGAATTAAATATGTTATAGTTGGGTTTTGGGAATAATGCCAGACATGTTTGATGAATTTTTAGAAGCGTTGAAGAGCGATCATTTTCAAGAAACACCTGTAGATGCAAGAACATTTGTTGAAGGAGAAGATTACTTAGGTCAGCCACCTTTGTCTGATATTCAGTATGACATAGTTGAAGCCATGAGCCAGATATATCGTAAAGAAGACCTTATTAATATCATGGGCCAAGAAAAGGGATCAAGGTATTATGATAAGTACACAAAGAATGAAATTATTCTGCAACTTGGCAAGGGATCTGGTAAAGACTTCACATCAACCGTAGCATGCTCCTACATCGTATATAAACTTCTATGCTTAAAAGACCCAGCAAAGTATTTTGGTAAGCCATCTGGAGATGCTATCGACTTAATCAATGTTGCTATTAACGCACAACAAGCAAAGAATGTTTTCTTTAAAGGTTTTAAATCAAAGATTGAAAGATCCCCATGGTTTGCTGGAAAATATTATGCAAAGGCTGACTCAATTGAGTTTGACAAATCTATTACCGTTTACTCTGGTCACTCAGAAAGAGAATCGCATGAGGGCCTAAACCTTCTTCTTGCAGTGCTTGATGAGATTTCTGGTTTTGCGTCTGAGGTTGGAACAGGAAATGAACAAGGAAAGACTGCTGACAATATCTACAAGGCTTTCCGTGGATCAGTAGATTCCCGATTCCCTGATCTTGGAAAGGTTGTTTTACTTTCATTTCCAAGATACCCAGGTGACTTTATTTCAGAAAAATATGATGATGTTGTTGCTGAAAAAGAAGTTGTAGAAAGAACTCATAAGTTTACAATTAATCCTTTGCTTCCAGAGGATAGCCCAGATAACTCATTTGAAATTTCTTGGGAAGAAGACCAGATTACATCATATAAGTATCCAGGAGTATTCGCACTAAAGAGACCAACATGGGAAGTAAACCCTACACGAAAGATCGATGACTTCATGATTGCATTCATGACAGACCTTGGGGATGCAATGATGCGCTTTGCATGTGTACCAACTTTTGCATCTGATGCATTTTTTAAGCAGGCAGATAAAGTAAGAGCCTGCATGACACTAAGAAACCCAGTAGATAACTTTAGAAGGTTTGACGAATCATTCAAGCCAGATCCAACAAAGAAATATTATGTGCATGCTGACCTTGCACAGAAACACGATAAGTGTGCTGTTGCTATTGCTCATGTTGACAAGTGGGTAAATATCCAGGTAATTAATAACTACGAACAAGTAGCACCAATAGTTGTAGTAGATGCAGTAGCATGGTGGGAACCAAAGGTAGAAGGACCAGTTAATCTTTCAGAAGTTAAGCAGTGGATTCAGAACCTCAGAAGAATAGGGTTTGATATTGGTATGGTTTCGTTTGACCGTTGGCAATCATTTGATATTCAAAATGAACTAAAGCAGGTTGGAATGAAGACTGATACTGTTTCTGTTGCTAAAAAGCACTACGAAGATATGGCTATGCTTGTATATGAAGAAAGGCTTGCTATGCCTGCAATTGATTTATTGTTTGATGAACTAACACAGTTAAAGATTATGAAAAATGACAGAGTTGACCACCCACGAAAAAAGTCAAAAGACTTGGCTGATGCTGTGTGTGGAGCAATATTTGGGGCAATATCACATACCTCAAAAAATATAGACACTGAAGTAGAGGTCCATACATTTAGAGATAGGCCAAAGACTCCAGAAGAGCAATTTGACTTGGAAAGTCGCAATGTGATACAATATAAACCTAGCCAAATAGAAGAGATAAAAGACTATTTGGACAGACTAAAAACACTATAAACAAGGAGAATAACGAATGAATTCATTCAAGAAGATCGCACTAGCCGTGGTTGCAGCCATGACTTTGGGCATGGTCGCAGTAGCACCTGCAAATGCTACAGTAATGACAGTAGCGGTAACGCTAGATGGAACAGCAAACACAACTAATGGTGTAATTGCTACCCCTGCTACACTGCCAGTCCCAGCAGACAACACAATTGATGCAGCAGACGCATTGCGTTTTGTAGCAACAGTAGCAGCAGGAACATCAGTTACTGCAGTAGCAACTAATGCAACAATCGTATCTGCACTACACACATCAGCAGCACCAGTCGGAGCATCATCAGGATCATCATCTTTGACAATTGCAACAGGTACTGGAACAACTGCAACATTTTTTGTCTACACAAAGACAACAGCAATTGGTACCGTTGTAATTAACAACGGTGGAACAACTCTTACATACTATGTACAGGGTACTGCTGGCAAGATCAACAACCTAGCAGTTTCAGCACCTGTAGCAGGAGCAGCAGGAACTAAGCAGGATATCGTTGTAACTGCAACAGATACATTTGGAAACAAGGTTTCTGGTAAGTCAATTACAGCAACAGTCTTTGCTGCAACAGCAGTGCTAGACACAGCAACAGTAACAACTGGCGCTACACTAACAGACTTTGGAACAGCAACCTTTAAGGCAACTCTTCCAACAACTGGAACACGCTCACTTATCACATTTGCTCCAACAACATCATCAGATGCAACATCTGCAGACGTAGTTGGTCTTCCTGCTCGTGCACTAGCACCATTTGCAGAAATCGCAGTTCGTGATCTAGTGTCAGAACTTGCTGCTGAAAAGGCTGCAAAGGATGCAGCGATTGCTGCTAAGGCTGTAGCAGATGCTGCAGTCGTAAAGGCTGCTTCAGATGCTGTTGCTGCTAAGGCTGCTTCAGACAAGGCACTTGCTGATGCAAAGGTTGCTGCAGATGCAGCACTTGCTGCAGCAGTTAAGGTAGAGACAGATAAGGCTGCTGCTGCTAAGGTAGCATCAGATGCTGCTCTTGCTGCTAAGGATGCACAGATTGCTAAGTTAACTGCAGATAATGCAGCAGCACTTAAGTCTGTAAAGGCTGCATTCAACAAGTTGGCTCTTCAGTGGAACAAGAAGAATCCAAAGGCAAAGGTTGCTTTGCTTAAGTAATCATTCCAACACTAAAGGGGTTGCCAATTATGGTAGCCCCTTTTTTGTGGAATAAAATGGTATAATCATCCTATCAGACATCAGTCTGCAAGGGGGAAAGGTAAATTAAAAGACTAACACGCATACTGACAGCCACACTTTTAGCATTTGGCTGGCTTATTATCTCCCCAGAAGGTGCACACTCTGATGACCCCCTCACAGTAGCAGCCAAGCAGATTGAGAATCTAAATAGCGCAGTAGATAAATTAGACTATAAAGATGGTCTAATAAGCCTAATTGACATAGCAGAGAATAAATTCATGTATGCTAAAAATCTGCGGGATGTCAGAGACGCTGCTCAAGAAGACTATGAAGATGCAGTGGAAGCAGAAGAACTAGCCTTAGAAGAAGTAGAACTTGCACAGTCAAATGTAGATGGCCAGACAGTAACAGTAGAACTTTCCTTTGGTCATAAAGAAGATGCCCTTCAGGATAAGAATGATGCACAGGATGCTCTCAGCATAGCCAATATTAATCTTCAAACAGCACAATCAAATATGCAGTCTGCTGGTGGACAAGGTTTGGCATATACAGTTTATCACTTAACTAGAACATTTCCTGGCATAGCAACTCCAAGTGGAGTTATATGTTCTGGTACTTGGAACTCAAACTCTATGCAACTTCCAGTTTGTGGTAATAGATATGAAAACTTTATAGTTAAATTTACTGGACAGATCACAGTTCCAGACCATTGGACATCAACATATTTTGCAGGGTACACTGACGATGGGTTTAGGATGTATATTAACGGACAACTTGCAGTCAATAACTGGGTAGAGCAAGGTGTAAGATGGAGCGATTATTCTCCAGTCTATGATGTTAGCGAAGACAAGACTTTAGATGTAGAGATATGGTGGTATAACGGAGGAGGTCCAGGCTCTTACCATCTTGGGTGGGCAATTCCTGGTGGATGGACTGGAGCAGGATGTGACTATACTGGTGGCTGGGGAGTAGGATTTAGTTGTAACCTTGGAACATTTTCTTCTGGATCAGGACCAACACAGGCACAAATAGATGCTTATAACCAAGCACTTGCAACAAGAAATGCAGCGCAACAAGATTATAATAACGCCTTGTCAGAATATAATGACAAACTAAATGTTTATAACCAAGAGGTTGCAACATTAAATTCATTAAATCAAACATTAACTAATAAAGAATCTGAATATGACAACGCAGTAAATGATACAGCAGATGCTTTGTCTGAAAAGAATAATGCCATAAATGATTTTAATAATGCAGTCAATGATGTAAATGGTGCAATTGATGACGCATGGCGTTACTATGATGAGCAATCACAAAGAGAAATTCAAAGAGCAATTGCTCAAGCAGCCGCTGCTGCTGCAGCAAACCAGCCTAAGCCAGAGCCATCTCCAAAACCAACACTTGAACCAGAAAAGCCAAAGCCTTCTCCTCCACCAACAGATAAGCCTGAACCTAAGCCAAGTAACGCTACTGGAACAGAAGAGCCAGGGCCAAAGCCAACACAGCCTGGACCAAAACCAGAGCCTACAGATAAACCAAAGCCAGAAGAGCCTAAGCCAGAGCCTACGAAACCAGAAGAACCTAAGCCTGAGCCAACAAAGCCAGAAGAGCCTAAGCCTACACCTGCCCCAACCCCTGAACCAAAGCCAGAACCTACACCAGAGCCTCCTATTGAGCCATCTCCAGAGCCCAAGCCACTTCCAAGGCCAGACTTTAAACCAGCAGAAAATATTGATCCAGTTATCAAGGATGCAGAGTTAGCAGCACTTATTCCAGAAAAGGGTACTGGAAATGCAGAAGATTTATCTGGTGTTATTGCTAATCTTACAAGCAAAGATAATAAACTAGTTAAACTTTCTGTAGAACAAACAGCAGCAGTCAGTCAAACACTTAAGTCTTTAACTCAGGAAGCAAAGGCAGAAGTTGCAGCAGACCTTGGTATTTCTATAGCAGAGGTTGCACAGGTAGCAGAGATAATCAAATCAGATCCTGCAGTAGCAGAAGCATTTGTTGAGTTTGCAGAAAGAGCAGGGGATGCAGGAGAAGCCCCAATGCCATTTACATTGGCAGATGCAGTAACAGAAGTACAAACAGAAGCATTCTTAGCAGACCCACTTGGAGCAGTATTTGAAGTGGATGTTACAGAACTCCTATCCAATTTCTCTGAGTTGGGTATGGACATGACAGACGATCAGAGAGAAAAAGCCCAGGAAGTCATTATCCCAGTAATCATTGTTTCACAGATTGCAAACGTAATGATTGGGATGAGGAGGTAATATGAAAATAATAACAAAGGTTGTGAAGGGATTCTTCACATGGTTAAAAGATGCAGGGGTGGAGATAATCGCACAAGCCTTTACCCTCCTTGGCTTCTTCATAGCATGGCTAACTTTGACGGGATCAGCAAGAGACATTGTTGGTATTGCAGTACTTGCAACCACAGTAGTCTGGCTAATCACAATCCCACTAAGAAAGGAGGACTAAAATGGCGACAAGAAAAAAGGTAGTAGAGGCTCCTAAGAAGGAGCACCCACAAAAGGCTTTGACAAATGTTTTGATGCGTATCGTAGCAGTGTTCGCTGCTTCTGGTCTATCAGTACTTGGTGCTGGAGCAGTAGTAGGAATTGATACAGTCCAGGCAGTTATGCTTGCAGGTTTGTTAGGCGTAGCAACAGTCATCGAAAGACTGGCAAGGGCTTTTTTGGACGATGGAAAACTTACAATCGCAGAAATAAATGATGCATTTAAGACTGTAGACAAAAAGGCTAATTAGTCATTGTAGGTTATAGTTGACAGCCCTCTCTGGGTAATGGTATACTTAAGTATCACCTATCTGGAGAGGGCTTTGTCATGACATGTATTGTTGCTTTACGCCATGAAGAAAAAATTTATATGGCTGGAGATCGTGGAGCATCAGATGATGGAGTTATTCTTGCACTTGAATCCCCCAAGGTTTGGAAAGTTGGTCCTTACTTGATTGGATATGCTGGCTCAATGGATGGTGACAGAATTAGACATAACTTCAGACCATCAGCACCTAATATTAAAGATACAGATAAGTTTATGCATACCAAGTTTATTAAAGAACTTCGTGAATTTTATAATGAATTCTGGATTGATACATCTAAAGAGGGTGAACTTAGTTTGATTATTGGGATTCGTGGTGAAATTTATGAACATAGTTCTGGTGATATGTCTTTATCTAAATACTCATTACCATATATTTCTATTGGTTCTGGATCAGAGTATGCGTATGGAGTTATGTATGCAACAGATAAGCAGAAAAATGCAAGGAATAGAGTAGTCCAAGCAGTAAATGCTGCAATTAAGTTTAACCCATCATGTATGGGTCCAGTTGATGTTGTTAGTTTATGATAAAAGGAAAATAAAATGCTGACTAAAAAGAATATAGAAGATGCTGGATTTTTAAATGTTGATCAATTAGAGGATAATATTTTTTATATAAAAAACTTTTTATCAAATGAAGAAGTTGATATCTTTATGAAAAAAATAAAAGATATACCAGAGACTGACTGGTCTATTTTAAATGAACAGCACCACAAAAGTTTTCATGATAAGTTCTATGATCATAATGATGGATATATAAATGGATCTGTAAGAGAAAAAATAAATAAAATATCATTTAATCTATCTGATATTTGTATTACTGGTTTTGGTAGAATTTTGAGGCAATTGCCTGGAAACCACATGGAAGCACATGTTGATGAAGTTAATGACCAAAATAATGGATCGATTAGGGAGTATGCTGCAGTTATTTATTTAAATGATAAATATCAGGGTGGCGAAATTTCGTATCTAGATCTTAACATAAGCATTAAACCAGAGGCTGGGTCTATGATGATATTCAAAACTGGACCAAAATATCTTCATGAAGTAAAAACTGTAGCAGGAGATGTTCCAAGATATTGTTTGCCAGGATTTATTTTTTCTTCTTGGCTTGACAACACAAGCCTTTAACGATATACTTTATATATGAACGAAGAATTTGAAGAAATTTTAAAAGACATTCAAAATATAGAGTCAGACTTTGACGAGTTTGAAATCTGGCTAGATAATGGTATTCAGCGTGGATGGATTACAGAGCCTTTTTGTAATACTCATGACGGAGATCCATATATGACAGAAGAAGAGCAGAAAGAATGGGAAGAAGGCGGAGATCCCTGCCAAGTAGTTTTAAAAATAAAGGAGAACTAATTATATGTGTGTTATTTGTGTTTCTACTGTAGCAATTGCATCACTAATATCACCTGTCACACCATCTACAGTTTCACTAGAAACTAATCAAAAAAACATTCAGGCATATGAATTTACAAATAAGTCCTGCTCTAAATCAAATCTAAATAAAGTTAAAAATAATCAGATATGTCTTAAAAATGGAAAAGTTTATCGGTGGGCAATAGTTAAAGATGTTGTTAAAAAAACAACCCCAACGCCCATCCCAAAGCCATTGCCTACTCAGTCAGCAGTTCCCACAAAGACTCCAGTTGCTGTTCCAACACCAACTACAAAGCCATTAACCAATATTGAAAAACTTCATATAAAAATAAGAAATTCTTTTAGCGTAAACAGTTCTAAAGAAAATAAAAATAATATTAAACTTAGTTTTGTAAAAAGCCCTAGTATTGATAGTAAAAAAGTAGAAATGATAATGAGTAAATATGAACTTGCTCTAAGCATTTATAATATAGAGTCAAACAAAAAAATAACATGGGTATTTATGGATGAAACAGATAAGTCTTGGTGGCTGAAAACAATTAATGAGTTGGACTCTGGAATTAATTCATCTTGGTGGGACAGCAACGGATGCAGAAAAACTTCCGATTCTGTATGCGTATACGGAAATACAAATCCAAATAACATAATGTTTTATATGATGGTAGGCTCAAATTCTCCATGGGATAATTGGAAAGAGATGCTTATTCATCATGAGTCTGTTCATATGTATCAGATGCTAACATCTAGAAAGGGACACCCAAACTGCTGGATTACAGAAGGTCATGCAAATGCAATAGGGTTTGCAATGTTTTCAAAAGATTTTTCTAATCCAGACTACAGAACTGGTCAGTTCTACAATATTTATTCAATATTTCCTAACTTTAAGCAGTACTCAAAACAAGATTGGGTAAATGAGTTTATTAAGATAAGCAGTAATTTTGAGTTGTGTATGTCAAAGCAAGTTGGATACTCACTCGGAATGCTTGCAATAGAGTCGCTATATTATTTTAATGATGCAACTCTTGTTAATAAGTTCATACTAGATTATTATGCAAACCCAAATAGCATGGAGGCATCACTTAGGTCAGTACTCGGAATTGATCTTAAGACATTTTACGATAACTTTGCAGAGTATTCTATGAACACTCTAAAAGATTAATATATTCTGTAGTAGTATGCTTTGGTAGTGGTATAATTAATACAAAGGAAAAGGAGGCCAGACATGGCAGCAAAAGGATCACTAGAAGCAATCATTGAGGTTGCAAAGAAGGAAGTGGGCACAATTGAAGGCCCAAAGGATAATGAAACAAAGTACGGCGCATGGATTAAGGTAAACTTTCAACCATGGTGCCAATCATTCGTTTCTTGGTCAGCATTTACAGCGGGAGTAAAGTCATTTCCAAAGACTGCATCAACAGTAGCAGCAGCAGATTGGTTTAAGAAGGCTGAGCGTTGGTCAGATGCTCGCAATGATGACCCAACTCCAGGAGACTGGATTTATTTTGATTTCCCAGAAGATGGTGTAAATCGTATTTCACATGTTGGTCTTTGCATCAAGAACAATGGTGATGGAACAATCCAGGTTATTGAAGGAAACACTTCAGGAACTGCAAAGGGAGACCAGCGCAATGGTGGAATGTGTGTAGAAAAGACTCGTGCATATGTAAAGAACAACAAAAAGAAGTTAGTTAATGCTGTAGTTGGTTGGGGTCGTCCAGTTTATACTGGTGAAGAGAATGCTCCACTACTAAACAAGGTAGCATCATCAGCAATAGCGACACCAAAGAAATCAGTAAAGCCTGCTGCAAAGAAGTCATCTGGTGGCGGTGGCGGAAGCACAAATCAGGTAGCACTATAATGGAGTCAAGAAGAAAGTCATTGCTAAAGACTATAAGTTGGCCATTCGTACACTTTACTTTTGTTTCTGGAATAATCTATTTCGTTCTAAAGTACTATACTGGAGAGGCAGAGTGGGAGTATGTCGGTCTTTATGGACTATCGTATCTAACACTAGAAATGACTTTCTTCTATCTTCATGAAAGAATCTGGGCAAGGTTTGGAAAGAAGGTGAAGTAATGAGAATTAAAATTATTAGGTTTGTAGTAAAGGCTTTGGGCTATGAGTGGTCTGGAGATGAACTAAAACTGCCAGTATGGTATGTAAAAGAAAAAAAGAAGAAGTAAAATATGCCAGCATATGAATATGACTGCATGACTTGTGCTGTTAGATACACCAAGGTTCGTGGAATATCTGAAGATGATCCAGGATATGAGTGTGAGACTTGCAATAAGTCTTTAGTTCGTGTATACTCTAATATAGGAGCAGTATTCAACGGTAGTGGATTTTATTCCACTGATAACAGAAAGCGGTAGTATAATGTTTTCAATGGTTAAAGATGAAGTAGTACAGCAATGGGAGTTATCTCCTTCCGATAGATGTGATAGATGTAGCGCTGAAGCCCTGGTAAAGGTTACTGGCATTAGTGGTGAACTGCTTTTTTGTGGACACCATTATAACAAGATCATGGACAATTCTGAAGGATATAAAAAGATGATGTCTTTTGCACTTACTGTTTTAGATGAGCGATCAAAGTTATCATAAAATGCTTAAATTTCATCATATGTGGAGGGGTAAACCTTTATCTTCTTTAGAGTTAAAGGAACTATCTAAAACTTTAGAAGATATTGGTTACGAATCAGTACTGCTTACCTTCCATTCTGATTCGCCAGACTATCTTGTAAAGGCAGCCTCTGCAATTATTCCAGGAAATAAAATAAAGTTTATGATTGCTTTGAGACCATACCATATGAGTCCACAGTATTGTGCTATGGTGACAGAAGGATTCAATCAAATAGAGCCTGGAAGACTTATGTTTAATTGGATTGCTGGCGATTCTCATAATAGGCTAGATGAAAAACCACAAATGGATGTTTATGGCAACACAGAAACTTTAGATAATATAGTAAAAAGAACTACATTTTTGCGTGATTTCGTAAAACAGTATCAAGAGATGCCAGTAATAACTAAAAGGTCAGAGATGGTTTTTAGTGGATATTCTGAGTATACCCTAGAAACAACAAGAATGTTTGGAGGAACTTCTCTTTGCATGATTGATGACTATAGAAATAATATAGACAGGTTTAATGAAATTGAAAAAAGAATGGTTGCAGTTTCTCCAATAATATTAGAAAGTAAAGAAGATGTAGATAAGTACAAACAGTTTTTGCCAACAATAAGTTCTAGATTTTTAGCAATGTCTATTGCTGGAACAAGAGAAGAAGTAAAAAAAGAACTGCTTGAACTTGAAAATGAAGGAATTACAGATGTTCTGATTAATACACACAGGTGGGAATTTTTTGGTCAACCAAATGAACTTAGTAAGAAAAATGATGACTTGGTAAATGAACTAATTAAAGAAATACATACAGAAATGGGAAAGTTAATATGATAATTCAGATAATTGGTTTACCAGGGTCTGGCAAAACAGAATTAGCAATGGCACTAAAAGAAAGAATTAACGCTATTCATCTTAATGCGGATGAAGTTCGTGCAACAGTTAACCTAGACCTAGGTTTTAGTGAAGATGATAGGCTTGAGCAGGCTCGTCGTATGGGAGAGATAGCAAGATTAATTGATAGACAAGGTGTGGCACCAGTTATTGTTGACTTTATATGTCCAACTAATGCGACAAGATCAGCATTTGGTATACCAGATATTTTGGTTTGGGTTGATAGGATAAAGTCTGGAAGATTTGAAGATACCAACAAGATGTGGCAAGATCCAGAAAAGTGCGACATAAGAATCCCTTGTGGAATGACAGTAGAAGAAGAGGTCGAACTTATTATTGCAGCAGGTGGCCTTCACGATTGGTCTGCACCTACAACTCTTATGCTAGGTAGGTACCAGCCTTGGCACGAGGGCCACCACGCCCTTTACAGGGAGGCTGGTAAGAGAACTGAGCAAGTACTTCTTGGAGTTCGTAACACATACAATACAAGCGAAAAAGATCCTCTTAAGTTTGATCAAGTAAAAGAATATATTGCCAAAGATGAATTTATGGACGGCGCATTAGTATTAAGACTGCCAAACATTACTAACATTGTATATGGTCGTGATGTAGGTTATAAGATTGAGCAAGTAGATTTGGGGGCAGACATTCATGCTATATCGGCTACGCAAAAACGTAAAGAGATGGGTATCTAAGGTCTGGAACTTGATTACTAAGCCAAACAATATGGAGTGGCCGTCATGAATGTATCTAAACAAAGATCAGCACTAAAGGCTATTACATGGCGTATAATTGGAACAGCAGATACATTTGTTATATCCTGGGCAATAACTAAAGAACCAGTTACAGCAGGTGCAATCGCAAGTTTCGAGGTATTTACAAAAACAATCCTTTATTACTTCCATGAGCGTGGTTGGAATAAAGTTAAATGGGGGAGAAAATAATGTATGAATACTATGTAAGAAAAGTAGAGAATGTAGTAGATGGAGATACCATTGATGTTCTTATTGATTTAGGGTTTGATATCTTGTTCTCATCTCGTGTGAGACTGGCTGGTATTGACACCCCTGAGTCTCGTACAAAAGATCTTAAAGAGAAAGCGCTTGGTCTTGAGTCTAAAGAGTATCTGAAAAAGGCTTTAAAGGATGCTAAGTCTGTTGTAATCAAGACAGAAAAGATGGATTCGTCTGAGAAGTATGGTCGCATTTTAGGCTGGGTATACATTAATGGAGACACTGTGTCTCTTAACGACATGATGATTAATGACGGTTATGCATGGGGATACCTTGGAGATACAAAAGTCAAAGACTTCGATGCGCTTGCTAAGGCCAGAAAGAAGTCTGGCAAGTGAAAAGTATTTTATATTTTACTGCAGATTGGTGCAATCCATGTGCAAGGACTAAGCCTATTGCAGAACAACTAATCAATGATGGGCTTATTGATTTTACTTTCGTTGATGCTGATTCAGAAATAGAACTTGTTAATAAGTTTAAAATTATGGCAATTCCAACATATATTCTTATAGAAGATGGAATAGAAATAGCCAGAATGAATGGGGCAAAGACTAGGGATCAATTTTTAGAGTTTGCCAATCTTAATGAAAATAGTAAGGGATAGTTATGGAGCGCAAAGTATTACATAAAAATATACATTACTATGAAGGTGCTGTCCTAGACCCGTATGGCCTTATTGAAAAGATTGAGAGCATTGATCATCTACTAAGTGCTGAAACTGGAATATCCAAGTGGGCAGACTGGACTGCCTATCAATCAACATATGCTTTTGGAAAGCAAAAGATGATTAGAGAGCATTTCTTTAATAAAAATCATGAAGCATATAATGAATGCAGATACATTGAAAAAGAGATTACAGATGCAATAATGTTTGCATCAAAAGATTATGAATCTATGCATTTGGGCTTGGACATTGGAATGTTGTGCCCAATGTCAATAAGCAAGTATTTTGTAGGAAGCCAGATGGGAAAGCATACAGATACACATGATGACGATGAGGGAAAAACTATCTCAGTTGTTCTTTATCTAAATGATGACTACACTGGTGGAGAGATTGAGTTTGAAGACCAAGGTCTTTTGATAAAGCCAACTGCTGGAAGCATTATGGTCTTTCCATCAAGAAAGCCATACTTTCATGCTTCAAAGCCAGTACTCTCAGGAGAAAAGTATATTGTTCCAGGGTTTTGGGAAAATCGAGTTCAATTTCAAACTGGATGGCAAGATGAATGAGTTTGACGCTGTAGAAAAACTTGTTTCAGATGGAGGTCTTGAGGTCGTTGGAATAGACAAAGAAACTGGTGAGTTTATGTACAGACCAACAGATAAACTTAAAGATCTTGATTCTAAACTAAGTAATGACATGTCGGCATATTTTTATTCAACAACAATGAAACTTTGGGAAAAAGGATTTTTAGATATGGACATCATGCTTGAGGATCCACTTGTTAAGTTGGCTCCAAAATCTTTTGACACCGAAGCAATAAAGTCTTTAGATAAAAGTGAAAGAGTTGTTATGCAAGAAATTATAAGAGTTCTTATGGGAAAAAAGTGATACAATGAATATTGGGAGGGTAAATTATGAATAGTTCATATGTTGCGATAGGGCTAACAATATTTATGATGCTCTCTATATTTATTTATTCTGTTTTACTTAAAAAAAATACAGGCTCAAAAAGTTATATAGTTAGCCAGTCTATGCTTCTTTATAGATATAATAGTACAAAAAAATATGCAAGAAAACTTGTTGTAAAAACACAGTCAGCAAAGCATTATGATAAAACAAATGTTAAGGTTATTATTCTAGATAGTAATGCATACTGGATAAAAGATAATATTTTTTATAAAGCACCCCTAGTGGGCCAATCAATAGACAAGGATTTGGCAGAAGAAGTTGACACTATTAGCATGGATAAGGTACAATTAGATAAGATGCTTTTTATAATGGATAGACTAAGAGAAGGGATTAACGATGATAGTAGGGGTTCAGGGGACAAATAGTTTTAATAACTACAACATCTTCCTAAGATCAATGGCCGTTGCTCTTTCTGAGTTAGCAGAAACAGACAAAGAGTTTTTAGTATACTCTGCAGGACCAAACAATATAAATATGATGGCAATGGAGTTTGTCAACTTGTCTGAAAGAGGAATGAAATCAAGAGGCAAGTCCATAAAATTTTTCAAGGTCACACCTGATTGGCTAGAAGAAAATGTAAAAGATATTAATCATTTTGCTTTTCTTTCTAACCCAAAGGAACCTGTTTCAAAGATTGTGCACTCATCAAAACTTAATAATATAAATACAAACGTATATACATTTTAATATTGTATGTACCCAAACTGTGCGAAGCACACAACAGAACGGAAACGAAATGAAAAAAATTACTTCTTTAGAGACTATGGAATCAATAGTAAAGAATAACAAGCAACTATCTTGGGATGGATGGACAGTTGTAGAAATTTTTCCATCAGACAAAGCATATTTCTCAAAGTTTGGCGTTTATAAAAATAACAAGTGGCAAATGAAAAAAGAATTTATTCCTTCTAGTCAAGGTTGGGAAATTCCAGATAAGTATGTGAAGTAAATGAATAAGCATAAATGGAAAGATGATGCAGTATGCCTGGACTACGATACAAATTTATTTTTTGATAAATATGAAGATGATGAACTTCTTAGGCCAGCGATAGATGCTTTGTGCTCTTCTTGCTCAGTAAGAAAAGAATGTTTTTCTGTTGGCATATCTGGAAAAGAGTGGGGCGTTTGGGGTGGTGTATACTTAGAAAATGGAGAAGTGTCTAAAGAATTTTCTAGTCATAAA